>CERP01000184.1_pt1 | contig 373293 bp, 348 predicted proteins | sample 530801 | NCBI WGS metagenome assembly CERP01 (sample SAMEA2620991, study PRJEB7988) | marine metagenome | biome: marine biome (ENVO:00000447); feature: surface water layer (ENVO:00002042); material: "saline water (ENVO:00002010), including plankton (ENVO:xxxxxxxx)" | depth 5 m | reverse complement strand
CATAGAAAAGCTCGCCCCCTTAACCGATTTGCCCATCTATCATACCTCTGGGTTCAGCCACCCAGACCTTTTAATCTATACAGACCGGTCCCCCCAATTTCCGGAGGTGGCCACTTGGGGCCTGGTTCCCCATTGGGTGCGGGACGAGGAGCAACTTAAAAAACAGTGGAACAACACCCTCAATGCCCGCGGGGAAACCATTTTTGAAAAACCTTCCTTTAGGACCGCGGCAAAAAACAACCGATGCATTGTGTATGTAGATGGTTTTTATGAACACCATCACTTTAATGGCAACACGTACCCATTTTTTGTATATCGGAAGGATGGCCAACCTATGGCCTTGGCAGGACTCTGGAGCGAATGGAGAAATCCCGAAAGCGGCGGGATACTCAACACGTTTTCGCTCGTAACAACCACCGGAAATGCGTTGATGGCAAAAATCCATAACAACCCGAAATTAAAAGGGCCCAGAATGCCGGTAATTCTACCCAGGGAATTGGAGGACAAATGGCTCGCTCCAATTGAGGATGAACTGGATATTAAGCAAATTCAAAACCTGATAAGGGAATATCCTCAAGACGAATTAACGGCCCATACGGTCGCAAAACTGAGAGGAAAGGAATATCCCGGAAACGTGGCAGAGATTTCAGACAAAGTAAATTACGAGGAACTCATGTTTGATTAACGGTACACAACTCCTAATTTGCAACCCTGCGACCTTCACTCCACCCGCACAAAGTCCAAATCCTGATAATCATAGCTAAAATCCGTTAAGGGCGAAATGGCGCTCATCGTAAAACCCTTGGCATTCCCCTCGGTATTTAGCCCAAAGTTCACAAAAGCATCTGCCTTCAGCGAGGCATCGTCCCAGCGCACCACATAGGTGGTCCCTTTATAAAAGGTAAGGGTTCCTATTAAATCCAATGATTTTTCAGCCTTAAACCGCAATTTTCCGTTTTGCTCGTTAATGGTTACTTTTCCAAACCACGGATCTTTATAAGTGCCGGTAACGGTTTCGGGCTTTGGTTTGGCATCCTTGCTCTTTAGCTGTTTTTCTATATCGGCCTCCACCTTTGCGGTAATGCTATCTTCAGCCCGTTCACCCGCCAAACGGCGCTCATTGTACTGCTGTATCCGGTCCTCGCCCTGTATGTTGAAATAGCCATCCTTTATGGAATTGGTAATGGCGTTAAAGGCGGCGCCACTCTGCTGATTGGTAAGCACGATAATACCAAGTTCAAGCTCGGGAATCAAGGTTACCTGGCTCACAATGCCCAGCAACCCGCCTGTATGAATTACCTGAAAATAGCCGTTTACATCGCTGAGAAACCAGCCCAGCCCATAGGCAGAAAAGTGGGTATTGTAGGGCCCGCGGCTTCGCAACAAGGTTTGGGGCGTCCACATTTCGCGGTGCATTTTTTTGCTGAAAAGACTATCCTGAAGTTTTTCGCCATACTTTCCCTTGTTCAATTGCGCCTGCACCCAAGTAGCCATATCGTTGATGGAGGCATAAATGCCCCCGGCAGGCGTGGCGAGCTGCGTAAAGGTATTGCCCGTAATTTCCAGTTTCCCGTTTACGGGCGCATGGCCGTCAATACGGTTGTTATCGGCCGTAATGGCCGGAATGGAAAGCAGCGAACGGTCCATCCCCAGAGGTTTGAAGAAATTGTCCGCAATATAATCGTCATAACTTTTGCCAGAAACCCGCGCCACGATTTCACCCGCCACAATATAGAGCAGGTTGTCATAATCAAACTGCGAGCGGAAGGACGACACAGGTTTTAGATAGCGCAGGTTGTGGATCATTTCAGCTTTGGTGGTAGTGTTGTTTGCCGGAAAAATCATTAAATCGCCTGCGCCAAGTCCCAAGCCGCTGCGGTGGGTTACCAAATCGCGGACGGTAAATTCCGCCGTTACATACGGATCGTATAGTTTAAATTCGGGAATAATATCGGTTACCTTGGTGTCCCAGCCCAACTTGCCCTGGTCAATCAACTGTGCCAGCGCCGCCGTGGTAAAGGCCTTGGTGTTTGAAGCCACGCCGAAAAGCGTATTTTCATCCACCGGCTCGTTGGTTTTTAGCGACCGTACCCCGTAGGTGTTTTTATGGTACACCTTGCCATCCTTCAAGACCGCCACCGCCATTCCGGGCACGTCAAAGGTTTTCATTGTTTTCTGCACCAGGCTGTCAATTTGCGAACTGCTCAAAACCTGCGCCTGTACGGAGAGGTTAAGAAATGAAAAAACAAGAATGAAGGATAGGGCTTTAAGTGAAATGGTTTTCATAAGAACAATTTTATTGGAAGAAGTATCGGCTTTTAATTTGAGGCGTCAAGTTATAAATTTTTGCGATTGCAATTAATACCTAACCACAAAAACATTCCGTTTCAAAAGAATATTCAAAGGGAGACTTCATAAATTTTTAAAAACACGGCCCAGTCCCTTTCCGATTCTTAGTATTTTTGGGGAAATGATTGCAGCGATAACCTTATTTCTCGTGGTCTCCCTTTCGGCCCTGATCACAAAAATTGCCACCATCGCCTTGGTGCACACGGGGCTTTCTACCCAGAGCGCGCGTTTTCAGGCCCGGTCTGCATATACCGGCGCTGGTTTTACCACTTCCGAATCGGAAAAAATAATGAACCATCCCGTGCGGCGAAGAATTATCTTTACCCTCATGCTGGTTGGTAATGCCGGAATCGTAACGGTTATGTCGTCCCTCATCCTCACGTTCGTGCTGCCCGAGACCCTCGCTTCCAAACTTTATGGACTCTTGATTGTCATAGTGGGAATGACCTTGGTCTGGTTTGCCATTAAAAGCGAATGGCTGGATAAAATACTTTCAAAAATCATCAACAAAATGCTGAAGCGCTATACCGATCTGGATATTCAGGATTTTGCCGCGGTCCTACATTTTAAGGACAATTACAAGATAAGCGAACGAAAGATTGATGCGGAAAGCTGGATGGCCAATAAAACCCTCGAGGAATTGGATCTGCGGCACGAAGGCATAACCGTGCTGGGGATAGACAGGCAGGACTGTGAATACATTGGCTCGCCCACCGGCAGTTTTAAAATCCTGCCCAAGGATGTGATCACCATTTACGGCAAGGCTGAAGTAATCAAAAATCTATACAGTAGAAAGAAAGATTTTGTAGCTTCCCTCTCCCACCAGCAATATGTGGAAAAGGAAAAAGAACGCATTGAAAAACAGAAGGCAGATCGCGTTGACCAATCGGAGAATGGAGACAATTAAGTTTTTTATAATGTTATTTTCAAAAGAAACCGCACATTTCGCCGTATAATTTATGATTTCATTTCGTTTTATTTAGCGATTCCATAAGAGAAGGTTCTAAAATAGATATGTAGTTTGCACACAGGGAAACTTTAAACTTCCCAAAAAACCATTAAACCTCAAAATCATGATGAAATCTAAAGCATTGATCGTTCTATTTGCCGCCTTCGCAATGTATTCCTGCGGCACTACTAAAACCACTGACACAGCCGCAAAAACCACTCCGCCCACCGAAGAAGCCTTGGCAAACGGTTATTGGGAATTGGTAAGAATGGCTGGCGTGCCCGCCATAAAAACTCCCGCTGAGGGCGAACGTAAAATTGGCTTCGCTTTCAATTCCAACCAAAACCAAATCAACGGCTTTGCGGGCTGCAATAACTTTTTTGGCTCCTATGTTCGCAATGGTTCCGAGATTACCTTTTCGAAAATGGGCAGTACAAAAATGGCCTGCGTCCGCAATGTAATTAATGAACAGGAGTATTTCGAAAAATTTTCACAAGCCAATAAATTGAAGTTGGACGACAACCTCTTAACGCTACTCGATTCCACAAACAACGTGTTGGCAGTTTTTAAGCACGCTGCAAATGACGGCATGGCAAATGCCACTGAAACCACCGAGGAATAAGAAAGTTTCAAGCCTTTATATTAAGTGGGGTTATAATTTTTTAAAACTTTTAAACGCCTATGATCCATTGGATACTCTTTGCCTGGTTTGCAATAATGCCAGCGCAACCCGAAAATTTTACCCTTACCGTAACCGTTACCGATATTGAAACTCCCGAAGGCAGTTTGCGTATCGGTCTCTTTGACAAGGGCGATCGTTTTTTGGAGCGCGACCAGGCATTTCGCAGTGTGAACATTCCTGTGAAGTCTTCTTCGGAAACTTTCACTTTTAAAAATTTACCAAAGGGAAATTACGCCATCTCCCTCTACCACGACGTGAATGACAATGACACCTGCGACCGAAACATGTTCGGTATCCCGAAGGAGCCGTATGCCTTTTCCAACAATTTTAAACCCCTCTTTTCAGCTCCCGATTTTGAGGATTGCCGGTTTGAATTAAAAGATGATAAGCAGCTATCCATTAAACTGTTAAATTAAATGGAAGAAATTATTTTATGTTTTTAGCTTCAAATTAAATATCCCATTTATTGCTTTACACTTGCGGGTAGCGGGCGTTTGCAAAAAATAAAAACGAAAATTTTCACTAAAGAGCAATTGTCCCCACAATTGCTCTTTATCTTTGTGGCCGAATGGAAAGATTTTATGAAAACCGTTGGATTTTATTGTCGGTAATTGCCGTTACTTGGGGCAGTTCCTTCATTTTGATAAAAAAATCCCTATTCGTTTTTACTCCTTATGAAATTGGCGCCTTTAGGGTTGCGGTTTCAGGAATACTATTAGGCTATCTCGGCCTTTCCGCACTGAGGAAAATGGACAGAAAATCACTTTTTTGGGTAACCTTGACCGGGTTTTTCGGGAACTTTTTGCCGATGTATCTTTTCCCCATAGCACAAACGCGCGTTAGTAGTTCCATGGCGGGAATTTTAGATTCCCTGGTTCCGGTTTTCGTTTTAATCCTCGGCTATCTTTTCTTCGGAATTAAGAGTAAGGGCTTGCAATATTTTGGCGCGATCATCGGTTTTATGGGCGCCGTGTTGCTGATGTACTTTTCTGAAACTACTTCCCAGGAATCGCAATTGGGTTATGCCCTGCTGGTTGTTTTGGCCACCGCCTGTTACGGAATGTCCGGTTTGATTATTAAAGAAAAGCTATCGCATATTCCGTCGGTACAACTCTCGGGGGCGGTATTTGGAATTTGGATGGTGCCGTCGCTGTTCATTTTAATTTTTTCTGGATTCTTCGATCATAACTTTGCCAGTTCTGAAACTGTGGAGGCTCTGGGTTATTTGAGTATTTTAACCGTATTTGGAACAGCAATAGCGATGATTCTTTATTATAAATTGATACAAAAAACCTCGGCGGTCTTTGCGAGCACGGTTACTTATCTCTTGCCATTAGTGGCAGTCATTTGGGGCCTTTTGGATGGGGAGCGTTTCAGTCTTTGGTATGTGATTGGTGGATTGCTTATCTTGTGGGGAATTTATTTGATAAAGGAAAAGAGGATACGCATGCAAACTTCGGCCCCTTAAAATTAACTTTTAAAAAAAGTGACTGTTCACTATGACTGCATTTTTCGAAACTTATAAGGAGGATATTCTTTACGCTGCCATTATTATAGCGTCGGTATTTGTACTGCGGTTTTTGACCAATCTCTTGCATAAATGGCTATTAAAGCAGGAATTGAAGAAATATCCCGGCGAAAGCCCAAAAGCCGTAAACTGGGTAAAGCGGATATTGAATGCCCTGTGGCTGGTATTGGGAATAATTCTATTGGTTTCCCTATTTGTGGGCGAGGAAAGGGAGGACGCCCTGCAGCAGAATTTTAAGCTGATACTTTATCTGGCAGTGGTTGCCATCATTACCATAGTAGCGGCAGCTTCAACCAATATGTGGTTCCGAATGCGGATTAACTTAAAAATAGAAAACCGGGAAGATCCCACCAGTTTTAAATTTTTAAGATACGTTGCCATCATCGGTATTTATAGCGTCGGGGTCCTTTTTGCGCTCTTGGCCTTTCCGTCCTTAAAAGGCGTGGCGCAGACCGCCCTAGGTGGGGCGGGGGTTATTGCCCTTATTGCAGGTGTGGCCTCACAGGAGGCTTTGGCCAACCTTGTGGGCGGGGTCTTTATAATTTCCTTTAAACCATTCAGAATTGGCGATATTATCAAGGTTACCGATACCATGGTGGGAACGGTTACCGATATAACCCTTCGGCATACCGTAATCCGAAATTTCGAGAACAAAATGATTGTAATCCCAAACGCCATTATAAACAAGGAGAAGCTGATAAACTACGATCTGGGCGAACTTAAAATCTGCGACCGTATTGAAATAGGGATCTCCTATGATAGCGATATTGATCTGGCAAAAAAAATCATGCAGGAAGAATGCATGCGCCATCCGCTTATTCTTGACAATCGCTCGGAAATCGAAATACTGGACGGCCAGCCCATTGTGCGGGTGGCACTCACTTCGCTTAACGATTTCTCAGTTACTATAAGGGCTTGGGTTTGGGCCCGCGATTATTCCGATTCCTTTAACATGCGCTGTGATTTATTGGAAAGCATAAAAAAACGTTTTGACAGGGAGGGAATAGAAATACCCTTTCCCTATAGAACAGTGGTTTTTAAAAATACAGCCTCGGAGCCTGAGCGCACCGAAGATAATCCTGAAAAAAAAGAAACTGAAGCATGAAATCCTGGGCCCGGCAGAATGAAACACTCGTAAAGGTACTGTTTATAATCTGTATGGTACTTTGCATTTTAGGTTATGTGAGCAGCCCCGTGGCCTTGGTGGGCGGGTTTCTCTTTTCCTATTTCTTGGGCCACCCCTTTCTTACGCTTAACAGCAAAGCGGTAAACTGGCTGTTGAAGATAGCTGTGGTAGGTTTGGGTTTCGGAATGAACTTAAAGGAAACCTTGGCCGCCGGACAAGATGGTTTTTTGCTTACCGTTTTTTCAATCTCCGCAACTTTGATTCTGGGCTATTTTTTGGGAAGACTTCTAAAAATGAACAAAAAGAGCAGCCATCTCATCTCATCCGGAACGGCTATTTGTGGTGGGAGTGCAATTGCTGCCGTTTCTCCCGTTATCAATGCTTCGGAAAAGGATATTTCCATTTCGCTTGGGGTAATATTTCTTTTGAATTCCATAGCCTTGATCGTTTTTCCGCCGCTGGGACATCTGCTGGATTTGAACCAGCATCAATTTGGACTTTGGTGTGCCATTGCCATTCACGATACCAGCTCGGTAGTGGGCGCTGCCTATACTTTTGGCGAAGAAGCACTAAAAGTGGCAACCACCGTAAAATTGGCAAGGGCCCTGTGGATAATTCCCCTCTCCCTGCTTTCGGTATTTCTCTTTAAGGGAAAAGGGAAAAGCGTGAAGATTCCTTATTTTATCTTTCTTTTTATCTTGGCAATAATCCTGAACAGCTACTTGCCCATTCCCGAAATATTGACCACTGGCATCACGAGCATTTCCAAGTCATTACTGGTCCTCACGTTATTTTTGATAGGCGCGGGGCTATCGATGGATAAAATTAAATCTGCGGGCTGGAAGCCTATGATTCTTGGCTTCTCTTTATGGGTTTTTATTTCCGTAAGTGCTATTTTGGTAATCCTTGTGCTTTAAATTTTTCGAAATAAACAGTACCTAAGTTTGGATCCATAACTTCAATTATAACATACCTCAAAATTTAGAATTCAATTTACGTAGTACTACGTATAGTGATTAGAAAAAAAACCAATAACTTGCGTTAACAAATTTTTAAGGATTTAAAATTTATTCAACGGCCTTTAAGGTCTTGCTTTTTATGTGAATAACTCCTCAAAAACCAACTAATCACTTATGAAAAACACTACCTCGCGAAGACTTTTTCTGCGCAATTCTGCTTTTGCCATAACTGGGATAGCGGTTATTTCACCTACAATTACAACGGCCTTCAATAGTGATGCCAGTCCATATTTAGGCTATAATCCCTATGCTGAAAGAAAGACCGATTTACGCTCAGGTATTTTAAGTTTAAATCCGGTTACCGTTAGGGGAACCATTTATCAAAGCGATGGGGTCACACCTGTTACCAATGCGACCGTGGAGGTTTGGCATCTTTCCCCAAATTCTGCGAAATATCGGCATCGTGCAAAAATCATCGCTAATGAACAGGGCAATTATGAATTCATAACCGATTTTCCAAATAGGGAAAAAGGAAAAAATGCACGTATCTATTTTAAGATTTCAAGTACTGAAAAGACCAGTTTTACAGAATTGCTCCTTAATAATTCTGGAGCACATATAACCAGTGAACATTGGGAAAGAAACCAAAAATTGGGAACAAAACTATTTCCCGAGAGAACAGTTAGTATGGATCAAACACACATTCAATTCAATATTTCAATTTAACCAATTCAAAACTATCTATTATGGAACCATTTATCGGACAAATTCAAGCTTTCGGATTCAATTTTGCGCCAAGGGGCTGGGCCATGTGCAACGGCCAATTATTGGCAATATCCCAAAATACGGCACTATTTTCTTTGCTGGGCACCCAATTTGGCGGTGACGGCAGAACCACCTTTGGTCTTCCTGACCTTCGTGGAAGATTCCCTCTGCATATGGGCCAAGGGCCGGGGTTGCCGAACTATGTTATGGGTCAAACAGGAGGTACGGATAGCGTTACGCTTTTAAGCACAAACATCCCCTCCCATACGCACCCCCTTTTGGCAGCTGAGGAAGGAAGTTCCGATAATCCTTCGGGAACATTTATTGCCGGAGATGGGACAAATGCCTTTGCTTCTTCCCAAAATACATCCATGGCGCCCAACGCCATCGGATTAGCAGGTAACAATCAACCTTTTCCCGTAAAAAATCCATTCTTGTGTATTAATTACTGTATTGCTTTAGTGGGTATTTTTCCATCTAGAAATTAAAATTTTCCAAATTTAATGTTCCCCCAAATAAACTAGTAAAATTAAAAACCATGAAAAAAATTACCCTACTGCTTATTGCGTTATTGATATCCACCGTAGGTTTTAGCCAAACCGTTCTGACTGCAGGTGATATTGCTTTCGTAGGAAGTAATTCAGATGGAGCCACAAATGCCGATGATACTGTGGCTTTTGTTCTCCTAAAGGATATTGACGCCGCAACCACTATCATTTTTACTGATATGGGCTGGAATGACGGCACCGGCTTTTTTGCTGTTAATGGCGATGGTGAATTCACCTGGACCTCTGGTATAGCCAGAACTGCCGGCGAAGTTGTTACAATAGATATGAGCCCTCTATTTCCGGCTGCTTATAGCGCCATTGGCGATCAGCTTTTTGCTATCCAAGGCTCCACGGCAGCTCCGATATTTATTGCTGGATTACAGTATAATGATAGCTCTGGAGATGATGCAAACTGGGATGGTGCGGCAATCTCCAATTCAACATCGGCCCTTCCAAATGCTTTGGTGACCGGCGTAACCGCCGTTCGTTTGGTTCCCGAACAGGACAACTGGCAGTTCAGCTGTGTTGCCGCAGGAGGCCCCGTTGCGGGAACACCCGCACAAATTCGCGCAATTGTAAACAATCGTGCGAATTGGGGAAGCAATAACGATACACCTTATAATCCCGCACTCGAAAGCGGATGTACTTTTACGGTTAGCGGAGGTGGAGATACCACTCCTCCTGAAATATTTTGCGCGCCAACTCCTCCACCCATTACCGCAGGCGTAGATGGAATGGCTGCAATTCCAGATTTGGTAAGCGGAACCAGCGCCACAGATAATGTTTCGATACCAGCAAACATTACTATTACACAATCACCAACGGCCGGAACAATGGTGGGCGTTGGTGTTTTTTCTGTTGTGCTTACTGCTACGGACGAGGCAGGGAACAGTGCTTCCTGTACTATATCCGTGACCGTAAATGAACCGCCCTCAACAACATTGAACCCAGGGGATATCGCTTTCGTAGGGTTTAATCTTGACGGGAATGATTCATTTGCATTTATTATTTTAAAAGATATAATTGCAGGAACCAATATAAAATTTACTGATTGCGGGGTTTCAAATCCGAATACAATAACCTGTGTAGGAGGAGGGGATGGTAGTGCAACTTGGTATGCCTCCTCTGCAATGAGCGCGGGCGATATTGTAACCTTGCCGGGAAGTTTTATGACTGGAAGTATTTTATCCTCCATTGGCGATCAACTTTTCGCATATCAGGGTACAGCTGCTTCACCTACTTTTATTACAGGAATACATAGTAACGTAGATCCAGGCGGCACTACCGATGCCGATTGGGATGGCGATAATACGTCAAGCACAACATCGTCCTTGCCAGATCAATTGACAAATGGTGTAAATGCAATAAGACTTTATGTGGCCGGAACGCCAGACACCGAAGTCGATAATTGGCAATTTGATTGTACCTCAGTCCCGGGTGGTCTTCCGCTTACGGGAACCGCTGCTGAATTATCAGCAATTATTAATGACATTCAATACTGGACAAGTAACGATATAAATGAATTCGTGCCTACTGCAAAATCGGGTTGTAGTTATAATGTATTGCCTCCGGATACAACACCTCCGGTAGCCGTATGTACCGATGTAACCATACAATTGGACGGGACCGGTAATGTTACTCTCGCCGCGTCCGATGTAGATGGGGGCTCAAGTGATGATTCAGGCTCATTCACCTTAAGTGTTTCTCCAAATACCTTTACGTGTGCAAATGTGGGCGCCAATACTGTAACATTAACAGTAACAGACGCTGCGGGCAACAGTAGTACTTGCACGGCGACAGTTACAGTGGAAGACATTGTTGCACCCGTTGCCACTTGTCAAGCGTTTACCGCCCAGCTGGATGCTACTGGAAACGTAACAATTGCGGCCTCAGATATAGACAATGGATCAACCGATAATTGTGGAATTGCTTCATTAAGCGTTTCTCCAGCGGCTTTCACCTGTGCAAATATTGGTGCAAATACCGTAACCTTAACCGTAACCGATGTAAACGGGAATAGTTCAACTTGTACCTCAACCGTAACTGTGGAAGATAATATTGCGCCCACAGCTTCTTGCCAAGATATTACAATATTATTGGATGCTGCCGGTAACGCAAGTATTACTGCCGCTGATGTGGATAATGGTTCTACAGATAATTGTGCAGTTGCATCACTCTCGGTATCACCCAGCAGTTTCACCTGTGCAGATGTCGGGCCGAATACCGTTACACTTACAGTTACGGATACCAATGGAAATTCTTCTACCTGTACTTCAACGGTAACAGTTCAAGATAGTACTGCCCCTACTGCGGTATGTCAGGATACAACAATAGCATTGGATGCCTCTGGGAATGCAACCATAACTGCAGTTGATATAGATAATGGATCGATGGATGTCTGTGGAATTGCTTCCTTAAGTGTTTCCCCGACGGCATTTACGTGTTCAGATATTGGTCCAAATACCGTAACCTTGACCGTAACCGACGTGAACGGCAATAGTTCGACCTGTACTTCGATAGTTACCATTACCGATCCTTTAAGTGCTTGTAATCAACCTCCAGTAGCGGTATGCCAACCCGTAACAGTAAATGCTGATGGCAGCTGTCAAGGTAATGCAGTTGCTTCCGACTTTGATGGAGGCTCCAGCGATCCCGATGGCGACCCACTTACTTTTACTGTTAGCCCCGTTGGTCCGTATCCGCTTGGGATTACGAATGTAACCCTTACGGTAAGTGATGGAATGCTTACTGATACCTGTACTACTACTATTACTGTAGTTGATACAACACCGCCAGTAATTAGTTGTCCTGCAAATATCACCCAAGACAACGACTTAGGAATTTGTGGGGCTGTAGTAACATATACTGCTCCCGTAGGTACCGATAATTGCTCAGGAGCTACTACAATACAAACGGCAGGTCTTCCCTCTGGGGCTACTTTCCCAGTTGGAACCACAACAAACACCTTTGTGGTAACCGACGGGGCAGGCACTACTACCACTTGTAGTTTTGACGTAATTATTAATGATATTGAAGCTCCAATAGCCAACTGTGCCGCTCCCTTTAGCATTCAATTAGATACAAATGGAGAAGCAACAATCGCGGTAGCCGACATTGAAAACGGCAGTACGGATAATTGTGGAATAGCAACTACAATGATAGATGTGACCAACTTTGACTGTACTGATGTAGGTCCAAATACGGTAACCCTAACGGTAACCGATGTAAATGGAAACACATCCACCTGCTCCACCGTAGTAACGGTTGAAGATAGCATTGCCCCTATTATAGTATGTCCCGCAGACCTTACTGCTAATACGGAGGCCGGCAATTGCTTTGCCACAGTAAGCTATCCAATGCCTATTGCCTTGGACAATTGTGGTGTGGACACGGTAGTGCAAACTGCTGGACTACCAAGTGGAAGCCAATTTCCAGTAGGAATAAGCACTGTAGAATTTACCGCTACCGATGTAAATGGAAATCTAAGTACTTGTAGTTTTAATATTACAGTAATTGACAATGAGGCTCCCGTAGCCGTATGCCAGAATATTACAATTCAACTTGATGCCAGCGGAAATGCGAGTATTGTCGCGGCAGATGTGGATGGAGGTAGTACAGACCAATGTGGAATTGCATCTACCACCATAAACATAAATTCCTTTGATTGCAGCAATGTTGGAAACAACGATGTAATATTGACGGTAACAGATGTAAACGGAAATGTAAGCACCTGCACGGCAATAGTAACTGTAGAAGACGTTAGCGCACCCATTGTGGCCTGTCAAGATATTACTGTAGAACTTGATCCTGTAACTGGTACTGTTACCATTGCTGGAACTGATATAGACAACGGCAGTTCCGATGCTTGCGGAATTGTAAGCTATGATCTTGATATCGATACCTTTAATTGCTCTAACATTGGAGCAAACCAAGTGATACTAACCGTAACCGATGTTAATGGAAATACCGCTACGTGCTCCGCTACGGTAACGGTAGAGGACAACACAAGTCCGATGCTCGTTTGTCAAGATTTTACTATTGAGATTGGCGCAAATGGCACCGCAACTCTGGATCCTTCCGATGTAATCGCCTCCAATGATGATGCCTGCGGGATATTTACTGTAGCCGTGGACATAACAGAATTCAGTTGTGCTGATATCGGTAATCCCATAACTGTTCAGGTTTTTAGCCAAGATAATAACGGCAACCTTTCCACCTGTACAGCTACGGTAACTGCAGTTGATGTTATGGCTCCTATTGTAACTTGTCCTGCAGACCAGACAGTAGATCCTGGAGCCGGAAATCTTTTCTATAGCGTTCCGGATTATTTTGCAACAGGAGAAGCCACAGCAATGGATAACTGTACCGATCCTGTAACAATAACCAGTCAAGATCCTGCAGCGGGCTCCTTATTGCCAGACGGTGTTTATACCATCACCTTAACTGCAACTGACGAATACGGAAACGTTGGCACCTGTGAATTTGAACTTACAGTAGAAAGTGTATTGGGCAATCCAAATAATAATCCAGAACTCGGAAGTGTTGCCCTATACCCTATTCCAGCCAAAAATGTGCTCAATCTAAGTAATCCACAGAGCAAGGAATTGGAGAGATTGGAGATTTACGACCTACGAGGTAGATTGGTGCTGGCCGAAGACCTTCGCGGAATGGGAGCTTCGAAAACAATCGATGTCCATCTACTTGCAGCGGCCTCGTACTACGTAAAGATAAAAGGCAAGGACGGAAATATAGTGAGACGTTTATTAAAAGAATAAATTTTCATAATTGTTGATTGTTAAATTGAAGTCGCCCGGAAAATTCCCGGGCGACTTTTTTAATTAATCTACCATTCAAAATAAAAAACCGTTTTAAGATAAAATTTCTTAAAACGGTTTTTAAAAGTCTATTTAGAAAGAGACCTTTTAATTCTGAAATTAGGTTTAATCGAAATCCTCAAAATCAAATTTTTGGCCACCCACAGACACTTCTGCCATTAATCCCTCTTTTGGTAAGGTAAATACGGCTACTCCGTCTGTATAAGTTATGTTTAGAGATGGTGGCGCTTGATTAGCGGCAATTGCGGAAACATTTGATCCAAAGCTGAAATCATCATCCATGAATTCCTGCACGGCTTTATCTGTTTTAAAGAATATAACCTCGCTATACGCTTTTCCACCTATTTGTGCCCCTACGTCAAGTTGCTTTAAATTTGCCATCCCTACTAGCACGCCCCGTTCGTAAACGGCGCCATTACCGGATGCCGCACCTACAATTAATGCACCCTTCCCCACATTTGGGAAAATGGCGTATGCCTTTGCATCATCAAAATAGCCTTGCAGTTTTGGGTTGGCCTCAAGAAAGGCAGCTTTTGCCTTTTGGGCATCGCTAATTACTTTTTTGTCGTCCGCATTTTGTGCGAATAGAGTAACGCCGAAAAACAGCATCACCATCATAAATAGATTTTTCGTTTTCATAATAAAGTAGTTTTTTTGTTTGAAGTTTAAAGATACCTTATATCCGAAATCGGGCTGGTTAAAAGAGTGTTACATTATATATAATGATTTGCCAAATCAAAACCCAGAGAGGGCTAAGCCGTTAATATTCTTAAAGTTTCGGAATTATTTAAGATCCTTTTTCACCAAAAGATAAAAATCATTATCAAGGGGAAGATAGCCTTGATCGTATAAATAATAATAAGTGGAACCTGTTTTTGTGGTATAAATGCTGGTGAAGTAATCAAAACTGAACCCCATTCGCAGCAATTTATCTTTGGTAGTTTTCGTCTTGTCATCGGTGTTCAGTTTCTCGAGAATGCGATAATTTTTCCGAAGGCGATTGTTTATGTTGCGGACCAGGTTTTTATTGTCCTTGTTGAGCTGATTGTTGTGGGCATTACGGCAGGAGTCGCTACAGAATTTTTTATCTGCGCGCCCCATGATTTTATGGCCACATTCCGGACAGGATCTTTCCATATTTTAAAGATAGAATTTTTTTGTGAATGAAAAAAGACGGAATATCGAAGCCGGATAATCCCAATTCAGGGAAATTAAAAACAATTTTTTTCCGTTGTGGGAATAGGGAATTTTATGTATTAAAGTTTATTTGGAATCTTCTTTTCGGGCTTTGGAATCGCTCTCTAAGTGAAACCGATAAATCGCTTCAAATTTCAGAAAAAAGCCGCCATTTAGTGAAGGATTCAACTGGGTGCGATCGTCGCCAAAACTGAAAGCCGAAATGCCCAAATCCATCTTTTCCTCTTCGGCATACATTTCATAGTTATTACTGGAATAGCCCAATTTTGCCCGTAATAGCACACTTTCTTCCAAAGCATTGAACTGGAGATAGCCCGCAAATTCCAACGAGCTGAGGTCGGCGTACAGGGTGGAGGAATTTTCGTAGTGCACGTTATAGCTTCGTCCGATGCCGAAATAATCCATCCCGACGGTCGTAATCCCCAATTTGTAACTTACATCTGCCGAAATGGGCAGGCTCATATCCATTTCAAACCGCTTATTGGGGCTTAAATAATACCAGCCCAAAATGGGGGTGGTAAATAGGCCGAAAGCCTCCTGCGAAGCATATACGCCGAAGCGATATTTCAAATTTTCATTCCGCTTTAATTTCAGCAGGGCGAAACCGCCAAAGAAAAAATCGTCGCCCGAAATGTTTTTATAATCGGAAGCAATCTTCGGAAGCAGCACCACGGTCGTACTCCATTTTTCCGACCAAGTGGAAGCCAATCCCAATTTCAGGTTCGTACTGTACAGGCTTGTATACTCGGCCTCGGGAAAAAGCTGAAGATTATTTCTGCTGAAATCCGCGCCGGTAATCAGGGCGTGATTTTCATTGATAACCAGAGGAAATGTAAACCCTGCATCAAAAAACTTGACATACGTACTGCTGTCAGTCCCTTCAAAATTATTGTTGAACGTTTGCCCATAACCCATTCGAAAAAGGTCAACATATTCCTGCGCGGAAAGGCCAAACGAAAAAAGAAAGGTAAAAAGTAGCAGTTTTTTCAAGTGTTTGAAAGGGTATTAAAAAGCGAACCACGCTTCCATCGTGTTGTTGGGCTTTTCGTTTTGGTGAAAAAATTCGTTGCTTTTGGAGTTGTATTTATAGTCCTGGCTCCACTCGTTAAAGTTTTCGGCCAGTTCCTTTATGGAATTACACACGTAATCCACTTCGGCGGTGGTGGTTGTGGGGTGCAGGGACATCCGTATCCAGCCAGGCTTGTGCGTTAAGTCGCCTTCGTCTATTTCGCAAGTAATGTTGTTTGAGGTTTCCTGATCTACGTGGAGCAAGTAATGCCCATAGGTTCCAGCGCAGGAACAGCCGCCGCGCGTTTGTATTCCGAAACGGTCGTTGAGCAATTTTACGCCTAAATTGAAATGCAATTCATCAATATAAAAACTGATTACGGCCAGCCTGTCGTGCGTTTGCGGCGCAAGTATCTTTAGGTTTGGAATATTGCCGAGTTTGTCGAAAACTATTTCCAAAAGCTCATGTTCACGCCGTAGGATATTTTCAACCCCCATTTTTTCCTTCAATTTAATGGAAAGCGCCGTGCGGATTGTTTGCAGAAATCCGGGCGTACCGCCGTCTTCACGGGTTTCAATATCGTCAATATATTTGTGGTTTCCCCACGGGTTAGTCCACGAAACGGTACCGCCTCCGGGATTATCGGGAATGGTATTTTTATAGAGATTATTGTTGAAAATAAGCACACCACTGGATCCCGGTCCGCCTAAAAATTTATGGGGCGAAAAGAAAATCGCGTCCAAATGCGCGCCTTCCTCCTCGGGGTGCATATCTATTGGAACATAGGGTGCGGAACAGGCAAAATCAACAAAGCACAGGCCGTCGTTTTGGTGCATCAGTTTGGCTATTTCGTGATAGGGCGTTCGGATACCCGTAACATTGGAGCAACTGGTTACGGCTGCAATTTTTATGGGATGGTCCTTATATTGTTCTACGGTTGCCGCAAAGGTTTCCAAGCATACCAAAACCTCATCGTTCGGGGGAACCACCACCACGTTCCCAATGGTCTCCAACCAAGAGGTCTGATTGCTGTGGTGCTCCATATGGGTAACAAATATAATGGGTCTAATTTCGTCCGGAATATTGGTATAGGGTTTAATATTCTCTGGAATTTTCAGGCCCAAAATGCGCTGGAACTTATTGATGGCACCCGTCATTCCGCTTTCGCAGGTAATGAGCACATCATTTTCATTTGCGTTTACATGTTTTTTTATGATTTTCCGCGCTATGTGGTAGGCCTTGGTCATCGCGGTTCCCGTCACCGAAGTTTCGGTGTGGGTATTCGCCACAAACGGGCCGAAATCCTTCAACATTTTTTCCTCAATGGGAGCGTACAATCGGCCACTGGCGGTCCAGTCGGTATAGATTATTTTTTTTCTTCCGAAGGGGGAATCAAACTCTTGGTCGATGCCCACGATGTTCTTCCGGAAAGGTTCAAAATACTTTTCCAGCGCTGTAATTCTTACTTTTTCTTCCGAAGAAATCATGATTCCGGGTTTTAAAAATTACTTAAAGTTAAGCAATACTACTTAAAACAAGCCATTACAGCTTTATTTTTTGAAAGCGTCCACCCCTTTTTGGAGCCACGCATAATATTCGTCAATATCGGGAGTGTAGCCTACGGGCTCAATAAGATTTTCCTCATTGTGATCCATTAAAACATAAAACGGTTGGGCGTTTGCCTCATAGCGTAATATCTGGAACTCGCTCCATTTTTGGCCGATGTAGCGAAGCTTTTTTCCCGATATTTCAGAAATTACCTCCTCGCCCTCGGGCAATGGCCGTTTATCGTCCACATAAAGCGAAATTAGAACTATGTCCTCCTTGAGCAGATTCAGTATTTTCGGTTCGCTCCACACGCGTTCCTCCATTTTACGGCAGTTTACGCAAGCGTGGCCTGTAAAATCAATCAGTACGGGCTTGCCTATTTTTTTGGCGTAGGCCAGACCGGTTTCGTAATCGTGAAACGAAATAATATCATGCGGCCCTAAGTAGGCGCCTTCGGGGAATTCATTTGCCGAAGCGCTTCCGCCACCGCCCAATTTTGTAAAGCCCACCCCGTATGGAGATTCGCTGTAATTCATCGCCGGAGGGAAACCGCTTATCAATTTCAAGGGTGCGCCCCAAAGCCCCGGAATCATATAAATCGTGAACGATAGGACCAAAAGACCAAGGCTCAATCTACCTACAGAAATATGCGTCAATGGCGAATCGTGCGGCAATTGGATTTTTCCGAAAAGATAAAGCGCCAAGGCACCAAAGATGGCAATCCAAATGGCGATGAAAACCTCTCTTTCCAACCAATGGAGTTGAAGCACGAGATCTGCGTTTGACAAAAATTTGAAAGCGAGCGCCAATTCCAAAAACCCTAAAAATACCTTTACGGTATTAAGCCATCCGCCAGATTTAGGCAGGGAATTCATCCATCCCGGAAAGGCGGCGAAAAGCGCAAAGGGCAATGCCAGGGCGAGTGAAAAACCGAACATTCCCACAAAGGGAGCGATTCCGCCCTTGGATGCTGCCTCTACCAAAAGATACCCGATAATAGGCCCAGTACAGGAGAACGATACAATGGCCAAGGCAAGGGCCATAAAAAAGATCCCTATCATTCCGCCACGGTCTGCCTGCTTATCTGCCTTGGTTGCCCACGAACTTGGAAGTGTAATTTCATAAGCTCCCAAAAACGAAAAGGCGAAAAACAAGATGAGCAGGAAGAATATTACATTAAACCAAACATTGGTTGAGAACGCATTGAGCGCGTCGGCGCCAAAAATACCGGTAACAATTGCACCCAGAAAAACGTAGATTACAATGATGGCAATGCCGTAAATTATGGCATTTTTTATACCCTTTGCCCGCGACTTGCTTTGTTTGGTAAAAAAGCTCACCGTCATAGGTATCATGGGGAATACACAGGGCGTAAGCAGCGCAGTAAAACCGAACAGGAAGGCAACGATAAAAATAGTCCAGAGCCCCTTTTTCTCCTGTTTCTTATTTTGCTCCAGGGCAGTTTTTGATGCATCCGATACACTTTGGACGGAGTCCTTTACCACCTCCGTAGTTTCGGTTAAAACAGTATCTGCTTTGGCAAGCCCAAGGGTTTCTTCCGTGATTTCGGTATTGTCGCCATTTTCAGGTGTTACGGCCGCTTCCGTTTTTTGGGGAGCGGGTATTTGGAAAACCAAATCTACGTAAGAAGGTGGCAAACAGCGCGTATCATCGCACACCATAAACTCAACCTCGCCTTTTACCGTGGTTCCTTTATCGCCAGTTAATTTAATTCGTTTTGTAAAAGTGGCGGTGTTAGCAAAAAAGGTAATCACCATATCAAACACAGGGTCGTGTTCCGTGATTCCCTGACTTTCCTGTACTTTACCTATTCCTTTGTATGCCGCATTTTCCTCAAAAGTGAAAAGCGTCGGCAACGGCCCATCCGGCGGAACCTCTTGCGAATAGAGGTGCCATTTATCTTCAATGGTGGCCTTGGCAATTAGATCGTATTCAGTTTCCGATATTTTTTTAACGCTCGTGGACCAGGTTACGGGATCAAGAATCTGCGCTTGGACGGAAGCAAGTGAAACCGTGGCGAGAAGCAGGAAAAGAAATATTTTTTTCATTAGTTCAATGGTATTATAGAGAAAGCCTTAATAAAGACATCAAATTTGGGGGAAAAATTGGAGTATACAAAATCATGACCCGCTTTTGGCAAAAAACCCTTAAAAAAAACATGAAATTTTAAAGCCTCGACATTTGTTTGCATCGACAATCCATTTGCCTAAGCTTCGGTGCTGGGCACATTTCACCCAAAATAATTGAGGGCGCTCACAAAATTCTCCATTCCACAAAATAAACACAAGCATTTGCTGTTAATATTTGAAATGATGCTATATTCGCCGAAAATTTAAAAATCTTTGAATTATGAAATTAAATAAATTAATGTTTCTTTTTGTTCTCGCTGCCGTGGCTATGGGGTGCAGTAAAGATGATGATGGTACACCGCCCTATAACTATAACAAAGAAAACCTTACCGGTACCTACAACCTCATATATCTGGAAAGTAAAGAAGTGGAAACGGTAAATGTAAATGGGTTTGATGTAGTTACAACCACGACCCAAGTTGGCGATACCTTTAACGTGCCTGTAGTGTTTGCATCAGACAATACGGTAACTGCCAATGGTACTTACAGGGTTACTGAGACCACCTCGCAGGGCAACCAGTCCAATACTGAAACCTATATAATAGATCTGGACAACGAGGTAAGCGGCTATTCGGTAAATACTGCAACCACGCAACTCACTATTGACGGCTCTACTTATATGGTCCATGATTTTAACCCCACAGGCTTTAGGATAACCTTATCCGAAACAACCACCGAGCCCAATGGCGACCATACCGTATATACCGAGGAAATGCGCTTTAGCAAGCAATAGTCAGGTATTTTGATATTTTTATTCGAGGCCGTCTTACTTATTAAGGCGGTCTTTTTAATTTCCAGCCTATTCCATTTGTTGCAATGGTTTTAAGCGGTTATTTTTTTTTGAAAATTGCATTTCACAGCAGCCATTCGTTTTTTTCAAAAAAACCTTACTTTTGCACACTTATTTCCAGAGATTACTCTCTAAGGAATTTTAATTAATAAAAAAAGTTCAACTTCCCACTTGCGGTTGTTGCGCGTACCCGAGATATGAGCAAAAAATTTAAAGAATACAAAGGGCTGGACCTCCCTAAACTGGCGGAAGAAGTACTCAATTTTTGGAAAGAAGAAAACATCTTTGAGCAGAGTATTTCCATTCGCGAGGGAGCGGAGCCATTTGTGTTTTTTGAAGGGCCGCCATCTGCCAACGGTCTTCCGGGAATCCATCACGTTATGGCGCGCGCCATAAAAGATATTTTCTGCCGTTACAAAACCCAAAAAGGCTTTAAAGTTGACCGGAAGGCAGGCTGGGACACGCACGGCTTGCCCATAGAATTGGGCGTTGAAAAAGAACTCGGCATCACCAAGGAAGACATCGGGACAAAGATTTCAGTGGAAGAATACAACGCAGCCTGCAAAAAAGCGGTAATGCGCTACACAGACGTTTGGAACAACCTTACCGAGCGCGCCGGGTATTGGGTTGATATGGAAGACCCCTACGTTACCTACGAGCCAAAATATATGGAAACCGTTTGGTGGCTCTTGAAAGAAATCTACAACAAAGACTTAATTTATAAAGGCTACACCATTCAGCCCTACTCCCCAAAAGCGGGAACGGGCTTGAGCTCGCACGAACTCAACCAGCCGGGAACCTATCAGGATATTACCGATACTACGGTGGTGGCCCAATTTAAGGCAATGGCCGAAACCTTGCCCGATTTCCTTGGCGAAGAGTCAAACAACATTTGGTTTTTGGCGTGGACTACCACACCGTGGACGCTTCCCAGCAATACCGCGTTGACCGTGGGTCCCAAGATTGATTATGTTTTGGTGAAAACTTTTAACCAATATACTTTCCAGCCCATAAATGTAATTCTCGCAAAGAATTTGGTCGCAAGCCAGTTTGCGAAGAATTATGAGGAAAAACCAAACGAGGAAATCCTCGAATCATACAAACAGGGCGATAAGGTAATCCCCTATTTTATTGCGAAAGAATTTAAAGGTGCCGATTTAGTCGGAATTCGATACGAACAGCTTTTGGATTATTCAAAGCCGCACGACAATCCTGAAAACGCTTTCAGAGTAATTGCGGGCGATTTCGTTACTACGGAAGACGGAACGGGAATCGTACACACCGCGCCAACCTTTGGCGCCGATGATGCCAAGGTTGCAAAAGAAGCGACGCCGGAAGTGCCGCCAATGCTGGTAAAAGACGAAAATGGAAATCTGGTTCCACTTGTGGATTTGCAAGGGAAATTCCGTCCCGAAATGAAGGAACTTGCAGGCAAATATGTAAAGAACGAATATTACGATGATGCCGAAGTGCCCGAAAAATCGGTTGATGTTGAAATCGCAATAAAACTGAAGACCGAAAACAAAGCCTTTAAAGTTGAAAAATATTTGCACAGCTATCCAAACTGCTGGCGTACCGATAAGCCTATTCTATATTATCCGCTGGATTCGTGGTTTATAAAAGTTACCGAGTTCCGCGATAGAATGTTCGAGCTGAACAAAAAAATAAACTGGAAGCCAAAAGCCACCGGCGAAGGCCGTTTTGGCAACTGGCTTGCAAACGCAAACGATTGGAACCTTTCCCGCTCCCGCTATTGGGGAATTCCGTTGCCCATTTGGCGAACGGAGGATGGCAAGGAAGAAATAATCATCGGTTCGGTGGAAGAATTAATGACGGAAATGGACAAATCCGTAGGCGCGGGATTGATGCCGAAAAACATTTTCGAAAATTTCAAGCCCGGCGATTTTTCCGAGGAAAACTATGCAAAGGTTGACCTACATAAAAATATTGTTGACGAAATAATCCTCGTTTCCCCAAGCGGAAAACCAATGAAGCGCGAAGCCGATTTGATAGATGTATGGTTCGACAGCGGAAGCATGCCCTATGCACAATGGCATTATCCTTTCGAAAATAAGGAAAAGGTTGAAAAAACATGGAGAAAAGCTGATTTTATTGCGGAAGGCGTGGACCAGACCCGTGGCTGGTTTTACACCCTGCATGCAATCGCGACCATGATTTTTGACGATGTTGCCTATAAAAACGTAGTTTCAAACGGACTTGTTTTGGATAAAAACGGCCAGAAAATGAGCAAGCGTCTGGGCAATGCCGTAGATCCTTTTGAAACCTTGGACGTTTTCGGTCCCGATGCCACGCGTTGGTATATGATCAGCAACGCAAATCCTTGGGACAACTTAAAGTTTGACCAGGACGGCATTTCGGAAGTGCGCAATAAATTCTTCGGAACACTTTACAATACGTACAGTTTCTTCAGTCTTTACGCCAATCTCGATAATTTTGAGTATATTGAAAAGGATCTTTCGCTGGAAAAACGCCCGGAGATTGACCGCTGGATACTATCAGAATTGCACACGCTCATCCAAAAAGTGGACGAGTATTACGCAGATTACGAGCCAACCAAGGCTACACGTGCCATTTCAGAATTTGTACAGGAAAACTTGAGCAACTGGTTTGTGCGATTGAGCCGAAGAAGATATTGGAAAGGCAGCTATAATGACGATAAAATTTCAGCCTACCAAACCCTTTACACCTGTTTGGAAACTGTTGCAAAATTGGGCGCTCCCGTGGCTCCCTTCTTTATGGATAGACTCTATAAGGATTTGAGGGTCGGCACTTCAAAAGAAGGTATGGAATCGGTACATTTAACCGACTTCCCAAAGGCAGACGCGTCATTCATTGATAAAAAGCTGGAGCACAAGATGCAGAAGGCGCAGACAATATCGTCGCTGGTGCTTTCGTTACGACAGAAAGAGAAAATAAAAGTACGCCAACCGCTCCAAAAAATAATGATTCCGGTTTTGGAAGATTCTGAAAAGGAAGAAATTTTAGCGGTTTCAGAATTGATTAAAAGCGAGGTAAACGTAAAGGAAATAGAACTGATAGACGAAGGTTCGGGCATGCTGGTGAAACAGATAAAGCCAGATTTTAAGGCTTTGGGGCCACGTTTTGGAAAAGACATGAAAGCCGTGGCGGCTGCCATTTCAGCCTTTGACCAACAGCAAATTGCAACTTTGGAAAAAGACGGGCAAATATCAGTTTTTATTAACGAAAAAAGTACTATTTTGGCGCTCGCTGACGTAATCATCAGTTCGCAGGATATTGAGGGCTGGTTGGTTGCAAACACAAACGGAGTTACTGTGGCACTGGATGTTACCATAACCCCCGAGTTGCGGAATGAAGGAATAGCCAGGGAATTGGTAAACAGAATTCAAAACCTCAGAAAAGACAGTGGTTTTGAAGTGACCGACAGAATTGAGGTCGCCCTTGAGGAGAACGAAAAACTAACGGATGCGGTAACCCAAAACCTGAAGTATATAAAAGAAGAGACATTAACCGAGGTTTTGCAATTTCAGCCTAAAATTGAAGAGGGAACGGAAATTGCATTTGACGATATTGAAACACGTATAAGCATTAAAAAACATTAGATTATGACAGAGACAGAAAGAACCAGATATTCAGATGCCGAACTGGAAGAATTTAGAGCAATTTTGAACGAAAAAATAAAGAAGGCAACGGAACAATTGGAGCTAATCCAAAGTTCCTACAAGAATGATAGTAACAATGGCACCGATGATACATCGCCCACGTTTAAGGCTTTCGACGAAGGCAGCGAGGTGATGAGCAAGGAAGCGAACTCCCAACTGGCCATCCGTCAGGAAAAGTTTATCCGCGACCTGAAGAACGCCTTGGTGCGTATTGAAAACAAAACTTACGGCGTTTGCCGCGTGACTGGCAAATTGATAAACAAAGAGCGCCTAAAGCTTGTACCGCACGCTACCTTGAGTATTGAGGCGAAGAATTTGCAGAAATAGGCCTAACTCTTCCCAAAGGGGAGCAAGTTGAGTCCGTAAAATTATAGCCCTGAATTTTTTCGGGGCTTTTTTATTGAAATATTTCCTTTGCGTCCCCTGCGAATCCCAATAGCTAACGGGATTGCGTACTTTGTAGTTAATTTATGCGCCAAATATTCTTCATTATCGCTCTAATCTGCTTCGGAATCAATTCGTCCGTGGCGCAAAAAACCATTCAAAAGGAATTTTCCTCGGAAGGAATAAAAACGCTTTCCATAAAAGACGACGCTATTTTTAAAATAACGGTACACGCTTCCGAAGAAAAATCCATCAAGCTCTCCGTGCATATTTCCGGAGAGCATTCCGAGAATGTGATTGTCGAGGAAAATATTACTGAAAATACGCTTTCCTTAAAAACCGACTTTTCTCCCTTCTTTTTGCCCGAAGACGATAAATTGGCCGCCCATAAAGTGATGGCCGTAGAAGTAGATTTGACTATTCCCCAAACCATTTCATTGGAAATTAAATCGAAGCTTGCCGCCGTTACTGCCGAAGGAAGGATTTATGAGCTTGCGGTATCCATAGAAAACGGCGCTTGCGTTTTAACCAATTTTATGGGAAATGCACATCTTAAAACTACCGACGGCAACATATGGGTAAGGGCTACCTCAACGGTTTCCGGCCAAGCAACTTCAACCCACGGAACGGTAGAGAACAAACTTTGGGGCAACGGAAAGTTTTTCGTTGAAGCCGAAAGTATTAACGGTGACATTTCGCTCCTACAAACCGAATAATATTGCTATTTTTGCCCGCGTTATCTATTTGCCTTTATGAGCCTAAAAAAAGCTACTTTTATTATTATCCTGATTTTGTTGATTGATCAGGTTTCAAAGTTTTACATAAAAACACATTTTGTTTTAGGCGAAGAAATCCGCGTGTTTGATTGGTTCCGGATTTTGTTTGTTGAGAATGAAGGCATGGCCTGGGGCGCAAAAATTCCCGGGGAATACGGCAAGCTGTTTTTAACGCTTTTTAGAATTGTTGCAATCGGCGGAATTGGCTATTGGCTTTGGGATTCGGTGAGAAAGAACATGCCCACCATTCTTATTTTCTGCGTGGCCTTGATTTTTGCGGGTGCTTTGGGCAATATTATCGATTCGGTTTTTTACGGAATTATCTTTAACGATAGCCATCACCAAGTGGCTACCTTGTTTCCCGAAGGCGGCGGCTACGGCACGCTTTTCCACGGAAAGGTGGTCGATATGCTCTACTTTCCCTTGTACGGCGGCACTTTGCCCGAATGGGTTCCCTTTTGGGGCGGGGAGTATTTTACCTTCTTCGACCCAGTTTTCAATGTGGCGGATTCCTCCATCAGCATTGGGGTTATTTTGTTGCTTCTTTTCAATAAAAAGGCATTTCCGAAGAAAGAAACTGAATAAAAGCTACTTGGGGTAAAAAGAAAATAATCGCACTTCCAAAATCTGTTTCCATAATTTTTTTTGATTCGGTTATCGCTGTCTTAACTTATGAAGATCATCGGCAATTTTGGAAATCAAATATCTCTTTTGGAATAACGCAAAAATTTAGGGGAACATCCAAAGCTTCAAAGAAAATCTCGGGTTCGGGGTCAAAAAAGGATAGCCCGACAAATATAGCTTCAGAATTGCACCGTTTTAAAAATCGATCGTAAAACCCTTTTCCGTAGCCGATGCGATGGCCTCTTTTATCGTATGCGAGCAAAGGAACGAAGACAACCTCAATCATTTCCGGGGAAATTTCTATACCCGAAACGGGCTCGGGAATTCCATATTCCGAAGTTTTTAAAACCGTGTTTTCCTGCAAAAGAAAATTTTTCATTTCCCCAGTATTAAAATCGGCCTTTGAAACAACGATACTCTTATCCTTTCCCTGTAAAATATGCAGCAGATATTCCGTATTCACTTCTTTTTTTGCCAAAATGGGAAGAAAAATATGGTAATACGTTTTATCCCAAATAGGAAGTTTCAAAGCCTGGTTGGCAATCTGAAGGCTCATTGCCTCAATGGATTCCTCGGAAAGCTCTTCCCGAAGTTTTTTATATTTCAAACGAAGTGTTTTTTTATCAGCCATAATAATATAGAAACTCCAAATTTTAAATCCCAAATCCCAAATCCCAAATTCCAAATCCCAATAGTGTCACCCTGAACGCTCCCGAGTTATCGGCACGAAGAGCCAAATCTAAAATCATCAATCGTTAATCGTAAATCGTAAATCGTCAATCCAAAATCCTTTTCAATCTTCCATTTCCTCGTCTTCCGTATTTGCGGTATTTACGGTTGAAATATGAAAAATGGCATCCCCTTGGTTTACAATCGGCGATTGGTTTACGTTAATTATATAGCCTTCATTGGGCGAAGTAACCTTAAACCGCATTTTTCCGTATGGGTCGGTGATCGTGGCTAAAAATTCGCCTTTTTCAACGTGTTTGTTGCAATCAATTTTTACGTGTAGCAAACCACTTCGGTATGCGCGTATCCATTTACTTTTTTCAATAATAACCGTTTTGGCATTTGGTTCGGGAGCTACGTGTCTTTTGCCCAACATGTCCAAATGAGCCAGTACCCGCAAGATGCCATCAACGCCTTCCTTTGCAATATGTTTGTTGCTTTCCCGGCTTTTTCCGCCTTCAAAAAGCAAAACTGGAATGCCCATCTTTTGACAGGTATTCCGATATGATTTTTCGATGGTATTTGAATAAACCGTAAAGGGAGCATTGAAAACCTTTGCGAGTTCCAATAATTTTTCATCACCCGGTTTTATGCGAATCTGTGCCGCGTTGAAACGGCTTGCGCCGCCGGTGTGAAAATCGAGACAATAATCGGCGTGCGGCAAAACCTTTTTGGTAAAATGATAAGCAACACGACTAGCCAACGAACCCGTTTTGGTTCCGGGAAAAACCCTGTTGAGGTCCCGCCCATCGGGGAAAGAACGGTCGCCATTCAAAAAACCAAAAACGTTCAGAATTGGGATGCAAATAATTGTACCGCGTTTGGGCTTGTTCAATTTTCTGGCAATGAGTTGGCGTACAATTTCCACACCATTTATTTCATCGCCGTGGATGGCGGCAGTTATCAAAACTGTGGGTCCGGGAATTTTCGAACGTTCAATAATAATAGGAATTTCAATTTTGGTGGAAGTGTAAAGTTTCGCAATGCTGAAATCCACGGTTCGACTTTCGCCCAGCGCAATCCGTTCGTTTAAAATTACAATATCACGTTCTTCCTTTTTGGCCATAGTTATACGTTGCGTTCTATATATTTTATGATTGAATTTGCAATATCCTTACCCGTGGCTTGCTCAATTCCTTCCAAACCGGGAGATGAATTTACTTCCAAAATCAATGGCCCACGTGCCGATTGCAACATATCAACCCCAGCAATTCCAAGGCCCATGGCTTTTGCTGCCTTCAGGGCGGCGGTTTCTTCCTCGTCGGTAAGTTTTATTACGGAAGCTGTTCCACCGCGGTGCAGATTGCTTCGGAATTCGCCTTCCTTTCCCTGCCGTTTCATTGCGCCAACTACCTGTCCGTCCACTATAAACGCACGTATGTCTGCACCTCCGGCCTCTTTTATAAATTCCTGAACGATAACCCGCGCCTGTAAATTGTTAAAAGCTTCAATTACAGATTCCGCGGCTTTTCTGGTTTCAACCAAAATAACACCAATGCCCTGTGTGCCTTCCAGCAACTTAATGATTACGGGTGCACCGCCGGCTTGGTCCACGATTTCTTTTACGTTTTTAGAATAATTGGTAAAAACGGTTTTCGGCAACCCCAATCCCGCGCGGGAAAGAATTTGAAGGCTTCTCAATTTATCACGGGAACGAACCAAGGCCTGGGATTCGGTGGTGGTAAAAACGCGCAGCATTTCAAACTGTCGCACTACCGCGGTTCCATAAAAAGTTACAGACGCCCCAATCCTTGGAATGATGGCATCGGTGTGGTCTAATTTGTGACCTTTGTAAATAATTACCGGATTTTTCTTTTCGATAACAATATCACACTTTGCGTGATTTATAACCTCTACGTCATGTTTTCTGGCTTTTGCCGCTTCCACAAGACGTTTGGTGGAATATAAATTTGCGTTTGCCGATAATATCTTTATGTTCATTTTTTGGTTTTTAGTTTGTAGGAAAGGTTGGTTTTGTTAATATCAACCATATATTTCTTGCTTAGGAAATTTCGCCCCAAAAGTACGGGAAAACGCATCTCTTCGCGGTCGCTCAATGTTAAATAAATGGGATGTGTCTTTCCAAAAAGAACAATTTCCGTTTTAATTCTATATCGCGCTTCAGACTGGCCGTTGCTGCTTCTTACCACTTTTACGTCATATTCGTCAAAAATGATTTCCTTTTCATGGTAGCTGGGGTGCTCTTCGTCCAAAAAGTTGCATTTCAGGTAGTTATCTTCAACTTTCATGTTTTTGCAATGTATGGAAGAAGTGTAGGCGCCCGTGTCAATTTTCACTTCAATATCATATAGATTCAGCAATGGAAAGTCTGCCTTGTCTATTCTGCCTATGTTTCTTTTCAATGTTATAGAAATTTTGTAATTGCAAGTTAACTAATATAAATTCCAATTGGCAAATAACAAATTCCAAATAAATCCCAAAAAACAAAAAAATTCAAAATTTTGAAGCCTGCAAACTGCGACTTTCTACTTTCCATTAAATTATTTGATTAAGATGCGCGCGATGAATCGCGCGCCTACTGGCTACTGCTACTTTTTATTCCGCTCAATAAACCCAATTACGCTTTTTGAAACATTCTTTCCCGAGGTATTTTCGATACCCTCCAATCCCGGCGTACTGTTGATTTCCAAAACCAAAGGCCCGTTTTTCGATTGCAGAATATCCACCCCACAAAACCCCAAATTCATTGCCTTTGCCGCTTTTATGGCAATTTTTTCCTCTGTGGAAGAGAGGGAAATCATTTCCGAAGTGCCGCCACGGTGCAGATTACTGCGGAAATCGCCAAGCTTACATTTGCGTTTCATCGCCGCAACCACAACGCCGTCCACCACTATGGCACGAACGTCGGCGCCATTCGCTTCTTCAATATATTCCTGTAGCAAAAATTTCACGCCGGCGGCATTTAAGGTTTCAATCGTTGCTAAGGCATTCTGCGGACTTTCGGTAAGAATAACACCTTCGCCGTGCGTGCCTTCCAAAAGTTTGATAATTATTGGCTTGCCGTTAAAGGTTTTTAGTTGTTCCTCAAATTCAAAAAACGAAGCGTAAACAGTTCGTGGCACGGGAATTTGATGTTTTGCCAAAATTTGAAAGCAGGTCCATTTGTCGCGGCTGTTTGTAATTCCTTCGGAAGAAACCACGCTAAAAACGCCCATCGATTCAAAATGGCGGACCACGTTCGTACCAAAATAAGTATTTGAGGCACCAATTCTGGGAATTACCGCGTGCAGGTCATCCACCAATTCATTTTGAAAATAGAGGACGGCTTTTCCGTTTTCCACGGCGAGGTTGCAATAGGAAGGATCCAAAACCTCCATGGTGTGGTTGCGCGCTTCGCCAGCTTTTAAAAGACTTTGGGTGGAATAAAGCGCTTCCCCACGCGATAAAATGGCAATGTTCATAGTTGGTTATTGTGCGTGCAATTTAACCAAAAAGAACATTGCCCATAAAATCATTAGTTAAAAATTAACGGTTACCTTTCCCCTTAGGAAAAAAGGCGTGCCGGGCGTAAAATGTATTTCTTCCACAGCTTCCGGCTCGTCAAACAATCTGCTTTCGGTTGCAAACTGGGTTTCGTTCCATTCGGTATCGAAGAGATTTTCAACGGCAATCCCGAAAACAAAGTTTCTGAAAGTATAATTTATGTTGAAATCGGTCACAAAATAACCTTCGGCAATAATACTTTTGTCTTCGTTTGCGGCTCTATCCTTAATAAAACGATAATTCAATCCGCCCGAAAAGTTTGCGAGATTTTCAAATGCAATTCCACCGGTTAAGGTAAAATCCGGTGCCAACGGAATGTAATCCTCACCATTGGGTTCCTCGGTGCTTCGCGCGTAGGTATAGTTTGCATCGCCGTAAAAATACAGCCAGTCCAAGGCTTCGTAACGCAGGCCAAAATCAACGCCCAATCGGCGGGTTTTTCCGCTGGGCTCCACAATTCCGGCATCGCCCACGTACACAAACTCCTGTTCCAAAAAGAGCGCCCACAGGGCTGTATTAAAAATTAGATTGTCCGTCAGTTTGTAAATTCCGCCCAAATCTGCACCGTAAGCTGCGGGCAAAATATCCTCGCCGCCATTGGCAACAACTACTCGTGTATCGTTGGAATGGAACCCGATTCCCGTTTTCAAAAACAATTGGAAATCGCGGTTGGGGCTGTAAATGAAATTCAACTTGGGACTGGCGAAAACCTTGCTTTCACTTCGGTTATCGTAGGTTGGCGAAAGTTTGTTTTCGTAATCAAATTTGAAATAATCCAATCTCACGGCAGGGTTTATTTTGAAATCGCCCAAACCAAATTCCGTATTCAAAAACGCAAAACTGTTAATTTGATCCACATTTCCGAAGGCAATCCGATCCAAAATTTCATAACGGTTTTTGGTGTGCGAGAGTTCCACGTCGTTCACATCGTCGTAACGAACGCCAATTCCTGCGGTGTACTTAAAATCGAGTGTTTCAGAATTTATTTTATCTGAAAACTCGGTTTGGAAACCCAAAATATTTCGGTCTTCGCGTTGCGCAATTTGGTCGCCGTTTACTGGGTCTTTCAAAAAGAAAGTGAAGTTTGAAAACAGCTCAAAATCATAATGCGAATAATACGCACGGGTTTCCAACTTTTTGTTTTCTGAAAGCAATTTGGAATGGTTTATCAGCAAATTGGTGCGGCTGGTGTTTCCGCCTTCGGTATCGTCAATGGCGCCAAAACGACCGATGGAACCATCGTCAATGGCGCGCTGCGGAATTTGCCCCGAAGCATCCCACTTGCTTTGGAAATGCGAAGCGGTAAGTTGCAGTTTTTGGTTGTCGGGCAATTTCAGGTTGTATTTCGCCATCATATTAAAGCGGTTAAAATTCTGCGGCGAATCAAACGGACCGTTAAAGGTGTTGAGAGAGGCCGCCACATAAGCATTGCTGTTTTTGGTATCCAAAAGATTGAAAAGTCCAACGGTCCTAAAAGCGTCAAACTGCCCGTATTCCACGGAAACGGAGCTTTTGTCGAGTTTGTCCAAGGTTTTAAAGGCCACGTAACCCGCAGTGGCAAAATCGCCGTATTCCGCGTTGTACGGACCTTTTCCGAAGGAAATTTCACCAATCGTTTCGGGAATTACAAAGTGCAAATCACTGTACCCTTGCCCGTGCGCGTGCGACACCATATTTACGGGCATTCCGTCCACCGAAAGATTGATGTCCGTTCCGTGGTCAATGTCGAAACCGCGCAGAAATATTTGTTCCGCTTTTCCACCGCCGGCGTGCTGGCCGATAATCAATCCCGGAACTTTCCGAAGAATTTCCTGCGACGATTTTACGGGCGCGGTCTTTAAATCTACCGCCACAATTTGGCTAAGCGTGTTTACTTCGGGCGTGATGGTTACCTGTTCCAAAGAAACGGCGGCTTCGTTTAAAGTGATGTTTATGGGTTCCGCAAAACTTTCAGCGGTAACTGAATATTCATAGGTTGCGAAACCTAAAATGGAGAAGCTGATGATGTCGTTTTCCTCCACATTTTCAAGTGAAAATTTTCCCGAGGTATCGGTGTGGGTATGGTTGCCGGAGGTTCGGTCAAAAACCGCCACATTTTCCAGCGGATTGTTATTTGGGCCTACCACTTTTCCTTTTAGCGATTGCGATTGCGCAATACCAAAGCATAGCATCAGCCCCATTAAGAGTATTCTTTTCATGGGTGATTGGTTTAAAAAATTTAAATAAATGAATAGTCTGAATCAAGATTTCATTCAGATAAAAAACTATGAAAAGAATGTTTCGGGAGGCGGGCTGGGGATGGTTTTTACGCTTTTCGGAATATGAAAAGCATAAAAGAAATTGTGTTTGGTACTAGTTTCATTTTTGAAATCGATTGGGGGATATTCCTGTGCAAAATGTTTATCCAACGTATAATTGAAATACACGCCTTCGTGATCACTGGTTTTTTCTTCCGAAGAAAATATTTTGGAGAAAAAAGTTATCAGTTTGTGTTCGTGCGTGTGCTCCCGACCCAATAAATGATCTTCTTCGTGATGCCCATAATCGGTATGCGTCATTACGTGCGAAAAAATGTGCATTCCCTCCGAAAGCTGTTTCTGCATCGGGTTGAGCAGATAAAAAATCGACAGGGAAAGCACAAAATACTTTTTAAAGGAAATATGTAATTTGCTTTTAAGCATTATTTTGGGTTGGTTGTAAATAGATACGCAAGATTGGGGAATTTGGATTTTGAATAAGCTTCATTTAACCGTTTCTTAACTATTTTTGATAGCGGAAAAATTCCTTAAAAAACAAAATAGCAAGTATCTTTGAGCCTATGGCCAATGCTTCGGTAACTCTTCAAATTGCAACCCTTCCCGATTCGCCCGGCGTTTATCAATATTACGATAAGGACGGGAAACTGCTGTATGTGGGCAAGGCAAAAAACCTGAAAAAACGCGTTTCGTCCTATTTCACAAAAAATTTTGACAATAATCGTACGCGGCTTTTGGTGAAGAAAATCGTGACCATTAAGCACATTGTCGTAAAGACCGAGACCGATGCGCTTTTGTTGGAAAACAATTTAATTAAAAACTATCAGCCGCGCTACAATGTGATGCTGAAGGACGACAAAAGCTATCCGTGGATTTGTATTAAAAACGAACGCTTTCCGCGGGTTTTCCCCACACGAAGAATGATAAAGGACGGCAGTGAATATTACGGGCCATATACGAGTATGAAAACCGTACACACGCTGCTTGATTTGATAAAAGGCCTGTATCCGTTGCGCACCTGCAACTACGACCTTTCCGAAGAAAAAATTAGGGCGGGCAAGTATAAAGTATGTCTGGAATATCACTTGGGAAACTGTTTGGGGCCTTGCGAGGGGCTTTATTCCGAAAAGGAATACCACGATAATATTGAGGCCATCCGGAATATTGTGAAGGGAAATTTTAAGGATTCGCTACATAAATTTAAAACCCAGATGAAAACCTTGGCGGCCGATCTGAAGTTTGAGCAGGCACAGCGGGTAAAGGAAAAGATTGATATTTTGGAGAATTACCAAAGCAAAAGCACGGTGGTAAATCCGAAGATTAATAACGTGGATGTGTTTTCGATAATTTCTGATGAAAGCTATGCCTACGTGAATTTTCTGCAGCTTTCGCACGGCGCGATTATCCGTTCGCATACGTTGGAAATAAAGAAGAAATTGGACGAGACGGATGAAGAATTGCTTCAGCTTGCGATTGTGGAAATCCGGCAACGGTTCAATTCGCTTTCAAAGGAAATTTACTTGCCTTTTGAGGTGGAACTGGGCGAGGACATAAAAACGCATGTTCCCAAACTGGGCGATAAAAAAGCAATCCTCGACCTTTCCGAAAGAAATGCGAAATATTACCGCATGGAGCGGTTTAAACAGGCAAAGATTGTGGACCCCGACCGTCATGAAAAGCGCATTATGGCGCAGATGAAAAAAGATTTAAGGTTAAGCGAGGAACCGCGACATATAGAGTGTTTTGACAACAGTAATATTCAGGGCACAAACCCCGTGGCGGCCTGTGTGGTTTTCAAAAACGGGAAACCGAGTAAAAAGGACTATCGCAAATTCAACATAAAAACCGTGGAGGGTCCCGATGATTTCGCCTCGATGGAAGAAGTGGTTTATCGCCGCTACAAAAGATTGCTGGAAGAAGAGCAACCCTTGCCACAACTCATCATCATAGATGGGGGAAAGGGCCAGTTGTCTTCTTCTCTAAAAAGTCTGGACAAACTGGGATTACGCGGGAAAATTGCTATTATAGGCATTGCAAAACGTTTGGAGGAATTGTTTTATCCCGATGATCCCATCCCGCTGTATTTAGACAAGAAGAGCGAGACTTTAAAAATAATACAACAATTGCGCAACGAAGCGCACCGTTTTGGCCTTACCTTTCACCGGAGCAAACGCAGCAAGCAGGCTTTAAATACTGAACTGGAAACCATTCCCGGCATTGGCGAAAAAACGGTTGTGGAATTGTTGAAACACTTTAAAAGCACGAAGCGGATTGCCTCGGCAAGTTTTGAGGAGCTTTCAAAAGTGATCGGTCCGAGCAGGGCGAAGAAGTTGGTAGAACATTTCAGCAATAAATAATAATAATAATAATAAAAAATAGCAATAAACTATAACCCCATTGATGAAGCACTTGCCCCTTATAATATTATTAATAATTTCATCCTTCTCCTTTTCACAAGAAAAAGCTGAGAAAGACCTAAAAGTAGGTCTGGTTTTGAGCGGTGGCGGGGCAAAAGGTTTGGCGCATATTGGCGCGCTGAAAGTTATTGAGGAGTCGGGCGTGCGGATAGACTACATTGGCGGCACGAGTATGGGCGCAATTATCGGGGCACTGTATGCTTCGGGATATTCGGCAACGCAACTTGACAGTATTTTTCGGGAAACGGATTTCAGCAGTTTGATACAGGACAATATTCCGCGGAGCGCAAAGACTTTTTACGAAAAGCAGGAGTCGGAAAAATATGCCTTGGTGCTGCCTTTTGATAAATTTAAGGTAGGTTTCCCTTCGGGACTATCAAAGGGGCAGAATGTGTATAACCTGCTTTCCAAATTAACGAACCATGTGAGCACCGTTTCAGATTTCAGCAAACTTCCCATCCCCTTTTTCTGTGTGGCTACCGATGTAGAAACGGGGAAAGAGGTAATCTTGGACCGTGGGTATCTTCCGCGCGCGGTAACTGCCAGTGGGGCGTTGCCGTCGCTTTTCAGTCCTGTGGTGATTGACGATAAGGTCTTGATTGATGGCGGGGTGGTGAACAACTATCCCGTGAAGGAGGTGCGCGCCAAAGGGATGGATATAATCATAGGGGTTGATGTACAGGATAGCTTAAAAAATAGGGACAATTTGAGATCTGCTTTTGATGTATTGGTCCAGATAAATAACTATCGAACCATTAACGAAATGATTAAGAAGCGTGAAAAAACAGATGTCTATATTCATCCGAACATTCAGGATTTCTCGGTAGTTTCTTTTGATGAGGGGAAAAATATTGTAGAATCTGGAATTGTTGCAGCAGAATCATATAGGGAGGAGCTTGAAAATATCGCTTCGAGGCAAAAGCCTGTAAACCGTGAAGAAGTAAAGTTCGATGCCAATGACTTTATTTATATAAAAGAAGTTAAAATAGAGGGGAACGAAAAATATACCCGAAGCTATGTTTTGGGGAAATTGAAATTGCGCACGCCCGATGAAATAACCTATGAAGATTTTAGTGAGGGGATAAACAACCTTTCGGCAACTGGGAATTTCCAGGACATTAATTATAGGTTGATTGAGGATGAAAACAATGAAAATACACTCCTGCTACAACTGCGCGAGAGCCGGTCTTCCATGATGCTGCGTTTTGCGGCACATTATGACGACCTTTTCCGAACGGCCGCATTGGTAAATATTACCAAAAAGCGGCTTCTTACCAATAACGATATTGCCTCGCTGGATTTAATTGCTGGCGACAACTTGCGGTACAATTTTGAATATTATATAGACAAGGGATTTTACTGGAGTGTGGGCTTCAATTCCAAGTATCATTTTTTTGAAACCGATGTGCCGTTGGATTTTATCAATCCCGATTTTGATGCGGAGATATCGGTGCCTGTCAATAAACTTTCCATTAAGTATAGCGATTTTACCAACCAGCTTTATTTTGAGACCCTTTTCCGCAGGACCTTGATTTTCGGTTTGGGAGGAGAGCATAAATACCTTCGTTATCTTTCGGAAACTATAGGTACAGATGAAAACAACCTTCCCCGAACGGTTTTTGAAAGCACCAATTATTACAGTGCGTTTGGTTTTTTGAAGTATGACACTTATGATAATAGTTTTTTTCCAAAAAAAGGAGCTTATTTTTCAGGTGATTTTCATTGGTATTTATTGGCCCACGGGCGAAACAAGAGTTTTGAGCCATTCTCTTTGGCAAAAGCAAAAATGGGTTATGCCCATACATTTTTTAACACAATTTCGGCTCATTTAACAACCGAGGGTGGTTTTAAATGGGGCGGTCCCGAAACCACTTCCTTGGATTTTGCATTGGGGGGCTATGGATTTAAGGAGATGAACAATATTATTCCGTTTATGGGTTACGAGGCCATCTCGCTCCGCGGAAATACCTATCTTAAGTCAACGCTTACTTTTGATTATGAAATTTTCAGAAAGAACCACGTCAATATTTCGGTGAATATTGCCAATGTGGGGAATGATCTTTTTGAAAACGGCCAGTGGATTGACGGGGTAGACTATTCGGGATTTTCAGCAGGGTATGGGCTGGAAACCGTTCTAGGACCGATGGAGATTAAATATTCCTATTCGCCTGAGCTTAATGAAAGCGAATGGTATGTGACATTGGGGTATCGGTTTTAGTAAAAACTTAGCGGCTTAGCTCTATTATTTTTCCGATATTTGTAGGAAGCTTGATTTTAACGTATCTTATTCTTCAGAATCAATAAAAAATAAAAATAAGTAATAAACAATAACAGATGCCTTTCTACCACAAACTGGGCAAAATACCGCCCAAACGCCATACGCAGTTCCGCAAACCGGACGGGAGCCTTTATTCTGAACAACTTTTCGGAACCGTGGGTTTTGATGGAATGTACAGCAATATTTATCACGAACACAGACCCACGCAGGTCAAGGAAATAAAAGCGCAATACAACGTAGCCCCGAAGATTGCACGTGCCAATAATTTGGAATCGCTTCGGCTAAAAGGTTTCGATGTAAAACCGGAAAAAGATTATCTCAACAGTCGTAAAACGGTACTCACCAATAGCGATTGTAGCATAATACTTGCCGCGCCGCAAGAATCGCAAAAAGATTATTTTTATAAAAACACTGACGCCGATGAGTTGATTTTCATCCACAAAGGCAGCGGAAAACTGCGAACTTTTTTAGGCAATCTCGATTTTAAATACGGCGATTATTTATTGATTCCCCGCGGAATTATCTATAAAATAGATTTCGACACCGAAGACAACCGACTTTTTATTGTTGAATCGCGCCGCCCCATTTACACCCCAAAAAGATATAGAAACTGGTTTGGCCAGTTGCTGGAGCATTCGCCCTATTGTGAACGCGACATCCGCAAGCCGCAAGAGTTGGAAACTCACGATGAAAAAGGTGAGTTTTTGGTAAAGGTGAAAAAACAGGACGATATTTTTGAAATGGTTTACGCCACACACCCTTTTGATGTTGTGGGTTATGACGGGTACAACTTTCCGTACGCCTTTTCAATCCACGATTTTGAACCTATCACCGGAAGAATCCACCAACCGCCGCCAGTGCACCAAACTTTTGAAACAGATGCCATGGTTATCTGTAGTTTTGTGCCTAGGCTATATGATTATCACCCGCTAAGTATTCCGGCGCCTTACAACCACAGCAATATAGATAGCGATGAGGTGTTATATTACGTAGATGGCGATTTTATGAGCCGAAACGATATTGAAGCAGGACAAATCACGCTTCACCCTGCCGGTATTGTCCATGGCCCACATCCCGGCGCCGCGGAAAGAAGTATTGGTAAAACGGAAACAGAAGAACTGGCCGTTATGGTAGATACTTTTAAACCGTTACAAGTTACCGAAGATGGTTTAAAACTCTCGGATGGTACCTATTACCAGAGTTGGTTGGAGGGATGAGTTGGCAGTCGCAGTTGCAGTAAGCAGTAGATTGTGGTCTTTGCGTTCTCTGCGCCTTTGCGGTTAATTGAAAATAAATGGAATGAGTATTTCAATAATTAAATCGAATAATGCCGTTAGCTTAAGCTTTGAAAACCACAAGATGAAGATATTTTTGGAAGATGGGAGGGAACTTTCAATTCCTATGGAATGGTTTCCGAAGTTAAGAGATGCTACGGAAAATGAATTGAACAACTGGCGCTTTATTGGAGATGGTGAAGGTATCCATTGGAAAGATTTGGATGAAGATATTCTAATTGAGAATCTTCTGAATTAAATTAATAAAATATTTGAAAACTTAAATTATGAGCAAAGAAGTAAAATCAGTCGATTACGGACTGGAAAAAATATTTGAGGGCGCAGAAGATTTTCTGCCCTTATTGGGCACCGATTATGTAGAATTCTACGTGGGCAATGCAAAACAGTCCGCACATTTCTATAAAACCGCCTTTGGTTTTCAATCATACGCCTATAAAGGTTTGGAAACCGGCTCGCGCGATTCGGTAAGTTATGTGCTAAAGCAGGATAAAATAAAGCTTGTTTTAACAACGCCCTTAAACAGCAAATCGCCAATAAACGACCATATAGTAAAACACGGCGATGGCGTTAAAGTAATTGCCCTTTGGGTGGACGATGCCACAAGTGCTTTTGAAGAAACCACCAAACGCGGCGCAAAACCCTATATGGAACCCACCGTTGAAAAAGACGAACACGGCGAAGTGGTGCGCAGCGGGATATACACCTACGGCGAAACAGTACATATGTTTGTGGAACGCAAAAACTACAAAGGAACATTTTTACCAGGTTTCCGCGAATGGAAAAGCGATTATAACCCAACCCCTACAGGCTTGAAATATATAGACCACATGGTAGGCAACGTAGGCTGGGGCCAAATGAACAAATGGGTAAAATGGTACGAGGATGTAATGGGCTTTGTAAATTTCCTTTCGTTTGACGATAAGCAGATCCACACAGAGTATTCGGCGCTGATGAGCAAGGTGATGAGCAATGGCAATGGGCGAATAAAATTTCCTATAAACGAACCTGCCAAAGGAATAAAGAAATCACAGATAGAGGAATATTTGGATTTTTATGAAGACTCCGGTGTACAGCATTTAGCAGTGGCTACGGATGATATCATTAAAACAGTTAGCCAGCTGAAGGAGCGCGGCGTAGAATTTTTACCACCCCCGCCCCAAGCTTACTACGATGATATTCCGCGCAGGTTGGGAGACCATATGAAAATGATGAAAGAAGACATTAATGAGCTGAAAAAACTTTCCATCATGATAGATGCCGATGAGGAGGGCTATCTGCTCCAAATATTTACCAAACCCGTGGAAGATAGGCCCACACTTTTCTTCGAAATCATACAGCGTATGGGCGCTAAAGGTTTTGGGGCCGGAAACTTTAAGGCACTCTTTGAATCTATCGAGCGCGAACAGGCCCAAAGAGGAACACTTTGAGAAGATAGAGGACAGTAGATGGTAGATGGATGGCAGCAGTTTAGACTTTCTGTCATCCGTTTTCTGTCATCCGTCAAAAACCCCCATTTGCTTTTTGGAACAATAGTTGTTATTTCCGAACCGTTAAAACCCCTAAGTCTGTATCTATGAAAAAGCTATTTGCGCTTTTAATTCTTTTTGGAAACATCCTTTTTCTCCCTGCACAAGAACGGGCTTACGGCGATGGCGAATATTTCAAATTCCGTGTCCATTACGGTTTTGTTACCGCAGGGTATGCAACTTTAAAAGTGAAAAGCGCCACGATAAAAGGCAAGGATGTCTTCCACGTACGGGGTTATGGCGAAACGGTCGGGGTCTCAAAATGGTTTTTTAAGGTTGAGGACGACTATCAATCCTACATTGACAAGGAGAAAGACATTCCCTACAAGTTTATTCGAAAAATTGACGAAGGCGGCTACACCAAGGATATTGAAATAGACTTTAACCACAACACCAAAAAAGCAACTGTAAACGATAAAAAACACAATGAAACCACGGTCTTTTCGTTCCCAGAAGATACGCAGGACATGATTTCTGCTTTTTATTACCTTCGGAACCAATTGGACACCGAAAATATAAAAACAGGCGACGTGGTAGAGATGAACATGTTCTTCGACAAAGAAAATTACAAATTCAGGTTAAAATTCCTTGGAAAAGAAGTTTTAGATACTAATTTTGGGCGCGTCCGAACTCTGATTTTTAGGCCTTATGTACAATCGGGCCGTGTTTTTAAGGAAAAGGAAAGCCTAACAGTCTGGATAAGTGATGATAACAACAAAATTCCACTGCTTGTGAAGGCAGATTTGGCGGTGGGGTCGCTTAAGGCAACCCTAACCGAATTCAAAGGACTGCAACATTCTTTTAAAATATTAGTTGACTAAGAATAAATAATACCGAAAATTCCCCAGCATTGAAGAAACTAATTTTAGCCGTATTCACCCTTACCCTGCTCACTACTGCCTGCGAAAAACCCAAAGATGAAATAACCGAACCCGAGACGGTAGCAGATCCAATAATCGAGCAATATGGTTACATTCTCAATGATTTTAACGTAATACGAGATACCATTCGAAAAGGCGATACTTTTGGCGACATACTTTTCGCCAATGGTGTATCACAGGAAAAAATCATGGAGGTGGCCACAAAATTCCGAGACAGTTTTGATGTTAGAAAAATCGTGGTGGGTAAACCTTATGTGCTGTTAAATTCAAAAGACTCTCTTAATCAAACCCAGGTTTTCATTTATGAAACCAATAAAGTGGATTATGCAGTTGTGGATTTTAGGGACACGCTTTCTATCTATAACAGCCAAAAACCCGTGCGCTATGAAGACCGTGAGGCCTCTGGGGTAATCACCAGTTCCCTTTCCGCAACCATGGAGGAACAGAACCTGAGTCCTTTTATGGCGGACCAACTCGCAAATATATATGCCTGGACCATCAATTTCTTTAAACTGCAACCTGGCGATCGCTTTAAAGTTATTTATACCGAAAAGTTTATAGACGATACCATTCCGGGTGGACTTAAGGAAATAAAGGCAGCTTATTTTGAGCACAGGGGCAAGCCATTGTACGCCTTTAAATTTTCATCAGATTCTCTGGGAAAGCTCTCAGGATATTATGACGAAAACGCAAACAATTTAAAACGTGCCTTTCTTAAAGCGCCGGTAAAATTCAGCAGAATATCGTCTAGGTATAATTTAAACCGAAGAATAAAGTATTACGGATTTAAACTACGCCCGCACCGGGGAACAGACTTTGCGGCAGCCATCGGCACACCCATTCTAGCTACTGCAGATGGTGTAGTTACTAAATCTGAGCGTCGCGGTGGTAACGGAAATTATGTAAAAATAAGGCATAACGGGACCTATGAAACCCAGTACCTGCATATGAAAGCCCGGAATGTAAAGGTTGGTCAGCACGTGAGCCAGGGCGACGTAATCGGCTGGATTGGCATGACCGGAAATACCAGCGGACCGCACGTATGCTACCGTTTTTGGAAAAACGGGAAAGAAGTTGACCCTTTCAAGGAGGATACACCATTTTCACAACCCCTTCCGAAAGAATTGCACGAGCAATATTTCGCCAATCTGCAGCCAATGAAGGAGGCATTGGATTGCATCGCATTTTAATTTTTCTTCCAAAATAATATGTTAATAAGATTGTTATTAACTAACTTTCAATTTATTAGGCTTTTAGGTTCAAAATTTTAACTTTATTCTTGGGTATTTTTCTTAATGATTTCTTAATCGTTTTTATTAGTTTGAAATTATATAAGATTGTACTTTTGCCGAAATTTTAAACCTAAATTCAAATTCATGAGAAAGTTTCTATTTCTTGTTTTTTTATTGGGCGGTTTCGCCGCTTTTGCACAAACTACGGTTACCGGTACGGTGATCGATTCTGAATCAAACGACCCCTTGGCAGGCGCCAATGTTGTTGAAACTGGCACTACAAATGGTGCCATTACCGACTTCGACGGAAATTTCACTTTGCAAACTTCCGCTACAACTGGTACCTTGACCATCTCGTATATTGGCTACACTATTGAGAAAGTTCCCTTTAAAACCGTAAATGGAACTGCAAACTTGGGCACTGTTAAAATTACAGTGGATTCTGATGCGCTAGAAGAGGTAGTAATTGTAGGAAGAGGTATTATAGATATGGCAAAGGACCGTCAAACCCCTATTGCCGTTTCCACTATTTCCGCTGCCGAAATTCAAGCCAAGGCAGTTGGTAACGTTGAGTTTCCAGAAGTGGTTAAGAGTACTCCAAGTGTTTACGTTTCCAACCAAGCCGGAGGTTTTGGCGACTCGCAAATGTTCTTGCGTGGTTTTGACCAAACAAATACTGCCTTCCTTTTGAATGGACAGCCTATCAATGGTATGGAAGATGGAAAAATGTACTGGTCTAACTGGTCTGGTATGAGCGACGTAGCTAATGCAGTTCAAGTTCAACGTGGTCTGGGTTCTTCAAAATTGGCCATCTCATCTGTTGGAGGAACTGTAAACATCGTGTCTCGTGCCGCTGGAAGAAAAGAAGGTGGCTTTGCGCGTTTTATGACAGGTAACGATAGTTATTTCAAAGGAACATTAAGCTACGATTCTGGTCTAAAAGGCAAATGGGCGTATTCCTTTTTGTTTGACCACTGGCAAGCTCACAGAAAATATTCTGATGGAACCGCGGGTCAGGGACAGAACTATTTCATTGGCATCGGTTATGTGCCAAATGACACCCACTCCTTCAATTTCTTGTTGACCGGTGCCCCACAATGGCACGACCAAAACTTCTCTGACTCTTTGGAGGATTATGAGCGCTACGGAAAACGATATAACAGCAACTCAGGCTTCTATAACGGTGAAAGATTTACCTTTAGAAGAAACTACTACCACAAACCCATCATTAACCTTAACTGGGATTGGAACATAAGCGAAAACACCAACCTGTCTTCGGTGGCATACGCTTCCTTCGGTCGTGGTGGTGGAACAGGTCCTGCCGGTAGCTCACGTAACATTGATGCGGTGCGAAACAGCAATGGCGAAATAGATTTTGACCAACTGGAAGAAAACAACATCGCAAGTGCCGAAAACGGCATCGGCAGTTTCGGACAAGGTTCTGTTGTGCGAAGAATGTCTGTTAACAATCACAACTGGTTCGGTTTTCTTACAAACCTAGAAAGTGCCGTAAGTGATAATTTCACCTTTAATCTTGGTGTGGATACCCGTTTCTACAAAGGAAGCCACTGGTATCAAATGAACGATCTTTTGGGTCTTCAAGGCTATGCGGATAACCGTGGTTATGGTGATGCCAGAAACAGTGATTATGTAATAAGTGAAACTTTTGAGGCAAACCCTTGGGCAGCGTTGTTCAATTCTGCAGATGAAGCCCAGCGTTTTAACTATGACTATTCCGAAAATATAAACTATATAGGTGGTTTCGGTCAAGCCGAATACAAAGTCGATAATTTCTCAGCATTCGTTCAAGGAGCAGTTTCTACCCAAAGCTACCAGCGAGAAGGCCGTGCCGAAGGCAGGGAAGTTGAAGGCGTTAATGGTCTTGGTGAGTCTGAAAAAGTAAATAAGATGGGTTATAACATTAAAGGAGGTATGGGCTATACCTTTATTGAAAACAATACAATCTTTGCCAATGCGGGATACTATTCAAGACAGCCTTTCCTAGACAATATCTTCTCTGATATTAGAAACTCAAATTACATCCTTGAAGGTGATAAGGAAGTAGAAAATGAGGAAATTTTGGGTGTGGAAGCAGGATATAGGCTGCGTGCTGGAAATTTCAGCTTAGATTTAAACGGATACTATACTACTTGGGGTAACAGATACCTACAGGGCGGCATTATTGATGCAGATCCATCTGATCCAAATCCTACAAACCAAGTGGATCGCTACCAAAGATTTACCGATATTACCCAAGTTCATAAAGGTTTTGAATTTGAAGGGAAATATCGCTACTCTAGCACTTTTATGCTTAGAGCTTTCGGAAGCATCGGTAACTGGAAATATGACGGAACCACTCCTTTCCAAACGAGAGACAATGAGACCAACGTGATATTGGAAGAGGGAACAGTGGATTTGACCGGTACTAAAATCGGAAACGCTCCTCAAACTTCTTTTGGATTTGGTTTTAAATACAACATTTTTGGTGGTCTTAGTGTAGATGCAGATTACAATATCTATACAGACCTGTACGGTTTTGTGGATGCCGAAGATGTGGTAATAGCTGCCCAAAGAGGTGAAGTTTACCAAGCAGAGCGTCTTTCGCCCTACAGTGTACTAGATACCGGAATTACCTACAAGTTTGATTTCGGCGGTCAAGACATTACGCTTAGAGCAAATTGCTACAACGCTACAAACGAGATGTATTTGAGCCAAAAAGATTCCTTCGGTTACTATTACGGCAACGGAAGAACTTGGAACGCTAGCATCCGTTACGACTTCTAAGAAATAAGTAAATTATTATAAAAATGCCCCGAACTTTTGGGGCATTTTTTTATAGATAAAACCTTATATTTGGGACACTTCAAAAAAATAATGATCTATGTACACAACTATTCAATTTATTCATTCCTATTGGGCCTATTTAGTGCTGCTTATCGTGTTGCTCGCAACGTTCAATGCACTGGCGGGATTTTTCTCAAAAAGAGAATACGGGGCAAAGGATTTTAGAATTTCGCTTTTTGCACTTATCGTAACCCATATCCAATTGCTCATTGGGCTCGTGCTTTATTTTGTATCACCTTTAGGTTTACAGAATATCACCAACTCGGGAATGGGCGTTGTAATGAAAGATTCCACCGCACGTCTGTATGCCGTAGAACATCCATTGATTATGATTTTGACCGTGGTATTTATAACTATTGGCTATTCAAAACACAAAAAGAAGCTGCTCTCCAGCGGCAAGTTTAAAACCCTTGCAATTTTCTATACCATTGCTTTGGTTTTAATGCTAAGCAGAATACCGTGGAACGATTGGTTTTAAGAAAGACTTGTATTCGTAAATAAAAAAGGAGGCGCGCAATTAATTGCGCGCCTCCTTTTTTTGAAATGGCAGTCTATTTTTCTTTTATCAAATAAATAAACACCGGAAAGTGATCACTATAACCACCGGTGTATCCATTCACAAAACTTCGAAACGGATAGCCTTTGTACTGTCCACGTGGGGTGGCAAGATAGTTTTTATTGAAAATGCCTGCCTTGTAAAAACGATAGCTGGAGTACTCCTTTTTTGTCAGTTCGGTAGAGATAATAATTTGATCAAAAAGGTTCCAGCCATCCCTATACGCCAAGGTGCCCAATCCTTTTTTGAACATATCCTCCATAGGATTGTACAACTCTTTCAGTTTCATATCCTCACGTTCACTTTTGGCCTTTAAAATGTCCTTAACGCTTTGGTTTGTGGGGTCATCATTCAAATCGCCCATGGTAATTATTTTGGCGTACGGGTCCTCACTGAACAACGAATCCATGATATGCCTATTGAGTTCTGCAGCCTTTATGCGCTTTGGCCTGCTCCGGGCTTCGCCGCCACTGCGCGAAGGCCAGTGGTTCACGATTACATGTATCTTTTCGCCATCCAGCATGCCGCTTACCAAGAGTTGGTCTCTGGTATAAATTCGCTTGCTGCGATCCTCGTCATCATAAAGCAACAGCTCGTAGGCTTTATAATTGGTGGGAGTAAATAATTTTTTCTGATATAGTAGCGCCACATCGATCCCGCGGCGGTCGGGACTGTCAAAATGTACAATGCCGTAATCTTTGGATACCAAGGGGGCCTGGTTTAAAAGGTCCTCGAGCACACGGCGGTTTTCAATTTCGCTGAGGCCAATAATCGTAGGGGAAGTTCCAGTAACGTCCTCACCAATCTCTGAAATAACTTTGGCCATATTGGCCAATTTTGCTTCGTAAATTTCTTGGGTCCAATGATCCTTTCCCTCTGGGGTACGGTCATCGTCAAAAATTAGTGGATCGTCTTCGTAGTCAAAAAGGTTCTCAACGTTGTAAAAGGCTATTGTTGTTACTTTGTACTGCTTCTCGTTCTGGCCAAAAGAGACCGCACATATAAGCAGGGTAAAAGAGAAAAACCAATGGGGTAATTTCATAATGTTATTTAAAAGTTACGTGTTTATAAAGTTTTATTCATTAATAGGGCCAAAAGTAGTTATTTCATTTAAAAAATTTATTTTTGCACCCTATTTTAAAGCTATTCTTAATATTCAAACTTTAAATCTTAGAATGAACAAATTCATTTTTACTTTATTGGTTTTTTCAGGCTTTTCATTATTTGCCCAAGAAGCCGTAATTACTGGTAGTGTGCTCGACACCAATTCCAGCGAACCGATCCCGGACGTGCAGGTTAACCTCGTAAACAGTATTTTCAGCACCGCCACCAATGCTGAAGGAACTTTTTCTTTTTCGCAGAAAAATCTTCCACAGGGTGAGCAGGTCTTGGAGCTGTCTAAACCAGGCTACCTTACGCTAAGGATTCCTGTTACCATACAGAACACTGCTCCCGTAACCCTGGAGTCTATCTTGATGGAAGTTGATCTTACAGAGGTAGAAGCGCAAATAGGCGTAATCAGTCTTTCCGATGACCAATTGGACGAAGACGATGGCACCGCCTATAACGTTTCGGGCCTATTGCAAGCTTCTAAGGATGTTTTTCTTAATGCGGCGTCGTATGACTTTAGCGCTACTTTTTTCCGACCAAGAGGCTACGATTCCGAAGATGGAAAAGTACTTATCAACGGTCTGGAGATGAACAAACTCTACAACGGAAGACCACAATGGTCCAACTGGGGCGGTCTAAATGATGTGCAGCGAAACCAGATGTTCTCTATGGGTACTTCGGCAAACGAGTTCAACTTCGGGCATCTTGCTGGAACTACAAACATTATAATGAGAGCCTCCCAATATCGCAAAGGTGGGCGTCTTTCTTATGCCACCAGCAACCGAAGCTATCGCGGCCGGGTTATGGGCTCCTATAACAGTGGTTTGCTTCCCAGCGGATGGGCATATTCGGTTTTGCTGGCCAGACGTTTTGGGGAAGAAGGATATAACGACGGAAGTCTTTATGACGCCAATTCGTTTTTTGCCTCGGTTGAAAAAAAGCTTAACGATGCGCACAGTTTAAACCTTACCGCATTCTACACGCCTAACCGTAGAGGAAAATCATCACCCAATACGCAAGAAGTTTACGATTTAAAGGGAACACGCTACAATGCCTATTGGGGAGAGCAGGATGGTGAAATTCGCAACTCGCGTATTAAAGAGGTTGAAGAGCCCGTAATTATGCTAAACCATTTCTGGGATATTTCAGAAAAAACGCAGCTTAATACCAATGTAGGTTATCAATTCGGAAAAACAGGAAACAGCCGTTTGGGATATGACAATGCTCCTAACCCAGACCCTACTTACTATCAAAAACTGCCCAGTTTCTTTTTGGCAGATCCCAACGGACCAAATTACGGCGGGGCCTACCAAGCCTATTCAGAATTTGTGAATGATGGGCAAATAGACTGGCAGAATATTTATGAAACAAACATTTTCTATGGCGGTACATCGCGTTACTATTTATACGAAGATAGAAATGACGACAAGCAACTTTCCGCGAACACTATTTTGAATTCGCAGATTACTGACCATATAGATATTACCGCTTCCTTGAATTACCGAAACCTTAAATCCGACAATTTTGCAAATATGATTGATTTGTTGGGTGGTAACGGATACCTGGATGTGGATAGTTTTTCTCTTGGCGATGCGGCACAAAACGACTTGAACAACCCAAACCGTGTTGTGGGCGAGGACGATATGTTCAAATATCATTATGAATTGGATGCGAGTGACTATAGCGGTTTCGCCCAAGCCCAGTTTTCATATTCAAAAGTAGATTTTTATTTAGCAGGTAAAGTGGGCCAAACTTCTTATCAACGAAATGGTCTATACCGAAATGGTAATTTCCCGGATAATTCTTTCGGAGAAAGTGAGAAACTGGACTTTACAACCTACGGAGGTAAGGCAGGAGCTACGTACAAGTTAACAGGTAGACACGCTTTTGAGGTTAATACAGCATACTTTACCGATGCCCCTACCCTGCGCAATTCATTTTCAAACTCACGCCAGAACAACGCCACAGTTAACGATCTTAGCTTGGAAAGAGACATCCTAAACACTGAGAAGAATATAAGCGTGGACGGAAGCTATATTTTCCGCTCACCAATTGTTAAGGCACGTTTAACCGGATATTACACCTTAATGCAGGATGCTACTGAAATTTCCTTCTATTATTTAGATGGGGTTTACGCGCGTGGTGGTACTCAAAACGATGGAAGCGATAACGCATTCGTACAGGAAATACTCACTGGAATAGATAAGAAGAATATTGGTGCCGAATTGGGGATAGAAGCTCAAATTACTCCAACCATCAAGTTAAAGGGAGCCGCCGCTTATGGACAGAACACTTATGACAATAATCCGGAGCTGTATTTAACCTCAGACGATTTCAAAAGTGCTTATGAATACTACGGGCCATCGTCATTAAAGGATTATAAAATTGCCGGAGGTCCGCAACAGGCGTACCAGATAGGTTTTGAGTATCGCGATCCAGATTTCTGGTGGGTAGGCGCAACTACCAATTATTTTAACAATGCCTATATTGATATTTCGCCAATTACCCGAACTGCTAATTTCTACACAGACCCTAGTGATGGTATGCCCTTTAACGATTACGATCCGGCCGTAGCAAGGGAGTTGCTGAAACAAGAGAAATTCGATGACTATATGCTGGTAAACGTTGTAGGCGGGAAATCATGGAAAATTAAGGATTACTATGTAGGCTTCTTTGCAACGGTAAACAACATTTTGGACAAGCAGTATAAAACCGGCGGGTTTGAACAGGGTAGAAACGGAAACTTTAGGGCGCTTCGTGATGACGCACAAAATGACACTCCCGTATTTGGTTCAAAATACTGGTATGGCTATGGAACAACCTATTATTTAAACCTTTACGTTAGATTTTAATTAAGAAAAAAAGCATTAAATTTATATACAGATGAAAAATTTAAAGAACATAAAACTTTTACCATTCCTATTCTTCTTAGGAATAATTGCTACTTCCTGTGTGCAGGATGATGATTATAACATTCCTGAAATTAACCTGGAAGAACCCAACATAAACGTAAATTCAAGCATAGGCGCGGTTAAGGCTATCTACGGAGGCTTTGAGCCTAAGATTGTTGAAGCGGGCGATGGTTCACAGACAGAGATGTTTATTGAGGGCTATGTAGTTTCAAGCGATGAGTCTGGCAATTACTACAAGCAACTTATCATTCAGGATAAGCCGGAAAATCCCACTGCTGGAATTTCCATTTCTACCAACGCCACAGACCTTTATACCAAATATGAGCCAGGCCGTAAGATCTACTTCCGTGTAGATGGTTTGTACATTGGGCTATACGCAGGCTTGCCCACCTTGGGAACACAAAATGGTGACGAGATTGGCCGTATGGAAATTGAAGATTTTGAGTCGCGCATTTATCGTTCCCTTGAAAGCGTAGACTTAGTGCCTAAAGTTATCTCTATTACTGAAGCCCAGATTGCGCCAGATAATGATCCATACTTAAATCCATATTTGAGTACATTAATCCAGTTTCAGGATGTTCAATTCCCCAATGGCGTGGCCGGTGTGGAATCCTACGGAAATTTGAATAATACATTCGGGGTGAACAGAAATGTGGAGAACTGTGAAGGCAACTCAATCATTCTTAGAACAAGTGGATTTGCAGATTTCAAAAACCTTACCCTTCCCGAGGGCAATGGTAGCTTAACAGCTATTTTAAGTGTTTTCAACGACGATTTCCAAATGTTTATCCGTGATACTAATGATGTGGATATGACCGGCGAACGTTGCGGCAATGGCGGGCCCATAGATGCACTTGAGCTTCCTTTTACCCAGGATTTTGAATCTCAAAATTCAGGTACTGGCGCCAGCGTTAATATTGCGGGATGGACTAACGTAAACGTAAATGGCGGAACCAGACAATGGGAAGTAAGAGCGTTCGACAACAATCAATACGCCCAGACTTCTGCCTACAACTCAAACGAGAATCCGTATGAAGTGTGGTTGGTTACCCCCGGGCTTATTTTGCCAAGTGGCTCTAGCCCAACCCTTTCTTTTGAAACCAACGACGGGTTTAACAACGGCGCGGCACTTACCGTAAAGGTCTCAACAGATTTTACCGGCGATGTTACCACCGCTACCTGGACCAACCTTAGCGCTACCATTTCCAGCGGAAACTCCAGTGGTTATGGCGACGAGTTTACCCCTTCAGGCGACGTGGACCTTTCGGCATACGCCGGCCAAGTGGTTTATATTGCTTACCAATATGAAGGCGCGTCCAACGGTACTACCACAACCTACCAAATAGATAATGTTTCTGTAGTGGAATAGGGATTAATAATAAAATTATATAGAGCTGCAAGTAAACTTTTACTTGCAGCTTTTTTTTGAGATATATTGGAACTGATTTATAAGCTATAATCCTCCCCTAGGACGGTCGTTAAAACTTGTATAACTATATCAGGATTTATTCTTTAACCTGTATAGTTATTTTAGGACGGGTCAAGGACGGGTCACAAAAATAACCAAGCCAAGGATACTCCATAGCAAAGCCATAGCAAAGCCATAGCAAAGTCATTAAAACGTAAGAAAATAGCCCTTTTTTCCTACAAAATTAATTCATTCGAATTTCGCCTATCAATCCGACCAAAAAATTTAAATAGTAGCAGCTCTGAAATCTCTAAAAAGGCATTTAATATTCAAGTTCTTCGCTATCGATCGATTGCCTCATTACACTGTTAAAGTAGAAATTTTACACAACTCACAGCTTTCAATTTACCCAAAAGAAAACCCCCGCCACATTCCATAACGGAAATGGCAGGGGCTCTTTTTCTGGTTGGCTACCAGTTAATATCAATATAAAGTTTTGTTTATTTCTTCACCACAATAAAGTCTGAACGTCTGTTCTGTTGATGTTGAGCTTCGGTACAGGTTGATCCGCAATCCGCAGCGGGACGGCTTTCGCCAAATCCTTGGCCGCTTATACGGTCCTTGGCAATTCCTTTGGAGATGACGTATTGTACCGTACTTTTGGCACGTCTATCTGAAAGGTCCATATTGTAGGCATCGCTACCACGGTTGTCGGTATGGCCCTCTACCTTAATTACCATATCCGGGTTTTTCTTCATTAATTCTACCAGCTTGTCAAGTTCAAAAGCAGCCTGTGGCTTGATGTTGTGCTTGTCAAAGTCGAAGAGGATCGGGTTCAGTTTTACCATTTCGCCTTCCACGATCTGGTCAATGGGTCGCAGGGCAATACGTACGTTTTTCTCGCCACTGCGCTGTGCAGCAATAGTTTCGGCATTGCTTTCATACCCATCCATAAAAGCCTGTAGTACGTGCGCTTGGTTGCAGGCCACTGCAATGGTGGCTTTTCCATTGGTATCGGTGGTTTGGCTTTTCAGCTTATTCTCCTTGCTGTCAAAAAGATCCACTCTGGCGCCAGAAAGCGCTGCGCCAGTCTCGGCATCGACTACCAGGGCTAGCAATTCGCAGGATTGCATTTTCTGTATTTTGTAGATATCGTCGCTACCCTTCCCCCCCTTTCTGTTAGATGATACGTAACCTTCCTCGGTTGCTGGATAATAAACAAATGCGAAATCGTCGTCGCTACTGTTTACGCCCAGACCCAAATTTCTTACTTCTCCAAAACCATCGCCGTTGGCCGCTGCGGCAAAAACGTCCAGTCCGCCCATACCCAAGTGCGCATCGCTACTAAAGTATAGGGTACCATTGGAATCTACAAAGGGGAAACCTTCCTTGCCTTCCGTGTTGATATTGTCACCAAGGTTTACGGGCGTGCCGAAAGTACCGTCTTTTGAAATGGATACTTTATAAATGTCTGCCTGGCCTTTGCCGCCGGGGCGGTCGCTTGTAAAGTAAAGCGTGCTGCCGTCTGGGCTAAGAGCCGGGTGGCTGGTGGAATATTCGCGGTCGTTAAATGGCACTGGCTTAACGTCCTTCCACTCGCCGTTAACGTTTTCGGCGTAGTAAATGTTCAGCTCGTTGATGCCCTCTTCGCTCTTTTTATACTTGCCGTTGTAGTAATCGTTTCGGTCAAAATACATGCGCTTACCGTCTGCGGTAATGGCTAGGGTACTCTCGTGGTATTTGGTGTTTACGTCTCCCTTCAAAAGCGATTCGCCTTTAACCGTTCCACCTACCACGGAAGCCATGTAAATATCCAAAAAAGGTTCTTCGTTCCAGCCGTACTTTTTGCGGGAAGTATTTCTCGCAGAAGTAAAATAGAAATCGCTGCCCACTACGGTACCCCCAAAATCGGAGTACTTTGAGTTAAGGGCGTCGAGGTTTGTGGCCGCATATTTCTGGGCGTTTTCGTCAATAATTTCCGGTAGATAGTCAGGGTTTTTCATAAACGCTACCGCTCTGGAATCGTTCGGTTTCATTTCGGCAAACTGCTTCATATAGGTATTGTAATCGGCAAACTTGCCGTTTGCCTTTAACGATTGGGCATAGTTATAAACCGTTTCGGCAGCTACATCTTTGCGTTTTACCACGCGTTTGTAATAGGTTTCGGCCTTTTTGGTATCGTTAATAAAGTAATAGCTGTTGCCCAGACGGGTAAACACGTAGGTGCTGCCCTCGCCCTTATTCAGCAATTTCTGATAGGCTTCAGCGGCATCGGTATATTGCAGGCGGTCGTAATACTGATCGGCCTTTTTTGTTTTACTGTTTTGTGCGAAAGCCATTGTGCTGCTTACCGCTATGAGTAAAAGGATTGTATATATCTTGTTCATCTTAAATGAAATTTGTTTGGTTATTAGAAGAATCTTGGTGAACGTAAAACGCGCGGCTTAAAGAACAGATCGAAGGTCAGCACCACTTCGTGTGAGGCCGGGCCTACTGTTTTAAGGTCGGAGGTTACGTGGTCATAAGCATAGCCTACGCGGATGTTTGGGGTAATCTGGAACCCAACCAAGCCGCTAAAGGAATCGTCCAATCTGTAGGATGCTCCAAGTTCAAATTTATCATAGAACAGCGCGTTCAGGTTTCCATCGTAGGAAACGGGAGCGTCAAAGGCAGATTTCACCATCACGGAAGGCTTCAACTTAAAGTTATCCGAAACTTGGAAGACATATCCTGCGGTGGCGAAGTAATGGTTGGTCTCGGAACCGTACTTGATTCCGTTTTCATCAAGATGAACGGATTTCAGCATATTAGGAACCGAAAATCCTACGTAAAACTTATCGCCGTACAGAAAAGCACCTGCCCCGATATTTGGGTAGGTGTTATTTATATCTTCTGAAAAGAAAGGGTCATTTGGATCCTGGAGTTCCAGACCGCTTAGGCCCACCTCGTGAAAGGTGGCCCCGGCTTTTAGACCCAAGGCAAGTTTTACGGTGCTGCCCAATTGCAGGGTGTAGGAGAAGTCTGCATATACATTCGTCTCACTTACGGGACCCAACTCGTCTTTTATGGCGGAAAGGCCCAGACCTATTTTATCGCTAATGGGCGAATGTGCCGAAAAGGTGAAGGTAACTGGGTTATCGTCCATTCCCGACCATTGGTTTCTGTAAAGTGCGGTGAGTGAAAGACTTTCCTTGGAGCCCGCATAGGCTGGGTTCACCACGTTCATATTGTACATGTACTGGGTGTATTGGGGGTCCTGCTGCGCTTGTGTTTTCTGAAAGAGCAACCCTGCCATCAATACAATTAGGATATATATATGTTTTTTCATTTTTATCTATTTGGTAGTTAAAAAGTATTTAATGGTTTTTAGTTAGCCTCTTGGTTAAGATAGATCCAGCCTGTGGCCTGTGAGCCATAAACCGCATCATTTCCGGCAAGGTCAATTACGTAGAAATACGTCCCGGTAGGAAGGTCTTCACCATCATTGGTTTGGCCTCTCCACTCGTTGGTATAATTGTTCTGTTCAAAAACCATAGTTCCCAATCTATTGAAGATTTGAAGTTTATTGATTCCCGATCTATCCTTAAGGAAGGTAAGGTCCAATGTGTCATTAAAACCATCGCCATTTGGAGAAAGTCCTTGACTAATTACGCAATTTCCGATTGGGTAGAGTGAAACGTCAACGGACTCGGTTCCGGAACAGCCGCCTACGGTTATCACTACGCTATATGTCTGTATTCCCATTGTTCCAGGCTCCAGATTAATTTCCAGTGTGTTTGCAGTTTCGTCAGTTAAAATAGAACCATTCAAGAACCATTGGAAGGAAGCTCCTTCCTCGGCCGTAGCGGCGGTAAGTATTCTTGGCTCATTAGCGCATATCTGGAAGTCTTCTTCCAAATTCACTTCAAGATCATCCCGGAAGGATACGGTAACTTCGTCTGTTGAGGAACAACTTCCTATTGAGACGGTTACGCTATAGGTTCCTATTTCAGTGATGGTTAAAGTAGCACTTTCTTCGGCCAAGATTGTGCCGTTCAAACTCCACTGATAGGTGGCATCTTCTGGATTGTAATTACTAGGAGATGCATCCAATATTACAGGCTGATCAAAGCAGGTTTGGAAATCGTCGCCAAGATCGATTGCAACATTGCCTAAGGACACAACTATAGTGTCTGTAGCCATACACTCTCCAATAAAAGCGGTAACCGTATAGGTTCCAGTTTCAGTAATGGTTAGCGTAGACTGTGTTTCTCCAGCAATTGTAGTTCCATTTAGAGCCCATTCGTATGTAGCTAAGGTAGGATCAAAATCAATAGCTTCGGAAACAAGAATTACTTCCTCGTTAAAACAACTCGTAAAGTCATCACCTAAAGTAATTTGTAAGGTTTGTGGCCCTACTACTACAGTATCGGTAGCTTCACAACCATTTTTGGATACCGTTACACTATAGGTGCCGTATTGTGTGACCGTAAGTGTTGCATTTGTTTCGTTTGTCAAAATGGTTCCATCAAGGCTCCATATAAAAGTAACTTCGGTAGTGTCGTAGTTAGACGGACTAGCATCGAGAATTACAGGTTCAAAGAAACAGGTGGAAATATCTTGGCCCAAATCAATCAACGGTCGATCGTTAAAGTTTATGGTTACAGATTGGGTTACGGTACAACTACCAACAGTAACCTCCACGGTATAGGTTCCAGAGGCGCTAACGGTTATTGACTGGGTAGTCTCGCCCGTGTTCCAGAGGAAGGTTGCATCTGCAGGATCTGCACCAGTAAGTACGGCTGTAATCTCATAATTAGATTGCTCGCACAGTTCTTGGTCTTCACCAAGATCCACTAGAAATGAACCGATTGAGGTAACGGTTACCTCATCTATTTCCGTAATTACATCACCATTGCAATTGGTGTAAACTGCCTGGGCGGTGTAGGTTGTGGACGGGTCAGTAGGGCAAACGGTTATGGTTGGGTCGTTGCTTATAACAGTTCCTGTATCATCAAGCCACGAAAACACAACATTAGATGTGCCGTTTGGTGTGAAACGCCATGCTTCTTCTGTAGCGCTCCAATTGCCGGTGTTTCTATTTGGGGGAGTATATCCTTGGGTTCCATCCTGATTTTGAATTCCAATAACGGCATTTCCGTCGTTCCAATTAGAACAAGCATCTGTGCGCTCTTCAACATAAATTTCCACCACATTTGTGGTTTCATAAATTACTATTTGAGAAGTTAACTCATATTGATTGCAAGAACTGGAAAAATACGGAATTCCAGGAAAGTTAACCACCATAGTCCGGCAGGGAGCTTCCCCGAATACGGCCCAGTTTATCTGTCCGGAGCCACTTACGGATGGATCCACGTCCATATAGGGACCGAAAATAGCAGTAAAAAAGAGGTTGGGGTCTGGTACGGACTCATCAAAAGACCAACTGCAATAGCCGTTTGGCGGATTATTTACTAAGTCGAAGGAAACTACGGCGTTCGATCCAATAACCATTTCGGTATAGGTTTCTCCAAAAAAGCAGAAGTCAAAAGGCAACTGAATTGCTGGCGACCACACATCATCTGTATTTACGGAAACGGATGTTCCGCCCGTAAAAGGGAAAGGAGGATCGTAAGGTATTGACGATACATCATAACTAGTCGTCTCACCTGTATTCAAAAAACTTGCAGTAAGATCGGTACAGGGCGTGCCGCAATCCAGTTCCACATCTTCCCCCGCATATACGTTAGGGCAGCCTGGCCCCTGCGCAACGGCAGTAAAGGAAAGTGTTATGAAACTAATGAATAGGAGGGCATTTCGATTAAAGTTGACTCGAAAATAATGGCGGCAACTTTGTAAATAGAGAGGTAATTTTTTATTCATAAAGTTTTATATTGGTGGTTATTAAATACGTAATTATGGTTAACTTTTTTTAACAGCGAAATATATGAATTTTCTAAGGAATAACCTTTCCATTTTAATCGCGTTTTTTTTAATGGTGCATGAGAAGAAAATTGAATCTTAAATTGCTCATAAGGTACACAGAAGTCTAGCCTTGTGTTTTGTACCTTTGTGCTCAATCGGAAAAAGAAATTTCTGGCCCAAAATAAATTCAGTAATTCAGAATTTTCCTTTCGATTGCCAATTATCTAAACTATAAACTACGCAGACCAATAAAAATATATGATAGAACCAACGGACATATCTTATGAAAAAGCAGTATTGATCGGCCTGATAACTCAATTTCAGGACGAAGAAAAATCCAATGAATATTTGGACGAGCTCGAATTTCTGGCCTACACAGCCGGAGGCGAAGTATTAAAACGCTTCACCCAAAAAATGGAAGTGCCCAACCCTAAGACCTTTATAGGCACAGGAAAGCTGGAAGAGGTAAAAAACTTTGTGGACGAGCATGAAGTGGGCGTAGCTATTTTTGACGATGAACTTTCACCGGCTCAGCAAAAAAATATTGAAAAAATACTTCAGTGTAAAATTATAGATCGCACCAATTTAATCCTGGACATATTTGCCCAGCGTGCACAGACCAGTTATGCCCGCACCCAGGTAGAACTCGCCCAATATCAATATCTGCTACCCAGACTTGCCGGAATGTGGACCCACTTAGAGCGCCAGCGTGGAGGTATAGGAATGCGCGGGCCAGGGGAAACGGAAATTGAGACCGATAGAAGGATTGTGCGCGACCGTATTGCTCTGCTGAAGGATAAGTTGAAGAAAATTGACCGGCAGATGGAGGTACAGCGCGGCAACAGAGGCTCTCTTGTGCGGGTAGCGCTCATTGGCTATACGAATGTGGGAAAATCTACCTTGATGAACGTGATAAGCAAAAGCGATGTCTTTGCGGAAGACAAACTTTTTGCAACCCTCGACACCACTGTCAGGAAAGTGGTTATTGGCAATTTACCGTTCTTGCTTACGGACACCGTTGGGTTTATCAGAAAATTGCCCACCCAGCTCGTGGAATCCTTTAAAAGCACGTTGGACGAGGTTCGCGAAGCAGATTTACTGTTACACGTGGTAGATATAAGCCATCCCTCCTTTGAGCACCACATAGATTCCGTCGATAAAATTTTGGAAGAAATAGGCAGTGCAGACAAGCCTACGATTATGGTTTTCAATAAAATTGATGTCTATGATCCTGAGAAAATCCAGGAAGACGATTTAATGACCGAAAAGACCAAGGCCCATTACACCTTGGAGGAGTGGAAACAAACCTGGATGTCCAAGGTAAACGGCGATGCCATATTTATTTCGGCCCTTAATAAGGAAAACTTCGGCGAATTCCGAAAGCTGGTTTATGAAAAGGTAAAGGAAATCCACACCACCCGTTTTCCGTACAACAATTTTCTGTATGAAAAATATACCGAGGAAGATTAAAAATAGTTGAAGAAAGCAAAAAAAAAGCTGCCAAGCAAAAACTTGACAGCTTTTTTATTTTGACTACCGACTACCGACTACCGTCTATTGACTATTAAAATCCATAAGTCAGACCAACACCCAAAGCTTCGCGAATTTGAAAACCCTGTACGGCATTATCATCATAAATAGCTTGAAATGTCACGTTTGAAGAGATATATTTGTTCACCTTCATCACGAGATTTAGGGTATAGTCAATATCCACGTTCTGCGGATCCTCGAGGTAATTTGAATAAAGATTTAAAATATTTTCTGCGGAAACATTCGCCATAATATCAAATTTCGCATAAGCCGAAACAGACGCACCAAATTCAAAGCGGCTGCCTTCATTGGCATCCACGCCAAAATATTTGTTTTCATTATAGGCGTCCAAAGCTCCGGGAACCGACTCATCTACAGCAGTAAAATCTTTGTCAACCATAATAAGTTTGGCAGTGGCAGGTGAAATATTTACGTACAGATTATCACTTTTTTTCCAAAGCAAACCGGGCCCAAACTGAATGTAAGCCGGCGATAAAAAATGTGTAGTTTCGGTACGATACCCTTCATCTTCTGGATTGAGGTCGTTGTTAAACTCGTATCCTTTTGCAAATTGTGTCTTAAAATTTAAAAATAGGGAATAGTACCAATTACTTTCCTTTATCTGCTGGCCCAATATAGAATTGAATTCCAAGCGGTCATTGGTCTTTCTGGAATATTTATCGTCCTTGTTTTTGGTAATCCCATATTCGCCAATAAAGCGGTTATTCCAGCTAAGTTTGTCGTGCTTATAGTTGAAATCGTATGTAAGCGAAAGGTTTCCCGAATAATTGGAAGTTCCCCCGCCGGTCCATTCGTGGTTAAAAGCCGCTTGGTTGAACAATAGCGAAAGGTTTCCCGCGCGTGTCCATCCGTTAGGGATAGTATCTTTTGGTTTTTCTTCTTGGGCTGTTATAGCGATGGGAGCAGCGAAGAGGACTGCAAGAAGTAAAAGTTTTTTCATTTTATTGATGTTATGTTTTGGCAAAAGTACTCACTCTTTTTAATAGTTAAAAAGAAATGGGCCAATTCAGTGAAGTTTTACAAAGTCAATCAATCAAAAAAAGAGAATATTATTTCCGCTTAAATAGTGGTACCGAAGAACAGGCCTCTCCATACATAATACTCTTTGCCACTGGTTGCAGTTTCTGCGCCAAGAGCACATAAGCATTCTGCGGGATGGGCTTGTGGGCGCAGCCTTTGATTATTAAGGGCTTATCTGTGTATTCTGAAACATCCAAATTTTGAAGCAATTCGGCAAAAAGAATGCTCTCCAATTCGTCCAAGCTTCCAACGGTGACTTTTTTTACAAAGGGAGCCAAATGCAGCGACAATAGCAAATACGCCCAACCCGGAACAATGGCATCGGTACTGCAGAAAAGAGCCACAAATTTATCTTGGTACCGGCTCCAATCGTGCTGTTTTGCCTGCTCCCGGAAATCACTTTCGCGCAACACAATACCTTCCAGCAACCATTGTGAAATATCAAAAGCGACCCTTTCGCCTTTTGGATAAATATCCTCAAGGTTGAAGGTTACAAGTTTACTGTTCGCCACACGGTTTACAATTTCTTCCACAACGAAAAATTATTGAGTTACTTATTACTGTTAACTGATACTGAATACTGAACACTTTTTAAAGCATTCCGAGCTCCAGTTTTGCCTCATCGCTCATAAGCTCTTGCGACCACGGTGGGTCGAAGGTTATTTCTACTTCGGCATCCTTCACCATTTTCATGGATTTTACTTTTTCCTCCACTTCCATCGGTAGGCTTTCGGCTACGGGGCAGTTCGGGGTGGTGAGCGTCATCAGTATTTTTACCTCGCGATCTTCGTTTATAAAAACATCATAAATAAGTCCAAGTTCATAAATATCAACGGGTATTTCGGGATCGTAGATGGTTTTTATGACCGCTATTATTTTTTCGCCAAGTTCGGCCATGTTTATATCTGTTTCCATTGTATTAATTTTTAAGTTGTGTTTGGTATGCCAAGGCATACATTTTCATCTGTTTTATCATAGATACCAACCCATTTGCGCGGGTAGGTGAAAGATGTTCCTTTAAGCCTATTTCGTCAATAAAGTCGGTGTTCGCATCCAGAATTGCCTGTGGCTTTTGGTTTGAAAAAACCCGTACCAAAACCGCGATTATTCCCTTGGTGATGATGGCGTCGCTATCTGCGGTGAAAATTATTTTTCCATCCTTCATTTCTGAATTGAGCCACACCTTGCTCTGGCAGCCCTTTATCAGCTTGTCGTCGGTCTTTAAATTTTCGTCAATCAACGGAAGGGATTTGCCGAGTTCTATCATATATTCATAACGCTGCATCCAGTCTTCAAACATGGAAAACTCATCGATCAATTCTTCCTGTATTGCTTCAATCGTCATAGTTTGTTCAATTATTTTTCGTCCTTCTTAGCACTCAATAGTACGCTGCGGTCCGTTTTTGAATAAAGGGTAAGTATGCCATTCTCCAAGGCATACGAACCTGCATTGTTGAGCGCATCCAGAAAGTCGCGTTCTGTTTTCATAATTTCCTTCTCTGTACAAAATTTTTCGCTTACGGCCAGATCACCGAAGTTTATGGCATACAGGTCTATGGTATAATTGCCAAACACCGAATTGCAGCCCGTTGTGCCACGGAAGGAATTGTCCAAAGCCGACATTGTAAAGGTAGGATTTGTGGTGTTTACCAATTTCTTTCCGTTAAGTGCGGTTACCGTATAACTGCCCGTAAGCTGGACACTTCCGGCAACGTCGATTACTTTTTTTGTTTCGTCGCAACCCGTAAAGATTACGGCAAACAGGATTAGTGATAATGTGGCGAGTGTTTTCATATTATTTTTGTTTCAAGTTTCAAGTTTCAAGTTTCAAGTTTCAAGTTTCACAAAAATCTGCAATCGGTACAGCATTGCCTATCAGCTCAACATCATTTTTGCCTTTTTCACGGCGTTTACCAATGCGTCCACTTCTTCCAGTGTATTGTAAAATGCGAAGGAAGCGCGCACTGTTCCGGGTATTTTATAAAAATCCATAATGGGCTGCGCACAGTGGTGGCCGGTGCGCACGGCAATGCCCAATTTGTCTACAATCGTTCCAATATCGTACGGATGGATGCCCTCAATATTGAAAGAAACTACCGAGGTTTTATCAGGCCCCGTGCCGTAGATTTTTAAACCTTCAATTTCCAAAAGTTTCTCAGTGGCGTATTTCAAGAGCTCGGTTTCGTGGGCTTCGATCGCTTCGAAACCTATCCGGTTCAAATAATCTATTGCGGCTCCAAAAGCAATACCGCCGCAAATATTGGGGGTTCCCGCCTCAAATTTATGCGGCAGTCCGGCATAGGTGGTTTTTTCAAAAGTAACTTCGGCAATCATCTCGCCGCCGCCTTGGTAGGGCGCCAGCTTGTTGCCCCATTCCTCTTTCATATAAAGAATCCCCACGCCCGTGGGTCCGCACATTTTGTGGGCCGAGTTTACGTAGAAATCAACATTGAGTTTTTGAAGATCGGGCTTTATATGCGAACAGGATTGAGCGCCGTCGATAAGTACGGAAGCTCCATATTCATGCGCTTTTTCAATAATTTTTTCGATAGGGTTGATGGTACCCAAGGCGTTTGAAATATGGTTTACGAAAACCAATTTCGTTTTTTGGGAAAGCAATTTTTCATATTCCGAAAAAACCAAAACGCCTTCCTCGTTCATTGGAATCACTTTCAAAATGGCACCCGTTTTTTCGCAAAGCATTTGCCACGGCACGATATTGCTGTGGTGTTCCATTGCGGAAACGATTATTTCATCGCCTTTTTTTAGAATTTCAGAAAAACCATTTGCCACCAGATTTATTCCGTGGGTGGTACCCGCCGTAAAAATGATTTCGTAGGCTTCCTTCGCATTAAAATGGGTTTGTATTTTTTTCCGAGCCGCCTCATAGGCATCGGTAGCTTCCTGCGAAAGGGTGTGCACGCCGCGATGAATGTTTGCGTTGTAACGGCTGTAATAATCCACAATGGCATCAATTACCTGTTGCGGCTTTTGCGAGGTGGCCGCATTGTCCAAATACACCAGCGGATAGCCGTTTACCTTTCGGGAAAGGATGGGGAAATCATTGCGGATTTTCTGAAGGTTGAAGGACATTTAGTTATTTATAAATTTGAAATTTTAGGAAGCGGTTTTACCACGAATAAACGAACAGTTAAGTTTAATTTTTCGTGCATTCGTGGTGATACTTTTACAACTCAAACCCCAAACTAACTCCAATTTTGTTGGCGATGAGTTTGTTAATTCGGCTTTTCAGCTCTGGAATTTTTACGCTTTCCAAAACGGTGTTGGCAAAGGCGTACATCAATAATGCACGTGATTCTTTTAACCCAATGCCGCGGCTCCGCAAGTAAAATAAGGCGTCCTCATCAAACTGGCCAATGGTGCACCCGTGCGAGCATTTTACGTCGTCGGCAAAAATTTCCAATTGCGGCTTGGCATTTATCGTGGCTTTGTCGTCAATCAATATGTTGTTGTTCTGCTGAAAGGCGTCAATCTTTTGGGCATCTTTTTCAACGATGATTTTTCCGTTAAAAACCCCTGTGGACGATTCGGCGAAGAGCCCTTTGTAATCCTGGTGGCTTTCGCAGTTTGGCGCAATGTGGTGGACGAGGGTGTTATGGTCTGCGTGTTGTTTTCCTTCCAAAATGGTAATTCCCTTTAATGTGGAATCACAATTTTCTCCTTTTTGGTAAAAGTTGAGGTTGTTGCGGACCAAATTGCCGCCAAAGGCAAATGTATGCACGCGGCAAACCGTATCACGCTGTTGCGAAATATAGGTATTGTCAATCAGCGAAGCGGTAATTTCGTCATTCTGAATTTTATAATAATCCACATAAGCGCGCTTTTCAGCAAAAATCTCCGTAACCGAATTGGTAAGCACCTGGTTGCTGGAAAGACTTTGGTGGCGCTCGATAATTTGGACATGTGCATTTTCACCAACCACAATTAAATTTCTTGGTTGCAGGAAAATGGCAGCTTCATTTCCAGTGGAAAAATTGATGATTTCAATAGGTTTCTCCACCTCTTTATGCGCCGGAATATGAATATATGCGCCTTCCTTCGTGAAAGCCGTATTGAGCGCAGTCAGGCTGTCGCTTTTTGCGGCCTTATTGAAGTAGGCTTCAATCACGGGCTTGTATTTGCCCTTGTTCAGCGCTGCCGACATCAAGCAGACATCCAATGAGTCGTGCGTGGTTTCCGAAAGGAAAGAGCTGTAAACGCCGTCTACAAAAACCAATTTATAGGTATCAATTTCGTGCAGAAAATACTTGCGTACATTTTTAAGCTCTACGTTCCGTTCTTTATGTGAATAGACGCTATAATCAGGTTTCAACAGTGAATTGAGGGAGGTATATTTCCAAGCCTCTTCTTTTTTTGTTGGGAATCCTTTTTCCTCAAAGATTTTAATGGCGCTATTCCGCACATCGTGCAATGGCGAATCAAACTCCAAATAATCTTCGAGGGCGATGTATGATGATAATAATTTGTCTTTAAAACTCATGAAAATATTGTTTCAAGTTTCTTGTTTCAGGTTTCAAGTTATTTGAACTTGTTGCCCTTAAATTCATTTTTGTTCAGATATATGATAAAGTTCGCTATTCGTTTACTTAAGTTCAAATATCTATTAACCAGAGAAGATAATTCTTCTTCTGAAATATATTCAGAATCATAAATCCTATATAATTGCGAGCGAGATTCTCCCGCGGAACCTTTTGCAATTGATAGAAATTGTCTGAATTCTAAATTTCCGTCTCTTTCAAACCCTTCGGCTATATTGTCCATTACGGAGCCAGATGCGTTTTTTATCTGGTCTCTTAGTTTGTAATCGGTTTTCAGTTCAGTATTTTTTGATAACTGGATTATTTCTTTGGAAAGAAGTCTTGCTTCTTTCCAAATATCTAAATCTTCGAACCGTTCAATTGTGGCCATAAATTTTTAGTTTTTTTATCCAACCAGAAACTTGAAACCAGAAACCAGAAACTATTTTAAACCAATTCCTCCTTAATCCAATCGTATCCTTTTTCCTCAAGCTCGTAAGCCAGTTCCTTGGTGCCGGATTTTACAATTCTTCCGTTCATTAAAACGTGTACGAAATCTGGAACTATATAGTCCAAAAGCCGCTGATAGTGTGTAATTACAACTACAGCGTTGTCTTTGCTCTTCAATTTGTTAACGCCGTTGGCCACAACCTTCAAGGCGTCGATATCCAAGCCGGAATCGGTTTCGTCGAGGATGGCCAGTTTGGGCTCCAGCATTGCCATTTGGAAAATTTCGTTCCGTTTCTTTTCACCTCCGGAGAAGCCCTCGTTCAATGAACGGGAAAGGAATTTGCGGTCAATTTCCAGCATGTCTGCCTTTTCCTTAATCATTTTTAGCATTTCGGATGCGGGCATATCGTCCATCTTTTTCGACTTGCGGGTTTCGTTGATGGCCGTTTTTATAAAATTGGTCACCGAAACCCCAGGAATTTCCACAGGATATTGGAACGAAAGAAAGATGCCCTTGTGCGCTCTTTCCTCGGGATCCAATTCTGAAATATCCTCATTCTCAAAAGTGATGTACCCGCGGCTTACCTCATATTCTTCCTTGCCGGCCACCACCGAGGCCAAGGTACTTTTTCCTGAGCCGTTGGGGCCCATTATGGCGTGAACTTCACCGGCTTTTACTTCAAGGTTGATGCCTTGTAGTATGTCTTTTCCTTCAAATCCGGCGTATAAATCTTTTATTTTTAACATATTAATTATTCTTTGCTGATTCTTCAAATTTTATATCTGCTTCTGAAGGTTTATCGTTAACCCTCATAATTTCGGTTATTGTTATCACTTCATCCCACTCGCTGTCGCTATCGGTATTTTTTGAAATAGTTCCTCTTACCACTACGCCCACCATGTCGAAATCATTCTTTTTCACCTTGGCTACCTGTTGCGAGAGTTGGTTGGCCCTATCGTTGCGTTTTACGCCGTAAATAAAATTCGTTCCCATAAGTACCAAGGCACCATCGGAGTCAATAAAATCTCCTTTATAGGCTTTGATATTTTCAGGGGTTTCGGCAGCTATCTCAGTAGTTTCGGTGGTTTTTTCTTCGGAATTTTTACAGGAAAATACCACTGTGGTAAGCATTAACAACAAAACGATTTTTTTCATAGGTTGTCTTATTTAGTTTTACTTGGTTCTTCAGATAATTAGGATTTAACCCACAGAACCTTCGAGGCTGATTTCTAACAACTTTTGGGCCTCTACGGCAAATTCCATAGGCAGCTTGTTCAACACTTCCTTACTAAAACCATTTACGATCAGTGCAATGGCCTTTTCGGTATCAATTCCCCGCTGGTTGCAATAGAAAATTTGGTCTTCGCCAATTTTACTGGTCGTGGCCTCGTGTTCTATTTGGGCGGTTTTGTTTTTTGCTTCAATATAGGGGAAGGTGTGCGCGCCACAACTGTTGCCCATCAACAAGGAATCGCACTGCGAAAAATTCCGCGCATTATCGGCATTGGGCATAATCTTTACCAGCCCGCGGTAACTGTTTTGTGATTTCCCTGCCGAGATTCCTTTGGAAATAATAGTGCTGCGCGTGTTTTTACCAATATGGATCATCTTTGTACCCGTATCTGCCTGCTGATAATCGTTGGTCACGGCAATGGAGTAAAACTCGCCGATGGAATTGTCGCCTTTCAGAATACAACTTGGATATTTCCAGGTTACGGCACTTCCCGTTTCTACTTGGGTCCAGGAAATTTTTGCATTTTTCTCGCAAAGGCCTCTTTTGGTCACAAAATTGTAAACCCCGCCTTTTCCTTCCTTATCGCCAGGAAACCAGTTTTGGACCGTTGAGTATTTTATCTCGGCACCGTCCAGGGCAATAAGTTCCACCACGGCGGCGTGCAACTGGTTTTCGTCGCGGCTTGGGGCGGTACAGCCTTCCAAATAGCTTACGTAGCTGCCTTCATCGGCAATTACGAGGGTTCTTTCAAACTGTCCGGTTCCGGCCTGGTTAATTCTGAAATAGGTAGAAAGCTCCATCGGGCAGCGAACGCCTTTTGGGATGTAACAAAAGGAACCATCACTAAACACGGCACTGTTAAGGGCGGCGTAAAAATTATCGCGCTGCGGCACTACGGTTCCCAGATATTTTTTTACCAGTTCGGGATATTTACGAATGGCTTCGGAAATAGAACAGAAAATAATCCCCTTTTCCGCCAAGGTCTTTTGGAAGGTGGTTGCCACGGAAACGGAATCCATCACAATATCCACGGCAACCCCGGCAAGTTTTTTTTGTTCGTCCAGCGAAATGCCAAGCCGTTTGAAGGTGTCCAAAAGTTCGGGATCTACTTCGTCTATACTGTCGTATTTCGGCTTTTTATTTGGGGCCGAATAGTAGGAAATATTTTGAAAATCCGGCTTTTCATAGTGCACATTGGCCCAATCGGGTTCAATCATTTGCTTCCAATGGCGGAACGATTCCAATCGCCATTCGGTCATCCATTCCGGCTCTTCCTTCTTTTTTGAAATGGCGCGCACAACGTCTTCATTGATGCCAACGGGAAAGGTATCAGACTCTATGTCGGTATAGAAACCATATTCGTATTCCTTGGTTTCCAGTTCTTTTTTTAAATCGTCTTCAGTGTATTTAGTCATCAGTTTTCAGTGTTCAGTGTTCAGTAAATCAGTTGTCGACTTTTTTTCAGTCGTTAGTAAAAAGCACGTCTGAGTTCCCCCTTGGGGGGATAGGGGGCTTTTTTTTAAAGTGAAAAAGATTCTCCACAGCCACAAGTTCTATTTGCATTGGGATTGTTGAAAACAAAACCCTTTCCGTTTAGCCCGCCACTGTATTCCAGCGTGGTGCCTACCAAGTATAAAAAGCTTTTTTTATCTACGGCTATTTTTACGTCTTCTTCTTCAAAAAGTTTATCGTTTTCGCCCAGACTGTGGTCAAATTTCAATTCATAGCTCAAGCCCGAACATCCGCCGCTTTTAACCCCAACACGCACAAAATCATTTGCAATGTTGAAGCCTTCCTCGGCCATCAACTGGGCAATCTTGGTTTTAGCGCTTTCACTTACCTTAATCATATATAGATTAATTCTAAATTAGACGGCAAATATACATCAATTCGCACTTTTAACCATACGGAAGTGGGATTTTAAAACTATAGAGCCATAGTTTTAAACAATAATTAACACCCCAAGTTTTTTGGGATTTTAGAAATTGAAAATTACTTCAGGAATCAATTGGGATCCTGAAAATCGGGATTATTGATAAATGAAGAATCGGAAAGTGAAAGTAGAAATGCCTTTAGGTCTGCTTTGTCAGATTCCGTTAAATGCACTCCGCCGCGGGAAACGGCTTTCATAAGCGGATCAATGGTCCTTGAATACACAAGCCCCTCGCTGTAATGGTTTATCACCTCATCCAAGGTTGCGAAACGGCCATCGTGCATATAGGGTGCGGTAAAAGCAAGGTTGCGCAGCGATGGCGATTTAAAAAGCCCATCGTGATTGGGGTCTCCCGTCACCTCTCCCAAGCCTTTATCGGTAATTATCGCGTCCAGGCCATTATTGTGAAAAGCGTTATCGGTCCACAGGGGGCTATTGTCGTTGCCATGGCAATGGAAACAGTCGCCTCGGGACTCGTCCATAAATATTTGGAAGCCGTTCAATTCCTGGGGTGTAAGACTGCCTTCACCCAACAGATATTTGTCAAAAGGTGAGTTGGCAGAAATGAGCGTCCTCTCAAACTGGGCAATTGCCTTGGCGGTCAATTCTTTGGTAATATTGCTGGTGCCAAAGGCTTTGTTGAACATTTCTGGATAGGCCGCATGGCTTTGTAAACTGGCGACTGCATTTTCCCAGGTGTTGTGCATTTCAACTGGGTTTTCCACGGGTCCGAGGGCTTGCTCCTCAATACTGTTGGCGCGTCCATCCCAGAAAAACTTATCTGTGGTGCTCCAGGCCATATTGTAGATGGGCATAGAATTTCGGGTGCCCTCCAGACCGTCTATTCCAACGCTGAAACGATTGGTATCGGAAAATGAATTACTTGGTTGGTGGCAGGAGGCACAAGCCTGTGTGCCATCGCCCGAAAGTATCGGGTCGAAGAAAAGTTTTCGGCCTAAGGCCACTCCCTCGACGGTTTGGGGATTGTCCGCAGGAATATTGGGTGGCGGCAAAAGGCGTTTAAAAATAGGGGGAACGGCCAGGGGTTTTGGTGTTGGCACGTAATCTTCGTTGGGATCTATGGGATCCGGATCGCTGGATGAACAAGCGATAAATAGGCTTAAGATTAACACGCCGAAGAAATATTTAAGAATTTTCATGGCAGTTCCTTCATTTTAAATTATTGTGAAATAGCACCAATGCTAAAAACGCTTGCACCGTTATCGTGCATATATTTTTGTGCTGCATAGTTCATCATTAGATCGGTATCATATACGTTTAAATCCCAAGTATAGGGGTTTTTGTACCATTCTGAAACATCCATTTTAATCTCGATGGAAGTATCGCCAGAAATAGTGACGTTTCTCTCGAAATCAAAACTCAAATAGTTCTGTTCAAAAACGCCTTCGCTCACACGGGCGGTTCCGTGATGGTAGGCATAGGACTGTAACGCACCATTGGCATCTTCATACTTCCCTTCCATTTGCATAAAATGGTATCCCCCGCCCAGCATGTCGGGCCAGTTCCAACTTGCGGCATTCAGGTCTGGATAGGCGCCGCTCACGTTATCGGCTTCATTAAAACCATAGATAAAGGAAATTCCAGTATACTCGCCCGTGGGCACCCTTAAAGTTGGATTAAGTTTCAGGGAATTTACGTCCGTAACATCTATTAATTGATAATCATCAAACTTAATGGTTGAACCGTCTGCCTTATGAAGTTCAATACCGGAGATAAGATATCGCAATTTGGAAATGGTCAAGGTAGTGCCGAGGGCATTTGTGTATGAAGATGCTCCATTGAAATTGGATGCGGTAACAGGATCACCATCCCAATTCTGGGTAAATTCAAAGGTAACGGCGGCATCTACGGCTACATCATCGTCGTTGTTACAACCAATTATGGCAAAAGCCAGGGCAAATAGGAAAGCAATTTTTTTCATAAAGATATGAGATGTGGTTTATATGGTTTACTTTATTTTAATCACTAAAAAATCTTTCGAGCCTTTGTTTGAAGGAATGTCCAAATCATCGCTCTCGCTATTGCCTACAACCAAAATTTTATTGTCGGTCGTTTCAATTGCTTCTGAAGCAAAATCAAGGCTCGAGCCACCTACGGTGTTTTGGAATTTTAAGTTTCCGCTTTGGTCTATAACAAAAACCCACACATCGTTTACACCGTTGTTAGTTTTCAGATCGCCATCAGAACTACGGCTGTGTCCCGAAAGAATGTAATCTCCATTGCTGCGCTGTACGATGCTGTGTGCGGTATCAAACTGGGAACCGCCAAAGGATTTTTGCCAAATTTTACTTCCGTTGTCATCAAATTTTACCAACCAAGCATCTGCGTTGCCGCGTGGTGCGGTTACATCTTGATCAGCACTTCTGGAATCGCCAACCATAATATAGTTGCCATCTTGGGTTTTAATGCTGGCGTATGAATTATCGATCTCATCTCCACCAAAGGATTTGGTCCACAGCAAATCGCCATTGGCTTTAAGGCGTACTGCCCAATAATCGTAGCTTCCTTTTGGGTCGGTTTTATCGAAATCCTCACTTTCGGAGGTGCCAGTCATCAAAAAGCCGCCGTCATCGGTTTCCAAGGCGTCGTAGCTTCGGTCATTATTGGTTCCGCCAAAATAACGTCTCCATTGGATAGTGCCAGTTGCATTCAACTTAATTCCCCAAAATTCACCAACCCCGTGCAGTACCCCCTTTTGTAAATCATTCCCGGCACCCCCACTGGCAGATACATCAAAATACCCAGTGACGAAATAGCCGCCATCTGAGGTTTGAAAAGCTTTAAAAGCCTGATCGCTACCGGAAAATCCAAATGTTTTTTCCCAAAGGATGGTACCACCGTTATCTACTTTAACCACCCAATAATCCTGGAATCCTGCATTTTCATAAATATCGCCATCGCTGCTAGTGGTGTAACCGGTCAATAAATAACCCCCGTCATTGGTTTTAGTTATTCTGGAGGCGTTTTCGTCATCGCTTCCGCCATAGGTCTTGCTCCAGATGATTTCTCCGGTTTTCGAAAGTTTCAATAACCAAAAATCGCTATCGTTTCCGGCTCTGTCCGTAATATCGCCATCGGAACTTCGGGTGGTACCCAGAACCATATAATTACCGTCCCCAGTTTCAACTACGGAAACTGCTTCGTCAATGCCGCTTCCACCATAGGTTTTTATCAGCTCTATTTCACCATTTATCTCGGATTCGGGTCCTGGGCCATCATCCTTTCCGCAGGAAAATAATACTAGCGCTATTGCAAGCAAAAGTGGAACGGCTTTGTAATTGGGGCTTTTAGTAATTAGCATAATGGGGATATCTGGATTTTTAGTCTATTAATAATCGTTTTGTCGTAGTTGAATTTATCTTCATTACATACATTCCCGATTGAAGGTTAGAAATATTGATCTTTTCCGAAAGACTGTCGCCAAAGTTAAGAGCCATTACCTTTTGGCCCAAGACGTTGAAGATTTCAATGGTTGAAATTGGGTCCACTTTTGAAAACACCTCCACTACATCCGTTGCCGGATTTGGAGTGATGGCAAAGTTTGAAATTGTGTTTTCATTTACACCCAAAAGCGGATCCCTAACTATAAATAGACCGCTATTGATATCGCTTATCACGATATTACCACTGGCAAAGAATGGATAAACGCTCCAGGCGCCATCAAAGCGGGCAGAGTTACTAGAAGGATAGGTGTCAAAAAATTTGGTCTCCACCATGTTTTCCCCTTCTACATCACTAATATCAAAAACTCTTAGGCCGGCACGATAACTGGCAAGATAGAATTCATTTCCTTTTACGTAGCCATTATGGTCAATGGCGGCAACAGTTGCTTCGTATTCAAAATGGACCACAGGATTGTCAAGGTCGGTTACGTCAAAAATGATGGTACGCGTATTAAAACCGGAGTTGGCCTCGTCCAGTTCGTCGCCAATAATAAAGTAGCGCTTGTCCTCGGTTAACCAACCTTGGTGCGTATAATCAACACTTCCGTAAAAACCGTTTGAGATACCTATTGGGTTGTTTTTGTCGGTTACGTCAACAATTGAAATTCTATCCTCATTGCTTCCGAAAAAGATCTCACGGCCCGTGTAATCTGAATCGGGACCATCGTAAATAACCACCTGTGCATCGTGGCAGTAATAATCATTGCTGAAACCCCCTTCACCCACTGGGTTTATAGGGTCTTGGATATTTACAAAATGCGGCCCGCCATTGAAAGACCCCGTTCCCACGGCATAGGCATATCCAGTCTCTTCGTTTATCACAATGTTGTGGGCATTACCAAAACCGTTATAGTGGGCATCTTCGGTAAAAGTTTCTGGCGCATTGGATACACTTCGCAAGCGCGTTAAATCGAATACCTGCATGCCATGTCCTCCAGCTTCACTAACAATAAAGGCATGGTCATTGTAAACTTTTATGTCTCTCCAAGAACTAGGATCGGTATGGGTAGGAAGTTTACCCAGATACACAGGGTTTACTGGGTCTGTAATATCCACGAAGGCTGTACCGTTGCCCAGACCCATCAAAGCGTATTCCTTTCCATCCAAAGGGTCTGTCCACCCCCAGGAATCATTGCCCCTGTCTGAGCCGAAAGTGCCCAGGCTGATTCGCGATAATAAATCTAAGCCACTGCAGGGATATTGACCCGCCATTCCATTAACACAAGGTGTCTGTGCGAAGGAAAAAGTTGCTAAAAAAAGTGCTAAAACTGGTAATATTTTTTTCATTTATTGATATTATATGGTTTAAAAAACGGCTAAATGTAAACATATTATAACCTCTTCTACAAACGCAAAAGGTTAAATATTAGTATTGTGATTTTTTAAGCAATGTTTTATTTGACTTTTATATTGGTTTTCGAAGATGTACTTTTGCCAAAATTCCTAAGAAATCTGAACCATGTTTGAAAATAAGGACAGCTCCCATACAAGTATTGAAAATTTAGGTGAATTTGGCCTGATTGATCATTTAACCAAAAATTTCAAAATAAAACAAAAATCGACTGTTAAGGGAATAGGCGATGATGCTGCCGTTATAGCCTGCGACCCTAAGGAGGAATTGGTAATAACAACCGATTTATTGGTGGAAGGCGTCCATTTTGATTTGAGTTACGTACCATTGAAGCAGTTGGGATATAAGGCAGTGATCGTTAATCTATCCGATGTGTACGCCATGAATGCTGAACCCACCCAAATTACGGTAAGCGTGGCCGTTTCAAACAGATTTCCAGTGGAAGCTTTGGAAGAACTATATGCTGGCATCCAGGCCGCGGCCCAATTGTACAATGTGGATGTAGTAGGAGGCGACACCACCTCATCCACCACAGGCTTGTTAATAAGCATTACTGCCTTGGGAACCGTAAAGAAAGGTGCCGCCGTATATAGAAGTGGCGCTAAGGAAAACGATCTGCTTGTTGTAACTGGGGATCTTGGTGCGGCATATATGGGACTTCAGGTTTTGGAGCGCGAAAAGGAGGTTTTTAAAGTGAACCCAAATTCACAGCCCGATCTGGAACCGTATTCGTATTTGGTGGAAAGACAATTGAAACCCGAGGCCCGTAAGGATATTCCTAATTTATTAAAAGAATTGGAGGTGAGACCAACAGCGATGATTGACATTAGCGATGGCCTGTCTTCCGAAATTATCCATATCTGCAAAAATTCCGAAGTGGGTTGTAATTTATATGAAGATAAAATCCCGCTGGATCCGCAGGTTATTGCTACCTGTGAGGAGTTCAATTTGGATAGCACCACCATCGCCTTAAGTGGTGGTGAGGATTATGAGTTGCTTTTCACTATTAGTACCGATGATTTCCCCAAAATAAAGGGCAATCCCCATTTAACGGTCATTGGGCATATAACTGACGAAAAAGAAGGTGTGCATTTAATAAGCCGTGCGGGAACTAAAATACCTCTGATTGCACGCGGGTGGAATGCGCTGAAGAATGATGAATAACCTTTTTACAAGGCAATACAAATCTGCTTTCCTTTGAAAGGAAACAGAATTATCAAAAATAGTGTGGGCTTTTTAATGAATTGAAAGCTTTTTCTTTTTCATAAAAAACGTAGAAAGGCATTCATTTATCTCACGTTGCCTGCGGGTAAGCAGTTCAAATTTACCTGAATAACTGTTTGAGACTTCCTTGCCGCAACAAGCACATTTATATTCATTAATGTGATCGGTAATTTTACGGGTAACAATGTAATCATGGCCAAACGCACTGCATACAAGGCTCAAGATTGGAGGTCGGCTTTGGGGCGTAACTTTATCCATCTTAACAAATAATTTGGGGTTAATGATTCAATATTAACGTTTTTTTAGATAAAGTGCAAATTTTATCCGATTAAATGCAAATATTCCGCAACGGTTTCTTCATTTTCTATCATGCTCATATGGCCGCCCTCAATTATTTTTACTGAAGCATCGCATTGGTCGAATATCCGTTTTGTATCCCAAACTGGTAAAATGGGATCTTCTTTTGCCAATATCGTGTATTTTGGTTTAGTGAAATTTTTCAAAACTGCCATTCTGTCCTTTCGGTCCCGCATACCTTTAATGGCGGCGGTTACTCCTTCTACGGGGAATGCGAATGCTTCCTTTTTTAAAGTTTCGATCTTCTTGTCAAATCTTTTGCGAGAGGATGCGGCAAACAGGTTGCCAATGGCCATGCTGATATAGGCTTGCGGATTTTGGCGGATAACCTTTAAGGCGCGATTGCGGTTTTCCCTTCGCTCCTCGGAATCGGCTTCGGGTGTTGAATTAAGAAGTATTAATTTTTCAACTTTTTCTGAAAACATTTCAGCATAAGCCAAAGCAACATAACCACCCATAGAATGGCCGATGAACGTTGCTGACGAAATTTTCAATTGTTGAAGTAATCCTTGCACTACTTCGGCCATAAGCTCCATAGTATGTATTTCTGCAATAACCCCGCTTTTCCCGTGGCCGGGAAAATCCATCGTAATTAAGGTATTCGTTTTTGAAAATTCTGGGATTAGGGGATTCCACATATTGGAACTTTCCAAAAACCCGTGGAGCAGAACCATTGCTGGCCCTTTTCCGAAGGTTTCAAAATGAATTGGAGTATTTTTGAATTGAAACATCATATTTTGCAAAAGACCCCAAAGATCTTAAAAGAACTGTGGGGTCTGAACTTTTTATTATTTCTTCAAATGAAGTTTATATTATTAATTTCACCATCGTACCTGCCTGCTGTGCACACGTAGGTAGGGCTAGAGGGCTTAATTCATCAAGTCCTCTATTTCCTCTGCCTCAATAGGAATGTTGCGCATTAAATTAAATGGCTCACCCTTTTTTTGGATAACCACATCATCTTCCAATCGGATGCCGAAACCTTCCTCCGGAATATAGATTCCCGGCTCAACGGTGAAAACCATATCTTCTGTCATCTTTTCCCACAGGATACCATAGTCGTGCGTATCCAGCCCAATGTGGTGGCTGGTGCCGTGCATAAAGTATTTTTTGTAGGCAGGCCAGTTTGGATCTTCGTTTTTCACATCGGCCTTGTCCAAAAGTTTTAAATCCAAAAGGGCTTTCGTCATTAGTTTGCCTACTTCTTCGTGATATTCCTTCCAATAATTTCCGGGAACGAGCATTTTTGTAGCATCGTCTTTTACCTTTTTTACGGCATCGTACACCTCGCGCTGCCGCTTGCTGAATTTTCCGCTTACGGGAATGGTGCGCGTCATATCGCTGGAATAGTTGGCATATTCTGCACCTACATCCAACAGAAGCAAATCACCTTTCTTACATTGTTGGTTGTTCTCTATATAGTGTAGCACGTTCGCATTATTTCCACTGGCAATGATGGGGGTATAGGCAAAACCACGGGAACGGTTTCTTAAAAATTCATGCATGAATTCAGCTTCGATCTCGTATTCCCAAACGCCGGGTTCTACGAAATTAAGGATTCTTCTGAACCCTTTTTCCGTGATATCACAGGCTTGCTGTAGGATGTCTATTTCAATTTTATCCTTTACGCTACGCAGGCGTTGCAAAATAGGATTGCTTCGCTCCCAACTGTGCGCGGGAAATTTTTCCTTTGTTTTCTGGATAAAGCGATCTTCGCGGGTTTCGGTTTCCACACTTTGACGATAATGCTCATTGGTGTTGAAATAAATACGCTCTGCCTGCGTCATTACTTCAAAGAAAATTTTATCAAATTCCTTTAGCCAATAAATAGATTTAATGCCGCTTACTTCGGTAGCCTTTTCCTTAGTGAGTTTTTCGCCTTCCCAAACGGCAATGTGGTCATTGGTCTCACGCACGAACAGCATTTCGCGGTGTTCCTTGTTTGGTGCATCGGGGAAAAGGACCAGGATGGTCTCCTCTTGGTCGGCACCGGTTAGGTAAAAAATATCGCGTGCCTGCTGGAAGGGCATGGTGCTATCTGCGCCAATGGGATAAATGTCATTACTGTTAAAGACCGCCACACTCTTTGGCTTCATTTGCGCCATAAAGTTTTTGCGGTTTTTTATAAAGAGTTTGCTGGGTATTTGATCGTATTTCATAATGTAGTTTTCTGAATTTTTTCAAAATTAATTATTATAAAGTTATCCTGTAGCGGGAATGGGTGAAAAGTGTGCCAATGTATTTTTAAATGTTGTTTATTTCATTAAAATTCAATACTTTACATAGTATTTTTGAAAGAATGGAGATTTATTGCACGCAATACGCAAAAGTTTAGGTAGGGTTTTTCTCGATAGTCTTGTTTAAATAAAAAACCAAAAGTCATGAAAATAAAGCTACTCATCAATGTAATTTTAATTTCTCTTAGTGCGCAACTGTTCGCCCAAGATCCCAACTGGAGCTACATCCGTAGGGAAAATACGGGTATTGGTGGAGCACTTCATTTTGTTGTGCAAGGGGATGCCTTTGGAAATATCTGGACCGGGGGCTACGAGTCTTCCGACGAAGGCAGTTTGGTGCGCATTGCTACTACAGACACTGTTTATACCAATTGGTCCACCTATTCAGATGAATATTTACCGAATGGATTGATTTATGACATTGCCTTTGACAGTACAGGTATTATATGGGTCGGGTCTGAAGCCGGTATAACTACTTCCGGCGATGGACTCATTTGGACCCATTATGACACTAGCAACACACCTTTTTTAAGCACCAATGTTGAAGGTATAGCCATAGGCGCCGGCAATACCGTCTGGACCGTAAATACCGATACCGACCCGGACTTGGGTGGTGTGGGTTATTTTGACGGTACGGATTGGAGCTATTACACCTCCACAAATTCGGGCCTTCCCCCGGGAATCAATTTAAGGGATATAGCCATTGATGACAACGATGTAAAGTGGATAGCCTCAAACAATGGTCTTATATCTTATGATGGCACTACTTGGCAACATTATACCTCAGCAAATAGCGGCCTTTCGGCAGATAATGTTTGGGATGTTGCCATTGATGACCAAAACAGGGTTTGGGCCTTGGTGGGCAGTGCGGTCGATATTTTTAATGGCACCGCTTGGACGCAGATCAACGAGAGCGATTGGCCCATTACAAATGTGCAGGGACGTTCGCTGGCCCTTCACGGCGACCAGGTTATCATAGCCGAAGGTTCCAGCTCTCGCGTTTTATTGTTTGACGGCACTACTTGGACTTCCGAATATATGAATTTAAGCATGTTCGATTCATACATAGACAATGATGGCACATACTGGGTATCGGGTTACGGCGTGGTGGCAAAGAATGACGGTACGGGCTGGATTCAATATACAGCTTACAATACTGGACTGCCAACCAATTTCAACGAGGATATTTTTATTGATAGTCAAGGTCGCAGATGGTTTGCCAATGGCAACGGTGGGATCCAGGTTTTTGATTGCCCAAATTGGGAAGTATATGGCCCTGAGAACGGGGGGTTATTCCCAAATCCGCAGACATTATATTCTACTACCATCGGAACCTCAATTACTGAAGATGCTGATGGCGATATTTGGTTTTCATACACTGGCACCTCGGGCTACATCATTCATGTTCCGGACGGTAATTATTGGGATTATGCCGCCTGGACTACTTATGACAATACCAATTCCACCCCGGCACTTCAATTTATTGAAGAATTAAATGCCACGGATGACGGTAAATTGTTTGCTCTTACTGATAATAATGCTATTATGTTTGATAAGGTTGCCGACACTTGGACTGTCTGGAACATGTCTAACGGATTGTCCGGTCCTCCATATAGTCTGGGGTCTCGTGGTAATGCGATGTATGTGGGTAGTTACCAAGGTATAGATGTATTTGAAAACGGATCGTGGACCAATATAGACTTATCTCCTCAAGGTATCGAGCACGTACTTCACGTTGCTTTTGATGCCAATGACCATATGTGGTTGGGCACCACCACGGGATTGTGGAAATATGACGGCACCATCTGGACCAATTGGAACGAAAGTAACAGCAACATAGCCGCAGACTATGTGACCGCCATCGATTTTGATGCAGACAACAATATTTACTTAAGTGCCCACAATACACAAATATTTCCCTATTACGGCGGAATCTCATATTTTAATGGCACGGGAAATACCTTTACTACATTGTTGGACGGAAGCTCCCCACTTGCGCACAAACAGGTGGAAGATATAGCCGTAGATTCCTTCGGAAATATTTGGACACTTACACAAAGCGAAGGTTTTAGTATTTATAATCCAAACGGGATTGATGGGTTTGATTGTATAGACCGAACCCTACAAAGAACCCTGGGCGTGAATGACGCGGATTTTAATGAACAAATGGATGGTTTAAATTACCCAAATCCTTTTTCTGAAACTACTACCATAGTTTTCTATTCAACGGATGCCAGTCCCGTTTCTATTGAGGTGTTTGATATAATGGGAAGAAATATAAAAACTTTGAATTTAAAACAGGTTTCCTTAGGAAAAAACAGCTTCTTGCTTGATTTGGCCTCACAGGCAAACGGTGTTTATTTTTGTAAAATTACATCTAACAAGAAAAGCCATACCATCAAGCTCTTAAAGAATTGATTGAAAATATTGGTCTTTTATTCGCTTTATAATTGTTTTTGTAGTTTCTATATCAACCCATTTTTCGAATTGCTTTCAACGGCTACTGAATGGTGCGTATCCCCCATAGTATATACTATAAAGAATGTTGTAGGGAGCATTTCATTCTTTCACTAAATTTTTTAGGCTCGTCCACATGGAATCCAAGTATAATAAATTTCTTTTTGATGCCATAAAGACCCATTAATTCATTCTCCTTTTTCAAGTGAAGTATTACATTGTGACTTTCAAGTTCTCCAAGTGGCGAGAGTGTTTTGGTCAATTTGTCTTTTGCTAGTGATTTTTGGGAAAGTTCAATTTTGTCAACATCAGAAAAGGGGATTTCAACTTCATTTAAAATACCATATTTTAAAGTAATACTCTCTTGATTGATAGTAATAGGTCTTTGTGTCAGCGATTTCGCGAATCCAAAAACTTGGATAGCTGAGTAAATACTTAATGCTGTTAAAATCCAAGCGGCAATTAAACTCCAGCGTGTAAGTAAAAAATGAATAGCAATTGTCTCGATACCAATAATTAGAATGAAGGCATAAAAAAGAGCTGGCGTTCCACTTCTTTTGTGATAAGAAAATTCATTATCATTAAGTTTTTTGGTTTTCCAATTTATGAAACCATAATAGAAAACCGCAACTTCAGTTGCAAAAGGCAATACAAGTTTTTTTGGAAGAATATCATAACAAGTACTTTTAAGGGCGTTAAAGAAGTCCGGTGTAGAACCTTGCAATCTTTTGTATTTTCTAATTGCACTACGAACTTTAATTATTACGAAAGTCAATATTGAAATTTCAATTATTGGCAAGGCCCAAGTTTTGAAAATTGACAAATAGGTTTGACTTTCTGGGGGCAGAAAATATGAACCAATTATAAGCCCGATTATCATCACAGGAATAACCGTAGTATTCGGAATTTTGGATTTTCGTATTAGCAGAAAGTAAACAAGTGGAACTGTCAAAAGTAAGTCAGTCGTTATTGCAAAGCTTAAAGTATCATTCCCGTTTAGAGAGGAAGATTTCATTAGCAAAATTAGCGTCCCTAAAAGAACAAGCGGAACACCAAATTTGATAAGATTCCGATTGATATTTATTGTTCTGATCATCTCGGTTTTTTTAATGAGAAAAAACCATAAGATGATTTTTCCCATAATACAGTTATACTGTTTATCTTCAAATATAATACAAAACCCTTATTTACAGATAGCCGCCTGCAACGTTTCCACCTTGGTTTGCAGTATTTTATTCTCCTCTCCATCGCGGCTCCAGTGGGTCTTTGGCGTTGGTGTAACTTCGTTTTCATCTGTATGGTTTTTTATTAGATCGTTATGCTATTTAATTAGTCTGTTGTGGCGTTTAATTAGTCAAACTGATAATTTTATTAGTCAAACTGATAATTTTATTAGTTAAACAGATAATTTTATTAGTCAAACGTATACTTTAATTAGTCTTATATACCATTTAATTAGTCTGTTATGGCATTTAATTAGTCTTCCGTATAATTTTATTAGACTGTTATAGTGTTTTATTAGTCCGTTATACTATTTTATTAAACAACAGTGATATTAGACGAAAAATAGACTCTTTTAAAAAAGTTCTGGAAGCAGATATCGGTTTCTAAAAAATAGTCGCTTCGGAAATAGGACGGTATGTTTCCATTTCGCTAAAAATTTCAAAAAAAGGGAGGCGTTCTTCTCAGGTTTTAGTAATTTCATAGGAAGTAAAAAAAATCAGTTCCCATGAAAACTTCAAAAAGACTGGACCAGGCCCTTCAAAAACTTTATACCGCTTTTCATAACAACACCTTAAACCCCGAGTGCTGCAAGCAATGCGCCGTGGGCAATATTTGTGACGGTACCGATAGCTGGAAGCACCTGAGCAATGGACACGGGACGTTTCAACTCAGTTATGTGGGGCGCGTGCACCAAAGCCTGGGACGGCGGTTCAACGGATATACGCCCTTGGAACTTCTAAACATAGAGGCCGAATTTTTAAAAGGCTGCGGCTACACCTTGCCCCTGCACCACAAAAATGCCAAGCCCAAAAACCCTACCGACAAGGAAACACTTTTTGGAGGGCTCGCCGCAGCCATTGCCTACCTGTGTAAGCTGGAAGGCATCTCCAACGTAATAGATCCCGCCGATTTGCTGCGCAAGGCGAAAGCGGTAAACCCACAAGTGGAGGCCGAAGTCTAAAAAACAAATTCCCACCCCTGTATGCAGCAAAAAGACGTTGCGGATCTTTCCGTAAAAAAGAGCAAGGCGCCCTTATATGCCTCCGTGGCGATTCTTGCCGTCTTGGTGTTTTGCTATTTTGCGATTCCGCAGGTAAACCAGTTTCTTAATGAAGCGTGGCAAGTGCTTACCAGCAACGATGAAACCCGCATAAAAAATTGGGTGAGCGATTTTGGGTGGATGGGCCCGGTGGTAATTATCCTCGCGATGATTGTCCAAATGTTTCTCTTGGTAATCCCCTCCGTCCTGCTCATGATAGTTTCCATCTTGGCCTACGGACCGGTTTGGGGGAGTGTTATCATTCTTATTGCGGTGTTTTGCGCCTCATCCGTTGGATATTTTATAGGAAAATTTTTGAGTGCCGAATTGACCGCGCGCCTTTTGGGGAAAGGAACCACTGAAAAAATGACCGATTTCCTGAACAACTATGGCTTTTGGGCAGTTTTTATCACACGCCTAAACCCGTTCCTCTCCAACGATGCCATCAGTTTTGTGGGTGGCCTGTTGCGCATGCGATATTGGAAATTTATTTCGGCAACGCTATTGGGCATTGCGCCCCTCACCTTCCTAATAGCGATAACGGGCCAAAACACCGAATCCCTAAAATCCGGCCTGCTGTGGGGGTCGCTGGCCAGTCTGGTATTATTTGGAATTTACATTTGGTGGGACAAAAAACAGAAGAAGAAAAACTAAAAAATCCCTCCAAAGACAAAACCACCTTTGGAGGGATATAATTAGGAAAGAAGTATAATTATACTTTTAAATCGCCCTGTACGCCTAAGTCTGGCTCGTTACCGGTAACGGCCCCCTTTGCCATTTTTAATAGGGAAAGTACTTTTCCATTTTTGGTGTCCCAATAATGGGCGTCTTCGGGCACCACCTTAATTGCCGTAATCATAGGGTCATCCTCGCCTTCAAACCATGCATCGTCACCACTACCGTATAATTCCTTAATTCTGTTGCGGTCCGTGCTTATGTGTGCACGGCCGTAAATACTCAGAAACTCAAAGTTGCCCTTATCGGCATAGATAAGTTGGGTCTTGTTTTCCTTTTCAAGGTTCTGGTTGTGCTCACTGGTTTTATTGCTTAAAAACCAAATATTGCCTTCGTCATCCACTTCTTTCGTGCTCATAGGGATAACGTGGAACGGCTGATTTTTTAAGTTGGTAGCCATCATAGTAAAATCTATGGACTCGGCCATTTCCTTAATTTTCTTTTTGGCTTCGGTACTGTAAAGATTTTTTGTGCTCATAGTTTTTTATTTTGAAGATACTAAACAATGTGGGGACAGCCATTTAAGGAAATCATAAAGTTTATATTTTTGGAAAAAGAATAAACAAAATGAATTATTCAGCAGTATATGCAATACGCCAAATATGGTTGGTAGTATCATCGGTAATCAACATGGACCCATCGGGAAGCAGCGCTGCCCCTACCGGTCTGCCACGCACCTCGTCCTTTTGTGGGTCAACTATAAACCCAGTAAGAAAATCTTCTGGTTTACCGGCAGGTTCCCCATTTTTAAACGGAACGTACACTACTTTGTAACCAGAAAGAATATCCCTATTCCAAGAGCCGTGCTGTACCACAAATGCCCCATTTCTATATTTCTGCGGAAAAGCGTCTGCCGTGTAAAATAGCAATCCTAAGGAAGCGGTGTGCGAGCCGAGATCAACCTCTGGCACTATGGGCTGCTGTAATTTTATATTGGGTGGAATAGGCACTCGAGGATCTAGATGATTTCCCCAATACATATAAGGCCATCCATAGAAACCACCTTCCTGCACGGAGGTCAAGTAATCGGGCACTAGATTATCGCCCAGGCCGTCCCGTTCATTAACGGTAGTCCAGAGTATTTGTGTAGTTGGCTCCCAATCCATTCCCACGGGGTTTCTTAAACCAGTGGCATATACTTTTAGGCCACTGCCATCGGGATCCATTACAAGAATATTTGCTTTCAGTAGCTCGTGCTCCATTCCCTTTTCACCTATATTGTCACCACTGCCCACGGCTATATAAATTTTGGAATTATCGGCATTGGCAAGTATATTCCGCGTCCAGTGCTGGTTTACCTTTCCTGCGGGCAAATCTGCAATCTTTTTGCCCTTTGCCGAAATTTTGGTCTGTCCCGGCACATATGGATAGCGCAAAATAGCATCGGTATTTGCTACATACAGCCAATTATCAATAACCAACATTCCAAAAGGTTGGTTGAGGCCATCCTCTTTAGTAAGCAAAGTTTGCCGTAAATCAGGCATACCATCATTATCGGTATCCCGAAGGAGCGTAATTACGTCAGCGCTTTTTGCAAGATTATTGGAGCCCCCTGCCCCTATTATTGTAGCGCCAATTTGCTTCAGAATGCTGTAATTGCTATTACTTTCTGCAACCAGCACATCGCCATTGGGAGTTACGTACATCCACCTGGGGTTTTGAAAACCATCTGCGTACTTCGTAACGTTGAAACCCGCGGGAGCTTTAGGTGTTTGGCCATCTTCCCACCCTATAACATTGGAATAATTGGAAACGGGCTTGGTTGCATAAGGATCGGGCAATTTCTTTTGTGTTTCAACCTGTGAAAAAATTGAAAGCGGCAACAGCAACACAATTAAGAGAAACCTTTTCATACTTTGAATATTTTTAATTAGTCATTAGTTTTTAAGACGCATTATGGCTTTCTCATTTACAAACTCCTTCATCCCGAAACCACCGTGCTCACGGCCATATCCAGAATTCTTCACGCCGCCAAAGGGCATATTTGGCTGTGCAAGGCCAAAGCTGTTGATAAAAACCATTCCTGTGTCGAAATATTTACTGGCCAGGTCTATGGCTTTCTTCTCGTCTTTAGAGAATATTCCTCCGCCCAGACCATATCTGCTGTCGTTGGCAATGCGCATGGCATCATCCTCATCTTTAGCACGGATAAGCGACGCCACGGGACCAAATAGTTCATCATCATAGGCAGGCTGTCCCGGTTTTACATTATCGAGGATCGTAGCCGGATAAAAGAATCCGTTGCCTTTGGGCATTTCGCCACCACAAAGAATTTTGGCTCCTTTCTTCACACTCTTTTCCACTTGCTCATGAAGCGTCTCGCGAAGATCCTTCCGCGCCATCGGACCAATTTTTGAATCTTTGTCGGTTGGGTCGCCGTGAGTTATTTTTTTCATCTGCTCCACATAAGCATCGCGGAATTCATCATAAATTTTATCTACCACAACAAAACGTTTTGCGGCCACGCAAGTCTCACCGTTGTTATAAATTCTTCCTCTCACACACATCTTTACCGCCAGTTCCAGATCTGCATCTTCCAGAACAATATAGGCATCGTTACTGCCCAGTTCCATAACAGTCTTTTTTAGCGCGGCCCCAGCCTTTTTGGCAATGGTACGCCCTGCATCGGGACTTCCAGTAAGGGTAACACCCCGCACCAATTCATGCTTTATAATCTTATCGCTCTGATCGTGGGTTATTTTTAAAACTGTAAATAGGTGTTTGGGCAAGCCGGCATCTTCGTAAATTTTCTGAAGCATAAGGCCTGTACCGGTAACGTTTTCGGCATGTTTCAACAAAATACCGTTTCCGGCCATAAGGTTTGCTATGGAATATCGAATTACCTGATACACGGGAAAGTTCCACGGCTGGATGCCATAAATTACACCAATGGGAGAATAGGTAATCAACCCTTTGCCACCGTCGGGCAGTTCGCGCTCCTCATCCTTCAGGGTTTCAGGACCGTTGGCCGCCGTCCAGTCGCAGATACCTGCACAAAGCTCAACTTCTTGTTTGCTTTGTTTTAGGAGTTTCCCCATTTCGGTAGTCATCAATTCTGAGAGTTCCTCTGCATTTTCCTTTAGGCCCTTCCCGATGGCCTTTATTATCTTTCCACGCTCCTTGTGGGAAACTAAACGCCAATCCATAAAGGCGTCGTGGCATTTTTTCACCGCATCGTCCGCCTGCTTATCGGTCATCAAAGAATATTTCTTGATTGTCTTCCCTGTTGAGGGATTAATAGTTTTCAGGTCTTTTTGTTGTTCTTTTTCCATAATTTTTTTCTTTTTGATGAATATATTGTTTTGGGCAATAATTGTGTCTTAAGAAACTGTTATACTTTTGTTGCCCTTTGCTGAATTTCATTTTTTTACATTTTTACCAATGCCATTATGAAAAACCTCAACACAGAAGCTATCCGCCCAGCCAAAAAAACCGATTATACCCAAGTGGCGCCCTTAATCGTGCAGGCCATGGAGGATCTGGCCTGTACTTTTGCCAATACTGAAGAAGCTGCGGAAGCTATTCCTTTGTTTGAATATTTCTTTCAGAAAAAAGCCAACCAGTATAGCTTTGAACACACTTTGGTTTATGAGGAAGAGGGAGAAATCCTGGGATCGATCATCTTTTATGATGGTAAGTTATTGCCGGAATATCGCGCTCCATTTCTAAAATATATTGCTGAAGAGTACAACGCCACCAATATTACTATTGAAGACGAAACCATTCCCGGGGAGGTGTATATTGATACCGTGAGCGTCGCGCCAAACCATCAGGGAAAGGGGATTGGCAAGAAATTATTGGCTACCGCGATTGCCCAATCCAGAGTGGAAGGCCATGAAAAGATTGGTCTATTGGTAGATTTTAAAAATCCCAATGCCAAAAAATTATACCTCGCCCTAGGTTTTGAGGCCATTGGCCAAAAGCAACTGGGCAAAGAACGTTATGAGCACTTACAGCTTAAACTTTAGCACCTTCCATTAAGTTATGAAAATAATTGGTTGAGAACCGCCAGCGATTTCGGTTTTTGATAGCCCTGCACGTGAAAGCTGTAATATGCAAGCATAAGTTCAAGCAATTCCTTTCGCTCATGTTTGCTGATTTTAACGGTGCTTAGTGTCTCAAAGTCTATTTTGAAGAAATATTTAAAGTTTTCAACCCGCTCGCCATCTACACAATAATTGGAAGTATTTGTTTCCTGAAAATTTCCTTCCACAATATTGAAATAGTTTTTCTCAATAGCCGTGGCGTCTGGGTAAAAACCCAAATACATACTTAGTTGCAATAAAAAGAAAATATGGAAATTAGCGACCTCATCATGACCGTCCAGCCACTGGAACGCATTTTCCAAAAAAACAAAGAGTTCATTATTGGTTTCTTCCTCACGGATACAGTTTTTCAGCATTTCAGCCAAGAACATAACCAATCCTGATTTTACAATATCGGTATGCAGGGTTTTATATGGAAAGGAAATTTTGGCTTCCTTAATATATTCCAAAGTGCCTTTGTTTTTGTGCTCGGCGATAAGTTCCAACTGGGTGAGCGGCTGAAAGAAGGATGCCTTCAGTTTGCCTTTCCTGGTCTTCATTATATTGCGGAGCAAATAGCTCTTAATACCCGCCGTTTCCGTAAAACAACTTACAATAAGATCTGCTTCGGAATACTTAATTGCTGAAAAAACAATGGCTTTGGTGGCAACGACCATTAACGGATTATCATTATTTTTGAAACCTTCGTTTCAACGTTATCTTCAGTGGTAACGAGCACCAGATACACGCCCGATCGCACTTTATATCTTCCAAAAGCAGTGGTGTCCCAAAGCACGCTTCCGCCTTGAGAGGTTTCCTCAAAAACCAGGCTACCGGTGATGTCGGTAATTTTAACATTGGCCTGCGCCGTGAGGCCGTCAATAGTTACGTTTCCATTAAATCCGGGCCGTACAGGGTTGGGAAAAGCGTGAACGTTCTCCAAATTGTCTCCGGGTGCGGTAGCGGTTCCCCGATAGGCCACCAAGCCTTGCGTGGTCGCAAAATATACTACCCCGGTAAATGGATCTATCGCTATATCCTGTACGTTATTGGTAGGTAAGGGCGAATTATCTTTTGTAAAGCGCAGCAAGGTTTCCTGTCCGTTTGGCGATAGATAGAAGGCACCCGAGGTGGCTGTTGCAATCCACTTATTGTTTGACCCATCTACTTCAATATCGGTAATTGATTGTTCAAAAAGTAGTTCTTGTGGCACTCCATCTTCCAATATAATAATTGATTGTGAATCTGGAGTGGTGCCCTCATCAAAAAAACTTCCGGGACTATACAACACCCGTAATCCTTTCAGGGTGCCGATCCATAATCTGTTCTGCGCATCAAAAGCTAGGGCCCTGACGTTATTTGTAGGCAAATTACCCGCCCCGGGATTATCGGAAATCTTATTGAACTTGTTGAGCGTTGGGCTATAACCAATTAACCCGTTGCTGTATGTGCCAATAAAAATGTTTCCTTCCCTACTTATCGCCAACTTATTTAAAGCGAGCTCTGAAAGGGGACTGGGCAAGATATCCGTGATATCGGTTTTCTGGAATTGTCCATTTGGCGTTAACTTAATAATGCCTTCATCGGCTTTGGTCTGAACAAACCAGAGATTGCCCTGACGATCGAATTCGGAACCAAATATTCTTATACCATTGTCAATATTGCCGTTCGGGGCGGTTACAATAATTCTATCAAGTGGACTATTGGTTTCGTTGTAAAGTATGGTGGGCTCTTCATTTACAATTTTAAGGAGTCCTTTTTCAAATGAACTTATAAAAACTTCCTCGGGTTTTTCGGGGTTGATAGTAACCTTCACCAGATCGGTAGGCTCTCCACCTACCGCAGCACTCAGTTCCTCATAACGTATGTTGTTCCAAAGTGTATCCTTTAAATGACTTATACCAAATCTAGAAAGTGGATACGGATTGAAATCTATGTCCACCTCGCCGAAAGCGACCCAAAGTTGACCGGGTGATGCATCCAAAGCATAAGGCCTATTTCTAATAGGCCCATTGGGAAGAATTTGGGTAGCCTGCATACTTCCAAAAGGCACTATTAAAAGCCCATCCTCCTTGGTGCCGATGTAAAAATTGTTACCAAAACCATAACCGGAAAGTAAATCGAGGTCGAAGTCCAGAACGGTACTTGCCGCCGCCTCCTGTACAAAACCATCAGAATAAGCCTGAATGGAGGATTTTGTAGTAATGGTCAATAAATTATCTGCTAATCGAAATTTAAGTACTTCAGAATTGAAATTCTGGACTGCGCTGGTAATTCCATCTGGCGTAAAGCGCAAAATGGTGTTTGATCTATTGGAAGTGAAAAGCTCGTTTCCTAATTTTTCCGCAGCCCTAAATCCGCCGCCTATTATGGTAGTCCAGTTTTGATAATCTATCAAATTATCATCGGCCACAAGAGCCCTGCGCATTCCACTGGTAGAACTGGCAGCAAAAATATAAGGTTCCTGCACGACAGTCTGGACAATATCAATTTGGCTACCGCCGTCGCCGATAAAATAGGTATCACCAAATTCAAGTCGGGCCAAATCAAAAACCGATATTCCGTACTGGGTGGCAATGTAAACCTTATCGTTGTATTCGGTAAAGTTGTTGATGCGTTTTTTATCTGGGGGAATGGTTTGTTTTTCTAAAATATCAACTACTTTTAAAACGTTTTCTTCACCTTCTTTAATAATCTCCATCAGCCCATTTTCGTAGCCGATTACCAATAAATTGAAAGTATCGCTATAGTGTATGGTTGTAATGGCATTACCAGAAAGCCCATTAATGGTTGAGTACGTTTTTATCTGCTGCGTGGCAAGATCGTAGGTGAATACGGCATTTTCAGCCCCCACAAAAATTTTATTGTCACCTTGTGAAATATCTTTTATGGAAACATAGGAGAAATGACCCGTCCAGCGGTCCTCAAAATTCTGGGCGCCTGCCAGAAAGGGAAGTATAATTAGCAAAGCAATTGCCCACTGCTTCATAATATATATGGTTTTGAATATTAACACGCTAAAATACTATTTATTGCGGTACTGGAATGAAAAAGCCTTTCCATATCTTTTATTGCTAAAAAAGATCAACGGAAAGGCTTTATCCTTATTTTGATTTGTGATATTTAAACTACTCCTTGGGCGAGCATGGCATCGGCAACTTTTACGAAACCGGCAATGTTTGCGCCTTTTACGTAATCTACATATCCATCCCCATCTTTTCCATACTGTACGCAGGCTGCGTGTATATCGTTCATTATGCCGTGAAGTTTTTCGTCCACTTCCTCTGCAGTCCAGCTTAAACGCAAGGAATTCTGCGACATTTCCAGACCAGAGGTTGCCACTCCCCCTGCATTGGATGCTTTACCGGGCGAAAACAGAATTTTCGCTTTTTGGAAGGCTTCAATCGCCTCTGGGGTACAGGGCATATTGGCGCCTTCGCCCACGCAGATACAACCGTTGTCCAAAAGCACTTTAGCTTCTTCGCCGTTCAATTCGTTTTGGGTGGCACAGGGAAGGGCAATATCGCATTTTACCTCCCACGGGCGCTTTCCTTCTACAAAATTGGCTCCTGTGTATTTATTTGTGTATTCGGAAATTCGGCCGCGTTTTTCGTTTTTCAACTCCATAACGAAAGCTAACTTTTCCTCATCGATACCTTCGGGATCGTAAATATACCCCGCAGAATCTGAAAAGGTGACCACTTTTCCACCAAACTGGATCGCTTTTTCGGCGGCATATTGGGCAACATTCCCCGAACCGGAAATAACCACCGTTTTACCTTTAAAACTCTCTCCTCGTGTGGCTAGCATATCTTTGGCAAAATATACGTTGCCATACCCCGTGGCTTCGGGACGGATGAGCGAACCTCCATAAGAGCGCCCCTTTCCGGTGAGTACACCTGTAAATTCGTTGCGAATACGCTTGTATTGACCGAACATATATCCTATTTCACGTCCGCCCACGCCTATGTCGCCTGCGGGAACGTCGGTATCCGGGCCAATATGACGGAACAGTTCTGTCATAAAACTTTGGCAGAACCGCATAATTTCGGCATCGCTTTTTCCTTTCGGATCAAAGTTTGAGCCTCCTTTTCCGCCGCCCATAGGCAAGGTAGTCAAGCTATTTTTAAACGTTTGCTCAAACCCCAGGAATTTGAGAATACTAAGGTTGACCGAAGGGTGAAAACGCAAACCGCCCTTATATGGGCCGATTGCCGAGTTAAACTCAACTCTGTACCCTTTGTTTACGTGTATTTTGCCATCATCATCCGTCCAAGGCACTCGAAAAAGAATAGTGCGCTCCGGCTCTACCATGCGCTCCAGCAATTGCCTGTTTGCATATTTTTCATTTTCTTCAATAAAGGGGATTACTGTTTCAGCGACTTCGGTCACTGCCTGAAGAAATTCAGGTTCATTGGGATTGAGTTTTTCAACTTCAGAAATGAAATCTCTTATACTTTGCTTCATTGGTTAAAATTTTATTTTACTTTTAGCGAATTTCCGTCGGCAATGGTTTGTAACAATGGGTTTTATCTAAAATAGCGATTAGGAATTTGAAGAAAAACGTACTTTAAAAAACCATTTACATAAGGAAGGAGCAAATATAAGCGTTATGATAAAAACTGGGCGCCAAATTTTTACAAATTAGCTAAATAGCTTCATTAAATTTCCCTGTTAAATATGTTTTTATATATTTGTTGTGTCTCAATCTAAACCTATATATATGATGAATACCAGATTTTTGCTATTGGTATTTTTCTTGTTGGTTTTTTCTAAACAAGAAGCTTACAGCCAGTTTGGCTTTTCACACGAAGTGGGTTTAATTACAGGACCTGTAGTTTTTTATTCAGATTTTGGCCAACGGAACAATTTTGAGACTAATGCAAAGAATACTGGGTTCGGGGTAGGACTTATCCATTACCTCAACTTCTCTTACCGCGCCGATTGTAACTGCTATACCCGGGATACGTATTTTAACGATCATTTTAAAATACGCAATGAAATTGATTACCACAAAACAAATTTGGAGCATTTTGGGCGGTGGGTAGAGCCGGACCAAACATCACTCTTTGCAGATCAGCTACGTGCAATGAGCGGTTCAGTTACCGTTATTGAGGTGGGTTCGCAACTTGAATATTTTCCTTTAAGCATTCGTGATTTTGCAGCAGGAGGCTACAAGATTGCACCATTTATCAGCTTGGGGGTTCATTGGGTAAATTTTGATCCTGAAATTAAATCTTCTCTCGGGCCATTAAACAGCCCCATCTCCACCCCTGATAAATATTTCAACGCGTTCCAGCAAGATCCGGCTTCAACTTGGGCAGTAGTAGGGAGTGTGGGAATCAGATATAAACTTACGGATTTGAGCGACCTAATGCTTGACGGCCGTTGGCATTATTACTTCTCTGATTGGGTAGACGGTCTTAACCCGACTTTTGAAAATAACGGAACTACGCCAGTTCCCGAAAACAAAGCCAATGAATGGATCTATTGGTTAAATGTGGGCTATATCTATTACATAAATTAAATTATTCAAATTATATTAAAAAGGCTCGGATTAATAACTCCGAGCCTTTTTCTTTATTTAATATTTAAGGGAATCGTTACCCGATTGCCTGCTTTAAATCTTCAATTAAATCTTCAACGTCCTCAATTCCTACGGATAGACGTATCAACGAATCAACTACACCTATTTTTTCGCGCTCTTCCTTCGGGATGCTGGCGTGCGTCATACTTGCGGGATGTCCCGCAAGGCTTTCCACGCCGCCGAGGCTTTCCGCCAAGGTGAAAATCTTCAACTTTTCAACTATTTTGATGGCTTCTTCGTAATTATTCCCTTTAGTAACGAAGGAAATCATTCCGCCGAAATCCTTCATCTGTGCCTTTGCGATGGCGTGGTTTGGATGGTTTTCAAAACCGGGCCAATATACTTTTTCGATTTTAGGGTGGTTCGCCAAAAATTCAGCCACTGCTTTTCCATTCTCGCAATGGCGCTGCATTCGGATGTGAAGCGTTTTCAACCCTCGCAAAACCAAAAAACAATCCTGTGGCCCGCAAATGGCGCCACTGGCGTTTTGGATAAAGTATAACCTTTCCGCAAGTGTTTTGTCCTTTACTACCAGAGCGCCCATAACCACATCGCTATGGCCGCCGAGGTATTTTGTGGCACTGTGCATCACAATATCGGCACCCATATCCAATGGCTGTTGTAAATAGGGCGTAGCAAAAGTGTTGTCCACGGCAAGCAAAACATTGTGCTTTTTTGCAATGGAAGCCGCTTTTTTAATATCGATTATGTTCATCATCGGGTTGGTTGGTGTTTCTACCCAAATGAGTTTGGTTTTATCATTTACATATTCCTCAATTTTATCGGCGTTTTCCATTCCTACAAAGTGAAACTTTATGCCAAAGCCTTCAAAAATCTTGGTAAACAACCGATAGCTTCCGCCGTAAAGATCATTCGTAGAAATTACCTCATCGCCGGGTTTTAATAGTTTCATCACCGCATCAATTGCTGCAAGACCGCTTCCGAAGGCCAGTCCAAATTCACCATTTTCTAAACTTGCAACAGCACGTTCCAAGGCCGCACGCGTGGGGTTTCCACTTCGCGAATACTGAAAACCTTTGTGTCCGCCAGGCGTAGTTTGTGAATAAGTGGAAGTTTGATAAATGGGCGGCATAACCGAACCATACGCTGGATCTACATTGTGCTGCCCGCCGTGTATTGTTTTTGTGTTGAATTTCATAAGAAAATGGTCTTTTTTAAAGTAAGAATCCCAAACGCCAAAACTATATTTCAGGTTTTAATATAACTTTTGCAATCGCTGATTTTAAAGTTATTACTTTTGAATAGCAAATGTAAGGGTTTCGTTTGCTAAAGCTAACCATCTATTTAACGTATGAACAGCAAAATTACGGTTGTGGCATTGATTGCACTAATTGTCGTGGGATGCGACCGAGAGAAAAATATTGAGATTTCTTCGCAAAGTTTTACTGAGAAGGAACTTGCAATATGCAAAAACAGCAAATGTCCCGAAGTTACTATCAATTATGTGGAAGTTTTCGGCGATGAGGAGGTTTCCGAAAAAATAAACCAGAAAATCAAACATTTTATCTTCAATTCCCTATTATTAGGCGAAGACACCCTCCCCACCGCTAAGACCATACAGGAAGCAGCAACTGGTTTTATTGAATCTTACAATGCCGACAAAGCCCAATTTCCAGATATGGCCGGGGAATATTTTGCGGAAATCTCGGTGAACGAAATTTATTCCTCAAAAGAACATATCTGTTTCGAAATGCGCCAATACCTTTTCACCGGCGGGGCCCACGGCTATGGCACCACTTCATTTTTGAACATTGACCCAAAAACCGGAGAGGAGCTTACTTCAGAAGAGCTTTTTAAAAACAACAAGGAATTTACGGCTTTCGCAGAAAAGAAGTTTCGCGCGGAACAAAAAATTGCAAAAGACCAATCCATTAATGAAAACGGCTTCTGGTTTGAAAATGATGAATTTTATCTACCGGAAAGTGTCGGTTTTACGCAGGATAGCTTAATTTTCGTTTACAATCAATACGACATTGCAAGTTATGCCGACGGCCCCATTGAATTGAAAATTGCGATGAAAGAAGCCGAACCTTTCCTCAGTATTGATTAATTTTGAACTATGCAAAAAGTATATTATTTATCAAGTTGTGATACCTGCAAAAGGGTAATGGACGAAATAAAAATTCCCTCGTCATTTATAAAACAGGACATCAAAGTGCAGGGCATCACCGAGGAAGAATTGGACGAACTTTTTAATCTTACCGATAGTTATGAGGAGCTATTCAGCCGAAGGGCGAAATTGTACCAAGAGCGCAATTTAAAAGAAGAGAATTTGCTCGAGGAAGATTACAAAGGGCTTATTTTGGAACATTACACTTTTCTGAAACGCCCGGTAATCGTAAACAATGATGAAATCTTCATAGGCAGCAGCCCAAAAACTGTTGCAGCCGCAAAAAAATCTATTCATAACAATTGACCAACCCACGCATTTTTGCACTTTTGGCCGCAACCACGGCGAGTACCATCTATGGTATAAACCACACTATCGCCAAAGGATTGATGCCAGATGTAATCCAGCCCTTTGGATTTATTTTGTTGCGGGTTTCGGGCGCAGCATTAGTCTTTTGGGTCATTAGCCTTTTCTTCCCTTCGGAAAAAGTTGAGCGCCGCGATTGGTTTCGTTTTATAATCTGCGCTTTCTTCGGAATGGTTTTGAATATGCTCGCCTTCTTTAAAGGATTGAGTCTTTCCACACCCATCAACAGTTCGGTAATAATCACAATTTCCCCAGTTTTGCTATTGGTGCTTTCCGCTTTTATTTTAAGGGAAAGAATTACTTGGGTAAAAAGCCTCGGGATATTTTTGGGACTTGGCGGGGCTTTGGTTTTAATTCTTTTTGGGTTGAAAGCGCAGCCGAACGCTCCAAATATCCCGCTCGGCAATTTGCTTTTTATCATAAACGCTACTTCCTATTCCGTTTATTTGATTTTGGTGAAACCATTGGTTCCAAAGTACAGTTCCATTACTTTGATGAAATTTCTATTTCTCTTTGCGTTTTTAATAAACCTGCCAATCGGCATTTCAGAATTCTCGGAAGTAAATTGGACCAACCTGCCTTTTGAAGCTATTTGGAAACTTGCTTTTGTGGTTATCTGCACCACGGTTATGACCTATCTTTTGAATATTTACGCCCTAAAACAATTGAGCCCTTCCACCATTGGCGCGTTTATTTATTTGCAACCTGTAATAGCGGTACTTTTCGCAGTAATAGTTGGCGCCGATAGTCTAACCGCTTTGCGAATAGGCGCCGCAGCATTAATCTTTTTGGGCGTTTATCTTTCCACTATAAAGCGCGCCCGTAAAATTTCCGACTAAAGATCCTTTGGCCGCTGGCTGTACTTTCGGGTGTTTTCTTTGGTAAGAATTCTGAAATCGTCTGTCTTTTCCAACGCATTGAATATTTCGTAAAATTTCTTCGGAAGACCTACCAGTTTTCTTTCCGTAAGATCAATCCAAGCTCCCATCATTTCGCAACGGGCATAGTTTTTACCGTTTTCATCATAAAAATTGTGCAGGAATTCAAAATACATTCCATCTTCCGAAAGACCTTTCAACTGCAATGAAACCGTAACAGGCTTCCCGGGAAAAAACTCTCGGAAATAATACATATGCTCATAAAATGCCACGGGGCCCAAGTTGTATTCGGCCAAATGCCGCTGATCCATGCCTCTCTCCAGCATAAAGCTCATCCGGGTGTGGCTCATGTAGTCTATATAGGCACTGTTGCGCAGGTGGCGGTTGGCATCCACATCGCTCCAGCGTATTTCAAATTGTTTTGTGTACATCTTCAAACTTTTATGCAAATTTAAAGTACTTTTGTTATGCAAGCATAGTAAATATGTTTAGTTTCTGTTAAATGTTTTAAAGCGACACTTTGGATTCTGTAGTTGCTATTGATGCTATTGTTTTTGGTATTTTGCTTGTAATTTTTAAATAACTATGCCTTTAGTTTCCAGTAAGTTTGAGCCTCCCATAATTTTTAGAAACGCACACTTCGCTACAATTTATTCCGCGAAGCTCCGTCCGTCGCCAAATTTGATGCAACAGCGCGAACGCCTGCAATTGCCCGATGTCGATTTTATGGATATCGATTGGTCTTTTTCCGAAGAAAATTCACGGAAAGTTGCAATCCTGCTCCACGGTTTGGAAGGAAACGCCCAGCGAACCTATATGAAAGGGCAGGCAAAAATCCTGAACCAAAACGGGTGGGACGTTGCGGCCATAAATTTTCGCGGTTGCAGTGGGGAGGCCAATCTTTCGTATCAATCGTACAACGCAGGAAAAACGGACGATTTGGAAGTCGTCATCAATTCTATTTTGATAAAAGATACATACAGTGAAATAGCGCTCGTAGGTTTCAGTTTGGGCGGGAATCTGCTTTTGAAATATTTAGGCGAGCGGGAATCTTTTCCGAAGGAAATAAAAAAAGCCGTCGCCATTTCCACGCCCTTGAGTTTAAAAGGTTCTTTGGAATCTTTGAATGAATTCTCAAACTGGGTTTACCGCAACTCCTTTTTGACAAATCTTCGGAAAAAGTACAAAACGAAAATGAAGGAGTTCCCCGAAAAAATGACGGCTTCAGATTACAAAAAAATCACCTCCCTTTTGGAATTTGACAACGTTTATACGGCGCCGGCTCACGGTTTTAAGGATGCGTTTGATTATTACGAAAAGAACAGTAGCTTGCAATTTCTTCCGAAAATTCAAATTCCGGTCCTTGTTTTAAATGCCGAAAATGATAGCTTTCTTTCTTCGGAATGCTACCCCAAAGATTTGGCTTCAAAAATGAAAAACCTTTTTCTCGAAACGCCAAAATACGGCGGGCACGTAGGTTTTCACCAAACCAATAAATTGTATTACAGTGAAAAACGCACCATGCAATTCTTGAATGAATAATTGGGTTTGAAAACCCTCACCCCTGAGACCCACAACCTACCACCTAATTTTATTACCTTTGCCCTTCATTAAAACAGGAATATGATCCAATCCATGACGGGCTACGGCAAAGAAGTTGTTCAGTTGCCTTCCAAAACCATTACCATCGAAATCAAATCTTTAAACAGCAAGGGGCTCGACCTCAACACGCGCGTGCCTTCGGCTTACCGTGAAAAGGAGCTTGAAATCCGCGATCTGCTCGCAAAATCATTACAACGCGGAAAAGTGGATTTTTCACTTTATATTGAAGTGACGGGTGAGGAGGTAACCACGCAGCTGAATGAAGGCGTTGTAAAGCAATATATAAAGCAATTGGCAAACGTGGTAAACGGCGACCCCGTGGAACTTTTAAAAATGGCAGTGCGCATGCCCGATGCCTTGAAAACCGAACGCGAGGAAATTGACGAGAAGGAATATAAAGCTATTTTAAACGGAATTGACAAAGCGCTGGAAGCCATAAACGAATACAGGACCGATGAAGGTTTGGTTTTGGAAAACGACTTTTTGGAGCGTTCCAAAACTATTTCAAAATTGTTGGAAGAAGTGATTGCTTTGGATCCCGAAAGAATTGACGGCGTAAAGGAAAGATTGCGCAAGGCGGTTGCGGATTTAAAGGAAAAAGTGGACGAAAACCGCTTTGAGCAGGAATTGATCTACTACCTTGAAAAATACGACATCACCGAAGAAAAAGTTCGCCTTAAAAACCATTTGGAGTATTTTGAGGAATCCTTGAAATCGCACGATTCCAATGGAAAAAAATTGGGTTTCATTACACAGGAAATTGGCCGTGAAATCAACACCATTGGCAGCAAGGCAAATTATGCGCCTATGCAACAAGTGGTGGTGCAAATGAAGGACGAGCTTGAAAAAATTAAGGAACAAGCGTTAAACGTTTTATAGATGGAAGGAGGGAAATTGATTGTTTTTTCGGCCCCTTCCGGCAGTGGGAAAACCACTATCGTACAACATTTGCTGAAACAGGACGACCTCAACTTGGAATTTTCGGTTTCGTGTACAAGTCGCGAGCCACGGGGTGATGAAAAACATGGCGAAAATTATTATTTCATCTCGTTGAAGGAATTTAAGCAGCACATTAAAAATGGCGATTTTTTGGAGTGGGAAGAGGTGTATCGCGATAATTTTTACGGCACTTTAAAAAGTGAAGTGGAACGCATTTGGAGCCACGGAAAAAACGTGATTTTTGATATTGACGTTGCTGGCGGACTTCGGATTAAGAAGAAATATCCGGAAAAAACGCTGGCAGTTTTCGTAAAACCGCCGAGTATCGACGAGCTGAAAATTCGTCTTAAAAAACGCAAGACTGAGAGCGATGAACGCATCAATATGCGCATTGCAAAGGCCTCGGTGGAATTGGCGACCGCGCCGCAATTCGACAAAATCATTAAAAACCACGATTTGGAAACGGCCTTGAAGGAGGCGCATGATTTGGTGGAAGATTTTATAAAATCATAAAAATAATCCCGTACAGACGCACGGCCGTGCGTCTCAGATGCGGGAACGTATCCCAAATATAAACGTGCAGACGCACGACCGTGCGTCTCTACAGATAAAAATGGCAAAAAAAATCGGACTCTACTTCGGCACTTTCAACCCCATTCACGTGGGGCATTTGATCATTGCCAACCACATGGTGGAGTTCAGCGATTTGGATGAGGTCTGGTTTGTGGTTACGCCACACAATCCACATAAAAAGAAAAAAACGCTTTTGGAAGACCATCATCGGTTAGCGATGGTGCGGATTGCCGTGGAGGAGTATCCGAAGCTACAGGCCAGCAATGTGGAGTTTGACCTGCCACAGCCCAATTATACAGTGAATACTTTGGTGCATTTGGAAGAAAAATATCCCGAAAAAAATTTCAGTTTGATTATGGGCGAAGACAATCTGAAAAGTCTTCACAAGTGGAAAAATTATGAGGTAATTTTAGAACGCTATTCAATTTATGTTTATCCGAGAATTTCGGAAGGAAACACCCCCCTGCACCCCTCAAGGGGGGAAAAACTCCCGCAAATTAAAATAGTTGATGCGCCAATAATTGAGCTTTCTTCAACATTTATTCGCAAGGGCATAAAAGCTGGGAAAAATATTCGGCCTATGCTTCCGGCGGAAGTTTGGACGTATTTGGATGAGATGAATTTTTATAAATAATTCCGTTTTACTTTTAAAAATCCAGTTTTACGGAAATGAAAAACCGCCCCACCAAACTAACACTTGTGGGGCGGCCTCAACTAAATAACCAACCAAAATCATTGAAACTACTTTCGAAATGATTTGAAGTTTCATCTCAATAATCAAAAGCCATAACGCCGACTACCTTGAAAACATTGTGCCGCCAATCTTAAGCTACTGTTAAATGTTTTGGAACTATTTGTGTACTTTTGAAATAAGAAATTAAATCAATGTCAGAAAAACTAAAATTTGCAGTCTTTGGCGGTGGAAGTTGGGCCACAGCCATCGTGAAGATGCTTTGTGAAAACCTTGAGGAGGTTTGTTGGTATATGCGGAGTAAGGAAGCTGTAGATTTCATAAAGAAGCATCGCCATAACCCCAATTATTTAAGCTCTGTTGAATTCAATTTAAGTCAACTTAAGTTGAGCAATGATATTAATGAAACCGTGCGGTGTGCCGATTGCCTGATCTTTGTTATTCCATCTGCTTTCCTTCATAAGGAATTGGAAAAGCTAACCGTTTCCTTGGAAGATAAAATTGTATTTTCGGCCATTAAAGGAATTGTTCCAGAAACCAGCCTTATTGTGGGCGATCATTTCAATACGCATTTTAAAGTTCCGTTCAATAATATTGGGGTCATCTCTGGACCCTGCCATGCCGAGGAAGTAGCATTGGAAAGATTGTCCTATTTAACCATTGCCAGTGCGGATGATGAAAAGGCTAAGCTGGTGGCCAATGTACTGGGTAGCGATTACATAAAATGCACTACCAGTGACGATGTATTGGGGATAGAATATGCCGCAATGCTCAAAAATATTTACGCGGTGGCAGCTGGAATTGCACACGGGCTCGGGTATGGTGACAACTTTCAAAGTGTATTGATGAGCAATGCCATCCGCGAGATGAAAAAATACGTGAAAAAGGTTCACAAAATGAAGCGTGACATCAACGATTCTGCTTATTTAGGCGATTTATTGGTTACCGGATATTCTGTTTTTAGCCGAAACCGTTTATTCGGAACAATGATTGGGAAAGGCTATACCGTTAAAAGCGCACAATTGGAGATGAGTATGATTGCCGAAGGGTATTATGCTACCAAGAGCGCCTATAAACTGAACCAACAAAAAGGCAAGAAAAAAGCCAAGACCCCCATAATAAATGCAGTTTACGAAGTGCTCTACGAAAATAAAGACCCTAGAAAAACATTTAATAAACTAACTGAAAAGCTAGATTAAAAAAAGAGCTCCTCAAATTGAGGAGCTTTTCTTTTATTGCTTTATTTCCTTATTGATATTTTCAGGCAATTCTTCATAACCCATATTAAACAGGGTAAATCCAAATATATCCGCATACTGCTCGATAGTCTTGCTCACGGGTGTTCCCGCTCCGTGACCGGCATCGGTTTCAATTCTAATTAAAACGGGGTTACTGCCCGTTTGTTTAGACTGAAGTTCTGCAGCAAATTTAAAACTGTGCGCTGGCACTACCCTATCATCGTGATCGCCAGTAGTAATTAAAGTTGCGGGGTATTCCACACCTTCCTTTACATTATGCAATGGCGAATAGCTTTTTAAATATGCAAACATTTCTTTGCTGTCTTCCGCTGTTCCGTAGTCGTACGCCCAACCTGCACCTGCGGTGAAGGTGTGGTAACGAAGCATATCCAATACACCCACTGCCGGAAGAGCCACTTTCATCAATTCGGGGCGTTGCGTCATGGTAGCGCCCACGAGCAAACCTCCATTTGAGCCGCCACGAACCGCGAGATAATCACTGGAAGTATAATTGTTTTCTATTAAATATTCAGCGGCAGCTATAAAATCATCAAACACGTTTTGCTTTTTCATCTTAGTGCCGGCATCGTGCCATTTTTTTCCATATTCCCCGCCTCCGCGAAGGTTGGGTACGGCATAAATACCGCCCTGCTCCATCCAAACCGCGTTTGCTATGCTGAAACTTGGCGTCAAACTTATGTTGAAACCACCGTAGCCATATAGAATAGTTGGATTTTTGCCGTCCATTTTCAATCCTTTTTTGTGAGTAATGATCATCGGGATTTTGGTACCATCTTTTGAATTATAAAAAACTTGGTGGCTTTCAAAATTTTCAGGGTTGAAGTCAATTTCAGGTTTTATGAACAACTCAGAATTTCCGCTTGCAATATCATATTTATAGATGCTGCCGGGAGTAACATAATTTGTGAAGGAATAGTACAGTTCCTTTTCTTCCTTCTTTGTATCAAAACCACCTGCCGAACCAACGCCAGGAAGTTTTACCTCTCGGATCAATTTTCCATCATAGTCATATTGTAATACCTTTGAAACGGCATCTACCATGTAATTTGCAAAGATGTTTCCACCTCCGGTACTAGGCGAAAGTACATTTTCTGTTTCAGGAATAAAATCTACCCAATTATCTGGAGTAGGATTATTGGCATCTACGGTAACTATCTTCCTATTTGGTGCATTTCTATTGGTAACTATATATAATTTTGAACCTACGTTTTCCAAAATAGAGGTATCAGAGTCGGTATCATCCAAAATAGTTACGAACGCAGCGCCGGGCTTTGTTAGATCCTTTATAAATAGTTTATTCCCCGAAGTTGAAGTACTTGCTCTAATTATAAGATAATTGTTGTCCTCGGTAACACTCGCATTTATGTACCGGTGCTTTTCCTCTGGGGTGGCACCAAAAATTACCTTATCCTCGCTTTGAGGTGTTCCCATTTTGTGATAATACACTTTATGCTGATCTGTTTTTGCGGAAAGCTCACTACCTTTTGGCTTGTCATAACTGGAATAGTAGAATCCATCCTCACCCTTCCACGAAAGGCCACTGAACTTGATATCCTTTAGCGTATCGCCTACCAATTCCTTGGTTTCGGTATTCATTACAAGTACCTTTCGCCAATCGCTTCCACCTTCGGAAATGCTATAGGCCAGTTTGCTACCGTCTTTGGAAAAACTTGTTTCGCCCAATGAAATGGTGCCATCTTCCTTAAAAGTATTGGGATCTAAGAATACTTCGGCAGTACTTGGGTCTTCCCCAGTTTTGTAGCGATATAGCACATATTGGTTCTGAAGACCGTCATTTTTGTAGAAATAAGTATAGTCGCCTTCTTTAAACGGGGGCCCCACTTTTTCATAGTTCCATAAATCGGAAAGCCGTTCCTTTAATTCTTCCCGAAACGGAATTTTATTCAAATAATCAAAAGTCACCTCGTTTTCGGCCTTTACCCATTCAGCGGTCTCGGCACTTCGGTCGTCTTCCAACCAACGATAGGGATCCTTTACTTCTTCACCGAAGTAGGTATCAACGGTATCAACTTTTTTTGTTTGAGGATAGGTCACGGAAATAACTTCTTTTTTTGGTTCTTCCTTACAGCCCACAAAGGCAAGTACAAGGATTGCTGGAACAATTGTAAATTTCATATTATTGATTTTTTCGAAATGTAAATGTAATGTTTTTACTTAAAAGGAAATATTGCAATATGTAAAAGGCTTCCGCAAAGAAGCCCTTAAATACTGCGTACAGTTGAATTTAATGAAATAAGGGTTTATAAACTTTCCAATGCTTATAAATCAAAATAACATTCAATATAGTTATTACCAAGGCCACAAGAAGACCTGGTGTATCCAAAAATAAATGAAATAATAAGATATTAACCGTAATGGGGGCCAACAAAAGCAATGCAAACGAAACCCACTTGTTAATAAGCAAAAGCAAACCGATAAAGATTTCCAAAATTCCAATGACTTTTAGAATGTAGCCTGTGCTGCTAAGCGAATCGATAAAAATTGCCGCATCTCCCGTATAAATATGTGTAGGCATAATGTGAAGATTAATCAATTTGCTTAGTCCAAAAAAAAGTAATCCCAAGCCTAAAATGATTCTCAGGATTTTAGTAAATGTTGAATTCATAGGCTTTACGTTTAAGGGTTAATCCTTTAAAGGTACTGAAAAATAAAAAACGCACCTTTAAATAAAGTTCGTTTTTTTAACAAATTTTTAAAAAAATTCTTAGTTTTTCTCTTAAATGCTTAAACGAGCTTATTGTTTACCAAGTATTCTGCAATTTGAACGGCATTGGTAGCAGCGCCTTTCCGAAGGTTATCGCTCACAATCCACATATTCAACGTATTGGGTTGTGACTCGTCCCGACGAATTCTTCCCACAAACACTTCGTCTTTGTCGTGCGCGTACATAGGCATCGGGTAAGTGTTGGTATCTGGATTGTCCTGAACGGTTATGCCCGGAGTTTCGTGCAATATTTTTCGAACATCGCCCAATTCAAAATCGTTTTCAAACTGCACGTTTACCGCTTCGCTGTGGCCACCGGCCGTAGGAATTCTCACCGCCGTGGCAGTAACTGAAAATGTACGGTCATCCAATATTTTTTGGGGTTCGCGGGCCAGTTTCATTTCTTCCTTTGTGTAACCATTTGCTTCAAAAACATCACAATGCGGAAGCGCGTTTTTATGGATTGGGTACGGATAGGCCATTTCACCTTTTACTCCCGCCATTTCATTCTCCATTTGCTGTACAGCCTTTAGGCCCGTTCCCGAAACAGATTGATAGGTAGAAACCACCACCCTTTTCATTTTATACTTTTTATGAAGTGGCGCCAAAGCCATCACCAGCTGTATGGTGGAGCAATTGGGGTTCGCGATTATTTTATCTTCTTTTGTAAGTAAGTGGGCATTGATCTCCGGAACGATAAGCTTTTTATCGGCTTCCATGCGCCACGCTGAAGAGTTATCTATTACGGTAGTGCCAACCTCAGCAAATTTGGGTGCCCATTCCAAGGAAGTGTTTCCGTCAGCCGAAAATAGGGCGATATTGGGTCTTGCCGCAACAGCCTCCTCTAAACCGATTACTTTATGGTTTTTTCTTTTAAAGGAAATTTCCTTTCCTACAGATTTTTCCGAAGCTACCAAAAGCAGTTCATCAATGGGGAAATTGTGTTCGTCCAACACTTTCATCATTACTTCGCCAACCATCCCGGTGGCACCTACCAAAGCTAATTTCATTGTTTTATAATTTTAGGCAAAAGTAATTTATAGTAAGCTATTATTTCTGAATAAAAAGCAAAAAAAACCCTCTCCATTTTGAAGAGGGGTTAGGTTAGAATATGTAATGCAGCGGTGGCTGTAAATTATTTTTTTCTGAGTTCGTCGCGAATCTGCATCAGTAAATCCTTTTCAGAGGGCCCTGGATCTGGCGCAGGAGCTTCTTCTTTTTTCTTGCGTACTTTTCCGTAGGCTTTCACTATCAAGAACAATACAAAACCAACGATAATTAAATTGATGATAGAGTTTATCCATTTTCCGTACATAATGGCATTCTCCGGCTTGGTAATCTCTCCATCGGGAGCAACCACGGCCTCTGAAAGCACTACTTTTAAATCGGCGAAGTCAACACCTCCGGTAAAATTACCTACTATGGGCATCATCACATCATTGGTGAAACTTGATACAACAGTGCCTACTGCAGCGGCAAGTAGAACAGCTACGGCAAGGTCTACCACATTGCCGGTCATAATAAAATCCCTAAATTCTTTTAGCATGTTGATTGGTTTTAGAAGTTAATAGCCACTAATTTACTTAAAAAGAATTCATTTTCTCAAATAATTTCCCAAAAGGGATTAATTCCTACAAACAACCCGTTTCACTCTTTGTGAAACTGCGGTAATCAATTCATAGGAAATAGAATTTATCGCGGCCGATAATTCCTCAGCAGTGGAAGAAGGTCCAAATACAATGGCCTCATCACCTTCCTGACATTCAATACCGGTAACATCAACCATAATCATATCCATGCAAACATTGCCGAGAATATGGGCTTTTTTCTCATGTATAGTTACCCATCCCTTGCCTTTTCCGTAGGAACGCGGAATTCCGTCCGCATGCCCAATGGGAAGCGTTGCCGAACGCGTAGTTTTCCCTGCAACAAAGCCACGGTTGTAGCCTACGCTTTCATCCTTCTGCACGGTATGTATTTGCGAAATAACCGTTTTCAGCGTGCCTACGGGTTTTAAATGTTTGTTTTCCGCCGGGTCATTGCCATAGCCATAAAGACCTATTCCCGTGCGTACCATATCAAAATGGGCTTGGGGATAGTTGATGATGCCCGAAGTGTTTGCGCAATGCAACAAAGGTTTATATCCCAATTTTGCGATAATTTCTTCTGAAATTTTTCTGAAATCGTCAATCTGCCCCGTTGTAAATTCCTTCAGCTTTAAATCTTCACTTGCAGCAAGATGCGAAAAGACCGATTTCACCTTCACACTTTGAGATTTTGAAAGTGTTTCCACGATAAAATCCAAATCCTTTTCCACGAAACCCAAGCGGTTCAAGCCCGTATTGAATTTTAAGTGAATTGGATACTCCTTCTGCTTTTTTCCTTCCGCGAAAGCGATAAATTCCTCCAGCATTTTTCTGGAATAGATACTGGGTTCCAAACAGCGGTCCACAATGATTTCAAAATTTACCGGAAGCGGGTGCAACACCAAAATGGGGGTTTCAATGGAAGCATTCCGTAGCGTTTCGCCCTCATTGGCATAGGCCACGGCAAAATAATCAGCGCCCAAAGCGGCAAGTTCCTTGGCAATAACAACGGAGTCACTTCCGTAGCCAAACGCCTTTACAACTGCCAAAACTTTGGTTTCGGGCTTTAATTTTGAAGTAAGATATTTATAGTTATTGTCGAGCGCATTGAGGTCAATCTCCAACAAGGTTTCGGTGGCTTTGGGCATATTAGGCTTGTTTACCGGTTTCTTCGGCCTGTCCGTCGTGGCGGGAAGCTTTGTTATCAATAATTTGCTGGGCATCCTTCACTTCCAGTTTTACCACTTTGTCGCGCAGTTGTGCCTTATAAAATGCGGCGCGGCTCAAAGGTTCATATTCCTCTGTTTCACCGAGCAGGACTAGGGCCTCGCTCTTTGCCTTTCGGTAGCTGTAATGGGCAAGATTTCCCGTTCGGGTACAGATGGCGTGTACTTTGGTAACATATTCGGCCGTTGCCATTAAGGCGGGCATGGGACCAAAGGGATTGCCTTTATAATCCATATCCAAGCCTGCGACTATCACGCGCACGCCGCGATTGGCGAGGTCGTTACAAACTTTTACGATTTCGTCATCAAAAAACTGGGCCTCGTCAATGCCCACCACATCGCAGTTATCTGCCAAGATTGGAATGTTTGCGGCAGCGGGAACGGGCGTGGAGCGAATTTGGTTACTGTCGTGGCTGGTCACCGCATCCTCGGCATAGCGCGTGTCTATGGAAGGGGTAAAAATCTCTACCTTTTGGCGGGCAAACTGGGCGCGTTTCAGCCTTCGGATAAGCTCTTCGGTCTTTCCTGAAAACATGGAACCGCAGATTACCTCAATCCAGCCAAATTGTTCTTTCTGATTTACGGTATTTTCAAGAAACATAGTTTAATTTTACGCGAAACATTGGGTACTAATTAAATTTCCAAACGATTTGTCCAACTTGAAGATTGTTTGAAATCTCCATAAAATGGTAGATTTGAACAAGAAAACAAAAATAGTTGACGTTTACATAAAGGATGCGTAAATTTATAAAAACAAAATAGAAATTCCGGTTAATTTAAAAAGATATGAAGAAGAAACTCCGCGAGCAAATATCAGGTCTCGCAAAGCAACTTATTGAGGAAGAGAAAACATTTAATGCCGCTTCGGTAAAGGGATTGGTGATCGAGCTGCATGAAAAATTGGCCGTTTTGGAATATCTTGAAAATCAAATTGGGGAACCTTCAGAAGAACCGCTTGCCGAATCGCTCGATTCCAAAAGTTTCCGGGAAGAAAACTGGTTTACCGAGCCCGAGCCCGTGCCACAGCCAGAGCACAAAGAAGACCTCATTGAGCCTTTGATGGAAAAAATAAAGGACATCGTAGCCCAGATGCCCGAGGAAAGCGAGCGCATTGATGAGCTTTTGGATGAAATGCTTCCGAAAAATCACGAACATTCAACTGCCGAAGTAAGGGCAAAGCCATCTGTAAAATACACTAAGAACGATTTGGAGGAATTTGCTTCAAATTATCAGCAGATGCCGGAATTTGAAAGAAAAGCACCCGAGCTTTTTCCAAAATCAGTTGAAGGAACCCCGGCGAGTAAAACCATGACCGAATCGCGCGCAAAATCGCTCAATGACACCATAAACAAAGGATTGAATATTGGCTTGAACGACCGTTTGGCATTTATAAAGCACCTTTTTGAAGGCCAGTCCGAGGATTATACCCGCGTGCTTTCCCAGATAAATACGATGGAGAGTTTTGAGGAAGCGCAAAATTTCATTAATGAAAAAGTGCGGCCCGATTACAACCATTGGCTCAATAAAGATGAATATTCCGAAAGATTTTTGAATATCATTGAAAAGCGTTTCAACTAAATTTTCAAAATATGACAGCCCAAAAAACCATCTACTGGATAGCCACAGGGCTGCTCAGTGCACTTTTTCTCTATTCGGCATTTCTATTTTTAACAGACACGCTCGTCATTCAAGGCCATTATCAGGATTATCAATACCCTTCCTACTTGGTGGTGCCTATGGCCATTGCAAAAATTTTCGCAATTTTGGTTATTCTTTTCCGAAAGCCAAAATGGGTTATGGAATGGGCGTATGCCGGTCTGTTCTTCGACCTTGTATTGGCCTCCTTTGCGCATTATCGCTTGGGCGATCCAAACCTTACGTTAACGCTGTTGGGGATTTTATTTTTATTGATTTCCTATTTCTTCGGAAAAATTGTACGTCCATAAATTATGTCGGGAAAACTTTACTTAGTGCCCACGCCCATTGGCAATTTAAAGGATATGACCTTGCGCGCCATTGAAGTGCTGAAGGAAGTAGATTTAATTCTTGCAGAAGATACTCGCAACAGTGGAAAACTGCTGAAACATTTTGAAATCGACACCCAGATGCACTCCCACCACATGCACAACGAGCACAAAACGGTGGAAGGCATTGTAAGGCGAATTCAAGGTGGTGAAAACATTGCGCTCATTAGCGATGCGGGCACCCCGGCCATTAGCGACCCCGGATTTTTATTGACCCGAGCCTGCGTGGAAGCTGGCATTGAAGTGGATTGTCTGCCCGGTGCCACCGCTTTCGTTCCGGCGCTTGTAAATAGCGGTTTCCCGAACGATCGATTTGTTTTTGAAGGTTTCCTTCCGGTGAAAAAAGGAAGGCAAACCCGGCTCGAACTTTTAGCCGAAGAGACCCGAACCATCATTTTTTACGAATCACCGCACAAGCTGCTGAAAACGCTTGCACAGTTTGTGGAATATTTCGGCGCCGAAAGACAAGTTTCCGTTTCACGCGAACTCACGAAACTGCACGAAGAAACCGTTCGCGGCACTGCCGAAGAAGTTTTAAAACACTTTGAAAACAAGCCGCCTAGGGGGGAGATCGTGGTGGTAGTTTCGGGAAAAAAATAAAACCTATTCCATAACCAGACTAGTGGATTGCTGGATCAAATTTAAATAATAAGATGCTTTTTGTGGATCTATCGTCACGTCAACGGTATCGGAAAGTTCCATATTGGCATCAAAAACATAAAAAAATATTTTTCTCATTCGGATGATTGCGTTTTCCAAAGGAAAATTGGATATTTTCAAAAGCATCATAAAAAACCATCATTTCGAGTTCCTTTCCTTCCCAATTCTTTTTAAATTCGGCAATTGCCACCTATCCTTCTTTATAATAGCGTTTATATTCTACTCCGTTTTCCATTTTGAGTTTTGCCTTAACATCGCCAAACTTGTCATAAATTACTTTTTCACCAACCATTTTTCCTTTTTCGTAACCAACTTCAGAGAGTAATTCACTTGATTCATAAAACTCCCTTTGGATTCCATCCTGTCTGCCGTTTTTATAGTTGTATCCCTTGGTAAGTTGTCCATTTGCATTGTAGGAAGCATAAACGCCATTTAAGAAACCGCGCTTGGTTTGGAACTCTTCGGAAGGTTTTCCTTGATGAACCACAACAAAATGCCCAGTCATTAATTCCTTGTCATTATCATAATATAATTTTATATCATAGTTGTTGCGAACAGCCTCAAAATCATCGTAAGTTATTGTCTGTTTAGAATTCATCCGAACTTCATCAACAGCGTCTATCACTTTATTACAGGAAAATAGAAGTACTGAAAATGATGAAAATAGTATTAATTTTTTAACCATTTTTATGCTATTATTAAATATGTTTCCCTTTATTCCACCCATGCTTGCCAAGATATTGCTCCCCACTTTCCACAGCGCCCTCTTCAATAGCAGTTCCCATAGAGTCGTTCCAGCGGTTTAAATAACCAAAAAGCGAAATAACGCCAAGCATTTCCACAATTTCGCCTTCGTTCCAATATTTGTAAAGTCTTTCTTTAATTTCATCATTCACAGCATTTGGCACTTGGCTGGCAGCCAAAGAAAAGTCCAAAGCGGCACGTTCCGCTTCCGAAAAGGCGGGATGGGTTCTGTATTCCCAAATGTTGTCAAGCTGTTCCTGCTCCGCTCCGTAGCGTTCCGCAGCGCGGATGGCGTGCGCTTGGCAATAGCGGCAACCTGTGGCATTGCTGCTTATCCAAGCAATCATTCTTTTTAAAGCCGAAGTAACGCGTCCCTCATTAGCCATTACGGCTTTGTTGAGATTGATAAACGCTTTGCTTATTGCCGGGCGGTGTTGCATCGTTAGTACGCTATTGGGACAGAAGCCGAGGGTTTCGTTGAAAAATTCAGCCAATTGTTTGGTTTCGGCGTCGTGGTTTGGGGAAAGCGGTGTTACTAATGGCATCGGTAATTTTTAGAATATTTTATCCGAAGATAGGAATTGCCGATGGCAAATTCCAAATCACAAACTCCAAATTTCAAAAAAGCGTTTAATTCTTCAGCAGTCTAAAAACGCCGTTCTGGGTTTTCAGAAAATAAACCCCACTTTGGGCGGAAGAAAGATTTATCAGTGATTTCTTTCCAGTCAATTCACCCGTTGTAATAATTTTTCCGGTTATATCTGTTATTTGATAAGCTGAATTTTCAGAAAAAGATTTCTGTTCAATATTGAAAATTCCGTTTGATGGATTTGGGTAAACATCTGTTATTTGGTTTTTAAACTCAGGGACAGACAAAGGATTGTTGTTGTGACGGAGCATTACAATGTCTTCTTCACCATTGTACCACAATGTATAACCAATAGTCACAATCTTTCCGTCTTCCTGCATCATACTTTTTGAGTTGTAAAATTCTACAGATGGTGATGCCCCGGTAAAAGAATTATCCAGGGTTCCTCCCGAAAAAAATCGTGATAGCACATAAACACCCCCTCCTTCAAAACAATCGGGAAGCCTGCCTCCAATGAGCATTCTTTGATTTTGCTGAACTATCAAGTCAGAAATATAAAGTCCTGAAATTGGAAGTAAAACCGTTCCATTGTTTCCAAAGTTAGTGTCTGGTGTACCATCATTTAAATATTTTAAAAAGAAAGGCTGCATAACTGGCTCGAAAAGATCTACACATGCCCCACAACTTCCGGCAATAATTATTTTATTATCATTTGTAAAATCAAGACTTGCCGTACTAAAATTCATGGGATTTAAAGCATCAATATTTTTAACTGTAACCCCAGCATTTCCAAAATTTGTGTCCAAATAGCCGTCTGGCAGCAATTTCATCAAAAAAACATCAGTATCTGCATTATTATCAAGGGTCCCTAAAACAAAAATATTTCCCTGATTATCCACTTTTGTTTCCCGAATTGTAAAACTTTCTCCAGTATAATCTGAGACCGCTGTACCGTTTACACCAAATAATAGATTTAACGTGCCATCGCTAAGATAATGTGAAATAGAAACTTCATCGTTAGCAGAAAATCGGAATAATAAAAAAGAATCATCCTCTAAGTGCATCATACTATAATTCCCTGGAATGGAAACCGTACCATTGGTGCCAAAACTATTGTCCAATTCACCACTATTCAAATATCTCGCAACAATAAAAACTGTATTTGATCCTTGATCTTGGTTTCCTGCGGCTACAATTTTATCTTGATTATCAACAAATAAAAAATCATATCCGTAAAAATCATTCCCAAAATCCGCTGAAACTATACCATCAATTCCAAAAGAAGAGTCAATAGAACCATCTTCCAGAAATCTAACAAGTATTTTGTCGTTTACATTATTTATATTTTTGGATCCCGATAAGATTAATTTTCCATCGTTTTGTTCCACAATTGTATATGCAAGGTCTTGACTATTATCTAAGTCTATCACTATAACTCCCCCATCCCCAAAAGAAGTATCAAAACTCCCATCCTGCGCAAAAGATACAAGAGAAGCCATTCCAGCCAAAAAAAGTAAAAGTGTTTTCATAATTCCAAAATTTAAAGGTTAGTAGGGGAGAATATTCCCACAAGATAATAAATTATTGAATACAAAAAACTCTTAAACAGTTATCGTAATTTTGTAATTTTATAGCTCTCCCCTTTATTCTAAATACAGCATACGCAAGAGTTGGAATTTAGAATCTTTAAACTTGGAATTTACAAAGTATATGCGCTGGACCCTAAAACCAAAACCCGATCCCGAAAAAGTAAAGTCTCTTTCAAAAGCATTAAAGGTGGAGCCCATAATCGCTTCGCTTTTGGTACAGCGCGGCGTGGAAACTTTTGAGGAAGCCGAGAAATTTTTTCGTCCAAGTTTGGGAGATCTGCCTGATCCTTTTCTGATGAAGGATATGTACAAAGCCGTTTCAAGAATTGAAAAAGCAATCGAAAACGAGGAAAACATTTTAATCTACGGCGATTACGATGTGGACGGCACCACGAGCGTGGCATTGCTTTCTTCCTATTTAAAAAGCTACTATCCAAACATTTCAACCTACATTCCAGACAGGTATGACGAAGGTTATGGTATTTCATACAAAGGGATTGATTATGCCGAGGACAATGATTTTTCACTAATAATTGCTTTGGATTGCGGTATAAAAGCAATCGATAAAGTGGCGTATGCTTCTGAAAAAAATATCGATTTTATAATCTGCGATCACCACCGTCCGGGGAAGGAAATTCCTAAAGCCGTTGCCGTGCTCGACCCAAAACGCGAGGATTGCGAATATCCTTACAAAGAACTCTGCGGGTGCGGCGTTGGTTTTAAATTGATCCAGGCATTAGCCGCAAGGCGAGGCTTGCAAATTGACGATTTACTGCTGTATTTAGATTTGGTTGCGACCGCAATTGCGGCAGACATTGTTCCAATCACGGGCGAAAACAGAATTCTTGCGCATTATGGCTTGAAAGTAATAAACAGCAATCCGCGCACGGGAATACAGGCTATTTTGAAGCAGGTGAAAAAGGAAATCCTCTCCATTACCGATGTGGTTTTCATCATCGCTCCACGCATAAACGCCGCAGGAAGAATGAAACACGGCAATCACGCCGTTACTTTACTCACTGAAACCGATTTAGAAAAAGCGGAAAATTATGCCGCCGAAATTGAAAGTTTTAATACAGATCGCAGGGATGCTGACAAACAAATTACCGAGGAAGCCCTTCAGCAAATAATCCAAAATAAGGAAGAAGAACGAAAAACCACGGTTGTGTATCAAGAAAATTGGCATAAAGGCGTTATTGGTATCGTGGCTTCCCGCTTGACGGAAACGTATTACCGGCCCACGTTAGTCTTTACCAAAAGTGGCGAAAAGCTCGCCGCCTCGGCCCGTTCTGTTAAAGGTTTTGACGTTTACAACGCTTTGGAAAGCTGTGCCGAACACATTGAACAGTTCGGCGGGCATATGTATGCCGCAGGTTTAACGCTGTTTGAAAAAGATTTTGAAAATTTTAAAAATGAATTTGAACGCGTGGTTTCAGAAACCATCGATCCGCATTTACTCACGCCCGAAATTAAAATAGATGCTGAAATAGATTTGGAAGACATCACCCCAAAATTCTATAGAATTTTAAAACAGTTCGCCCCTTTCGGTCCGGGAAATATGACACCAACATTTATGACCCAAAACCTAAAAGACACTGGCTGGGGAAAATGTGTGGGTGTAGACAAAACGCATCTTCGCGTTGTTGTGAAACAGGGAAATTCAAATCAATTTACGGGAATTGGTTTTGGACTGGCAGATAAACAGGATATTGCCTGTAACGGAAAACCCTTTAACGCAGTCTATTGCATTGATGAAAATGAATGGCAGGGGAATGTTAGTCTGCAATTACGGTTAAAGGATATTCGGGAATAACATTTATTTCATTTTTGGTTGTTGTAGGGACAGAGCATGCCCGGTCCCTACAACCTAAACAATTTAATTATTTTGAATTGAATTGTTTTAATTCAAATTTTTCGCCATCAAAAACCCCGTAGGTATAATGGTTTATCCAATCGCCAAGATTATAATAGGTTGAATTTTCGCCTACCTTAATTTCCATCGGCAAATGGCGGTGGCCAAAAACAAAGTAATCAAAATGTTTGTTTTCCAGTTTTCGTTTTGAGTATTGCGCAAGCCATTCCTTTTCCTCGCCCAAAAATTCTTTGTCCTCATCACCAGAAATCAACTTGTTTTTTACTGAAAGATGCTGCGCCACGCGAACGCCAATATCTGGATGCAACCACCTAAAAAGCCATTTTGAAAACGGATTGATAAAAACTTTTTTCATCCGCTTGTACCCTTTGTCTCCCGGACCTTTTCCGTCGCCGTGGCCAATGAAGAAATGTTTATTATTGAAAATAAATTCTTTCGGGTCGTGATAAACGGGAATATTGAGTTCTTTTTCAAAATAATCGTGCATCCACAGATCGTGGTTTCCCACAAAAAAGTGAATTTGGATGCCGCTGTCGCGAAGCTCCGCCAATTTTCCCAAAACGCGTACAAAACCTTTTGGCACCACGGTCTTGTATTCAAACCAAAAATCGAAAAGATCGCCAAGTAGGAAGATTGCTTCGGCATCGTGTTTTATGGTGTCGAGCCATTTCACAAAAATCTTTTCGCGCGGCAAGCTTTCGGCCTGTGTGGGCGCGCCAAGATGGTTATCGCTAGAAAAGTATATTTTTTTGCCTTGCGGGATTTGCATGGAGCAAAGATAGTGAAAGTGAATTGTCGGAGTACTTTTTTATTAAGTTGTATGTTTTGTTATAACAATGTAGTAACTTTGTGTAAATTATTCAAAAATGGAAGCGAAAATAATAAAGGTTGGTAATTCAAAAGGAATCATTATACCAGCCAAATTTCTGAAGCTCATCGGCCTTGAGGAAAAAGTTGCCATCGAAATTGAAGATGACAAAATGATCATTACCGCAGCAAAATCAAAACCTCGTGAAGGGTGGGAAGAAATGCTGGCAGAAGATGTGGCAAAATATGGGCAGCCCGAAAAATTGATGCCGGATTTTTTTGAGGAAGAAAATAATACGGATTGGGAATGGTAAAACAATATGATATCTATTGGGTAAATCTGGATCCAACCTTGGGAAGCGAAATAAAGAAAAGTCGTCCGTGCGTTATCATTTCCCCCAATTTTTCAAATAAAATTTTGAACACAGTTCTTGTAGCGACCATCACATCTACCCTTAGAAATTTTCCGATGCGAATTGAGATTACTTTAAAAGGAAAAAGAGGGCAAGTTGCATTAGATCAAATAAGATGCATAGATAAGTTGCGATTAGGCAACAACATGGATAGTTTAAACAAAAGATCCATCAAGGAATTAAAAGCAATTCTTTCGGAATATTTGATTGAATAATTGTTAATTATCCCCCGCAAACCACTCCGCATAACTGCTATCGGTTTCCTGTAGTCGTAAGGAGTGAAGCATTATATTTTTAGGAAGACGCTTTTTTATTTTTTCAGAAAAATCAATCACCATCATTTCGCTGGTGGGCTGATAATCTACCAAAAGCACGCTGTGGCCGCGGTCGCTCAGTTCCTTTGCCAATTCTACGTGGGGTGTATTTTTATTGAAAACGGTAGCGTGGTCAAAAACATCGACGATTTCTTCCTTTACAATTTTTTTTAGGTCGCCAAAATCGATTACCATCCCGAATTTTACGTTATCGTTATCAGAAATCGGGGTGCCGATAACAGTTACCGAAAGCTTATAACTATGCCCGTGCACATTTCTGCATTTGCCGTCGTAGCCGTAAAGCGCGTGGCCGGTTTCAAAAGAAAAAATCTTGGTAATGCGTATCTGTTTCATTGTATAAAGTTGGGGCAACAAAGATACAATTTTATACGCCCACGATTTAAAATGTAGCTTTTGAAAAAAGCAGGCGTTGTTTTCACTAAAACCACACGTGGTTTTGAGTAAAAGCACACGTGGTTTCTCCCTGGAGAAGCTTATCTTTATAATTAATGAAAAAACCAATCGGTTTCTGCACTATATTTGCCCACTTTTTTAAAGATATATAAAAATGACCGAAGAACTTTTTGAGCAACTGCAATTTGTTGAAAACCCGCTGTTTGAAACTATCATTGACGATCTTCTCCAGCAGCAATACAGCATTGTGAACGATTTTTTTTCTTCGGAAGAAGTGGAGATTTTGCGCGGTTCATTGCTCGCAAAATACGAAGCGGACCGTTTCAAAAAATCTGCCATCGGCAACCGAACCAATGAGGAAATCGACAAAAGCATCCGCGGCGATTTTATTCTTTGGATGGACGAAAAGAATGCCAACGAAGCCGAAATTCTCTTTTTCAAAAAAATAAACGAGTTGGTCAATTACCTAAACAAAACCTGCTTCTTGGGAATTCTGCACAAAGAGTTTCACTACGCGGTATATCCAACCGGCACTTTTTACAAGCGGCATTTGGACACGTTTCAAAACGACGACCGCCGAAAGCTTTCCATAGTTTGCTATCTGAACGAAGACAATTGGCTGCGCGAAAATGGTGGCGAGCTCACCATCTATACAGATAAGGAAGATCTGGATATTTTACCGCTTCCGGGGCGAGTGGTAATTTTTGAAAGCCAAGTTTTAGAACACGAAGTGAAGGTGGTAAAAGCTTCGGAACGTATGAGCATTACGGGCTGGCTAAAAACGCGGTAGTTTTTGGAATCTCACCCTGAAGTCTAAAAGCTTAAATCAATCATCAGAGATATATCTTATGTTCGCGGCAATAGTCCGCAATATAACTCTGTAGATTTTCTACCGCATTTTTAAAATTTACACGTTCACTTTCCCCAAAACGTTCCGCTTCCAAATCCCTTTTTAATTCCATCGAAATGCTTTCACGAATTTCGCGCACGAGAATTTTTAGGTATTTCTCTTTGCTCATTTCTGAAACCTGCTGCAGATCAATCAAGGCTTCGCAGACTTCTTCATATTCGGAAACCAGCTCTTTTACCGAATTATTTTCAAGTAATTCGGGATTGTTTCTAAATATTTCGGAAGGGGTTTTCAATTCAAAATAATTATTTATTTCTGATTTTTTTATAGACGACAGCTGCAATTACCAATACTGCCAATATCAAAAAGAGCCCAGGCCCGCCAAAGAATTTTAACCAATCCATTTTTTGTGATTCGTGTCCCGATAGTCATCGGGATGTGATTTGTTAATCGTTAATTGTTAATTCGAAATCCATCGCTTCCTATTTCCTGTTTCCTGTTTCTTGTTTCTTGTTTCTTGTTTCGTAAAAGTATTAATTTTCTATAAGCGGAATATATTTTCTTCGGAATTTAACCATCAAAGCAACCGCGCGGTATGCCACCCAAACAATAAGTGCCGTCCAAATACCTATCAGGCCCCAATCCATATATTTCGAAAAATAAAGCACAGGAATGAAGCCGAAAAGAGTTGCTCCCAAAAGTACATTTCGCAGGTAGCCCATTTCACCCAACCCCTTAAAGATAGAGTCGAGCGTAAACGCCATAGCATTGAATGGTAAACAGATGAGCACCATAAAAAACATACCGTAAAATATGGAAAGTACCTTTTCATCTTTGTTGAAGAGTAAGCCCAGTGGTTCGTAAAGCAGCAATCCAAATAATACTAGGCCAACAGCTACGGCGAGGTTGTAGCCGTTCACTTTTTTAGTTAGCTTCCAAAGCGAACTGTAATTGCGTTCCCCCAACAATTTGCCGCTGAGAATATTACCCGCTGCACCATACCCGTCAATGAAAAACGCAGTGAAAATCCAAATATTAAAAGCGATGGTGTGGGCGGCAATATATTCCTTCCCCAAGGCGGCGGCTTCACGGGTAGCCAAGATTAAGGCCGTATTTAATGCCACCGAGCGTAAAAAGAGATTGAAGCTCATGCTCACCAATCGTTTTATTTCTGGATGCAGGGGAAATTTCAGCTTTAGGGAAATTTCGGTTTTCTTTAAAAGTAGTACAAAGGCAATGACCGCCATTACCGTTTGAGAGATGAGGCTGGCCCAGGCAGCGCCCTTTATGGCCATTGGCATTATCAATCCGTCAATGCCATAGACCAAGGCAAAATCCAACCCGATGTTCAGTACAGCGCCTATGGTGGCTATTATCATGGGCCAAAATGTATTCTGTAGCCCGCGAAACAATCCAAAGACCGCGAATGTAAAAAGCGTGAGCGGAAATCCCCAAACCCGGATGTTGTAATAATCAATACTAAAGGTGAGCACCAGCCCTTGGGCATTCAGGAGTTTAAAGATTTCTTCCACAAAAAAATAAGTAGAAAAAAGTACGATAATACTGAGGGCAATATTGAAATAAATAGCCTGCGCTGGAAAGTTGTGAAGTTCCTTTAATTTGCCGGCACCAAGATTTTGTGATACAATTGCAGAAATAGCGCTTCGGGTTTGCGCCAAAATCCAGATTAAAGCAGACAGAAACGAACCCACGATACCCACTGCGGCCAAGGATTCAATTCCAAACTCGTTAATATTTCCCACCACGGCAGCATCTGTTGCCGAGAGGACCGGCTCGGCGATTCCAGAAATGATTGCCGGAATAGCGAGTTGTTGGATACGTTTGAAGGAAATATCTGTTTGTAGCATCGTGAAACGGCAAAACTAAGCAAAATGAAAAAAGGCAATGGAAGGGTTTTGGGATAAAATATATAAATTTGGTTGAAATGTTAAAGCGTTATATATTCAATGGCAATTAATATTAATTTTACACTTAATTAATCAAGTTTCAAAATATGAAAAATATCTTGGTGCCCGTAGGTTCTTCGGCAAACGCAATCAGCAACTTGCAGTATGCCATCGACTTGGCAGAATCAATACAAGCTAATGTGTATGTGGTTTCTGTTTTTCAGGAGCTTTCAAAGGTTGGTGGTCTTTCAAAAGTGAATACTATTTTAAAGGAAGAGTCGGAAAACCGTTTGGATGAAGTGGTTTCACAAGTAAATAAAAAAGGCGTACAAGTGATTGCACACCCCGTAAAAGGTGATGTGTTGGAAGGCATTGGGCGTATAAGCAAGCAAGTGCCCATTGATTTAATGGTGTTGTCTCCACGAAGCAATTCAATAAAGGAGGAAGTGTATTTGGGAAAAACTTCTGGCAAATTGCTAAAACAGACAAATATTCCAATCTTGGTAGTACCCGAAGGAGCAAAATTCCAACCGCCAAAGACGATGTTGATGGCTTTTAAAAATGGCACTTTTGAAAACGACAATCTATTGGAGGCCGTCCGACAGTTTAAACAGAGTTTTGGAACCGAAGTAAACGTACTCCACGTGGAAACGCCTGAAACTACTGAGGAAATGAAAAATGTAACTCCTAATTTAAAGACTATCCAAAATTCATATACACAGGTTGAGGCGGCAACTACCTTTCAGGCCGTAATAGAATACTTTCAGCAGTTTAACCCAGATATGCTCTGCGTAATACGCAGAAAACGTGGTTTCTTTAAGAAGCTTTGGGAAAAGAACGAAATCCATAAACGGGAGTTTCACACGAGCAAACCTTTGCTAGTACTGCCGGTACAGGATTAGGCACAGGTTTTCACAATAAAAAAGCCACCGCGGAAACGGTGGCTTTTTTGTGGAGAATATCGGAGTCGAACCGATGACCTCTTGCATGCCATGCAAGCGCTCTAGCCAGCTGAGCTAATCCCCCAATTGCTGTTTAGGATGCCAAAAATAGTAATTTTTTTAATACAAGCTTCATTTTAAAAAAGCAATTGTAGTTTTAACTGCAGAATTTAATTCATTTGGCAACATCTCTTCTTGCCAAGGATGTTTTGAATTGAAAACATGGTCCGCCCCCTCAATTACGGCTAACTCACTTTGTGGATTCCAGGAATGTATTGCTACTGCCTCTTTCGTCGAAACCGTGGGATCCTCACTCCCGTGGACAATAAGAAGTGGGGCCTTTAACGATTTTACCGCTCTATGAATGGAAAACCGCTCCTCGTTCTCTTTAAAATCCCGATAGAATTGAAATTTATGCGGCAACATTTGTTTGGTCCGGCTGTTTTCTACATAGGTAACGCCAGTTTCTTTCCATTGTTTAAAAGACTCAGACTCTTCTTGAAATCTAGCTTTAAAATCGCTTACACTTGCCCAGGTAACCACTTTATTTATTCGGTCATCCGCTTCTGCTTTAATCAGCGCTATTCCGCCGCCACGGCTATGGCCAATTAGGGAAATTGATGAAATTTCACTTGGGAAATCTTCGTTGCCTTTTTCAATATAATTTAGAACCCTGTCCAGATCGTCGAGTTCCAAACTGAAATTATTTGCCGCAAAAGCCTCCAGATCTGGAAAATCAATCGGGTTTTCCACGGTACCGCCGTTGTGCGAAAAATTGAATTTCACGAAGCAAAAACCTGCATCTGCAAAGGCTTCAGCCACCAAATGCCAAGCGCCCCAATCCTTAAATCCTTTGTAACCGTGACAGAAAATTACCAATGGCTGTGGCTTTTTCGTTTTATTGTAATAAACATCGTAAAGGATTGGTTTTTTATTTTCTGAAGTGAGCACTCTGTTTTTTCTAATTATCATCAATCTATTTCTTTTTCAGTGAATGGAAGTTGCGGATCACAAATTTCCAGAATAAGTTTTTTTAATTCAATAGTAAAAGTCTCTAAAGTTTCGGCCGTTATTTGTTGGTCCCGTTTGCTGTATGCGGATGTTTTGGTTCCAAATTTCAGAAATCCACTTGCCAGGTTCTTGAATGAAATTATTCCCGCTTCAGCCCCGTGAATGGGCAGGTCTTTGTTCATCATTAAAGCGTATGTCAGTACTTGAAAGGCCTTGCTGAATTTATAATCTTTGCTCAACTCTTCCCAATCCATTATTTCCACATCGCCTTGGTTTACCAGACCTGTTTTATAATCAATGATTCGCAATTGTCCGTTGTACTCGTCAACCCTATCAACCTTGCCGTGGATTTTTACGGGAAAATCCAACTCCCGGATTGGAATTTCCAAAGTTAAATCGGTTTCAATTTTACGTATTTTTATAGTGTTTCCCGCTTCCACCTCGGCAATTTCTCGATCTATAAAGTTTGAAATATAGCGCTTTGCAACTTCAAAAATGATGAGGTTTTTTCCTTTTGAGAACGTTCCTCCCCGAAATGTTTTTTTAAATTGTGCGGTTACTTCATCGTGTACACGATTTTTCATCCCCACGAGATCGTCAACCGCAAGCAGTGAATTTTCCAGGGGTTGATAGAATTTTTCCAAAGTGTCGTGTATTATGGTCCCTAAGGTGTTGGCAGCCACGGTTTCTTCGACTTCTTCAAATTCACTCAACCTTAAAATCTTTTGAAAATAGAATTCCAATGGATTTCGGATATAGCTAGTAAGGGCAGAGGGCGAAAATCCCTTGGCGGCAATCTCGCGCAGCCTTTGCATTACACTTTCCGTTTTTTGGATCTGCTTTAGTGATTGCGGCGCTATTTGAACTTTTGGTGCCAGCACTTTCTTTTCGATAGTGTGGTTTGGGTGCTTTTCTATTTCCAACTGCCGAATAAACCGGCTCTTTTCACCTGTATTTATTCCTTCGGAATGGTTGTTATACAGCAAGGTTATATTTTTTGCGCGGTGCAGCAATCGATAGAAGTGATAGGTATAAATAGCATCTTTTTCGGGGAAAAGCGGCAGATTAAATTGTTGTTTCAGATCGTACGTGATGAAAGAGGCATTTGATTTACCAGAAGGAAAAATACCTTCGTTTACCGAGGTGATTATAACATTTTCAAAATCGAGCACCCGCGTTTCCAAAACCCCCATTACTTGCAGTCCCCCATACGCGTCGCCCTCAAAATCTAACGATGTAGTTGCGGTTAGTTCTGAAAAAAGGGTGAGAACGCTCTTAACGGATTTCAGATGCGTATATTTTTGATTAAGCGCGTCAATTTTGCCAAAAATATCATAGAGATGATGTAGCACTACCCTATCAATGGAGGCCGTTTCGTATTTGTTTTGCAGTTTTTCGATAATTCGTAAGGAAGATTTTATTGCCATTTCACTCTTCTCTCTCCAATTATTAAAAAGTAGTTCTAACCCGTCGGCATTGGAAGGTTCTGACATTTCCAACAAATCCTGAAAGGAAATATGCGTAATGTTATTTTGAACTAATTTTTGAGCGAGCTCACCGGCATCGGGCAAAAGATTTCTACCGAGCGGATGATTAACAATTGAAAGAATATCTTTATAATACAGCGTTTCGGTATTGCGCTGGTGAATTGCGAAAAGTCTTTCGAAAAATCCCACAGCAGGAAAATTGCCAACGGAAACGCCCATTGTGAGGTTAAGGGCCTTTACATTTGGAGGCAGCGAATAAAGTAAGGGAACTAACAGATTTTCGTCACCTAACACAATGGCCGTCTTATTTACTTCTTCGGGAGAAAGCGTGGCTAGCACTTCACCCACATACTTGGCTTGTCCGATATTTTTCTGAACTTCTATAAATTTAAAGTGCTTTGCCTTTTCGAAGTTTTGGGCGACAATGATAGTGGCGTTGTCCTTAAAGAATTTCCAATTTTTTATATATTTTCTAATGAAATACGAAGCACTGTGTTTTGAATCTTCATAAAAAGTGCGATCTGCATCCCAATAAATCTTGGTGTAGCCAGTTTCCAATAGTTCTTGGATAATGTGCTGTTCCGCCGTGTTTAGTGCATTAAATCCAAGGAAGATATGTGGCTTTCTTCGGTTGTGGTTAATATAATGTTCAATATTTGAAGAAGCCTCTCGATAAACCATTCCCTGATAACCTAAATGCTCCTTTAAAAGTAAGGATTGGATATTGCTATAGAAGAGTGGAAGACTTTCCCAAAACTGTATATAGTTATTAATAAGTTCGGTCTTTTCATCCTTTACACCCCATCTTTCCAAGGTTTTAATGCTGGCCAAATAACTAAAAAAGGAGGCAGGTTCTACTAGGTGTCGATCAATCTCGTTGAAATCGTTTAACAGCGTTCCTGCCCAAGTGGAATAGGTTTCAAAATCGTCCTTTTCAGGAATGCTTTCCGTATTGAGATAGGCTTCATAACTCTTAAACAAAAGTTCTGTATTGTCTATAATTTCAAGATTTGACATTTCCGTAACGAATTCCTCTATGCTGCAGATTCTGGGTGCGAAGAAGGTTTTATGGGAATTCTTTTTCAATTCATTTAAAAGAAACCCGCCTGCCCTTTTACTTGGCAATACAAAGGTTATTTCGGATATATCGGCAGAAGTAGATTGAATGTGGGCCAGGGCTTCTTGAAGAAATGTTATCATAGCCTAAAAATAAGAAACGCCCCCGAAATTCGGAGGCGTTTCCACATTATTTATTATAATCTATCTGTTGAAATTATTTTTCCAAAGAAATTTCAACACGACGGTTTTGTTGTCTTCCAGCTGCAGTGTTGTTAGTTGCAATTGGTCTTTCTTCACCAAAACCTTCAGATCTTAGACGATCATCATCCATTCCGATATTCACAAGATAGTCGTGAACAGAAGCAGCTCTTTCTTTAGAAAGCTTCATGTTATAGGCATCGCTACCACGGCTATCAGTGTGTCCTTCGATAAGGAACTTAGCGTTTGGATATTCTTTCATAATATCGGCTATGCTCTGAAGCGCAGAATAAGATTCTTTTCTGATAGTTGCTTTGTCATAGTCAAACAAGATAGTTTTAGAGTAGTCGTTCAATTGCTTGATAACTTCTACAGAAACTTCTGGACAACCTTTGTTGGCAACTGTACCAGGTACATCTGGACACTGATCATCTTTGTCAAGAACGCCGTCGCCATCTCTATCTGGCCAAGGGCAACCGTTATTAGCTTTTGGACCTGCTTCGTTAGGACAAGCATCGTCTTTATCAGCGATACCGTCACCGTCAGCATCAGGACATCCGTTAAGAGCAGCTAAACCAGCTACAGTAGGACATTCGTCAAGATGATCTGGCACTCCGTCACCATCAGTATCAGGACATCCGTTAAACTCAGCTAAACCAGGAGTGTTTGGACATTCATCAAGTCTATCTTCAATTCCGTCACCGTCAGTGTCAGGACATCCGTTAAACTCAGGAAGACCTGGAGTTTCTGGACATTCATCATCTTTGTCGTAGATACCATCACCGTCAGTATCTTTTCCACCAAATTGGAATACAATACCAGCAGAGTGCTGGAAGTGAGTGATTCCGTAAGTATCTTCAAATGCGTGCTTATAAGTTGACTGCAAGTTAAGTGCTAGGTAATCGTTGAACCAGAATTTAACACCCGCAAGTGCATTCCCAGTACCAAATCCGATATCATCTACCCAGGTATAACCACCACCAATACCGATAGATGGATCAAACCAGCCACCGCCAAAAGCGTTTCTGAAGCTGTATTTAATCTCCCCATCTGCTGAATAGTAGCTAAGATCAGCTGCAGGGGCATCTCCTATTTTATCAATACGGTTGATAGAACCCGCTGCTGTAAAAACAAAACCACCACCCATATAGCGGCTGATAGCAAGTCTTGATACTGAAGGCAGGATGTTCCAGTGATCGTTCGCATTAAAGTATTCATCAAAATAGTCTCCTCGTAGGGAAGGATCAATACGTCCTTTATCGCTTGTTCCGACTGGATAAACGTCAACAGCGTTTACACCAACCTCAACAGCCCAAGGATTGTTTTCGTCTTGTGCGTTCGCCACCCCGATTCCCATAAAAAGGACAGCAGCAACTAATAATCTGTTAAGATGTTTCATATTCGATTGTTTAATTTTTAAGTGTTAATTAAGAGCAAAAGTAAGTTGTTAAATATTATAAACAAAAGCAAATCTAATAAAATTTTCCTAAAGTCGTTGCTATTGATACGCAAATAAAGGATTTGCTAATCAATAACTCCCAATTTTTTTCCAATCTTGGTAAAGGCCGTTATTGCTTTGTCCAAATGCTCTTTCGTATGCGCTGCCGAAAGCTGAACGCGGATTCGCGCTTTTCCTTTCGGAACTACAGGAAAGAAAAAACCAATTACATAAATACCCTCCTCCAAAAGCAAGTCGGCCATTTGCTGTGAAAGCTTGGCATCATACAGCATTACTGGCACAATTGCACTTTCACCATCTATTATATCAAACCCAGCATCTTTCATTCCCTTTTTGAAGTAGGTGGTATTCTCCCAAAGTTTATCCCGTAGCGATGTATCGTTGGAAAGCAGATCAAATACCTTTATTGAAGCCCCAACGATTGCAGGAGCTAATGAATTTGAAAATAGATACGGCCGCGAACGCTGGCGAAGCATTTCAATAATTTCTTTCTTCCCAGTAGTATAACCACCCATAGCTCCGCCCAAGGCTTTTCCAAGTGTTCCCGTAATTATATCTATACGGTCCATAACTCCTTTTTCTTCTAGGGTGCCTCGGCCCGTTTCCCCGATGAAGCCGGTAGCATGGCATTCGTCAATCATTACCAGGGCATCATATTTATCAGCAAGGTCGCATATCTTGTCTAATGGAGCTACCAAGCCATCCATTGAAAACACTCCGTCCGTAACAATAATTTTGAAACGAGTCCCTTTTTCATTTGCAGCAATAAGTTGATTTTCCAAATCTTCCATATTGCTATTTTCATAACGATAGCGTGCTGCCTTGCAAAGACGAACTCCATCTATAATGGAGGCGTGGTTCAAAGAATCTGAGATAATGGCATCCTCTTCGCTAAGCAACGGCTCAAATACTCCTCCGTTAGCGTCGAAACAAGCAGCGTAAAGTATGGTATCTTCGGTGCCATAGAATTCTGCAATTTTTCGCTCCAACTCTTTATGGATGTCCTGTGTACCACAAATAAAACGAACGGATGACATTCCAAATCCATGAGTGTCCATCGCATCTTTTGCAGCTTGAATTACCGCCTTGTGGGAAGACAGTCCCAAATAATTATTGGCACAAAAATTTATAACCTTTTGGCCGGTTGAAATAGTTATTTCCGCATCTTGGGGTGATGTAATAATGCGTTCCCTTTTGAAAAGACCGTTCTCTTTAATTTCTTCTAATTCGTTCTGTAAGTGTTCCTTTATTTTTCCGTACATAATTGCGCTTTTTAATGTTTCAAAATTAAGCTTTATTTATTACTATTCCATCCGAGAGGCTATATATAAGCATTTTTTCTGAAACCGTGATTCCCATATCCTGTAAGGCATTGGCATAATCCCTCAATTGATCATTATGGTGAATTTTTGGGCTACCTGTTTTATAATCAATTAAAATTGCATTGTTTTCAGTGCTTATATTTATTCTATCCGGTCTCAAAACCAGACCTTCTTTGGTGATTATGCTGCGCTCGTTATGGACACTACCTGTGCCATCAAACAGGATTTTAAGATCGGGATGTTGGACGATCTGATACACCGTATTTTGCAGATTTTCAAATGTCTCCTTCGGTATTATGGCCCGCTCTTTCAATTCTATTAAAACCCGTTCTGCATCTTCTTTGGTGGTTATTTGCGCCATTGTTTCGTGAAGCAGATTTCCGGTAGTGATTGCAGCAATTGTATCTGTTTCCAAGGAAATTTCTTCCGAAGAAACCATTTTTAAACCATGATTCGCTGGACTGCTTGACAGATATAGTGGCTCAATTTGGGAAACAGTTTCTTTCTTCTTTGAAATTTTCTCAGAATCTTTTCCAAATTCATAGATCAATTGGTCGCCATTCCATCTATTTTTATGTTTCAAAAACTCCATGAAAAGATGGTTGTAGGTGGAAGGAACCCCATCCTTGGGCTCTTTGGGCATTTCAGCAAAAACATACAGTTTCTCAACCGCACGGGTTAAGGTCACGTAAAGTAAATTTATATTGTCAAGTTCCAGTTGGCTTCTGTGGCCAAGGTATAGTTGTTCCCCAATCGGGCCGTAGTTTGCTATTTCAGTTTTATAATTTATCTGTCCTTTTTTAAAACCAAAGTCATCATTTTGCAAAGGATACCAGAGCTTGTCATACTTCCCATCAAACAACTGAATGTCCGCAAACGGAAAAATAACTACTGGAAATTCAAGCCCCTTGGCTTTGTGGATTGTCATCAATTGCACTGCATTGGTACCTTCCCCGGCAGGAATGGAAGCACTGTCCTTTTTCGTTTCCCAATAGTCCAAAAACGAAATTTTATCTGCTTGTGGCTGCTGCTCAAATTCATAAACCAAATCCATAAACCCAAAAAGATATGCGTCTGCGAGTTCGGCTATTTTGAACTTTTCTATGCAATACTCGAAAGCCTCGTAAAGCGAAACCGAACGCATTGCCGAAAAGTTAAAATCAATGCCATGCTCTTTTAACACTTCAGTAAATTTCTCTTCGGAAATGTTCAAAAATTTCATGAAAAAGCTATGTTTTTCCAGTCGCTCACCCGAAATAGCTTCAGCTAATTGCAAATGATCGTAAAGTAAGTCAAGCAATTGAATTTTGGCCTCGTCATTACCCGGGTTTAAACACAGCTGCAAGGCCGATACAAGCATTTGCACCAAAGTGGAGGACTGCAGGAGCAAGGATTCCGACGATATTACAGGCACGCCCTGCTCCATTAAAAATGCGCCCAGTGCTATGCCCTCTGCCTTTCTTCTGGTTAAAATGCAAACATCGCCTTCCGTGAAACCTTTCTCCTTTATACTTTGGATGGTTTCTAAAACAAGATTTGCATAAGCAATTTCCTTTTCTGATTTATTCTGTTTCTCAATGAATTCAAACTTAACGTACCCGTCTTTTTTGTCGTTACATTGCTGTTGGTTTCCTTCTTTGTAAAGTTTACTGTGGCTTCCATCGGCAAAATAGGAAGATATAAAGGTGAAAAATTCATTGTTGAAATTTATTATCTCGTCGTAGCTACGATAATTGGTTCCCAAAGAGAGCACCTCTTTCTGTCGCTGAAAGGGATTATCAGCGCCGTATAATCCTATAAATTGCTCGGGCAGCCCGCCTCGCCACCTGTAGATAGACTGCTTGGCATCGCCCACCAACAGGAGACTGCCCGCGCTCGGATTTAATTCCTGCGACAGGGCGTTGTCAATTAGCGGTATCAAATTTTCCCACTGAAGTTTTGAGGTATCCTGAAATTCATCGATAAAAAAATGGCGGTACTTCTCCCCCATCCGTTCATATATAAAGGGGGCCGGCTGGTTTTTAATTTCCTTATTTATAAGCGAATTGAATTCTGAAATAGGAAATATATTCCGTTCCTGCTTTATCGCCTCTATTTCTTGGCTTACCAGATTTATTACCGAAAGAGGCGTGATATTTCTTAACAAATTTTCAATCAATAGCATTTCAAATACCAAGGATTTCGAGTGCTGAAAGTTTGTAATGAAATGGGGCGTTAATTCATCAATAATGGCACCAATACCTTTCGAGACCCTTCCCGGATAAAGCGGCTTTTCGCCCATTGTTTCCTGCCACTTTGCACTGAAGTTCAAATCTAACCTTCCACTGGCAAGATTCTGGAAATGTTTGGGCAAATAGCTGCCGCTGAAATCGTCAAACTGCAAACCGCTCTCTTCAATGAGCTGAAGAGTTTGGGAAGCGATCCTTTCAATTTCCGAAGCAAGTTTCTTCTTTTGAAGTACTAATTGCTTTTTGAATTGAAGAAAATCTTCCAACGATTTCTGCTTCAGAATCGAAAAATGGTCTGAGTCATTCTCGCTGTAGAGCAATTTTGCGGCATTGGTGATATCGCGCGAAATGTCCCACGATTTATCGTCATCGGTTTTTTCCAAAGCAAAATCGAGCAACACCCTTGTAATTTCCTTGTTTTCGCCCGCCTTGCTCAGTAAAAGATCTACCGCTTCGGCCAATAGTTCGGCGGTATCAAGGGTTACCTCAAAGTTTGTGGCCAGTTTTAAATCGCGTGCAAAGGTGCGGATAAGGCGGTGGTTGAATCTATCTATAGTCTCCACACTGAATGCGGCGTAATTATGGAGTAGATTTTTCAGGATACGTTTGGAGCGCACCTGTATCTCCTTAAGGTCTAGTGCCGTTTCTTCCGAAATATTCAGCATCATAGGCGATGGGTCGTGAAGGCTATTTTCCTCTGAAAAATTCACTAAACTCTGCACTATTCGCTGCTTCATTTCGGCAACGGCTTTATTGGTAAATGTAATGGCTAGCAAATGCTTGAAATAGTCATCACTATTGGCAGAAATTATTTGCTTAAGATATTCCTTAACGAGGGTAAAGGTTTTTCCGCTTCCGGCCGCGGCATCATAAATTAAAAAGGAGGGTTCGGTTTTCAATTAATTCACATTTTGCACTAAAATAGTGTTTTTGAAGCTTTCAAATCAAATTAATCTATGGTGAAATAGAAATCTTATAAAAGCTATAACACTTTCGGCCCACTATTATGTTTAAATTTGAGGGAATTTAGTAATAACCAATAAAAAACAATATAATTATGTCTTTTGAACTACCGAAATTACCGTATGCATTTGATGCCCTGGAACCGCACATAGACGCAAAAACCATGGAGATACACCACGACAAGCACCACCAAGGTTATACCGATAAATTGAACGATGCCATTAAGGGCACCGATAAGGAAGGAAAAACAATTGAAAATATTTTGACCAATCTAGATATGGATAATAAAGCCGTCCGTAATAATGGAGGCGGATTTTACAACCACAGCCTTTTTTGGAAGGTAATGTCGCCAAACGGCGGTGGCAAACCTTCTGGAGATCTGGCAAAAGCGATTGATGATGCTTTTGGAAGTTTCGATGCATTTAAAGAGAAATTTTCTGAAGCAGCAAAAACACAATTTGGTTCCGGTTGGGCCTGGCTTTGCGTACATAAGGGAGGTAAACTGGAAATCTGCTCTACCCCAAATCAGGACAACCCATTAATGCCCGGCGTAGGCTGCGGCGGAACGCCCATCTTAGGATTGGATGTTTGGGAACACGCCTATTACCTAAAGTATCAAAATAAGCGTCCCGATTATGTTGGTGCGTTTTGGAATGTAATTAACTGGGAAGAAGTTTCTTCTAATTATGCGAAGAATAAATAAATTTAAGTTATAAATTATACCGAATCCGCAGTTTCATTTTTGAACTGCGGATTTTTTTATGCGAAATAATTGACCTTGGGTAAAAAAGGAAACGAAGACCGCTCGACACAAGTGGAGATTTGGGTATAAAAAAGGCAAACAAGTGTCCGGAAAAAGAAAAACGGCTCGCAATAAAATTCTGAACTTAAGAAACAGCAAGCTGATGGCTCGCCACCCCGTTGAGATTTGGGCATAAAAAAAGGTAAACTAGCGTTTACCTTTTTTTGCCCCAAATCTACCATGAACTTAACCTACTTATGCTAATGGTATGTTCAAATATAGGTCAATAATACATTCAGAATTATGCTTTTAGATGAATTGCCAATATTTTCGTTAAAAAACATATTTTGACATATTCCAGCTAAAATCACCTCATTAAAACTAAGATTTTAACAACCCCATCGCTTCGGCTAAGCGAGAAATTTTCGATGTACAGATGTCCTTGGTTAAGAAATTGAATTATTTTTCCAAAAGTAGTGGGAAGAAATTATTAGTTAGAATTGGTATAGAGAAAATTATGAAGACATGTAAAGGACTTATATGAAAATAGGCAGACCTAAGCCTGCCTATTTTGCCCCAAATCTTACCATAGACCTAACCTACTTACGCCTTATGGTAAGTTCAAATATAATTCAAGTTTAAGCAGTAAAACAGTGTTAATCAACAATTTCGATTAAGTGAATTAGCTTTCCGATAAACGGCAATGGGCCTGTTAAATTTTGGGAAATTTTAATATGCCCGTTCGGGATTGCCCTCGTAAAAGTTAATGTATGCCCTATTCACAACCCTATTCCCACCTGCTGTTGGGTAATTTCCGGTAAAATACCAATCGCCCAGATTTTTTGGACATGCCTTATGAAGATCATCAACAGACTGAAAAATCAGTTTTACTTTAGCCCTAATATCCTCATCGCTTATTATTTCGGCAATTTTATCAGAAATCTCCTCGTCGGTGAAAGGTGCATATAATTTCTTGACATGATTGATAACTGAAACGTCCTCCATTTCAACTTGCTCTTTACATTTATGGTAAATCTCCTCCACAATTGCGTAAGTGCCGCGATCTTTATGAAGTTCCAAAGCCGCTTGGAAAGCAACCAAATGTTCCAACCGTGCCATATCGATTCCATAACAGTCCGGATAACGAATTTGGGGCGCCGAAGAAACCACGACAATCTGCTTCGGGTGTAGCCTGTCCAGCATTTTTAAGATACTCTTTTTTAGCGTTGTTCCGCGAACGATGCTATCGTCTATAATTACTAAGTTATCATCTGGTTTTACTACGCCGTAGGTAACGTCATAAACGTGGGCCACCAAATCGTCGCGGCTGCTATCGTCCGTAATGAAGGTTCTTAATTTTACATCCTTTATCGCAATTTTCTCGGTGCGTATTTTGTGCGCCTGTATCTGCTGCAGGCGTTCGGGAGTCAAACTTTCCTTTTCTTTCAGGATAGCCTCGTTCTTCTGTTTGTTAAGTTCGTCCTGTGCGGCTTCCAGCATTCCGTAGAAGGAAGTTTCTGCCGTATTCGGTATAAAGGAAAATACCGAGTTTTCGGTATCGTATTTTATGGCTTCTAAAATTTTCGGCATTATCAGTTTTCCGAGCATTTTACGTTCCTGATAGATTTCTGCATCGCTTCCGCGGGAAAAATAAATGCGTTCAAAAGAACAGGATCTGCGCTCCAAAGGTGCAAGTATTTCAGAAAGTTTCATGCTTCCATCCTTTTCAATGATAATGGCATTGCCAGGTTCCAGTTCTTTCACTTCTTCAAAGGGAACATTAAAGACAGTCTGGATTGCCGGCCGTTCGGAAGCTACCACGATAACCTCTTCATCTTGATAGTAATACGCAGGACGGATTCCCGCAGGATCGCGAAGCACAAAAGCGTCTCCATGCCCCAAAAGACCTGCCATGGCGTATCCTCCATCCCAATTGGAAGCAGACTTCCGAAGAATTTTGGCGACGTTCAAGTTTTCGGCAATATAGGGCGAAGCCTCCTGCTTGTTCATTCCCTTCGCTTTCGCCTTTTTATATAATTTTCTTACGGCATCATCCAGAAAATGACCTATCCGTTCCATTACCGTAACGGTATCTGCCTTTTCCTTTGGGTGCATTCCGAGCTTTATGAGGTTGTCAAAAAGCTCGTTGGTATTGGTCATGTTGAAATTTCCCGCAATAATTAAATTTCGGTGCATCCAATTGTTCTGGCGTAAAAAGGGATGTACGTTTTCCACACTATTTATTCCGAAGGTACCGTACCGCACGTGGCCGAGGAACAATTCACCTATATATGGAATATTTTTTTTCTGGGCGGCAACATCATCTTTATATTCGGGATGATTTTTGAATTCAAGATTTATACGCTCGTTAATCTGTGCAAAAATATCCTGAATGGGCTGCGCGGCATTGGACCGAACACGACTTATGTAGCGCTCTCCCGGGTTTACGTCCAGTTTAATGCTGGCAAAACCTGCACCGTCCTGTCCGCGATTGTGCTGTTTCTCCATCATCAAATACATTTTGTTTACACCGTAAAATGCCGTCCCGTATTTTTCCTTGTAGTACTCCAAGGGTTTCAACAGTCTTACCAGTGCAATTCCACATTCGTGTTTTAACGCGTCGCTCATTTGTGAAGTTAATAGTTAATGGTTAAAAGTTATTAAGTCTGTGTTTATTTGGATGCTAACTTTTTCTCAAAATAAAATTACAAAAAACGCCCTGTAATTTCAGGGCGCGTATTTAGGTTAATTTGATGTCAAACTGTGTTAAGCTCTTAAATTGCTGTATGCGTTGATGCACTTCGGAATTTGTTAGATTCAGTAACCTTTCGGGGCCAAATTTTTCAACACAAAACGAAGCCAAGGCCGAGCCGTTGATAACCGCATTTTTCATATTATCGTAACTATAATCGCCTGTTCTTGCCAAATAACCGGTAAACCCGCCTGCAAAGGTATCGCCGGCGCCCGTTGGGTCAAAAACTTCCCGCAATGGCATGGCAGGAGCGAAGAATACATCGTCATCATCAAAAAGTAACGCCCCGTGTTCGCCCTTTTTTATCACTACGTAATTGGGGCCCATTTCCCTAATTTTCTGAGCTGCCTTTACCAATGAATATTCTCCCGATAGTTGTCTCGCTTCTTCGTCGTTGATAGTAATTACATCAACTTTGGCGATAACCTGCATTAATTCATTTAAGGCACTATCCATCCAAAAATTCATCGTGTCCAGCACAATTAATTTTGGTGCATCCATCTGCTCAATAACTCCCAATTGGACGAGCGGATGCAGGTTTCCTAACATAACCACCTCTGCGTCGCGATATTTCTGGGGAACTTGTGGGTTGAAATCGGCAAGCACGTTCAAATCGGTTATCAGGGTGTCGCGGGTATTCATATCGTTGTGATACTTTCCGCTCCAGAAGAAGGTTTTTCCATCCTCCACGACCTCAAGGCCTGTAATATCCATCCCGTTTTCTTCGAGCATTTTAAGGTCTTTCTTCGGAAAGTCGCCACCAACGATTGAAACTATTGCACCATCAACTTTAAATTGGGAAGCTGCCAAACCTATATAGGTAGCGGCGCCGCCAAGGATTTTATCGGTTTTCCCGAAGGGAGTTTCAATAGCATCAAAAGCTACGGTACCAACGATTACGAGTTTGCTCATAAAGGGATTTTTAAAGAGGGTGCAAATTTAATCAAATTAATGAGAACGAAAGAAGTTTTTAACAGCTTTGAACTGAGATAATTTCCATTCATTTCTACGAAATATTATTCGAACATACATCCAAATTCAAATCCAACTTTTTACAGAACAAACGTTTAAAATATTATATTTGTCATTATTGAAGACAGAATTATCATATTTATGAACACAATTGAAATTATAAACGAATATGACCGTTTGGTGGGAGAATTGGGAGAAACCATTAAAAAAAGCCCATACAAGACCCAATTTTTTCTCGACCTATTGAATATTAAAAGAGGTTTTTTCTATAAAAAAATAAAGGAAAAACGTTTTACAAGTGAAGAGGTTAAGCTTCTTTCAAAATATTTGTACCCTAATGATTACAATGAAATTGAGGTTAAAGCGATAAAGGCGTTGCTTGAGAAATCAAAAGAAGAAATAAAGGAAGGGAAATACCGCGATTTTGAAGCAGTACTCAAGGAATCCAAAGCAAAGTATGGCTTATAAAATAATAATCAGTCAGATGGCCGAAGAAAGCTATTTTGACAATTTGGATCTTCTTTTCAAACATTGGACTTTAAAGGAAATTGAGCATTTTATCGAAAAATCTGAGCAGGTAAAGAAGATTTTGGAAAAGAACGCTTTTGCATTTCGTGCATGGGAACATGATGAAACTATTCGGATGGTTCCAATTGTGGAACAAGTGACGCTCTTTTATAGCGTTTATAATAACTTTGTTGAACTCCTACTTTTTTGGAACAATTTCCAAAATCCAAAAAAATTATTCGACTTACTAAATCATTAAATTTTCACTTCCGCCCAAAATCCGCAGGAATCTCTCCCCAGGCCTTGGTTTCCCATTTTACGATTTTAGTATCGTATTTGCTGGTTTTTAGCCAGTTTTCGGCGCGGGCAACCAATTCAAATAATGCCTTATTTTTCGCGGTACGCTTTAGCTTTGTGTTGCATTTTTTCTTCTTAACCCAGCCCATCGCAATGCGCGAATCGCTGTAAATAATGCGATCGCTGTTGTTTTTCTTTAAGAAAGCCAAGCCGTGCACCAGCGCCAAAAACTCGCCAATATTATTGGTGCCCTGCTGAAAAGGCCCTTGGTGGAAAAGTTGTTTTCGGGTTTGCGTATCCACGCCGCGGTATTCCATTTTTCCGGGGTTGCCGCTAGATGCTGCATCAACGGCGATGGAATACAGGTTGGGTTCGCCTATTTTTTCAAGCTGTTCCTTTGAGAGTGTTTTCTTTACCGTCTTTCCCTTATAGTCGGCGTATTCTTTATTGAAGGCTTTTTTGGCTTCCTCAAAGGTTTCAAAACTTTTGTATTGCGCGCCCTTTACGCCTTGAATGCTGCGTTTGCACTCCTCCCAACTGCCAAAAATACCAGCGGGATTCCCGAACCACACTACATAAAATTTCTGCTTTTTACTCGCCATAACTTTATAGTCCCCCTCCTTTGAAGGAGGGGTTAGGGGTGGATGTTTTTTGTAAAACTTCTTCAATTATCCTCGGAAACCACTCGTATTCCAATTTATGTATCTTTTCAGCAATCGTTTCGGGGGTTTCGTTTTTTGAAAGGGTCACTTTTTTCTGTGAAATAATTGCGCCTTCATCATAATTTTCATTCACATAATGAATGGTTATTCCCGTTTCAGCTTCTTTATTATTGATAACTGCTTCGTGCACATAATTGCCGTACATTCCCTTACCGCCGTATTTTGGAAGCAATGCCGGGTGAATATTGATTACCTTATTCGGAAATTCCTTCAGAATAATTTCAGGAAATTTTAGCAGAAAACCAGCTAATACTATTATATCTGGCTCCACTTCTTTCAAAATTTCTAAAACGCCGTTTTCAAAAAACAATTCTTCCTTTGTAAAAGAAACTGTATTTACGCCAAGCCTTTCGGCACGTTCCAAAACCTTGGCATCCTTCTTGTTTGAAAGCACGCGAACGACTTCGGCAAACTGGGTTCGTTGAAAGTATTTAATAATGTTCTCGGCATTGGTACCGCTGCCCGACGCAAAAATTACAATCCGCTTCTTCATTCCCGTTTCCAAAAGTTTTTCCCGAAGTAAAAATTAACAAATAAAACACAAAAGTACAGTAATAGGGTTTTACTTCGCCCAAAATTGTTTAAATTGGTTTAATCTTTCGATTATATTTTATAATATTGGGAAGATTGAATGCGCCAAGTAATTTTTAGAAATTAAGAAAAATTAAACCAACGCGCATTTCTCCATTTTGGTTACAATGTGAAAATTCAAAAATATCAAATCCACATTTTTAACATTAAATGGTGTTTTCAATTAAAATATTTTATTTTTGCCACTTATAATTAAATTTAAAAATCAAGAATTATGTCAGACATTGCATCACGAGTAAAAGCGATTATCGTAGACAAATTAGGTGTAGACGAAAACGAAGTTGTAAACGAGGCGAGCTTCACTAACGACTTAGGAGCAGACTCCCTAGATACGGTAGAGCTTATCATGGAATTCGAAAAAGAATTTGATATCCAGATTCCAGACGACCAAGCCGAGAACATTGCCACTGTTGGTCAAGCAATTTCCTATATAGAAGCAGCAAAATAAGAATTCTTCTATGGAATTAAAGCGAGTTGTAGTTACAGGCCTTGGTGCCCTTACCCCTATTGGCAACAATATTGAAGAATATTGGGATGGCCTCGTTAATGGGAAAAGCGGCTGTGCGCCCATAACTTATTTTGATACCGAAAAGTTCAAAACAAAATTCGCTTGCGAATTGAAGAATTTCAACGCAGAAGATCATTTTGACAGGAAAGAAGCCCGAAAACTAGACCGTTTTGCCCAATACGCTCTTGTATCTTCAGATGAAGCTATAATAGATGCCGGAATAAACCTCGATGAGATAGACAAATTCCGCGTGGGTGTAATCTGGGGTGCCGGAATAGGTGGGCTGGAGACCTTTCAGGATGAAGTAATAAACTTTGCAGAAGGGGATGGAACGCCACGTTTCAACCCCTTCTTTATTCCAAAAATGATTGCGGATATTGCGCCCGGAAATATTTCCATAAAGCACGGTTTTATGGGGCCCAACTATACCACGGTCTCTGCCTGTGCCTCCTCTGCCAATGCAATGATAGATGCGCTAAACTACATACGTTTAGGCCATTGCGATATTATTGTAACCGGTGGAAGTGAAGCAGCGGTAACCATAGCAGGTATGGGCGGTTTTAACGCTATGCATGCCCTGTCAACCCGCAACGATAGTCCAGAAACGGCTTCGCGTCCTTTTGACGCTACCCGCGATGGTTTTGTTTTGGGCGAGGGAGCAGGAGCACTTATCCTTGAGGAATACGAACATGCAAAAAAGCGTGGCGCAAAAATTTATGCCGAAGTTGTGGGCGGTGGTATGAGCAGCGATGCTTACCATATGACGGCGCCGCATCCTGACGGAATTGGCGTAGAGCGTGTAATGTTGAACACCCTGCGCGATGCCAATATGAGCCCGAACGAAGTGGATGCCATAAACACCCACGGAACCTCAACCCCACTTGGCGATGTTGCCGAACTGAAAGCGATTGTAAATGTCTTTGGCGAACACGCCAAGGATATAAATATCAATTCAACAAAATCCATGACCGGCCACCTTTTGGGCGCTGCCGGTGCTATTGAAGCCATTGCCTCTATTTTGGCAATGAAACACGGGATTGTTCCACCTACCATTAACCATACTACGGTAGATGAAAACATAGATCCTTCCTTAAACCTTACCCTTAACAAAGCTCAAAAACGCGACATTAAAGTAGCCATGAGCAATACCTTTGGGTTTGGCGGGCACAATGCTTGTGTGCTCTTTAAAAAACTTGATGCCTAAAACAATTAATGGCCTCCATTAAAAACATATTTTCTTCCCGTGCAGATAAAAACGGGGAATTTTTCAATTCCCTAAAAAAAATATTGGGGTTCAAGCCTAAAGACCTATCCATTTACGAAACCGCCTTCACCCACCGCTCCACCAACGAGAAAAACAACAGCGGCCAGCCCCAGAATTACGAAAGACTCGAATTTTTGGGCGATGCCATGCTCGGTGCCGTGATTGCAGCACATTTGTTTAAAAAAGTACCGGGAGGCAACGAAGGCTATCTAACCAAAATGCGCAGCAAAGTGGTGAGCAGAGAGCATTTGAATGAATTGGGGCGCGATCTAAACCTAATTAAATTTCTAAAAACCACCATTCCCACGCAGCAATTCAGCGGCAATATTTATGGAAATGTTTTTGAGGCTTTGGTGGGCGCCATTTATTTGGACCGTGGTTTTAAGTATTGTGAAAAATTCATCCAAAAAAGAGTTATTAAGCCATACGTTGACATCAAAAAACTGGAGGGAAAGGTAATAAGCTACAAAAGCCTTTTTATTGAATGGTGCCAAAAGCATAAAAAGCAGTTCAACTTTGAGATTTATGAAGACAACGGCAAGGATGAGCTAAAACATTTTGCGGTAAGATTAAAACTGGGCGGAGAGGTAGTGGCCAAAGCCCGTGCCACCTCAAAGAAGAAAGCCGAGGAACGCGCTGCAAAAAGAGCTTTTTACAAACTTCAGATAAAGGTAGATTCAGAAAAAGCGCCCGCTTAAAAGTTATATTTCTGTCAAATTTCCCAATACGCACCAAGTAATTTAGTTAATGCCTCTAAAGTTGCCTATTTTTGTAAGGAAGCCAACAATAGCTTCCATTGCATCAACAGCATCAACAGTATCAACAGCATCAAAAAAAATATGGCAACCCACAAGTTAATTTTTGATGAAAATTTTGAAGAGCCCTACACGCTCATCGCCATCCATTGCAGCGAAGAGGCTTACAAAATGGCCTATTTAATGAACAGTCACTTAAACTTGAGGTTAAAGAGAAAACAAACCGACCTCGATTTTTCAACCGAGGGATTGCTAATAACATTTCCATTATATGATTTTGATGATGTTCACAAATACACCCATTTTTACCTCATAGCCAACAAATGCAAGTCGGTTGAAGCAGGTTTGCAAAGTTCCGGCGGCTTATTTGCTGAAATGGTTTCAGAAAAATCCACAGTTCACTATCTGCTTCCTGAATTTAAAAAGGTAGATTTTTTTCTGAAAATTTACTCAGATTTTGACACCGTGCCCCTGCGAAAATTTCTTTCAGAAATAAACGAAATAAAACAGATCATTTCTGCCTATATCGTAGAAACTGACCACATAAAACCTAAAAACAATTTAATTTTCGACTAAATGTCTAATCAAAAAAGAACCAAAATAGTAGCTACTCTCGGACCCGCATGTTCAAGCCCTGAAATCTTAAAACATATGATTTTGGAAGGCGTAGATGCATTTAGGGTGAATTTTTCGCACGCAGATTATACTACCGTTAAAAATAACATTCAAACTATACGAAAGCTTTCTGAAGAGTTAGGCACCCATGTTGCCATTTTGGGCGATCTGCAAGGGCCAAAACTTAGGGTGGGGATGATGAAGGAAGAAGTTATTGTTCAACCCGGTGATGAGCTCTTATTCTGTACCGGCGATGAGTTTGAGGGTAACCGCGAACGCGTCTATATGAATTATGACAATTTTCCGCACGATGTAAATCCTGGCGAGCGGGTGCTCCTGGACGATGGGAAACTTATTTTTGAAGTGCTTGAAACCAATAATTTAAACGAAGTAAAAGTAATGGTAATCCAGGGCGGCCCACTTCGTTCCAAAAAAGGGGTTAACCTTCCCAATACAAATATTTCTCTTCCCGCGCTTACCGCCAAAGACAAAGAAGACGCTATTTTTGCCATTCAGCAAAAAGTAGATTGGCTCGCACTTTCCTTTGTGCGCCATGCCGAAGATTTAAAGGAGCTGCAAGCGTTGATCGAGGCGCATTCTGAATATAAAATTCCTATAATTGCCAAAATTGAAAAACCCGAAGCGGTCGAAAATATTGACAGAATCATCGCCTATTGCGATGGCCTTATGGTTGCACGGGGCGATCTGGGCGTAGAAGTTCCTGCTGAAGAAGTGCCCTTAATACAAAAAGAATTGGTGCTTACCGCAAAACGCGCCCGCATTCCCGTAATCATCGCGACCCAAATGATGGAAACAATGATAACCTCCCTAACGCCCACCCGTGCCGAGGTTAACGATGTAGCAAATTCCGTAATGGACGGCGCCGATGCCGTAATGCTTTCGGGCGAAACTTCCGTGGGCAATTATCCCGTGGCGGTCATAAAAACAATGACCCGAATTTTAAAAAGCGTAGAGAATTCTGAATTGATCCGCGTGCCCCAAGAGCCACCGCAAATCAAGACCAACCGCTACGTAACCAAATCCATTTGCTACCACGCAGCACATATGGCAAATGAAATTGAAGCGCAAGCTATTTGCACCTTGACCAATAGTGGCTACACCGCCTTCCAGATTTCCGCGTGGCGGCCTTCGGCTTTTATCTTGGCTTTTACCAGCAACAAGCGTATTCTTGCCCGTTTGAATTTACTCTGGGGCGTAAAGGCTTTTTATTATGATAAATACGTAAGTACAGATGAAACCGTGGACGATGTAAACAGGATTGCTTTTGAAAAAGGCTACGTGCACAAAGGCGATTACTTAATAAACCTCGCTGCAATGCCCATTGTGGATAAGGGAATGGTGAATACGTTGCGGGTTTCGCAGGTGAAATAATTAGTCTGCTACTTCCGTCTTTTCCAGTTTCATCCCCTCCGCTTCTTTGGTAATAGTAACCTTATAGCCAAAACCTGTGGTTTTGTAATTATACACTATTTTCTGAAGCTGATTGTCGTTTCGGGCAATCAGTAGTTCGCTTACAAAATCCCCCTTCTTTTTATTGTTGTTCTGTTGCGTCTCGCTATTGGAACCTTTTGGGTTGGGAAAAGCAAACCCCTTTGGTATTGCAAAAAGCTGTTGCGCCGTAAAAAACGCCTCGTGCCATTTGTCCGTGGGCAGCACCAAGGTTTCGGTCTTGGTAGGCTTGCTCGCCGTCCCGCCCGTAGCTTCGGAATAACTCATCTTCGGAAAATCTTTCTTTAATTCCTCAGCATAGTTTTTTGCGGAAGCATTTTCCCCGGGAGGGAAAAACTTCGAAAGAAAACCGTTAAAAGCAAACCCTTTTTGATTATTGAATTCCACCTCGTCCATCGCGCCATCAATTCCACCCACGTTCATCGTGGTTTTTCCTTCGGCATTCACGATTTTCACTTTCGTTCCCAAGGGCATCACTGCAAGTTTCGCACTTTGCAGATTGGGAAATTCACGTAAAGTCAATCCACTTACAGCGGTAACGTACATAGCATCGGGCGCAGTTTCCGCAGGAATGGAATCAGTTACAACAGTCTGCGTTTCTTCGTTGGTTTTGGCGTCATTTTTACAGGAAAATAAGAGTGTAAAACCTGCAAGGGCAAGAAGGGAAAAAGCTACGGTTTTCATAAGCTGGAGTTTTAAATTAGTTTAAAGATACGTAGTCTTCTGTCATATTTAAAATTCAAGTTTTAATTGCACGTCTATGGATTCCTTTGGAACCTCCTTTTTCTTCGGGGTTTCGTTGTTAAGGTGTGAAATGGAAATTCCCAACAACCGTACCGATTCCTTCATTTTTTCCTGAAATAACAATTCTTTAACCACTTCCAAAATCAATTCTTTGGAAGCGATAAACAGGGAAAGCGTTTTGCTGCGCGTTTGCAGTGTAAAGTCTCGATATTTAATTTTTAGTGTAACCGTTTTTCCAGCAAGTTTTTTGGTCTTTAATCTTTTTTCAACCTCAGCCGCAATTTCCTCGAGTCTTTCAAGCATAAAAATTTCAGAAGAAATATTTTCAGAAAAAGTATGTTCTGCCGCCAACGATTTCTGCGTCCGCGAAGGCTTTACTTTGCTGTTGTGGATGCCACGGACCACCTTGTAATAAAAACTACCGCTCTTTCCGAAGTTCTCCTCTAAAAATTCAAGCGATTTACTTTTCAAATCCTTTCCCGTAAAAATGCCCAAACGGTACATTTTCTCTTTTGTAACCTTCCCAACGCCATAAAATTTCTTTACATCCAACGTTTCCAAAAAAGGAACCACTTCCTCGGGACCAATAGTTTTCTGTCCGTTGGGTTTATTAATATCGCTGGCAATTTTTGCCACAAATTTATTCACCGAAATTCCTGCGGAAGCGTTCAACCCTGTCTTTTCTTTTATCTTTTTCCGAATCTCGGTCGCAATCAGCGTGGCGCTGGGATTGCCCTTTTTGTTTTCGGTAACGTCCAGATAAGCTTCGTCCAAAGACAGCGGTTCCACCAAATCGGTATATTCAAAAAATATGTTCCTGATTTGTTTTGAAACTTCTTTGTAGCGGTCAAAATTGGTTCGTACAAAAATCAAGTCTGGACAAAGCTTTCGTGCTACCGTCCCACTCATCGCACTGCGTACACCAAATTTTCGGGCTTCATAACTTGCCGCGCTTACAACGCCACGTACCGAACTTCCGCCCACGGCTATCGCCTTTCCGCGAAGCTCGGGATTGTCCAACTGCTCCACGGACGCATAAAAAGCGTCCATATCTACGTGTATAATTTTGCGGATGGGCATTTCGTCCTGCATCTTACAAATTTAATATCTTTAATGTCTGGTTGAGCGCAGTCGAAACCTATTTTTAATGGAAACATATTCAATGAAAAAAACAGCAATCATTTTAGGCGCCACGGGCTTAACGGGAAGTATCCTGCTCAAAAAACTTTTGAAAGACCCTGTTTATGAAAAGATAAAACTCTTTTCGCGCAGCACTGCTGATATGAATTCCCCGAAAATTGAGGAGCATTTGATAGATATGTTTCAACTGGAAAATCATTCCGAAGCCTTTAAAGCCGATGTGGTTTTCTGCTGTATTGGCACCACAAAATCCAAAACGCCCGATAAGGAAACCTATAAAAAGATTGATTACGGCATTCCTGTGACTGCCGCCAAGCTTGCAAAACAGAACGGAATTGAAACGTTTATCGTAATTTCAGCAATGGGCGCAGACGAAAACAGCAGTATTTTTTACAATAAGACAAAGGGCGAAATGCAGCGCGATGTTTTAAAACAGCAAATCAAAAACACCTACATTTTGCAACCGTCCCTCATTGCGGGCGATAGGGATGAAAACCGTTTGGGTGAAAAAATAGCAACCTTTTTTATGAAAATCTTCGGGTTTTTGATGCCGAAAAAATACAAAATGATAAAGGCCGACACTATTGCCGAAGCGATGCAAGTTTTGGAAAAACAAGGGTTTTCAAAAAAACAAATCACATCTAACGAAATCAAACAAATAGCCCAAAATGCAGGAAATAGAACGTAAATTTTTGGTCACTTCCGAAGCTTTTAAAAATGAGGCGCACAAACGTACGCGTATCGTTCAAGGGTTTTTAAACACAAATCCGGAACGCACCGTGCGCATCCGCATTCAGGGAAACGATGGGTTTTTAACTGTTAAGGGGAAATCGAACCAATCCGGCCTTTCCCGCTTTGAGTGGGAAAAACAAATTTCACTCGCAGAAGCAGAAGAACTGCTTCACCTTTGCGAACCGGGCATTATTGAAAAAACGCGCTACGAAATAGCCAACGGTGACCATACTTTTGAAGTGGATGATTTTAAAGGGGAAAACGAAGGATTGATCATTGCAGAAATAGAACTCGGTTCCGAAACCGAACCCTTTTCAAAGCCCGAATGGCTGGGAAAGGAAGTTACAGGCGATGTGAAATATTACAATTCAAATTTGAGTAAAAATCCTTTTAAAACTTGGAAAAATGAAAACTAAACTACTATTGATAATTTTAGGAATCACACTTTTTAGCTGTGAAACCAAAATTGAGAAAGAATACATCACCGAGCCTTGCCCAGAGGAAGAGAAAATTCCAATGGCGCAGCTGAAAGAGGAACTTACTCAAAAAGGCTTTCAAACCTTCGATTATGTTGATGAAAAATCGGGCGACACTATTTTGATGCAACAATATTTCATCGCATTCTTGAAAAAAGGATCAACGCGTTCGCAAACCAAAGAAGAAGCAGATAGCCTTCAAAAGTTACATTTGGCGCATTTGGGTAGGATGTATGAAGAAGGTTTTGCAGATATTTCGGGCCCGTTTGGCGATGATGGCGATATTCGCGGTATCACCATTTATAACGTTCCCACCCAAAAAATGGCGGACAGTTTGGCCAATATGGACCCGATGGTAAAAGCGGGCAGATTGGAAATTGAAATCCACCCGTGGTGGGCGGCAAAGGGGTTTCCGTTGCGATAAAAAAAATCTGCCTTGAAAAAAAGTTTCAAGACAGATTTACAATCAACAAAAAAATATAAAAAATTATCTCCAACCGCCGCCCAAGGCTTCGTATAAATCCACGATGGCCTGAAGCTGGTTATTCTTTGTGTTTATAAGATTTAAGCTTGAGTTAAGCGCATTTTCCCGGGCATTCAAAACTTCCAAATAGTTTGCAAAACCGTTGTCCAAAAGCTCTTCGGAATAATTTGTTGCCAAATTATAAGCTTCAAATTCCTTTTGGTTTACCTCAATTTTTTCGGTTGCTGCCTCATAATTATAAAGTGCATCCGAAACTTCTTTACTGGCAGTGATAATGGTCAATCTAAAATCCAAATAAGCCTGTTCCTGCTGTGCCTGCGAGACTTCGTACTGCGTACGGATTTGACGTTTGTTGAAAATAGGCTGCGTCAACCCTCCAATAATAGTTGCAAATAGCGAATTGGCATTGAAAAGTTTATCAATCTCAATATTCTGAAAACCTCCCGTTGCCGAAAGCGTCAATGAGGGATAGAAACTTGCGCGCGCAGCATTTGTAAGTTCAAAAGCATTCATCAAACTGTATTCTGCGGCCATAACATCGGGTCGATTTCGCAGTAATTGCGCGGGAATTCCAGTATTTAACGGTATATCTATGTTTTGATTTTCCAAACTTCCACGTGTAATCTCATGCGGAGCGCTTCCCAATAAAATAGACATTGTATTTTCCAACAGGCGGGCTTGGTTTTTTAAATCGATTAAAATTCCCTGGGCGGTATAAAGCTGTGCTTCCGTTTGCTTTACGCCTACTTCGGTAACGTTTCCGGCCTCCTTTAAAGCTTGGGTTGTTTCCAAACCTTTTGAACGCGTTTCGATGGTTTCCTCGGTAACACGAATTTGTTCATCCAACGCCAACAATTGGTAATAAACCGAAGCAATATTGGCAATCAACCTACTTTTTACGGCTTGGTGCGCCGCAACAGTTTGAAGATATGAAGCTTGAAAAGCCCTTTCATTACTGCGTACTTTCCCCCAGATATCTGCTTCCCAAGAAAGGTTGGCGCTCAATTCATATTGATCAAGTGATGAAAATTGACTTCCAAACTGACCTCCGGCAGAAAATTCCTGATGAGTATATCTTGCATTTCCATTCAAGGAAGGAAAATATCCTGCCTTACCCTGTTTTACATACGCTTCGGCTATACGTATTTGCTGAAGCGCCACCCGGATGTCCATATTGTTTTTCAGGCCTTCTTCAATGTAACCTTGCAACAAAGGATCCGTGAACAATTCCTTCCACGAAAGGGTCGCGATGCTTAATGTATCCTGCGGAAGATTTTCAGTTCTGTAATTTGCTTCATTTACCACTTGGGGCCGTTCATAATCTTTCGCGGCAAAGCAAGAAACCAGCAGAAACGGCAAACTTGCCAATATCAAAATTTTATATATGCTATTATTTTTCATGAGAAGTGTTTTCTTCAATAGTTTCTAATTTTTCAGTCGGTGCGCCCGTAATTTTTTCCTGTAACCACTGGAAAAGGATGAACAAAATTGGAATTACAAAAACCCCTAAAATTGTTCCTATCAATAAACCACCAACGGCTCCGGTACCAATGGAACGGTTACCTGCGGCACCAACCCCGTTTGAAAGTACCAACGGCATCAATCCAAATATAAAGGCGAAGGAAGTCATCAAAATGGGTCGCAATCGCGCTTCGGCACCGTCAATGGCAGCATCCAAAATAGATTCGCCGTGTTTTCTTCGCTGAAGCGCAAATTCAACAATAAGAATTGCATTTTTCGCGAGCAACCCTATAAGCATTATGAGCGCAATCTGAAAGTAGATATTGTTTTGCAATCCCATAAACTGTGTTGAAATATAGGCTCCAAAAACCCCAACTGGCAATGAAAACAGAACCGAAAACGGCAATAAATAGCTTTCATATTGAGCTGCGAGCAAAAAGTAAACGAATACCAATGACAAAATGAAAATCATCGTTGTTTGGTTGCCTGCGCTTTTTTCTTCCAAGGTTAAACCTGAGTAAGCGATATCAAAATTGCTTGGTAAGGTTTGGCTAACGTCTTCAACAGCGGCAATAACATCACCCGAGCTATAGCCCGGCGCCGGCGCAGCAGTAACTTTTGTGGAATTGAACAAATTGAAACGTGTAACCGATTGTGGCCCATAAACCCGTTTCAGCGTAACGAATTGGGTAATTGGCGTCATTTCACCACTGGCAGTACGTACATAAATATTGTTCAAATCGCTTTCACTTGCCCTGTCTTCCGGCAATGCTTGAACATACACGCGATATTGTTTTCCGAAGCGGGAAAAATCTGCTGCGAAAATACTTCCTATATAACCTTGTAAAGTGTTGAAAATGGTTTGCACCGAAACCCCAACTTCTTTTGCCAATGGCACGTTCAGTATCATTTCATATTGCGGGTAACGCGTGTTGAAAGAGGATTGTGCATATTGAATTTCAGGCCGTTGGCTCAATTTTGCAATAAACTCCTGATTGGTTTGGTCCAAATCTGTAAAGCTTCCACCGGAGCGATCCAAAAGATTCACTTCGGCTCCAGCGGAGTTTCCAAAACCGGGAATACTTGGTGGCGAGAAAAATATAATTTGCGCCTCTGGAATTTGCGCAGCAATTCCGAAAAGTTGGCCAGTTATTGCCTGCACCGAAAGCGATTCGTCTTCTCTGTCTTTCCAATCGTCAAGCCTAATAAAGCCAAGTCCGTAATTGCTTCCCGCACCGCTGATCAAACTTCGACCGTCAATAACCGACGCACCTTGTACGCCAGGAAGGTCTTTTATTTTATTGTATAGTTTTAGGTTTACCTCACGCGTACGATCAATTGAAGAACCCGCGGGAAGTTCTACGTTCATAAAGATAATTCCACGATCTTCATCGGGCACAAAGCCTGTTTTCAAAGTTGCAGATGACCACCAAATTCCCAAAACTGCCAAAAGCAAAATAACTCCAGTAATCCATTTATGCCTGTATAGGAAATGGACAGATCTTCCATAACGGTTTACAGTAGCTTTAAAACCTCTGTTGAAACCGTTAAAGAATTTCTGAATAAAACCTGGTTTATTGCTGTTTTGTTTTTCATCGTGACCTTTTAAGAAAAGTGCACTCAGCGCGGGTGTTAAAGTCAAAGCGTTTATTGCAGAAATAATAATTGCAACAATAAGCGTTACTCCAAACTGCTCATAAAATACTCCCGTAGGGCCTTTTATAAAAGTTACGGGGATAAACACTGCAGACATCACCAAGGTAATGGAAACAATAGCTCCGGAAATTTCGTGCATGGCTTTAAGCGATGCCTTTTTCGGGCTTTTCTCTCCTTCGTCAATCTTTGAATGGACTGCCTCGACGACTACAATAGCGTCATCTACCACAATACCAATTGCCAATACCAAAGCGAAAAGCGTCAGAAGGTTGATGGAATATCCAAATAAATTTAGGAAGAAAAATGTTCCAATAATCGAAACTGGTACCGCAATTGCCGGTATTAAAGTGGAACGAAAATCCTGCAAGAATATAAATACCACAAGAAAAACTAGCAGGAACGCTTCTACCAAAGTCATTACCACCTTTTCAATTGAGGCATTCAAAAAGTTGTTAGTATCATACGGAATATAATACGTGATGCCTTCGGGAAGATTGGCTTCCACTTGAGCCAATTCTACTTTTATAGCATCAATAATTTCCTGTGCATTTGAACCTTTCGTTTGAAAAATACCCATATTTACCGCAGGATTTCCATTGGTAACAGATCCACCTGCATAAGATTGTGCGCCAAGTTCTATTTGTGCAACATCGCTCAATCTCAAAAATTCGCCATTGCCCAAAGCTTTAATCACAATGTCGCTGTATTGCTGCTCAGTTTTGTAACGTCCCGGATATTTAATGGTATATGAAAAGGCTTCGCCATTATTTTCACCCAAAGAACCTGCCGCGGCTTCCAAACTCTGTTCTTTTAAAGCTGCAACAACATCGGAAGGCATCAAACTATAGGCTGCAAGTTTTTGAGGATTTAGCCAAATGCGCATGGAGTAATCTTTTCCTCCGAATACACTCACGTCTCCCACACCATTTACCCTTTGTAATTCGGGAATTACGTTTATCTTTAAATAATTCTGAAGAAACGTATCGTCATAATCTTTGTTGGTGCTGTAAAAGGAAAGAAACATCAACGCACTGGTTTGTTGTTTTGAAGTTGTAACCCCAGTTTGAATTACAGCTTGAGGCAACAATGAATTTGCACGTGCCACACGGTTTTGAACGTTTACAGCGGCAATATCGGGATCTACATCCTGATCAAAAAACACGCTGATGGAAGCCGTTCCGTTGTTGGTGGCGGTAGAAGTTAAATAGGTCATTCCTTCCACTCCGTTTATTTGCTCTTCCAACGGAATAATAACGCTTTCAAGAATGGTTTCGGCGTTCGCCCCTGGATACGTTGCATTCACCTGAATGGTCGGTGGGGCAATATCGGGGTATTGGGTAATGGGCAAATTGGAAAGTCCCAAAATTCCCAAAATCACAATAATTATCGAGATAACCGTAGAGAGTACGGGTCTGTCTATAAATGTTTTTAACATGATTGGTTTTTCTTAAACGGTTATCTAAAAACTTTTTCAATAGGTTTGGCAATGCTGTCAAAAGGCATTTCCTGTGGATTTATTTTGGAATTTCCACGTAGTTTGTTTGCACCTTTTGCAACAATTTTATCACCTTTCTGCAAGCCGAAAGCTACCACGTAAAGGTTTCCAACTTCTGCCGTTGTCTCAATTTTGGTTGAAGTGGCCATGCCATCTTCGCCCACTTTATACACATAAATACTGCCTTGTTGTTCGTAAGTGGCTTCCTGCGGAACAACTACAGCGTCGGTATAAACTTTCGGAATTTTAATTTTTCCGCTGTTACCGTTTGTTAAAATTCTTGAAGGATTATCAAAAACAGCCCTGAAAGAAATAGAACCCGTATTCGCATTTACTTGTGAGTTAATAGTTTCAATGGTTCCTTCTTCTTCGTAAAGGCTTCCGTTTGCCAATAACAATTGCACTTTCGGAAGTTTTTTTATTTTTTCCTCAAGATCCTTTCCTTCCGCATTTTGAATAAAATCCAAATATTCCTTTTCATTCATTGAGAAATAAGCATACACTTTGCTGATGTCTGAAACAGTAGTCATAGGGACTTGTGAAGATGGACTCACCAAAGCACCTTTCCGAAGATTTATGGAACCCACATAACCATCAACTGGGCTTTTTATGTTTCCGTAATCTATGTTTGCCGCAATGCTGTTATAGCCACTTTTTGCTTGTTGGAGTTTTGCTTTGGCAGTTTCAAGTTGCACATTGCTGATAATATTTTTTTCAACCAAAGGCTTCAGTTTATCAACCTCAACCTGTGCAGCATTCACGTTAGCGCGAGCGGCAGCGGCGTCTTGGCTCAAAGTTTGGGTCTCCAGTCTAAATAACGTTTGTCCTTTTCTTACTTTTTGACCCTCATCAACCAAAACATCCGTAATATATCCTGAAATTTTTGCATTTACCTGACTGTTCACAATCCCTTCAATACTTGCAGGATAGGTTGTAAATGCTGTAACAGTTTTCGTTGGAATTGATACAACCGGTAAAGTTGGGGCTTGTTGTGCCATTTGGGCCTGTTGTGCACTTTTGTCATCGCCACAAGAAGAAAACAATAGCAGAATGCCTAAAGCTATGGGAAGTGAATGAATAAAATTTTTCTTTTTCATTGTTGATTTAATTAGTCGTTTTTATGTTTTTCAGTAAGCTTTTTTTGAATTTTTTCCATGGAAGCACTTGCTTGTGCAAGGAATTCCAAATAATCTTTATGTAATTCCAAGTCGAAGATTTCTGAACAATCCTCAGGAAGTTCTGCATTTATTTCCTTTTTATATTCCATTATTTCAAGATGCAGATCGCGTTCGCTTTTCCAGTTTTTGAGCATTTCATTCATGGAATTTATCATCACATCTGGAACAAGTGTGAAATACTTTTTTCTATCGCCACATTTTGTGTGATAGGTAATTCGGTTTGCGGCCTGCAAAGTGGTTAAATGTGTTGAAATTGTACTTTTACTGGCATTAAGCTCACAAACCAAAGATTCAAATGTGGCTCCTTTTTTGCCCGTTAAAATCAAGGTAGAAAGAATTCGCGCTGCCAGAGGAGCAAGTTGATCCTTGCTCTCAATGTGAACTCCCAATTTCTCAATTAAGTTTTCTTTTTTAGTCAAAATATGTGTATGATTTAAAATGAAGATGCAAAAGTACGTTTGGTTCGTAATATTCCGAACCAATCAGTATTAATGTTTTGTTAAATAATTTTTAAGGGTTTTCTGAAGCAGATTTTATTTCAATCTGCTCACGAAGTTCATTGCCGTCCTGATCTACCGTAGTCAATAAATATGCTCCCGGTTTTGGTGAAATGGCCAATTCGTGAAAGGTTTCGGTCTTTCCGATATATTTTGAATTCAAATACCAAAAAACGGTAGTTTCGGGCGAACGATGGGCCAACTTGAAAATGACTTCGTTTACATTTTCATCAAAATTCTTCGGAAGAAGCACGGTTTCATTTTTCTTCGGATAAATAAACGCCATCAACTTTTCGCCTTCCTGCAAACAATTCGGCGCAAAGGGCGGCAAGATTTGGTATTCGGGGTGAAGTTGTGCGTAATAATATTCCATTACCGGCGGCAGAACGAACCAGTTCTTTTGAACCATTGCTGAAAGTGGATAACACGAAGAATTCACCCGAAAATTTTCCGAATCCTTTAGAAATACAGTTTGATGATACAGGCAAGCTTCCGTTCTTGTTCCGTTTTTTGGAATCCATTCCATTTTTGTTTCCTCGCAAAAAAGTCCAGCAAGATGGCCGCTTTTGGTACAGATTTCAACCTCAACCAATTCATCATACGGAATTTTAAACCACCCACTTTGTGGCAAAACATTTAATACATCAAACAAAACTGGTGCGGCAGCTTGAATCCCTGTTAAGCCCGGACGACCTTCACCATCAGCGTTTCCAACCCATACACCGATTGCGTATTTCGGTGTAACCCCAACGGCCCACGCATCTTTAAAACCATAACTCGTTCCGGTTTTCCAAGCAAGCGGTTGACTGCTCGTGAAAAATTCCCAGTTTTCCTCGCCACTTGGGCGATTCACTTTTTCCATTGCTTCGAAAGCTTCGTAAATCGCACCGGCATTCCAAACAGAGGGTTTTTGCTGAATTTCCCCGAAGGATATTTCCTCGTGATCTTTCATATAAACGGGTTCCACAAATTCATTTTTTCGGTATTCGCTGGAAGAATTGTTGAAGAAATTTAAGGTGGAAGCCATTCCGGCATAGGCTTTTGTGATATCCCACAAACTGCTCTCCGCGCCACCGAGAATTAACGATAAGCCGTAATAATCCGCAGGTTTATCGATTGCTTTTTGATTGGTCTTTTTTAAAACATTATAAAACCGCTGAAACCCAAAATCCCGCAACATCCGCACCGCGGGAATATTTAACGAACGGGAAAGTGCCACACTCGCTGGCACCGCGCCATTAAATTTTTTATCGAAATTTTCAGGCGTGTAACCATTTACGGTCGTTGGAATATCCGCCACCAACGTATTCGGAAGAATTTCGCCAGCATCCAATAATGAAGTGAATAAAAATGGTTTCAAAATACTCCCCGTGCTTCGTGGTTTTTCAATGATATCCACAAAATTATTGTGTTCCCGAGTTGTTGGAGAATTGCCTACATACGCCAAAACCTCGCGGGTGTTTACATCCAAAACCAACACCGCAAGATTATTGATTTGGTTTTGCGCCAGCATATAATTTTGCTCTTTTACAATATTGTTCACTTTCTGTTGAAGCGAAAAATCAATCGTGGTTTCAATACTTTTTCCGAGATGTTCCCTTCTTATTTTTTCGGTTAAATGCGGCGCAAACTCTGGCAATGGCAAAGGTTTTCCGGGAAGAATTTCGTCCAAAGCCAATTGATAGGTGGTTTCATCAATTACTTCATTTTGAAAAAGCTTCAATAAAAGAGCATCTCGTTTTCTCTTTAAAATTTCTTCGTTTTTCCCGGGAAAAATAAGCGCCGGCGCATTCGGAAGAACCGCTAACGCCGCCGATTGCCCCCAACTCAATTCGCTGGCAGGAATGCCAAAATACCGCCACGAAGCGGTTTCCAACCCAACCACATTTCCACCGAAAGGCGCGTATGAAGCATATAAATTCAAAATAGATTTCTTTTTATAACCTGCTTCCAATCGCGTGGCTTGAAAAATCTCTATAATTTTTTCGAAATACGTTCTTCCTTTATTTTTTCGGGAAAGACGGATTACTTGCTGTGTGATCGTACTCCCACCTCGGCGGGAATCGCTGGTAAGATTATTCCAAAGTGCTTTTGAAATGGAAATTGGATTGAAACCGGGATGCCAGTAAAAATGCTCGTCCTCAAAATAAAGAATACATTTTTCAAATCTTTTTGGCACGGAATCCATTTGCGGGAACCGCCACTGCCCATCATCGGCAATTCGTGCGCCGAGCATTTGCCCGCTGTTGCTTTCGGCGACGGTTGCGGTGGGAACGTTAAATAATGGCGAGGGTAGGCAGAAGAGCCAGGTTACAAATAAAATGAGCAGGAGGCTTAGTTTTATTTTGTGGGTTTTTAGGATGGGGAGAATTCTTTTCATTAATTAATTCCTATCATATTCCCAAACTCCTTGAATATTTTTAACTTTTGGCGGAGGCGTCCATAGATCGGATGTTTCATAATGGATATCAAATAATGCATTTTTAAAATCTCTATCAAAAATTGGTTTTGTGAAATAGCATAAATTGGGATAGGTTTCATTAAGAACTTCTCTTGCATCTTCAAAGTCATATTTGTTATATATGGAATCATATTCTTTCTGCGTAACAAATTTTATTCCTCCAGTAATTAAATCTGGATTCAAAATCAACTTTTCATTAATCCCATATAAACTATCAATGCCTGCGGTCGTTTCAAGTTTAAATTTTTCAATAATATAATTTTCAAATTCAAAAGCTGGTACTTCACTTTTGTAAATTTGTGCCATTGATTGGTTATTAGGTTCTAAAATGCAATCACAAATTTGGTTTTCTTCTTCTTTTAATAAATCATTGATTAGTTCAGCAGTTTTTTCAGAATAAATTTCTGAACGCGTTTTTTGCTTTGTTTCACCGCAACCAAAAATCAAGTTGAATAATAACAATAAGCTCAGTATTCTGAAATCCATTTTCATAAACTCATAATAATTTGATTTCTATAAAATATGCCGGTTGAGTAGCAAAATTCATATAAAATTTACGGTTATAGCAAAAACCCCTTCCGTCATTCCAAATCGCTTTTGGGCGATTTGAAATGCCACCTTCCCCTGAAAAAGGGGAAGGAGCTTTTTCGTTCATTTGATGGACACCAAACCTTCCCTCCTTTGGAGGGACGGGAGGGAGGCCTATTGCTCCACCGTAATCCACATCCCCTTATTCCGTGCATAATAATTGTTGTCATACATAGCCTCCACCTGCGTTCCGGGTAAATAATAAGTTCCAAGATAAGAAGCGTTTAATTTTACACTGAAAGTTTTGGTCTCACCCGCGTTTAAATCGAAGAAGAAATTTACCCTATCGTCGCGAATGTCCGTATAACGTGCGTTTCCGCTTGCGCCACCGCCCAATTCTGAAAAACTGGTGTTTACGATTTCCCAACCGCTTGGAAAGATTTTTGCCAAAGCCACGTGGTTTATCCAATTGTTGGAAGTGTTGGTAACACTTACTTTCGCGATGATTTCCGTGCCCTGTCGCAATTTTGTTACATCAATTGGTTTTCCATCGCCTCCCAAATATTCAGATTTTATGGAGAGATTGCGTCTTTCGGCAAGTTCTTTTCCGAGCGGAAGTTTCCCGCGTTGCGATAGCGTAACGTAAACCACATTCCCTTTTTTGTTTGTTACCGAAACGGAATTGCTTCCCATTACAAACGAAAGGTCGCGCTGCGCAATGGCGCGGTCGGTTTTCACCTCAACCGATTTTCCGGCATTTGTAAAGGTAAGCTCCATCGCCTTTCCGCCGTTTTTGGCAACCATTTTCGCCATCGCCATTAAAGCATACGAAGTTTCCTGAGTGCTGTACCAATTTCTGGATGAAAGATCTTTCGCTACTGAAATAGCTAAATCACGTTGTTTCGGATCGCCCAATAAAACCAAGGTTTCCAAAGCCATTGCGCTATTTCTAAAAGGCGAACCGTAGGTGTAATAATCATATTTCTGCGAAACAAAATTAATGTTTGCGGTTTGTGCAATCTGTTGCGCGACTTCCTCTTTGCCGGCCAAAGCATACGCCGCAGCCAGTCGCCATTTGGCATCATTGCTCAGTTCCTTGCTTTCGCGAAGGCGGTTCATTGCAGCGAGCTCCGGTTTTCCGGCCAATGCCAAGGTATAAAGTCTGTAAGCCTGCGTTAAACTTGAGTTGTACACCGCATAACTATTTCGCCATTGGCGCGCCGTGTTTTGTTGGTACAGCAACCAATTGCTCATAAAACTTATAGGCAAAGCGTAGCCTTTTTGCTTCGCTTCTAACATGAAATGTCCCGCATAAGTTGTGCTCCACTCATCTGCTTCGCGTTCGCCGGGCCAATAGGAAAGTCCGCCGTTAGAAAGTTGAAATCTACCCAAACGCGCAATAGTTGCCTTTACATTTTTTTCAATTACTTGCTTTTTGTCGAAAGTAATATCGAAAACATCTGCCAAATACAGCTGCGGAAATGCCGAAGAAGTAGTCTGTTCCAAACATCCGTAGGGATAGTGGATTAAAAATTCCATCCGTTTTCCGAAATCCATCGGCGGCAAGGTTGAAAATTCCAGCATTGCGGCATTGCTTCCCGGAACGCCAAAAGTTTCGAAATTTATGTTTTGCGAAGCGTTTCCGTCCAAGGTATAATTTGTGGATTTTTGCGAAATGGGGTTCGGGTTTTCTACGTCAATTTCCACTTTGTAGTTCGCTTTTTCGCCATTACCGGAAGCGGTTACTTCAATGGTTTGAAATTCCTTCGTCGGTAAAACTTCAAAATCGAAATTCACAATCTGCTCGCCCGGTCCGCTGAACGAAACAGTTTTGGAAGCACCGTTTTTCGGTTTCAGCGCATCGCCTGTTTTTACGGTAATCGTGGCGGTTTTCACTTTATTCTCCATCGCAAAAACGGTAACCGGGAGCGTAACGGTTTCACCCGGTGATAATTTCCGCGGAAGCGAAGCCAGCACCATCAGCGGAGTACGGACGGGCGTAGTTTTTTCGACACTGCCGTATGCACTTTTGGTTTTATCGCCCGCAATTACCATCGTCCGCACCGAACCGATGTAATTTGGCATCATAATATTATGACTTGCAATTTTTCCGGCGGCGAGTTCGAATGGTCCCAGATATTTCACAACAGGTTTAAATCTGTCGGCTTTTCGGTTTTTTGCACCCAAAGCCGCATCGCCACCACCGATTGCGTAAATATTGTCCACACTGCCGGAATAGGCGCCAATTACGTAATCAAACATATCAAAAGTCTTAACCCCCAAAGCCTCGCGACTGTAAAAAGCTTCGTGAATATCTGGCGTTGCGAAGCGTGTTAAATCCAGCAAGCCTTCATCAACAACCGCCAAAGTATAAGTCATTGGTTTGCCTTTTTCCTCGGAAACTTTTACGGTGAATTGTTTCTCAGGTTTTAAAACTTCAGGCATCGAAATTTTCGGATGAAGCACCGTTGAAGGATCTTCTACCGAAAGCGGAATAACGCCGTAAAGCCGTATCGGCAAATCGTTTTTGGTCTGGCTATGGGGTTGAAGTAAAGAAATATTCACATAAATATTCGGCGCCATTTCCTTTGTGATTTTTATAGCCGCTTTGGTTTCGCCTTTTTTGGTTTCAATCCAATGCGTTGCCAAAACTTCGGTACCGTTTTCAACGCTAATCAGCGCATGGCCGTCACTTCCCGAAGGAAAGGTTATAAACGCTTCTTCGCCAACATTGTATTTTTCTTTGTCTGCAGAAAAAAGTAACATTCGAGCACTTTCCGAATCACCGTCACTTGGGCGCTGCCACCAGTTTCTGTAGAAATAAGTGATTCGCCCTGTTGCGTGGCCAGATTGTTTATCGATTACGCGAATTAAATATCTGCCGCCTTCTTCTTCGGGAATATTTACAGTGAATTTTCCTTTTCCGCTACCATCGGTTTTTACCGTGAATTCTTTCACAGGACGATGCACGGTTGAATTTTCATAGGTTGAAAGATTGTCCGAACCACGATTCCACCACCAACGCCATTCAATCTGGAAAACTTTTACTTCAAGTTCGCGATTTGCCGCAGCTTTGCCCTGCGCATCCACGGAAACTACGTCAAAAGTTGTGTTTTCATCCGTAAAATAGGAACCGTAACGCCCAGCTTCGGGCGATTTTAAACCTACAAAATGTGAGAACGGCGCCAAATCCTTCGAAAAAATATCCATTGAAAAATCGCCGCCGCCTTCATACACTTTCGTTAAAAAAGTTGCTTTCAACATTCCGGGTGCGTTCTTTCCAACCTCCAGATTTTGGCTGAAAGAAGTGCTTCCTTCAGAAGAAAGTTGCGCATCCAAAACGGGAATTTCCACTTCGGAAAAAGTTCGGATTGGATCGATAAAATTGTATTTTGGAAATTTTGGAAAAGCTGAATTGCTGGCTCGAAGCGTGGCTGTCATATCAATTTTCAAATTGCGCGCAGGCGAACCGTGAAGCCACATGGCGCTTGCCGTTCCTTTTACGGGTTTTGTGGCGTCGAGAATTTCATCGTCAAAATCCAGCTTAATTTTTAACCGGTTTGGTTTAATGGTCGCCACTTTCAACGTATGCGAAAATTGCGCGCCTCCAACGGTAATGGTTGCGTTCCAATTTCCTGTTGGGGCGGATGGGTCGGTGGCTATTGGGAAATAGTAAAAACTCTCCAGCCCCCTAGCCCCCGAAGGGGGAACTCCTGATGCGGAATTACTTGTGTTCAAAACACTTCTTTGAACCAATTTTCCGCGGGCATCGGTCACTGAAAGGGTTACGGGGTGGTTTTTGGGCAAGGGATTTGCGTTGTCGTTGAGCACGAAAGTCAAGTGAATGCTGTCGCCGGGGCGGTACACGCCGCGTTCGGTGTAGCTAAAACCTTTCAGTCCCTTTTGCAGTTCCTTCCCTGAAATGTCGAAATTGCTCATGGAAAGGGCATTTCCGTCTTCCAGTTTTACATAGGCAAAATTGTTTCCCTTTTGTGCTACGGCGAAGGCTGCATTTTTATCGCTATCATATAAAGTAGTACCGTCGCCATCGGTGGTTACGGTTTCAATCAACTGTTGCTGATAGTTGAAAAGTTTGATTTTTACACCACTTTCCGGTTTGGCGGAAATAAGATTGGTGGCAAAAAAATGGTAGCTTTTGTTGTTACCTTTTTTTACGATCAAGCCCAAATCGGACCCCAATATATTGGCCGTAACTATGCGATCCTCATTGTAATACGCCGGATGGCAGGGGTTGTCGCGCTGTTCCCAATTGTAATTGTAGTTGCGCCAACTGTAAATTTCATTATCCCAATAACGCTGCTCGCGAATTTCCTCATCTTCGGAGGAATCAGTGGCATAATAGGGGTCTTCTTCGTAATAATCATCGTAGTATTCATCTTCGCTTTCCTCCGTATTTTCTTCTTCGGAATTAGATTCGGCACAATCATAAATTATATAATCCTTTTTAAAACTGAATTCTAATTGATAGATAGCGCCCGGTTCGGCCTTGAAATATTCCGAAAGGTTGATGCCGTAAGCCTTCCAACTGCCGTTGTTTCCCAGACCGTCGTTTTTTAGCTCGATGGTTTTTTTAGCGATTCTTCGGCCAACACGCTTGATGTCGTAGGTGTTCGGATCGTTCAGATTATAACTTTGGAGAAATTGCAGCACATTGCTCTCGTAAATTTTGATGACGCGCACATCCACTTTTGAAAGATTTACCGCTTCAAAATAAACCGGCGTTGCAGCGGAATTTGGAAGAATTACGCCTTTTGAAACCATTCGCACCGCGGGTTTCAATTGTTCAAAGGAAACGAGTTCCGAAAATTCCTTTTTCAGCCCGAAACCTTCGGTGTTTTTGATTCCCGTGAAGACGGTGACCTTTACATCACCCACTACACGGTTTGGGGGATACACATTCAAAACGTTTCCGTTTACCTCATAGCGAAGATCCGTAGTGTTTTCAATGGCCACCAGGCCCGCAAAATCCTGGTTTTCCTGCAACGGGTCCGAAAAATTGATGCTCAAAAGGGCATTGGGCGAGGCGGTGCTGCGGATATCCACAATGGTAAAATCGTTTTGCCCCGGGATTTTAAATGTGTTTTCGCCCTTGTTTTCGGCACCGATCGGTTTGCCGTCCCATTGAATAAGAATTTCAGAATCGGTGGTTTTTCGGGCAATGCTGTCTATGGTAAAATTGAAATAATTTGCATCGGCAGCTTCGGCGGGCCATTTTAACTTTAGTTTTTTTTCCCCTTGGGAAGCGGAAACCAATTGTTTGGCCTTTTCCAACGAAATAACATCGGATGTTTCAATGGAGGCTTCCACATACTGCCATTGCTTGCTGTAGCTCTGCAAATTCCCGAGATCTACTTTAAAATTGGGCGTAATGGTGTGAAAGCTGAAAGTATAGGTTTTGAACTCCTTGGCAATGTCTTCGTAAAATTTATCCAGTTTTACCGTTACCGTATATTCCGTGTCCGGTTTTAGGTATTCCGCAGGTTGAAAGATTAGGGTTTTGCCGTTTTCGACAACCAACTTCCCTTTCGTTGATGGCGAAATTTTTAAATATTCATCGGCGGAAAGTTTCTGCGTTAGCTCGAATTGCTCCAGAGGTTTCATCAATTCAACCCGAATATCCGTCGTGATGGATTGGTTTCCGTAGGTGTTATAGGAAATGTATTCCTTGAATTTAAAGAGGTTGTCGGTTTCGGAATGTTTGTCTTTGTCTTTGCAGGAAGAAATTGTAGCGAGAAAAACAAAAAAAAGCAAGCGGTGGAAGGGCTTCATAAGGATGTTTTTGGAAAATTAAATGTATGGGAAAAAGGGGGATCCTGCAAGAATGATAACATAGCAAAACAAACCAGAGGTGCTTTAGCCCAAATCACTCCTGTTCTTTATATATCCCAATTGTCAATTCGCCTTTTGAATTCATCGTGGCGCGATACATTCCTGCGGTGTTGAATTCCATCGCCACATTTCCATCCTTATCAATTGCAACAATGCCACCATCGCCGCCAAGGGCAGGTACTTTTTTCTGGATAACTTCATAAGCGGCTTCCTGTAACGTCATTCCTTTATATTCCATCAAGGCAGAAATATCATAGGCAACAACAGAGCGGATAAAATACTCGCCCCAACCCGTTGAAGAAACGGCGCAAGTTGCATTATTTGCATAGGTTCCAGCGCCAATAATTGGCGCATCGCCAATTCGGTTCCAGCGTTTATTGGTCATTCCTCCAGTTGAAGTTCCAGCGGCGAGGTTGCCGTGTTTGTCCAAGGCCGCACAGCCCACGGTCCCAAATTTTGAATTTTTTATATAAGAATCTTCAAAGGAAACCTTCTTTTCATTTTTGCTTTTTTCCTTTTCCAAAACCCGTTGTAAAGACTCGTATCTGTTTTGGGTGTAGAAATAGGACGTATCCATCATTTTATAACCCATACCTTTTGCAAATTCTTCCGCACCGGCGCCATAAAGCATTACGTGTTCGCTTTTCTGCATGACATCCCGCGCCAAATCGATTGGGTTTTTAATGTGCTTCACGCCCGCCACTGCTCCCGCATTCAGCGTAGCGCCGTCCATTATGGATGCATCAAGCTCGTTGGAGCCTTTGTGCGTAAAAACGGCACCTTTTCCGGCATTGAAAAGTGGTGAATCTTCCATTACATTAATAGTATGCGTAACGGCATCCAAAGAGCTGCCACCATTTTTCAAAATTTCATACCCTACGGAAATTGCTTCTTTCAGCTTAGCTTTATAGGCGGCTTCCAAGGAATCGCTCATATTTTCCTTCAAAATAGTTCCGGCGCCTCCGTGGATGACAATTCCAAAGTTTTCTTCCTTTTGAGTTGCATTTTCTGAAATCTTTTCCCTCTCAGAAGTAGATTTTTCTTCGTTTTTACATCCGAAAAGAAGAAAAATAGCAATAAAATATGTTAAAATTTTAACCATACCATTAATTTTAAATTCATCTCTAATATACGTGAAATATACTATTTACGGTGCATCACGTAATTGCAATTGTATTTGAGATGCTAAAAATCTGTCGATAATCCGATAAAGTGCGCAATTTATTCGTTAAAGTGCATTTTTTAAATATTTTTTTATATATTTGAATCGACATCAAGCCCCAAATCTGGTGTCCCCCCAAATTATGCACCTACTAAAAAGCAACCTACTTGCAATGGCATTGCTATGCCTAGTGATTACCTCCTGTTCAAAAGAGGATTCTGTTGAAGTTGAAGCCGCCAAGTACGACATCGATTTGGCTTTGGCCCAAAGAAACGACAGCCAAATGTCTTCTGAAATTTTAAATCTGGTTAATGACCATCGCGCGTCATTGGGCCTTTCCATACTAAAAATTGATACCCAATACGCTTCCGCCTTTGCTGTGGACCACACTGAATATATGATTGAAAAGGAGCAGATAAACCACGATAATTTTGGCTATCGTTCCGAAGGAATAAAATATCACGACAACGCCGAAGTAGTAGGCGAAAACGTTGCCTATGGCTATGAAACCGCCGAGGCCGTTGTAAATGCTTGGCTGAACAGCCCCGGACACAAAGCCATTATTGAAGGAAATTACACACACACCGGGTTTGGTGTAATGAAATGCGACAAAGGCCGAAGCTATTTCACACAACTCTTTTATAGAAAGTAACCTCACATCCCTTTTTCTATTAGTCTAAATTGCCGTATTTTTACGTAACAGTTAAAAATACGGCAATGGCTATTAAAAAACCTTTCAATTTAAATAAGTGGGTTGAGGAAAATCGAGATCTTCTGAAACCCCCGGTGGGCAACAAGAATTTATATGTTGAATCTGACGATTATATAGTTATGATAGTCGCCGGTCCCAATGCCCGAAAGGACTATCACTACAACGAAACCGAGGAGCTTTTCTATCAACTTGAAGGAAATATTCAGGTTGCAATCCAAGAAAATGGCGAGAAAAAAGTGATGGAACTGGGCCCTGGCGATATGTATCTTCATCCCGCAAAGGTGCCGCATTCTCCCGGCAGGAGTGCTGGTTCAATAGGCTTGGTTATTGAAAGAAAACGAACCGACCTTGAGGGAAAAGACGGCCTACTCTGGTTTTGCGACAATTGCAACAACAAATTATATGAAGTTTACTTCCCGCTAAGCGATATTGAAACTGATTTTCTAAAACACTTCAAACATTTCTACGGAAGCAAAGACCTGCGAACTTGTAACAAATGCGGAACGGTGATGGAAGCCGACCCACGTTTCACACAAGATTAACGGCGTATTTCCCAAACAGATACCGTTTCGTTTTACTTTCTTCAGCGCATTGTGTACCTTTGCGCTTCATAAATTTCAGAATAAAAAATCATAACTATATGCAAGCAACAACCACTAGCTTCGGTATCGAGGAAGCATTGGAACAATTAGGAATTAAGGACGTAAACCAAGGAACTTCCACTGGAAATGAATGGTTTTCAAACGGGGAGGAAATTTCATCTTTTTCGCCCGTTGACGGCCAACTCATCGCAAAAGTGAGCACCACTTCCAAAGAAGATTACGAAAAAGTAATGCAAAGCGCCACTTCAGCATTTAAAGACTGGCGATTGAAACCAGCTCCACAACGTGGGGAAATCGTGCGCCAATTTGGGGAAGAGTTGCGAAGATTGAAAGAGCCGCTCGGAAAATTGGTTTCCTATGAAATGGGAAAAAGCTATCAGGAAGGTCTTGGCGAAGTACAGGAAATGATTGACATCTGCGATTTTGCAGTCGGTCTTTCCCGTCAGCTTCACGGCTTGACGATGCACAGTGAGCGTCCCGGTCACAGAATGTACGAGCAATATCACCCGCTTGGGGTTGTCGGGATTATCTCAGCATTTAACTTTCCGGTAGCCGTTTGGGCTTGGAACACGGCATTGGCATGGATTTGCGGCGATGTTTGCGTTTGGAAGCCTTCGGAAAAAACACCGCTTTGTGGAATAGCTTGCCAAAAAATAGCTGCGAAAGTTTTTGCAGACAACAATTTGCCGGAAGGGATTTCTTGCCTAATCAACGGCGATTATAAAGTTGGTGAAATGATGACCAACGATAAGCGCGTACCTTTGGTGTCAGCTACCGGTTCCATTAGAATGGGGAAAATTGTTGCACAGGCTGTTGCTGCCCGTCTCGGAAAATCATTACTGGAACTTGGTGGAAACAACGCCATTATCGTAACTCCGGATGCAGATATAAAAATGACCGTTATCGGCGCTGTGTTTGGCGCTGTGGGAACTGCTGGACAACGTTGCACCTCAACCCGAAGATTGATTATTCACGATAGTATTTATGACAAAGTGAAGGATGCCGTAGTTGCTGCATACAAACAACTTCGCATTGGGAATCCTTTAGATGAAAAAAATCACGTTGGGCCTCTTATCGACAAGGATGCCGTGAAAATGTACAACCAAGCACTTGAAAAAGTGGTTGCGGAAGGTGGAAACATTATTGTTGAAGGCGGCGTTTTGGAGGGTGAAGGCTACGAAAGCGGATGCTACGTAAAACCAGCCATTGCCGAAGCCAAAAATAGTTTCGAAATCGTGCAGCACGAAACCTTTGCCCCCGTATTGTATTTAATGAAATACAGCGGCGATGTTGAAAACGCCATCGAACTTCAAAATGGCGTTGTGCAGGGACTTTCATCAGCAATCATGACAAACAATCTTCGCGAGGCGGAACGTTTTCTTTCGCACGCTGGAAGCGATTGCGGGATAGCAAACGTAAACATCGGTACCAGCGGTGCCGAGATTGGCGGTGCATTTGGTGGTGAAAAGGAAACCGGCGGCGGCCGCGAAAGCGGAAGCGATGCCTGGAAAATCTATATGCGCAGACAGACAAATACAATCAACTATACCACTGAGCTTCCTTTAGCACAGGGAATTAAGTTTGACTTGTAGTAATATATTTTAAAAGAAAAAAAAGCCGCTTCAATTGAAGCGGCTTTTAGATTTTATATTATTCCGTTCGGCTCAACCCATTTAAAACGGTTGGCATCCTGCGGAATTTTTATACGTTCGGCAATACGAAGCATTCGCGAAGGTAATTTCAAAAGATAATCCCGTGCCTTTTCAGCTTCATCGGTCAAGCCGCTGATTTTTGAAATTTCCCAATGGGCATTTAATTTTTCAAGAATATCAATATAATCAAATGTGGTATAAACGCCCAAACGCTGTGCCGCGTTGCTGAAATCGTCAAACGCCGAAGCCATTTTTCCGCCGCTCTGGCGAAGGTTTTGGGCCGGCATAATGATTTTTTTCTGCATCATATCCTGAAAGGCAATCATCATTTCGCTGGCGTCGTATTCAAAAATAGTCTTTACAAATTCGCGATATGCCAAGTGGTGGCGCATTTCATCGCCTGCAATTATATTGCACATTTTCGCGAGCATTTTGTTGCCTTTTTTCTTTGCAATCTTTCCCACGCGGTTGTGGGAAACATTCGTTGCCAATTCTTGAAAACTTGTATAAATAAAATTTCGGTAGGGATCGCGGCCGGTTCCCACTTCAAAACCGTCGTTGATTAAATGTTGGGTGGTTTTTTCAACTTCCTTCATATTTACCCTTCCGGATAAATAAAGATATTTGTTCAAGGTATCACCGTGGCGGTTCTCTTCTCCCGTCCAGTGGCGTATCCATTTGCTCCAGCCGTTTCGGCCGTGCTGATCCACGCCTTCCATATCCATCAACCAACTTTCGTAGGTCGGCAGTGCTTCTTCCGTAACCATATCGCCCACCAAAACGATCCAAAAATCATAGCCCAATTCTTTGGCCTCTTCGCGGATTTGGATAACCTCATCCATATAATTTTCCTTTTGGAAATTGGGCAATAGATCGGTGGGTTGCCAAATTTCATCAACGGGAATCAAATATTGGTCAATATAACTGTCGATTTTCTTTTCAACAGTCTGCATTACTTCCAAACGGATATTTTTAAGCGCCATGGTGTTATTTTAGAGGAATTACAAAGATAGCAAGTGAAAGATGGAATTTGTAATAAAGAAGTCTTAATTCCTGCCTTTTTCTTCGGGATATAATTTATAAACAGGTTCGCTCTGCCAAATTTCCATCGAATCTACATCGAGCATGGAGATTTTTCCTTTGAAAGCCGCGCCCGTATCCACATTCCAAACATTGGCAAAATTTGCGGGTTTGTCAAACCCAACACGGGTTACAGGTGTATGGCCGATATAAATTTCTTTAAAAAGTTTTAGCCGTTTTGGGTATTTATCGTCTTCTTCGGAAATGGAGGAATCTATCGCGCAGACCATTTCCCAAAGGGTTCGGTCCCAATAGACCATATTTGGATAATACTCACTTTGCGGCCCATGCTGATTGGTAAAACCCGCATGCAGAAAAAGGCGGTTTTGAGAATCTATGTGATAATTCACCAAATTTTCAAAAAATTGAAGATGCTTTTGCTTTTCTTCTTCGGAAATTTTCGAATAGCTTTCCACGCTACTCTCCCCACCCTGACTGAGCCACATGGGGTTCTTTTCCCCGAATTTCAAATATTTATAAAGCAATTCGTCGTGATTTCCGCGGATGAAGATGCAATCATTTTTTTTCGAAAAATCTATCAAATACGAAACCACTTCGGCAGATTCACTCCAGCCATCCACGTAATCGCCCACAAAAATATATTGTGTGCCTTTCGGAAGAGTTACCGTTTCCAATACTTGCTTCAATGCCCTAAACCCTCCGTGAATATCGCCGATTACAACTGTTTTCATCATTTAGAAAATAAATAAATCAATCCAATTACGCAAAGAATCGCGAGGACAAAAAAGAATATTTTCCAAAACGAATACGGCCGTTGTCCAGAAATTATTCCGCTCTGCCCGTTCACAAAAAAGTTATAGCGTTTTCCTTTAAACTTATAAGTGCTTATGTAAACCGGAAGCAGAATATGCTTGAAAGTTTCTTCGGAAAGTTTCATATTCATTGATGAAACTTGCTGGGTGTCGCCACCAATATCGCTCCGAATCCAACTGTCTGCGATGCTTTCGGCTATTTTATTACTTTCCAGATGTCCTTCCAAAAGCGGAATAGTATATTTTTCAGTAACAAAACCCGCGAGATAGGAACTGTCAAAAGGTTTCAGCATTTTTAAATTCCACCGAGCTATTTTCTGTGGAATAACCCCTGTTTTTTGATTGGAAGCTTTAATCAAAGTGTCGTCAACAAATCCCGAAACACTTCCCGAAGCAGGATACCAGCGCGTTCTTCTTTCTTGTACGGTTCTTTTATTTTTTCCGCTGCCCACTGTTTTGGTCACGTAATAATATTCGCCACGCTGGCCTGTATAATCTGCATAAAGTTGGGCGTCAAACGTCCAATACGGCGCATAAAGCCCTCGCGTCTTTTCGGGATCGATGGCTGCCTTTTTTAGATTGTTCGGCGCAAACCAAAGTCCGTCGACCCATTTTTTAAAAATTTGAAATGCCTTTTTTTGATCAATTTGAAAGGGCAAAACCGCACCCGGAAGTATCCATTCTTCTTTATAGGCATCTTCAATAATCAAGGGAGAACCGCAATAAATGCAGGAAAGCGATTTATAATTTTCTTCAATGTGTTGGTTGGCACCGCAATTTTTACAGTGGAGCATCGTGATTTCCTCGCTATGTTTTTGCGAGCCCATCTTTTCGAGATAAGGTTTCAATTCCAATTCCTCAAAACCATTTTCGGAAGGGGCAATCGTTTCGGTATGGCCGCAATAATCACATTTTAGCTCAGTTGTCCCAGGCGCATAGGTAAGCTCTGCGCCACAGTTGACACAAGATTTTTTGAGTTCGGATTTTTTTGGTGAAATTTCTTCCATTGAAAATATAAACCTCCCGGTTTAGAATTTGGGATTGCTTCGTGCCTCGCAATTATTGCGGTGGAAGCGGCGGTGGGGTATTTCCGCCCAAAAACGATTTCAATTCCTCAATTTGCTGAAGCGGTGTCCATTCTGCCAAACCGGCTTTCCAAACTAAAGTGTCTTTGTTCACCGTTCTGCTTGCAAACAAAGATTGCAACTGCTCAAAACTCACCGGACCGGCTTGTGTGCCATTGGCGGCGTAAAAATATTGGACTGCGGCAGGCATTGGCGGCGGCATCATTCCACCCTGTGGCTGCTGTTGCATTTGCTGTTGGCCCATTTGTGGATTCATCATGCCGCCCATTTGTTGCGCGAGCACGAAGCCCATGCCCATTCCCATTCCGGCTCCAGCTGTTCCACCTTCGTTCGCAGCAGCTGCTTCAATGGCTTTTGCAGTTTTGAATTTGGTGAGCTTATCCAAATCCAACTTGTCAATCCTGCTGTATTCGAAGATTTCCTTTTTAAGGTCTTCGGGCATGGAAACGTTTTCAATAAAGAATTTTTCCAAGGAAATTCCCACGCTGTTAAACTCCGGCTGCATCACTTCCTTGCAGGTTTCGGAAAGCTCGGTAGTGTTTGCCGCGTACAGTTCTATGGGAAGTTTTGCTTCGCCAACAGTATCTGTAAATCGGGTGGCGATAAGGCTTTTTAAATGTTCGTTTATTTCGAAATTTGTAAAGTTATTGTCCGTTCCAACTATGTCAACAATAAATTTTCCGGCATCATTAATCCGGTATGCATAGGTTCCGAAAGCACGGATTTCAACCAAACCAAAACGGTCATCGCTCAACGTAATCGGGTTTTTGGTGCCCCATTTTTCATCGGTAAAAAGATGGGTGTTCACAAAATAAACCTCAGCTTTGAAAGGACTATCGAAACCGTATTTCCAACCTTTCAACGTGGTTAAAATAGGAAGGTTTTGGGTGTTCAACGTGTAGGTTCCCGGCTTAAAAACGTCTGCCAATTGGCCTTCGTTTATAAAAACTGCGGTCTGCCCTTCGCGCACGATGAGTTTTGCGTTGTTTTTTATTTCGTTTTGGTAGCGCTCAAAACGGTGACAAATAGTGTCTGGCGTATAATCCAGCCACTCGATGATGTCAATAAATTCATTGCTTAGTTTTTCTTTTATTGTGTCGAAAATGCCCATAGTTCCAAAATTTTAAAAATTGAAGTTTAAAGATATAAAAATAGGTTTAACATTGGATTAATTATAACTCACCTTCCGCAAAATACGCAACGACTCCTTTAAAAGTTGGTATGCTTCGGCGTCGTATTCCCTTAAAAATTCCTTGGCTTCCTGCAATTTTTCCTTGGCTTCCTCAAAATCGTTCAAATAGCAAATAAGGTAAGTTGACGGCAGGTTGCGCAAATCTTTTACTTCGGAAGCGGTGAGCGGAATGTTCTTTTTCAGCTTTTCCAAAACTGCATTGTTGGCATTATAGATGTGAAAAAGCGTTTTTCTGTTGAACTGTGGCGGTTCAAAAATCAATTTTGAATCCATATTATAGGAACCATTTTCTTTAAAGTGAATGGTTACTTCTTCCAACGGATAGTATTTAAATTGTTCGTTCAATCCCAAATGCACATATTCCACAGTTTTGAAATAATCCTCTGTATAGGCAATGCTGATTTCATCCAAAGCCGAATAAAATAGCCGAACCTGTTCGTTTATCAATTCAATATCAACCCGCGAATAATATAAATTTTCCTTTACCCTTTTTGGATTTCCCGCCCAACATACCACAAATTGTTCCTTAAAAACCTTGTAATGGCTTTCCAAATCTTTGTGGCGATGGTTGATAAAATCAATCACCCCGTCCAGCGTGAGCTCAATATTGTTTTTGGCGGCGTTTTCAATGGATTTTACTATTTCGGAATTCACATCTTTTATCTCAATATCAAAATCCTTCGGCATTGAAATACTGCCATCGCGCAGAAAAATGGAGCCGCCCCAATATTTCCAAATATTTTTGCGCAACGAAGTGATCTTTCCATTCGGACGGATCGTTACCAAGCCCACCACCTTATCTGAAGGCAGATTTGGAAATGCGACGTTTTCATAAATTATCAGCGGCGCATTGGTAAGATAGGCGTTTACGAGGTTTTGGATCTTGCTGTCGTCAAAAAAATCGACACCCCGAATCTCGTTGGTTTCATCCTCAACGCCAATTACGATAAAGGAATTATTTGCTGGATTGCTATTGCTGAGCGCGCATATGTGTTTCAGAAATTTCGCCTTTCCTTCTTTGGTGCCGAGGTCTATTTTTCGCTTTTTATCATAGAAACTGCTCTCGTCGTTATGGGCGAGCAGGTTTTTGATAAGTAGGCGTTTGTTGATCATCGCTCAAGGTTGCAGGTTGCAAGTTGCAGGTTAAAAGTTATTTTTTTCTAATCATATTTTGAACCTTTTTTGTCTGAGTTTTTCAGATATATCATAAATGATTTTATTTTTCTACTATTTAAAATGGCTTTTTCAGAAATTCTTTTGAAAGTTTCCTCATCAATATGGTTTCTATCCAAACAACGATATAATTGTGATCTTGTTTCGCCACAGGAAGCCTTAGCAATACTTAAAAAATTAATAAATTCCCGATTTCCATCTCTTTCAAAACCTTCAGAAATATTATCCATTATGGATCCCGATGCACCATTTATTTGTTCCCGAAGCTTATAATCCCTTTGCAAAGAAGTATTTTGAATTATGTTCCAAACATCTTTACAAATTTCTCTGGCCAACTGCCAAATCTCTAAATCCTCAAATCTTTCTATTTTAGCCATAAGGTAAAATTTTAGGTAAACTTGCAACCTGCAACTTTCAACTTGTAACTTTATTCACAATAGTAGAAGAAGCCTGATCCAAACACATCACCGTCAAATCCGCGATATTCACGTGCGGCGGTCGCGTTACGGCGAACCAGATAATATCGGCAACATCCTCAGGTTTTAAGGGGGTGTAGCCTTGATATACTTTTTCGGCTTTTTCAGAGTCGCCTTTAAACCGCACCTCACTGAATTCCGTTTGCACCAATCCGGGGTTTATGGCTCCCACTTTTATTCCCTTTCCGTTCAAATCCAATCGCATTCCTTGATTTATGGCGTCCACAGCATGTTTACTTGCGCAATACACGTTGCCTTTTGGATAGACTTCCTTGCCTGCAGTGCTGCCAATATTTATTATGTGACCGCTTTTGCGCTCCATCATTTTTGGAAGAATTGCTTTGCTAACGTAAAGTAGGCCTTTCACATTAATATCCAACATCGCGTCCCAATCGTCGATATTCCCCTCGTCAATGGTATCCATTCCGTGGGCGTTGCCAGCATCGTTAATTAAAATATCAATTGTGGAGAACTCCCCCGGAAGGGATTGTACCGCAGCAAATACCGCTTCCTTGTTGCGTACATCAAACTTTAAAGTGTGCACTTCCGTTATCTTCGAAAGCTCTTCGGAAAGACTTTTTAGCCGTTCCTCTCTTCTTCCGCAGAGAATTAATTTCAAGCCATTTTCTGCAAAAAGTCTTGCCGTTGCCATTCCGATGCCAGAGGTAGCCCCGGTTATAAATGCTGTCTTGTTTTTCATATTCAATCTTTTTCTAAAAATACTATTTCTATAATTTCCGTAATGGTTAAAATTAGTTAACCCAAAAGTTAATAGTTCTTAACACTCATAAAACTATAAATCTCGGTTTATATGTTTGTAAAACTAATTCTAAAAAAAAAACCATGAAATCCCTATTAAAATTTAGCTTAATTGCTTTGCTCATTTTCGGCTTTACCGCCTGTAGTAGTGATGATGATGCCACCAATCCTGATGGAAAGGCAAAATTGTCCCTTAGATTAACTGATGCTCCAGGCGACTATGATGCCGTCTTTATCGATGTTGAAGAAGTAGTCATTAAATATAATGGCGGGCAGGATGATGTTGTTTTAGGCATTAACGCGGGTGTTTACAACCTTTTAGAACTAACTGCCGGAGTAAATGTATTATTGTTTAATGACGAAGTACCCGCAGGAAACATCAGTCAAATACGTTTGGTTTTGGGAGAGGACAACACTATAGTTGTTGATGGACAAACATTGCCATTAGATACTCCCAGCGCACAACAATCGGGTTTAAAAATTCAGGTAAATGAAAATCTCCAACCTGGAATTTTATATGAATTTATGCTCGATTTTGATGTAGACAAATCCATCGTTGCACAAGGCAATGGAGGTTATAGTCTCAAGCCCGTTATTAGAGCAACAACTGTAGCGGAAAGTGGTGCAATTTCAGGAGTTATTATACCCCCAGGAATTATTACAATGATTACGGCAGATAATGGCAGCGCTCAAATTTCTACATACGCAAACCCTGCAGGCGAATTTTTAGTAAGCGGTGTTCCAGATGGAACTTATACCGTAACCGTTCAGGCTGATATTGCTTTGGGCATTCCACCTATTGTAATTAATAATGTAATTGTTGTTCAAGGTGAAATTACCAATATGGGACAAATTGAATTACAGCTTTAAAAAAGCATAAACAAAAATTTTAAAAAGAGGAAAACTTAAAGTATTCCTCTTTTTTAATTTAACCAATCATTAACAGGGTTTTCTACAATAAATTTTCAATTTGCACCGTCTTTTTATAAAGGCTTTAAATTGAATCTAAATACGGTATGGAAAATACAAATTCGACCTTTGACATTGGGGCATTAAACGAAAAAATTGAAAGGGAAAGTGCATTTGTGGATGTACTTTCTATGGAAATGAACAAAGTAATCGTAGGCCAGAAACATATGGTGGAACGGCTTATGATTGGACTTTTGGGCCAAGGCCACATCCTTTTGGAAGGTGTGCCCGGACTTGCGAAAACCCTTGCAATCAACACACTTGCAAAAGCGGTGCACGGTACTTTCAGCCGTATACAGTTTACCCCAGATTTGCTTCCCGCGGATGTTGTGGGAACGCTCATTTACAATATGAAAGTAAATGACTTCAGCATAAAAAAAGGTCCCATCTTTGCCAATTTCGTACTTGCGGATGAAATTAACCGGGCTCCCGCAAAAGTACAATCAGCGCTTTTGGAGGCGATGCAGGAAAAGCAGGTAACCATTGGCGAAACCACTTTTACCCTCGACAAGCCATTTTTGGTAATGGCAACCCAAAACCCAATCGAGCAGGAAGGAACCTATCCGCTGCCAGAAGCGCAGGTGGACCGTTTTATGCTGAAAACGGTAATAAAATATCCACAGATTGCCGAAGAGCAACTCATTATCCGTCAAAACTTAAAAGGCGCTTACGAGCAAATCAATCCAGTGGCGACCATAGACCAAATTCTTCGGGCACAGGCTGCCGTTCGGGAAGTTTATATGGATGAAAAGATTGAAAAATACATTCTCGATATCATTTTCGCTACACGAACTCCCGAGAATTTTGGGCTTGCAGACTTGAAACCACTTATCAATTTTGGCGCATCACCACGTGGAAGTATCAACCTTGCCATTGCCGCTAAATGTTATGCCTTCATCCGCCGTCGCGGGTATGTAGTGCCAGAAGATGTTCGCGCGGTAGTGCACGATGTGCTTCGCCATCGTATCGGCATAACTTACGAAGCGGAGGCCGAAAACATTACTTCCGAAGACATCATCAACAAGATTGTTAATGTAATTGAAGTACCGTAAAAGTTCAAAGTTGCAAGTTGAAGGTTGCAAGTTAAAAAACTTGGAACCTGAAACTTGAAACCTGAAATCTGAAACTATCGTGGATACAAAGGAACTTCTTAAAAAAGTACGTAAAATCGAAATCAAAACGCGTCGGTTGAGCGACCACGTGTTTGGTGGCGAGTATCACAGTACGTTTAAGGGTCGGGGGATGACGTTCAGTGAAGTGCGCCAGTACCAATTTGGCGACGACGTCCGGAATATCGATTGGAACGTTACGGCCCGCTACAACGAGCCTTTTGTAAAAGTTTTTGAGGAAGAGCGCGAGCTTACGTTGATGTTGATGGTTGATATTAGCGGTTCCGAATTTTTTGGAACGCAGGAACAATTCAAAAATGAAATCATTACCGAAATTGCCGCAACGCTCGCTTTTTCAGCAATGCAGAACAACGACAAAACGGGACTGATCCTTTTTTCAGATGAAATTGAACTTTATATTCCCCCGAAAAAAGGCAAGTCGCACGTGCTGCGAATTATTCGTGAATTGATTGAGTTCAAGCCAAAAAGTAACAAGACCGATATTGCCAACGCCTTGAAATTTTTAAGCAGCGTAATGAAGAAGAAAGCCATCGTTTTTGTGCTTTCAGATTTTATTGCGGACGGTTACCGCGACACTTTAAAAATCGCCGCCAAAAAGCACGATGTAACGGGAATCAGAATTTACGATAAAGCCGAGGAAAATATACCAAATCTGGGAATGGTGCAGATGGAAGACCAGGAAACAGGGGAACTTTTATTGGTAAACACAGGGTCTAAAAATGTGCGCAACCAATATTACAGTTATCATCGCGAAAGGGTGGATTATTTCAATGAATCGTTTACAAAAAGTGGCGCAGGCACTATAAGTACACGGGTTGACGAAAGTTATGTGAAAAAATTGTTGGGATATTTCAAACGCAGGTAGGCGCGCGATTCATCGCGCGCATTTAAAAGAAATCAAAATTTGAATTGAAAAAAAATAAAATCCATATTACAAAATTTGAAAGATTGAAGCCATTTGGTTTTCAAAAGAACCGCTCGTTTCTTTTTTCTCTGTTCCTTTTTCTTTGCTCTTTCCTCTCCTTTTCGCAAGTAACCTCCTCCATCGATTCCACAAAAATCAAGATTGGCGAGGAAATACTTTACACCATCAATGTACAAGCAGACTCAACGGATGTTGTGGTATTTCCCGAGGAGCAAACTTTTGCGCCTTTGGAAATGATTGAGTCCTATAAAACCGATACCACTTTTGAAGCTTCCAAATATCGGCTCGTAAAAAAATATGGATTGACGCAGTTTGATAGCGGCCATTACACCATTCCGCCGCAGCGCATTTTCATCAACAACAAACCATTTTTGACCGATTCCATAAAGGTTGAAGTGGCCGACGTTCCCGTTGATACGACCAAACAAAAAATGTTCGACATAAAACCTGCGGTGGAAGTTAAAAGCCCGCCGTTTGATTGGTTGTCGCTTCTGTATTGGTTGGTTCCGATACTTTTAATTATTGCGATTGCGATTTATCTCTTCCGAAGAAAAAAACGAAAAGAAGCCGCCGAAAAGCAATTGCCGCCCTACGAAGAAGCAATCGTTGCCTTAAAACAGCTCGACAATTCGCAATTGCTGAAGGAAAATAAAAGCAAGGAATATTACAGCAGCCTTACCGAAATCGTAAAAAGATATTTGGACCGCGAAGTGGACGAAGCCGCTTTGGAGAGCACCAGTGACGAGCTAATCACGCGGCTGATGATGCACAAAGACGCGGGGAATTTCGACTTTGATTTGGAAACCATCCGCAAGCTGGATGCAATTTTCAAACGTGCCGATTTGGTAAAATTTGCCAAAATGAACCAAGAGTCCGGACAGGCGGAAGTTGACCGAAAAACCATTGAGGAAATCATCAACGAAACCCACGAAGCCGTTCCCGAACCCACCGAGGAAGAGCTTTTGGCCAATCAGGAATACATTGAAAAACTTCAGAAAAAACGCCAGCGCAGAAAATGGATTTTGGGAATTTCGGGTGTACTTGCGGCGATTGTTTTGGCAGGAATTATCTACGGCGCCGCTACCGGATTCGACAACTTAAAGGATAAAGTTTTGGGCAATGACCTCCGCGAGCTCGCCGAAGGCCGATGGATAAAGAGCGAATACGGCAACCCGGCGGTAATTTTGGAAACCCCCGAAGTGCTTGTCCGAGCGGAAGCTCCCACCACAAATGCCGATAAAAGTGCGGTGATGGGAAGGGATTTCTTCACCTATGGCGAAATGAATTCCCCGCTTTACATTATGGTTTCAACCACACAGTTCAGCCAAAAACAGGACATTGCCCTGGAAACGGCACTTGATGCGGTTTTGGACGATTTAGAGCAAAGTGGCGCGAAAAATCTAATAGTGAAACGCGACGATTTTGAAACAGATAAGGGCATAAAAGGATTGAAAGCCTACGGCGAATTCAACGTGCAGGTTTCAGACACTAAAATGTTGAAACAAAAAAGCACCTATGAATTATTGCTTTTCGCGCAGCAGAACGGCTTGCAGGAAGTTTTGATAGTGTATCAGGACGATGGCAAATACGCCGAAGAAATATTAAAAAGAATCGAAGCTTCCATAGAGCTTGAAATTTCAGAGAAAGATGGGCAGTAATTTCGAATTTGTAAATCCGCAGTTTTTCTGGTTGTTCCTCCTACTTCCGGTACTCGTGCTATGGTATTTATGGAAGCGGAAACAGCAAACGGCTTCATTAAAAATATCCAGTGTCAGCGGTTTCAAATCTGGCAAAAACTGGTTGGCGCGATTAAAACCGTTGCTTTTCGCGCTTCGTCTTTTGGCACTTTCAGCTTTGATTATTGCAATGGCGCGACCACGCACCGTTGACGAATCCACAAAAACAAAAACCACCCGCGGAATCGATATCGTGATGGCAATAGACGTTTCGGCAAGTATGCTGGCGCGCGATTTAAAACCAAACCGTTTGGAAGCATTGAAAACAGTAGCTGCGCGTTTCATAAATGGTCGCCCGAATGACAGAATCGGCTTGGTGGAATACGCAGGCGAAAGTTACACCCGCACGCCGTTGACGAGCGATAAAACTATTGTGCTTTCGTCCCTAAAAAACATAACCTACAACACGACCATTGAAGGTGGAACAGCAATCGGTTCCGGTTTGGCAACGGCGGTAATCCGTTTAAAGGAAAGCCGCGCCAAAAGCAAAGTGATTATTTTGTTGACCGATGGGGTAAACAACACAGGATTCATCGACCCAAAAATTGCGAGCGAGCTTGCCGTGGAGTTTGGGATAAAAGTATATACAATCGGTTTGGGAAGCAACGGAATGGCGATGTCGCCCATTGGCATTCGTCCCGACGGTGGTTTTCAATACGGAAATGTGCAAGTGGAAATTGACGAGGTGTTGCTGAAAGAAATTGCGGCAAAAACCGGCGGACAATATTTCCGGGCAACGAGCACCACCAAACTGGAGCAGATTTACGAAGAAATAAACAAACTGGAAAAAACCGATATCGAAGAGTTCAAATACACCCATTATGATGAAATGTTCCGCCCGTGGGCCATTTTCGCATTAATATTGATTGGGTTTGAGTTTTTGTTGCGAACTACAATATTTAAAGGATTTTTATAGAAATGGATCAAATAGTTTTAGATCAACCCATATACTTCTACATTCTCTTCGCCATTCCGGTGATAGTGGTGGTTTTTCTATTGCTTTTGGTTTGGAAAAGAACGGTTCAGAAACGATTTGTTGATAAAGAACTTCTGAAAAAATTGAGCCCAAACCGTTCGCTCTTTAAATCTGTTTTAAAAGTTTTGGTGCTTTGTTTGGCCATTGCTTGCTTAAGTTTTGCATTGGTAAATCCTAAAATAGGCACCAAGCTCGAAACGGTAAAGCGCGAAGGCGTTGACATTGTTTTTGCGTTGGACGTTTCAAAAAGTATGTTGGCGGAAGACATTGCGCCCAACCGTTTGGAAAAGGCAAAACAGCTCATTACCCAAATAATCAACGGTCTTGCAGGGGATAGAATTGGAATCATCGGTTATGCTGGGAGCGCTTTTCCGCAGGTTCCCATCACTTCCGATTTTTCATCTGCAAAATTATTTTTAAGTGGAATGAATACCGATATGGTTTCTTCACAAGGAACAGCCATTACCCAAGCCATTGAACTGGCGCAAACTTTTTATGACGACGAAGACCAGACCAATCGCGTGCTTTTCATCATTTCAGACGGGGAAGACCACGAGGGCAATGTTTCGACAATTGCCGAGGAAGCTGCGGAAAAAGGCATCCGCATTTTTACCATTGGCGTGGGAACTTTGGAGGGCGGCCCAATTCCTATCAAAGAAAATGGCGTGCTTCAATATTACAAACGCGACCAAAATAACGAGCAGGTAATCACCCGTTTAAGTGAAGAAACTCTTAAAGAGATTGCCAAAACCGCCAATGGTGAGTATATTGACGGCTCAAATACCAAAGTAGTTGTTGATCAAGTTAAAGCCATTTTAAACGGAATGGACAAAAAGGAATTTGAGGCCAAGCAATTTACCGATTTTAAGGACCAATTCCAGTGGTTTTTGGCTGGGGCATTATTTTTGCTGGTTTTGGATGTGTTCCTTTTGGAACGTCAAACAGCTTGGCTCAAAAAGTTGAATTTGTTTAATGAAAAGGAAAAACAATAAAATGATGTTTGTGGATAGAATGTTTTTTCAGAAAAATGCTACGCGGAAAATTGCGATAATTCTGTGCGCTGCCTTTTTCTCGTTGAATTCATTTGCCCAACCACAACCTACCAAGGAGCAAAAAAAGGAGCTGAAAGCTGCACGGAATTATTTGAGTGAAGCCCAGCAAGCACTTCAAAAGGATAAATTCCCCGAAGCAGAAGCAGATTACCGAAAAGCGATTTCCCTCAACCCAAAAAGCGAAACTGCAAAGTACAATCTCGGCACCGCTTACTACGGAAAAGAAAAAAATGCCGAGGCCATGCTTCGCTTTAAACAAGCAGCAACCACCGCAACCAGCAAAGCCGAAAAGCACAAAGCCTTTCACAATCTCGGGAATACGTATATGAACGAAAAAAAATATGCCGAAGCGGTGGAAGCGTATAAAAATGCACTTCGCAACAATCCAAATGACGACGAAACGCGGTATAATTTAGCATTGGCGAAGGATATGTTAGAAAAAAATCCGCCACCGCCCCAAGACGATAATAAGGACGATAAAGACCAAAACAAGGATAACCAGGATCAGGATAAAAAAGACCAACAAAACCAAGACAATAAAAATAACGAGGGCGACAAAGGCGACGATAAAGACCAAAAGGACAAGGGTGACCAAAACGAGGATAAGAAAGAAGGCGATAAAGACAAGGACCAAGGCAAGCCCGACAAGCCAAAAGATGAGGAGGGCGACAGGCCACAACAGCAGCAACCAGTCCCCGGACAACTTTCACCACAGCAAGTGAAAAGTCTGTTGGAAGCAATGAACAACGAAGAGAAAAAAACGCAGGAAAAGATAAATGCCGAAAAACAAAAAGGCGCAAAAGTGAGAACGGATAAAGATTGGTAGATTATGAAGACGAAGAGTTTTTTATTCCTTTTAGGATTTGTGCTATGCAGTATAGCTGCCACTGCGCAGGTTCAGTTTGATGCCAAGGTTAGCAAAAAAAGACTTGGAATAAACGAGCGTTTACGGATAGATTTTGAAATGAACCAAGATGGCGACAATTTTAGACCACCGAGTTTTGATGGTTTCCGCGTTGTGGGCGGTCCCAACCAATCCATCAGCAATTCGTGGATAAACGGCAAACGAAGTTTTTCAAAAACATATTCCTATTTTTTAGCGCCGCAAACCCGCGGAAAAATTACCATTGCACAAGCCACGATTGAAATAGAAGGCGAAACTTATAAAACCCTTCCCGTTGAGGTGGAAGTAACCGCCGCAGTCGATGTGCCAAAAGACGGCAACAATGCCGATTACGTAGCCAGTGAAAATGTTCATTTGGTTGCTGAAGTTTCAAAAGCCAATCCATACCTAAACGAAGCAATTACGGTTACCTACAAACTTTATGTTTCGCACGACGTGAGCATTACCAGCCAATGGCGCGAGATTGACACTCCAAAATACGCCGATTTTTGGAGCCAGAATATTGACAATCAAAACAATTTTAAGGTTTACGAAGGCAAATACAATGGCCAGGATTATCGATACGTGGTGTTAAGAACCACCGTACTTTATCCGCAAAAAACAGGCGAATTGGAAATAGAACCGCTCACGCTGGATATTCCCATAGACGTGCAGGGCAACCGCCGCGATATATTTGGCAGAAGAGTGATGGAGCGTGTGAACAAAACCATTTCGGCAGGAAAGCGTACCATTAACGTGAAACCGCTTCCCTTGGAAGGCAAGCCGGATGGTTTTAACGGTGCCGTGGGCGATTTCACTTTTGATGTAAACACCAATAAAACCCAACTAAACGCCAACGAATCACTTCAATTGGACGTGAAAGTTTCTGGGAAAGGGAATTTAAAATTGTTCACCCTTCCCACCGTAAAACTTCCAAATACTTTAGAAGTTTATGAGCCCGAACACAGCGAAAGCGTAAACACCACCATCGGCGGAATGTCAGGCAGCATAACGGATTCCTATACTGTTGTTCCGGAGTTCAAGGGAACCTATCCGGTGAACCCGATTACCTTTTCGTTCTTCGACCCGAAAACTGAAAAATACAGAACTATTACTTCAAAAGAATTCACTATTGAAGTTGGAAATGGGCCCATAAGTTCGGCAAATCCTATTGCAAATTCCAACGATGCGAAAAAGCAAGTTGTACTTTCAAAAGATAATTTCAAATACATAAAATTGGACGCCAACCTAAAACCCATTGCACAGGAAAGTTTTTTTAAATCGCCATTGTTTTGGTCGCTTTTGGGCGGGCCATTCTTGTTGATTCCCCTATTCATCCTTGCAGGAAAAAAACGCAAAGAGCGCTTGAACGATGTGGAAGGAAACAAGTTGCGCCGCGCAAACAAACTCGCCAAAAAATACCTTTCGGAAGCCAAGCGGAACATTCAAAACCCAACTGCTTTTTATGAGTCGTTAGAGCGAGCACTTCACAATTATTTAAAAGCGAAGCTGAATATTGAAACTTCGGAAATGGAAAAGGGTCTTATTTCCAAAATGCTGCTCGAACGAAATGTGGAAGCCCCAACAGTAGAAAGCTTTATCAGCCTTTTGAAAAGCTGCGAATTTGCGCGATATGCTTCATCTTCAACAGCATCGGTACAGCAGGATTACAGCAAGGCGGTGGAAGTAATTTCAAACATTGACAAACAAATACAGTAAAAATTGATGACGATGAAAAAGCTACTGTACATACTTATTTTATTGGTTTCTACATCCGGAATTGCACAAAATGAAACGCTTTTTGAGCAAGGAAAGGAATTATACAAAAACGGAAAATACCAACAGGCCATCAATTCCTGGATGAAAATTTTGGACAACGGCGAACATTCTGCCGAGCTGTATTTCAATCTGGGAAATGCGCAGTATAAGCTGAACCACATAGGCCCGAGTATTTATTATTACGAAAAAGCGCTGCAGCTTTCCCCGAACGACCAGGACATTAAAAACAACCTTGCCTTTGCCGAAAACGCACGCATTGATTCGATAGAGCCCTTGCCGCAGACGGTCTTTTCAAAATGGTATAATAGTATTTCCAGCATTTTTACTTTTGAAGGATGGGCGGTTTTAGCAGTTGCTTTTTCATTATTTTTTGTAGCGTTGTTTCTTTTTTACTATTTCGCTTTTTCTGAAAAAAGAAAACGCTTGCTTTTTGTGAGCTCCATGTTTGCAGGGTTTTTATTGGTCGCGTCATTGACAATGGCATTTTTGACTTACGGTGATTATTCAAAAAATCAACCCGCAGTTATTTTTGCAAGTGAAATAGAGGTAAAGACCGAGCCTTCCATGGGTAGCAACATAGCCTTCACGCTCCACGAAGGAACAAAAGTCCAGATTTTGGCACAGGACGGCAACTGGTTTCGAATCAGTTTGGCCGATGGAAAAGACGGCTGGATTCCTGCTTCAGATTTAAAACAACTTTAGAATTAATATTTAGTTAACAGGATTTAAGCCAAATTCTGCTATTTTTGCTTTTCTTAAAAAAACACGCTTGCGGTTAACCAGTATTTTATTGTTGCTCGTCTTTACAAGTTTTCTTGTAACACCTGCTATTATAAGTCTTTCTGGTAATCAGGCTGATGTTTCGACATTTTTTTCGATGAACGAGGAAGAAAATTCGAACAAAATGCCCAAACCCAATTTTGTCTTCGATATTGAAAAAATACAATCAAACTGCAATAGTTTAGAATTTCTGAAAAAACAGCAAAACCGAGATGGTTTTCAAATTGACAGTTATTCCAACGTATTTTTAGACGTAGTGTCACCTCCTCCCCGAAAAGCTTAATCTTTTCTAAAAACAAATTTTTAATTTATTTCCCAAAAAAATTCCATTGCATTTGCAATCTGGAAATTTTTGTCAATTTATTGGCTTTGGGGACAATTCATATAATTTCAAAAAAACAAATAATCATATTATGAAAGCACATACTAGAGAAACTCAAGCAACGATGACGCCACAAAAGGCGCTGCAATTCTTAAAAGAAGGAAATTTAAGATTCCAAAATAATTTAAAGGCAAATAGAAACCTATTGGAGCAGGTAAACGATACCAGCGAAGGGCAATTTCCCTTTGCCACAATTTTAAGCTGTATAGACTCTCGGGTTTCGGCAGAACTAGTTTTCGATCAAGGCTTGGGCGATATTTTTAGCGTACGTATTGCAGGTAATTTTGTTAATGAAGATATTTTGGGAAGCATGGAATTTGCCTCAAAACTTGCTGGAACAAAACTGATCGTGGTTTTGGGCCACACCAGTTGTGGTGCGGTAAAAGGGGCTTGCGATGATGCAAAAATGGGTAATCTAACAGGGATGCTTGCAAAGATAAAACCAGCAGTTGAAAGCGTTTCAGAACCTAAAGATGAAGGCCAGCGCAATTCAAAAAATCTAGATTTCGTAGATGCGGTAGCAGAAAAGAATGTGACGCTAACCATTGATAATATTAGGAATATGAGCCCAATTCTAAAAGAAATGGAAGACAATAACGAAATAGATATTGTGGGTGCTATGTATGACATTAACACAGGCGCCGTCTCATTTTTTGAATAAGTAATTGGACCTGATTCAGTATGCTTTTGAAAAAAGATTTTTAACAGTGTGACAAATCACATTCTTAAAATCGATTAGCATATTATATCCAAAACCTAAAAAACTAATTATGACAAACATATTTACAAATTTAAGAGGAAATCTATTTGGCGGAATTACCGCTGGAATCGTTGCCTTGCCCCTTGCATTAGCTTTCGGGGTTCAGTCGGGCCTTGGTCCCGATGCCGGATTGTACGGTGCTATTTTCATAGGTTTCTTTGCTTCGCTTTTTGGCGGAACAAATACACAGATTTCTGGACCAACAGCACCTATGACAGCAGTTTCCATGGTTGTTATCGCTGGAATCATAGCTTCGCACAATGGTAGCGTAGAACAAGCCTTACCGTATATTTTATTGGTCTTTTTATTGGCCGGACTTATGCAAATTTTGTTGGGTGTTACTGGTGTGGGGAAATATATAAAATACATTCCCTACCCCGTGGTCTCAGGCTTTATGACGGCTATTGGTGTAATTATTTTAATTACCCAATTGTTGCCAGTATTGGGTTATTATACCGAAGATGACACTGCTTTTATTGAAACTTTTAAACCACAGGCTGAAGAGGCAATAATGACCAATATTTTGCACGACGAAGCTGGTGAAGGGATTTTGGTCCTCGAGGATTTTAAGGAAACCATTAACCGTTCCGAACAAATTTCACAAGAAGAGATTCTTCAGGAGGCAAAAGTGCTTGCAAAGGCTGAGAACTCTGGTGTTGCAGGTGCAATTAAAGCCTTGCCCAGAGCTATCGCAAATATTAATTGGTTAGAATTTATTTTGGCTTCATTGACCATTTTAATCATTTACGGCTTTAAGCGCATTACAACTGTGGTTCCGAGCACATTGGTAGCATTGCTTGTAGTTTCGGTGGGGGCCTATGTGTTAAAATTGAATTATCAGCCCATTGATCAGATTCCGGGAGGTTTTCCAATTCCGAATTTGAACATATTCACTGAATTTGAATTTGGACAGATTTCACCTTACATATTTACTGCATTAACGCTAGCGTTTTTAGGAGCAATTGACTCCTTGCTTACCTCCGTTGTAGCAGATAATATGACCAAAACCAAACACAACCCCAACAAAGAATTGATGGGCCAAGGTATTGGTAACAGTGTAGCCGCAATTTTTGGTGGTATCCCCGGAGCTGGTGCAACTATCCGTACGGTGGTAAACATAAAATCAGGGGGAACAACAAGACTTTCGGGTATGATTGCCGCAGTCTTATTGCTCGTAATATTATTGGCCTTAGGGCCCGTTGCATCACAAATTCCTGCAGCCGTTCTTGCAGGAATTTTGATAACCGTGGGTATTGGAGTAATGGATTACAAAGGCTTGAAGGCAATCCCAAAAATGCAAAAGGCCGAAGTTACTATTATGATTGTGGTTTTATTACTTTCCGTTTTTTGGAATTTGGTTTATGCAGTAGGTATAGGACTGGTTTTGGCCTCCATCATTTTTATGAAGAAAATTGGAGACCTTACCGCCGACCAATCAAAAGTAGTTCCGCTTAAAAATGCCGATGAGCTTACGTTAGCTTGGAGTGACGAAGTTAATTTTCCCGAAAGGTTAAAAGAAGAAGTATTTATAAAACGTTTGGAAGGACCCCTGTTTTTTGGTTATACTTCAGATTTTCAACAGTTGGCAAACCAAATTCCTGATACCGCTACACACGTAATTATACGAATGGGAAAGACGCCGTATATAGACCAATCGGGACTTTATGCAATGGAAGAAGTATTGATGAACATCACCAAAAAAGGCGTTACGCCTATTTTTGAAGATCTTCAGGCACAACCACGTGTAATGATGGAAAAGATTGATATTATTCCAGATTTAGTACCGAAGGAGCTTATTTTCAACGACTTTAAGGAAGCCGTGAAATACGCACGTAGCAATATAAAAGATGTAGTGTAAATTATTTTATTATTCCTCAGGAAGCCCCGTTTCATCGGGGCTTTCTTTTGGAGTAATTTCAGGATCGTCAATATTTAAATTATCAACCTCCTCCATTATTGTAGGCAATACTGCCGGTGCAATTGCCGCAACGGGCGTGTATAAAAGCGACGATTCCCGTTTTTCCTCAGTAAGAATTCTATAGTTCTCTGAAGCGTTTACAAACATAAAAATCACACTTATTAAAAACGCCAATTTCAACAAGTTGAAAATACCTCCCAAAAGTTTGTTGAAAACTCCCAACATCGCAAAATCGGCAACTTTCGTCAACAGCCTTCCCAATAAGCTAAAAAGGAACATTACGAGAAAGAAAGTAATTAAAAATGAGGCAATTCTATTTAAATCTGCACTCCAATCAAACCATCTTTCAATATAAACCCTCACGTAATCAGAAAAAAACATAGCGCAGTAAACGCCAACTACGAGCCCGATTAAAGAAGCGAGCGAACGGAGCAATCCCTTTTTAAAACCCACAAAAAAAGCGATTATGAAAATAATTCCAAGTACAATATCGATAGTGTTCATACTTTTTAATTTTTCATAAATATAGCAATTTAAAAATTCCAAGTCCCAAATCGCAAATCCCAAATTTGGAGTGCCTAGTATTTAAAAATTTTATGAAAATTTGAAATTTATCATTTTGGATTTTGGCGCTTGACATTTGGAATTTTAAACTTGTATCTTTGCAGACTAATTTATTTAGAAATGGCACGCGACGAACAATTAAAGGAACGGTGGGAAGCAGTGGTAAAAATGCTCAGCGACCGTTTTGCTGATGGCGAGGTTTTGGACCTTGACGCGATTATCTACATAATTGGCCTGCAGGAGCTTGGCCAACTGCACCGAAAGTTCAAAAAAGACGAAAAACTAAACCTAATGCACATTGCCATCTGCCGTCTTTTGGAGCCCTACGGATACTACGAATTTGACTACTACGACGAAGACAGCTGGCCGCACTATAAGGTTTTGGAACAACTCCCCCCGCTTAAGGCTGGCGAGCAAAGTGTTCTGATGAAGGAGGCTATTGTGCAGTATTTTTTGGAGAAAAAAGTGATAAATTAAAATATTTTAGAGAAGATTTTGTAATGATAGAAACCATAAAAAAACACATAGCCGAAGTACAGGCTTTTTCTTCCACCAATAAAGAAGAAATTGAAAACTTCCGCATAAAATACCTGGGTAAAAAAGGATTACTGAACGACTTTTTCGCCGAATTCAAAAATGTGCCGAACGAGCAGAAAAAAGAGTTTGGACAGGTTATAAACACACTTAAAAACGCAGCGCAGGAAAAAGTAGATTCGCTTAAGGATGCTATTGAAAGCAACTCAGAATCCAAAGGCGTTTACGGCGATCTTTCCCGTCCGGGCGAAGTGGTTCCGTTGGGCTCGCGCCATCCTATTTCCATCGTAAAAAATAAAATCATCGACATCTTTTTGCGTATTGGCTTCAACGTTTCCGAAGGGCCCGAAATTGAGGACGACTGGCACAACTTTACCGCCTTGAACCTTCCCGAGTATCACCCGGCGCGCGATATGCAGGACACGTTTTTCATCCAAACCAATCCTGATGTTTTGTTGCGTACGCACACCTCGTCCGTACAGGTGCGTTATATGGAAGACAACAAACCGCCCATCCGTACCATTTCACCGGGTCGGGTTTACAGAAACGAAGCCATTTCAGCGCGCTCACATTGCTTTTTTCACCAAGTGGAAGGTTTGTATGTGGACAAAGGTGTAAGCTTCGCAGATTTGAAACAAACACTGCAATATTTCACTACGGAAATGTTCGGAAAGTCCAAAATCCGTTTGCGTCCCTCGTATTTCCCGTTCACGGAACCGAGCGCCGAAGTTGATGTATATTGGGGGCTGGAAACCGAAGCGGACTACCGAATTACCAAAGGAACCGGTTGGCTGGAAATTGGCGGCTGCGGAATGGTGGATCCGAACGTACTTAAAAACTGTGGCATCGACGCCGAGGAATATTCTGGCTTCGCCTTTGGCGTAGGTATCGATAGAATTGCGATGCTTTTGCACCAAATTCCTGATATTAGAATGTTCAGCGAAAACGACGTGCGCTTTTTGGAACAGTTTAAAAGCGTGTTGTAAAAACCTAAGACCGCTGCGCTATTAAACATAAGATTTAAGACAAAAATGCTATGAAAAAATATCTTGTTATCGCCCTTTTGGTAATCGTTGCCATTGTAGTTGCCTACCTTACTTTCGTAATTGCGGCCATTAAAATTATAATTGGCGCCATATTGCTAGGCGTATCGGCCATTGCGCTTTTGGCGGTTTGGATTATGTGGAAAATTGACGATTGATTATGCGAAAGGATATAGAAATCCCAAAAGCCGAAAACGTGCATATCGTGGCCGTAAAGGAATGGGACAAGGATTTTACCGAACAACAGTGGTACATTTATCTGGTGAATAACCGAGAAGATGAAATTGAAACGGTTTTGGTACTATCCCGCGGAAAAAGTGAAGATAAAAAAACCTCAACCCTGCGTCATGGTCTGGGAAAAATAAAACCAAAAACTTCGGTTAAAGTGGAATTTATCCCAACAGAGGTTTTGGGTTTTACCAATGAATATTTGGTTACTTTTTTCGCCGAAAGCAAACTCTTTGAACGAAAGTTCATTTTCAAGCCCAATAGTATTTCAGAAGAAAAAGTGACCGCGCTTCCCGTTTTGGAAAGTGAAGGAATTTTGGCGAAATAACAATCTGCGATGCTAAAAGTCGAAATCAAATCCTTTGCCTATTCCGAAAAAACCATTTTAAAAGATGTTTCTTTTACACTAAAACCCGGAGAACACCTCAGTATTTTAGGTGAAAGTGGCTGCGGAAAATCCACACTTTTACATTTGATTTATGGTTTACTTCATTTTGAAAACGGTTCCATTTTCTACAACGAAAAAAAACTGCTCGGCCCAACCAAAACCCTTATTCCCGGCGAACCATTTATGAAGCTCGTGGCGCAGGAATTTAATATAATGCCGTTCACGACGGTTGCTGAAAACCTTGGTTCACATCTTTCCGGTTTGGATGAGGAAAAAGATAAAAAAAGAATTGAGCAGCTGCTGGAAGTTGTTGAAATGGAAAGTTTCAAAAACACATTGGTAAAAAACCTAAGCGGTGGCCAAAAACAGCGCGTGGCTTTGGCAAAGGCATTGGCAAACGAACCTGAAATCCTTTTGCTGGACGAACCTTTTAGCAATATTGATGTTTTTAGAAAAAATAAATTAAGACGAAAAATTTTCAATTATCTAAAAGAGAAAAATATCAGTTGCATCACCGCAACCCACGACAACGATGAGGCATTGTCATTTTCCGACCAGATTTTAATGCTGAAAAACGGTTCTAAAGAAATGTTCGGAACGCCGCAGTTTATTTACGAAAACGTTCCCTCTGAATATCAAGCAGGATTTTTTGGCGAAGCAAACCTACTTCCGAAAAGTCTTATTTCTTCGGAAGTTTCTTCAGAAGAAATCATCATTTTCCCACACCAACTAAAAATTTCCGAAGAAAAAACAAAGCTTGAAGTAACCGTAAAAAAATGCTATTTCAAAGGAAGCCATTATTTAATTGAAGTGGATTTTAAAGGAAAAATCCTATTTTTCAACAACGCCTTTCCATTAAAGAAAGACGAGCCTTGCTATTTGAAAATTTCAGAAACGCCTTAAACCACAACAATCATTTTCCCTTTATTTTTCCCATCAAACAAATTGATAAACGCTTGCGGAATATTTTCAAAACCTTCCACTACCGTTTCCAAATAGCTCAGTTTATCCTGCTCCATCCATTTGGCCAATTGGTTTTGCGCAGGACCAAAATCCTTTACAAAGTCGCGGACCGTAAAGCCCTGCATTAAAATACTGTTTTTTATGAGCGTTGTTTCAACCCGTGGCCCCGTTGGGGTTTCGGTTTTGTTGTAAAGTGAAATAGCACCGCAGTTTATCACCCGGCCGTATTTATTCATATTTGCCAAGGCGGCATCCAGTATCTCGCCACCCACGTTGTCAAAATATACATCAACCCCGTCGGGACAGGCTTCTGCGATAGCTTTTTTCATATTGTCGGTGGCTTTGTAATTGATTGCTGCATCAAAGCCGAACTTTTCTTGAATACGGTCTATTTTTTCCTCCGTTCCCGCAATTCCCACAACGCGGCAGCCCTTTATTTTTCCTATTTGCCCGGCAACGCTCCCCACAGCGCCGGCGGCGCCGGAAACCAAAAGCGTTTCGCCTTTTTGGGGTTTTCCTATTTTGTCGAGACCTAAATACGCCGTAATTCCAGTTAATCCCAAAATTCCCAGATAGGCTTTTAATGGAGCTTTTTCGCCATCTACCTTATTCAATCCGTTCCCGTTGGAAGTTTGAAATTGCTTCCATTGAAGCATTCCATTTACAAAATCGCCTTTTTGGAAATTTTTATTGTTGCTTTCCAAAACTTCAGCAATAATGCCAGACTCCAAAGGTTTACCTACTTCAAAAGGTTCTATATATGATTTTTCATCGCGCATCCGTCCACGCAAATACGGATCTACTGAAACATATTTAGTTTTTAACAGTATCTCGCCTTCTTTTGGTTTTGGTTTTTCTTCTTCGGTAAATTCAAAATCCTTTAATGAGGGCTTCCCTTTTGGACGGTCTTTCAGTAAAATTACTTGGTTCATTGCTGCAAATTTTTTAAGAATATGTATAAATTTAAGATTTTAAAGAGCGTTCGCCATACGGCCGCCGTACATTTAATAAAAGTATAACACACTTACATTTCTGAAAAGATTAACGAACTTCGCTTTTGGGCGCAATATCTTTGCAGCTTTTGAAACCAACTGCTTTTGAAATTTCCAAAAAACATAGTAGCCACCTCACTAAAAGACCTTTCGGAGTTTGTAAACAGTACAGATTTCTCCAAGGCCATTCTTTTGGGAATTGCACTTACCCTTCCCATTGTGGCCGGTGTAAAACTGGATGCGCTGGATATAGGAATAGCCGTAACCGTGGGAGCCATGCTTGCATCGCCAAGCGATGTCAGCGGCAGTATTCGGCATAAAATTACTGGAATCTTGCTGGCTACGCTGCTGGCCATGATCGTAAGCTTAATTGGCGGCTATCTGCACCTATCGCTGTGGTTGGTCTTTCCAATTTTGGGCATTTTGATGTTCGGCATTTCCTATCTTTCCATTTATGGATTTCGGGCCTCGCTTATTAGTTTTTCGGGGCTTTTTGCCCTGGTTCTGAGTTTTTCAAATTTTTCAGACGTTATACAACCCTACGAGCGGATGCTGTTAATCGGTATCGGAGGGCTTTGGTATGCGGCTCTTGCGTTGCTTCGGCATTTTATTTTTCCGAAGGCACCCACTGAATATTATCTCTCAAAAACCATTAAACTAACGGCAGACTATTTAAGGACACGTGGGGAATTGGTTGCCGAAACCGCTGACCGGACACCGCTTTTAAAGAAATTATTAAATACGAAAACCGAGCTAACCAACACCCACGAAACCCTGCGCGATATTTTAATTTCGAGTAGGACCGGCTCGGGAAAATCTGATTACGAGGGAAAGCGCCTGCTCATTTTTGTCCAGTTGGTAGATATGCTGGAACTGGCGATGGCAAACCCCGTGAATTATGCAAAAACGGATGAATTTTTTAGGAAGAAACCCGCGCAATTGGCAAATTTCCAGGAGTTGCTTTTTGCCATGAGCCAGAGGCTGAACATTATTGCCGACAATATTGCTACGCCGAAAAAACTTCGGAAAAGTTCCAAAATAGAAATGTTCGCAAAAAGAATCAAGGACGATATTTCTGAATATGCAGCGGCTTCCAATGAAATTTACGATGAAAATCTATTGTTGCTCAGAAATCTTTTCAAATATCAAAAAGAGCAAATAAAGAAATTAGAAAAAATAGAATGGTTGCTCTTAAACCCCGCAAAACGCGAAATTTCAACCCTCAAAAAAGAAGATTCCCGCAGGTTTTTGACCAAAGAGAATTATGACCTTGAGGTACTGATAGAAAATTTCAATCTGCGCTCCCCTATTTTCAAGCATTCGCTTAGGTTGGCGGTGATGACAATGATTGGCTATGGGGTGGGAATCCTGTTTTCCCTCCAAAATCCGTATTGGATTTTACTTACCTTGATTGTAATTATGCGCCCCACTTTTGGCCTGACAAAAACACGTTCCAAAGAACGAACCATCGGAACCTTGATTGGCGGCGCGCTGGCCGTGGGCATCGTTTTGATTACTCAAAACCAAACGGTTTACGGTATTTTGGCAATCGCTTCGCTCGTTATTGCCTTTTCCATGGTGCAGCGCAACTATAAAGCCGGAGCAACTTTTATTACGCTGAGTGTGGTTTTTATTTATGCGTTGATGCGGCCCGATATTTTTAACGTTATCCAGTATCGGGTAACAGATACCATTATTGGCGCAGGGTTGGCCACCTTGGGAAATCTGCTGCTCTGGCCCGCGTGGGAAATACAAAGTATGCAAAAAACCTTACTGGAAACGGTTAAGGCCTACCGGGTCTATTTGGAAGAAATTATCGGCTATTACAACACCAAAGGCACCGTTCCCGACCAATACAAAGTGGCCCGCAAGAAGTCCTTTTTGGAAATGTCAGACCTCAGCGCAGCCTTTCAGAGAATGACGCAGGAGCCCAAATCGAGACAGAAAAGTCTGGACAAGGTTTATGAAATCGTGGTTTTAAACCACACTTTCCTTTCGTCCTTGGCGTCGTTGAGCACCTATATTCTCAACAATCCCACCACGCCTGCTTCAAAAAATTTCAATTTGGTTTCCGAGAGAATTGTTCAGAATCTCAAGAGGGCCGAGTCTATTTTAAAGGAAGAAATTCCTTCCCAACAGATACCCGAAACGGAGAGCACGGAAGATATTTTTGAGGCCACTTTTGGGAAAAGCATTCCGTTTTCCGAAGATGAAAAAAACTCAACATCTGATAGTTTTCATTCAAAAATGGAAGAAGCCCATTTGGTGCGGGAACAGTTGAAATGGCTTTTGGCAATGAGCGAAAAAATGCCGAAACTATTGAGGGAAATTGAGTTTTAATAATTTATATTTAAAATTTCAAAATTGCCTATGCATAAAAATATCCGTCATCTTCAGCCAGTTGCTAACATAAAAATAATTTTTGCCATAATTCTCTCATTGTTCTCTGTTTACCTATTTTTTGCAGGAACCTTATTTGGCCTTATTCTGCTAGGCGCAGCATTAAAACTATCTTTAAGGGAGGGTTTTGAACTGAATTTAGAGGAAAGAAAATATCGAAACGTTTATTCCATTTTCGCAATTAACTTTGGGTTCTGGAAAAAATTGCCGGAAATAGAATACATTTCCGTTTTCAAAACAATTAAAAATAGTAGAAGTCGAGTAATCACTGCAGAAGCAACGTTAGGTTTTGAGGTTTTTAAAGTGAATATGTTTTACAACAGGAATCAACATATTGAAGCGTATATTAGTGATGAAATGGAAGATGCTTTTTCTGTGGCCAAACATATAGCAACTGTCTTGGAGCTGGATATTCTGGACGCAACGAAGCCAGAAAAAGAATGGATAACTGTTACTTCACGCTCATAATTTTATAACCATTTCCATTGAAGCTGAATTCATCACCTTTCTTCTTGCCCGAAAGAAGCAACCCCACGGGAGAATTTAGCGCCACACAAAGGTAGTGCGACCTTCCAATGGTAACATTGCCTATGGAGATACTGAGGAAATAGGTAAATTTATCCGTATAGACCAAGCTTCCCAAGCGGGCATAGTCTGACGTTGCGTTCACATCGATTTTCTTTAGAAGCTGCACGATTTTTTCAATTTCCTGTAACTGTTTTCCGGCATTTTCTCGATCAATCTGAAGCATTGCGCGCCCCGTTTCGTGTTTGTCGCCACTGCTGCTTTTGGATTCCTCAAGCAAGGATTCCTCGATATCGGCAATGGTCTGTTTTATTTTGGAATAACGGTTGTCAACCTGTTTTTGGCAGTGTTGCAGCAATTCGGTCTTAATTTCTACTGCGGTCATTTTTTCTTTTTGGAATTTGGTATTTGGGATTTGTTGCTTTTCCCCTTGGGTTCCTGTTTTTCCAACACAAAAGGGCCGAAATACCGCATTTGGCGAACTATCCACTGTGTGCGCCGTGCCACGTATGGTCCCGGCGGATTGGCTCTATAGCGCTGCGGGCTGGGTAAAATTGCGGCAATCGCGGCGGCATTTTCTGTCCGAAGATTTTTTGCCGACTTTTTAAACCAATATTGCGAAGCCGCCTCGGCCCCAAAAACTCCGGGCCCCATTTCGATGCTGTTGAGATATACTTCCAAAATACGCTCCTTGCTCCAAAGCGTTTCAATCAAAAGGGTGAAATAAGCCTCCATTCCCTTTCGGAACCACGTCCGTCCCGGCCATAAAAACGCATTTTTTGCGGTTTGCTGCGAGATGGTGCTGCCACCGCGGAGCTTATTTCCTTTTTCGTTGTTTTCCAATGCTTTTTCAATCGCTCCCCGGTCAAAACCGCTGTGGCTTAAAAACGTCTGGTCCTCGGCGCAAATTACCGCCAGTTGCAGATATGGGGAAATTTCCTCAATCGGCACCCAATCGTGGCGGGTTTCGTAATTCTTATCGCCTTCCATCGAGCGGATTGCCATCAAAGGCGTGTAAGGTACCGGGACGAACTTGTAAATAAGTACCCACAAAACCGTAAGCCCGATAAACCAGAGGATGAGTTTAAAAATAAATTTGAATAGTTTTTTTATCATAAGCCCTCTCCCCAACCCTCCCCGGAAAAAGGGGGAGGGAGCGGGAAATGTATTTAATTAGTTAATTCTGCCAATTGTTTCCCGATTGAACTGCCAATGGCGACGCCCATCCCGCCGAGACGCACGCCACAGAATACGTTTTCTGAAACTGCCTTAACAATCGGCTTTTTCTGTTTTCCCATTCCCATAATGCCGCTCCACCGTCTTTCAATCTCGAAGGTTTGCCGTGGTAAAATTACGGTTTTAAGCAATTCCTCCAACTTGTTTTGCACCAATTCCGTCAATTGCATTTCGGTGGTTTCCTCAGCTTTAAAATCGAGGTTTCTGCCCCCACCAAAAAGGATTCTGTTGTCAATATTTCTAAAGTAATAATAGCCTTTGTCCAAATGAAACGTTCCTTTTATTTGAAGATTTTCAATGGGTTTGGTAACCAAAACCTGCGCCCTTGCTGGCTTCACATCTTCATCCAAAAACTGTTTCGCGAAACCGTTTGTGGCAATAAAGACTTTTTTCACTGAGATGTCGATGGAAGAATTTAGTTGAAGTGAAACAGCTTCACCGTTATCTGAAATGTCTGTGATTTCCGAAGAATTCAGTATTAAAATGTTTTTTTCCGAAGCTTTTTTTATGAGCCCGAGCATCATTTTTCCAGTGTCGATTTGGCCTTCAAAAGCACTGTAAATAAGATTTGGTTGGATATTCTTAAAGCCGAAATGGTTTTCTTTTTCTGAAAAAACTTCGGCCTTGAAAATTGGTTCCAGCAATTGATTTACGTAGCCAATCTTTGATTTGCAAGTTTCAAAAAGCTCGGTGTCTTCCTTTGTAAAAAGTTCGTAGCCGCCGTATTCTTGGTAATCCAACTGTCGGTCACCCAAAGTATTCCGAAGCAATTTTAACCCTTCTACCCTGTTTTTAACAAGTTGTACAACCTCTTCCTCGGAATGGTTTTTTAAATCCTCCAATATTTCAGAAATACTTCCGAAGCAGGCAAAACCAGCATTTTTGGTACTTGCACCGCTCGGTAAAGTTCCTCTTTCAAAAACTACAACTTTACTTTTGGGAAATCTCCTCCGAAGCGAAAGCGCGCAGCTTAAGCCCACAATTCCGCTTCCGATTATGGCATAATCGATGTTTGAAAGCCAGGTTTTATGTTCCCAGAAAGACAGATTCATTTTATAATAAACTCCAAATTAAAAAGCACCAAATTCCAAAGGTACGTTTTTTGGAATTTGATGCTTTATTTTTGAAATTTGAAATTTATTCTTCTTCGGGCTCGTTCATTTTAAACGTATTCATAAACGCCGTGGTGTAATTTCCAGCCACATAATCGGGTTCATCCATCAATTGGCGGTGGAATGGGATTGTGGTTTTTATGCCTTCAATTACAAACTCATCTAAAGCACGTTTCATTTTATTTATGGCCTCCTCACGGGTTTGTGCGGTGGTGATAAGTTTTGCGATCATGGAATCGTAATTGGGCACAATGGTATAACCTGCATACACGTGGGTGTCCAAGCGCACGCCGTGCCCGCCTGGTGCGTGTAGCACGGTAATCTTACCCGGCGAGGGTCGGAAGTCGTTGTACGGATCCTCAGCGTTGATTCTACATTCTATGGAATGCAGCTGCGGGGTATAATTTTTTCCCGAAATCGGTACGCCAGCTGCAACCAATATCTGCTCGCGGATTAAGTCGTAATCGATTACCTGTTCGGTTATTGGGTGCTCTACTTGAATACGGGTGTTCATTTCCATAAAGTAGAAATTTCGGTGTTTATCTACCAAAAACTCTATGGTTCCAGCTCCTTCATATTTTATGTATTCAGCGGCCTTTACGGCGGCATTCCCCATATCGGTACGCAGCTTTTTAGTCATAAACGGACTGGGCGTTTCCTCTGTAAGTTTTTGGTGGCGACGCTGAATGGAGCAGTCTCGCTCACTTAAATGGCAGGCTTTTCCGGTACTGTCGCCCACAATTTGGATTTCAATATGGCGCGGCTCCTCGATGAGCTTTTCCATATACATACCATCGTTTCCAAAGGCGGCGGAAGCCTCTTGTCTTGCGCTTTCCCATGCTTTTTTAAGCTCTTCCTTTTTCCAAACGGCGCGCATTCCCTTTCCGCCTCCTCCGGCAGTAGCTTTCAGCATAACAGGATAACCAACTTCTTCGGCAAGTTTCTCACACTTTTCGTATGATTCGATAATGCCGTCACTCCCGGGAACGGTGGGAACTCCGGCCGCTTTCATCGTAGCTTTGGCCGAAGCCTTGTCGCCCATGCGCTCAATCATTTCTGGAGAAGCACCTATGAATTTTATGCCGTGCTCTTGACAGATTTTTGAAAACTTGGCATTTTCGGAAAGAAATCCGTAGCCAGGATGAATGGCATCTGCATTGGTTATTTCTGCGGCAGCGATAATATTGGACATTTTGAGATAGCTCAAATTGCTAGGCGGTGGGCCAATGCAAACTGCTTCATCAGCAAAGCGAACGTGTAGGCTCTCCGCATCTGCGGTTGAATAAACGGCAACCGTTTTTATTCCCATCTCCTTACAAGTACGAATAATTCGCAGTGCGATTTCGCCTCTATTTGCAATTAATATCTTTTTAAACATACTGTTTTGAAATTACAAATTACAAGCACCAAATTCCAAAGTTAAAATTTGGAATTTGGAATTTGGAATTTGAGATTTATATTTACGACGGATCTACTAAAAACAATGGTTGGTCAAATTCTACTGGAGAGGAATCGTCCACCAAGACTTTTACGATTTTACCGGAAACCTCACTTTCAATCTCGTTAAAAAGCTTCATTGCCTCTATCACGCAAAGTACATCGCCTGCGCTGATGGTGCTTCCAACTTCCACAAAAACGGGCTTATCTGGCGCGGGTTTTCTGTAGAAAGTACCTATTATGGGTGACTTTATAGTGATGAATTTAGAATCTTCCGCGGCAGCCGGAGCATCTGTAGCCGGAGCCGATTGCGGAGCTGCAGGAGTCTGGGGCTGCATCTGCATCTGCGGCTGCGACATTGCAGGTATTTGCTGAATATAGGTGGTTTCACCTCTATCATTTTCAGATCCTGTTTTAATCGTGATCTTTATGTCTTCCGTTTCAAGTTTTACTTCGCTGGCACCGCTCTTTGCCACAAACTTGATCAAGTTTTGTATGTCCTTTAAATCCATATTTAGAAATTTTAGTCTTTTGGGTTGTTAAAATTATTTTGAATCGTAGGCCCATTTCACATAAACGGCGCCCCAAGTAAAGCCTCCACCGAAGGAAGCGAATATCAAATTATCTCCTTTTTTTAATTGTTTTTCGTAATCAGCCAAACAGAGCGGCAAGGTTGCAGAAGTGGTATTGCCGTATTTGTGGATGTTCATCATTACCTTCTCATCAGGCAATTTCATTCGTGAAGCTGCAGCATCGATGATTCGCTTATTGGCTTGGTGCGGCACCAGCCAGTCCACATCTTCACCGGTAAGGTTATTGTTTTTCATCACTTTTTCGCATACGTCGGCCATATTTGATACGGCAAATTTGAAAACCGTCTTACCTTCCTGAAAAACGTAATGCTGTTTATTGTTTACCGTTTCAATTGAAGCAGGCAGCAGAGAACCTCCAGCATCAATCTTTAAGTATGGTCTTCCTACGCCATCGGTTCGAAGGTATTCGTCTTTCACGCCGAGTCCCTCGGTATTTGGTTCAAATAGAACGGCCCCGCCTCCATCACCAAAAATGATACAGGTGGTTCTATCTGTATAATCAATGATAGACGACATTTTATCGGCACCAATTAGGAGTACTTTTTTATATTTTCCGGACTCGATATATCGTGCTGCTGTTGACATTCCGAAGAGAAAGCTGGAACAGGCCGCAACCAGATCATAGGAAAAGGCGTTAACGGCACCAATTTGTGTTGCGACGTAAACCCCGGTAGCCGCGACAGGCATATCTGGCGTTGCGGTTGCCATGATAACCATATCAATATCGGCAGGATCTGTATTGCTTTTTTGAAGAAGGTCTTTTGCGGCTTGGATAGCAAGATAGGAGGTGCCTTTGTCTTTATCCTTTAATATTCTCCGCTCTTTGATTCCGGTTCTGGTAGTAATCCACTCATCGTTGGTATCTACCATTGTTTCCAAAATTTTGTTTGAGAGAACGTAATCTGGCACGTAACTCCCTACAGCGGTGATAGCTGCCGTGATAGTATTCATAAAGCTGAATTAAAATTCACAAAAAAGACCAAAAATCTTTTAAAAAGAGTGAAAATTACTAAATTTTACTTGAAATTCGGCACTAATTAAGTTGTTTTTGACTTTTTGCGAAGTAAAAAAACAAAAAAACCCTCACGTTGCTGTGAGAGTTTTAAAATAAAGTATATAAAATTATGCCTCTACTTGCTCAGTTGCATCAATTACAACTTGACCACGGTAGTACATTTTTCCTTCGTGCCAGTGGGCTCTGTGGAAAAGGTGCGACTCACCAGTTGTTGGGTCTGTTGCAAGTGTAGGGGCAGTAGCTTTGTAATGCGTTCTTCTCTTATCTCTTCTTGTTTTCGAGATTTTTCTCTTAGGATGTGCCATTGCTATTTATTATTTATCCGTTAATAGTTTTTTTAATGAATCCCATCGGGGATCGGTATTTTCATCCTCGGGCGCAGCTTCTTCATCTATCGCTTTTGGACTTAATTCTTCAAGTTTGTCGAGTATATCACTTTTTAATGTGCCGTCTTTTACCCCGGGATGAATTCTTCGTGAAGGCATAGCCAGCACAATGGATTCATAGATGTATTGCTGGATGTTCACTTCGTAACTTCCGTGCGGCAGAATGAGTAAATCTTCATTTTCATCATTATACTCCTCACCAAATTTCACAACAAATTTATACGCCCCTGAAATCTCTTGATCAAAGGGCTCGTTTGTCATATCACAAGCAACGTTTACGGTTCCATTAAATGTTAATGTGAACTCCAGCAACGTGCTCATTTTTTCCAGCAGTACGTCGAGATTAATGGCAGCGTCATTAAATTCGTCATACTCAAAATGCTCAAAGAACGCTTTTTTTAATTCAAAGTTAAACTGGTGTTTTCCTAATTTCAGCCCTACGAAAGGGATGGTAAACTCTTTCAAATCCTTCATTTTCACACCTATTTAAGACCTTAACCTTACGGATAAGGCGGGTGCAAAGATAAAAAATTATTTGAATAGCAATTAGTTTTTTTATTTCTTTTTTGAATACCCTCTTTTTCGGTTAATTTGAAGTGGATTTTTGGAGATTTCGAGATATTCCTCCCGTGTCTCAAAAATGGAGATCGCGCTGAATACAGCTTCGCGAAAAGACTCAAAGTTTGCCTCGTTTTTTCCCGCCAAATCAAAAGCCGTTCCGTGGTCTGGCGAGGTGCGGATGCGATTAAGACCTGCAGTGAAGTTTACGCCCTTTCCAAATGCCAAGGTTTTAAAGGGTATCAAACCTTGATCGTGATAGGAAGCTATTATTGCATCAAAATTTTTGTAATTGCCAGACCCAAAAAAGCTGTCGGCGGCGTAAGGGCCGAAAACCATTTTTCCATTTTTGCGGATATTGTCGAGCGCAGGACGTAAAATAGTATCATCTTCGTCACCAATTACGCCATTGTCGCCCGTATGTGGATTAATCCCTAAAACCGCTATTTTGGGTTTTTCAATACCGAAGTCTTCAATCAACGTGCGATATATGGTTTTAATTTTTTTATCGATTCGTTCCCCAGTGATGTTTTTTACAACATCCTTAACGGCAACATGGTCTGTTAAGAGTCCCACCCGCAAAGTTTCAGAAATTAAAAGCATTAAACTTTCCCCTTCGAATTCCTGCGCCAAATAATCCGTATGGCCCGGAAAATTAAAACTTTCCGATTGAATATTACTCTTGTTTATAGGCGCTGTAATCAATACATCAATTTTTTTCTCTTTTAATGCAGAAACAGCAGCCTTTAAAGATTTAATGGCATATTCACCCCCGGTCTGGTTCTCCTCACCAAAAGAAACATCAACGTGTTCCTTCCACACATTGAAAACATTTATCTTTTTCGGCACAACATCTTCTATCTTATCAATTCCGTGAAAATTAACGTCCGTGTCAAAATGTTTTTTGACGAAAGACATCAACTTCACCGAAGCAAAAATAACAGGCGTACAAAATTCCAGCATACGCGAATCCTCAAACGTTCTCAGAATTATTTCACTTCCAATTCCATTTATATCTCCTACCGAAATACCTACCACTATTTTATCCTCTCTGCTCATTATGTTTGGATTTTTTAATTGTTACTTTTGCAATACAAATGTAACCAAATACTGCAATGTTTACAGGAATTATTGAAACCGTTGGCGAAATAGTAAACCTCAACCAAGAAGGTAAAAATCTTAGTCTGGAAATTAAAACCCCGCTGGCAAGCCATCTGAAAGTGGACCAAAGTGTTTCACACAACGGGGTATGCTTAACGGTTGTGGAGGTAAAGGAACTCTCCTATGTAGTTACGGCGATTCAAGAGACCTTGGATAAAACGAACCTGAAAACACTCACAAAAGGTTCGATAGTGAATTTGGAAAGAGCCATGAAACTAGGCGACAGGCTGGACGGACATATTGTTCAGGGACATGTGGATGTTACTGCCATTTGTATAGATGTGGAAGACGCAAACGGAAGTTGGATTTTTACTTTTAAATATAAGGATACAGAATTCAGCACTGTTGAAAAAGGATCAATTACTGTAAATGGTGTTAGCCTGACAGTTGTAGATTCTAAAAAGCAAACATTTAGTGTGGCGATAATTCCCTATACGTTTGAAAATACAAATTTTAAGGAAATTAAGGTGGGAAGTGAAGTAAATCTAGAATTTGATATTATCGGGAAATATGTAAAAAACCTTATGAAGCCTTACTTATAACCCGGCTTCTTTTATAGAATATATAAGCTCCCAGTAGAATACCTGCAACAAACAAAATCCAAATATGATCGTCAATTGGCAACTGACCACCTCGATTTTGTGAAGGCGGCGGCGGCCCCTCAGCACTTGGAGAGACTTGGACAACAAACATTATTACATTATACAAAAATAAACCCATGATTGTTCATTAACGATTTGGGATCGTATTTATGCGCCTAAAGTAACAATTTTTTTTTATCCTGAAATAAAAAAATGAGTTATTGAATACCAAATGACTCATTTAAACGAAAAAAATGTCCTTTAATCGGAATTTATATACCTAGATTTTGCTTTCAGAAAGTGATCCAGAAAAGCTTACTTGGACAGAGTTTATTTTTCATAGTTTCCGCTCGGCTCAAGAAAAACAGCGCCGAAATCCACAGTGAATCCCAAAACTTCGGGACTTGCCAAGTGCTATTCGCAAAAATGAACAATTGGGGAATACTACAATCGCAGCCAAAAAAAAGTGGTCCCACATGGGCTCGAACCATGGACCCCCTGATTATGAGTCAGGTGCTCTAACCAGCTGAGCTATGGGACCGTTATATTTTCAAAATTTCAATTATCAGTCCATTCGAAAGTCGAAAACTTCATTGGAAGGATAAATATTGGGTCTGCAAATGTAAAACACTTTGCAAATACTGCAAAACTATTTTTACTTATTCTCAATTTCTTGGCAAAGCTCTACCAATACGCCATTTGCCGATTTAGGATGTACAAACGCCACCAATTTATTATCGGCACCTTTCTTGGGCTTTTCGCTAAGCAATGTGAACCCTTCATTTTTTAGGCGTTCCATTTCTGCCCATATATCAGTAACCGCAAAGGCAATATGATGGATTCCCTCGCCTCTTTTTTCAATAAATTTCGCGATGGGACTATCCGGATCTGTAGCTTCCAAAAGCTCTATTTTACTTTCGCCGCATCGGAAAAAAGAAGTTTCCACGCCTTCACTTTCCACTTTTTCGCTTTTGTAGGGGGCGCTCCCCAACAAGGCTTCATAAGTTTTATTGGCTTCGGAAATATTCTTCACCGCAATACCTATATGTTCAATTTTCTCCATGATTTCTTCTTGAATGGTTCAAAAATACAAACTTAATTCCATTGAAATTCAACAAGCTTGTGGCTTCCTTAACAATCCGTACACTTTTATGTTCTATTTTTGCAATATGGAAGAAACCAACAGACAAAAGAAAATAGCCGGCGTGCTACAGAGCGATCTCGCAAATGTGCTGCAAGCGATGCTTCGAGAGGCAGGACAAATGGGCATTATTATTTCGGTAAGCAAGGTGGGCGTTACAACAGACCTTTCCATTGCCAAGGTTTATGTAAGCGTGTTTCCTGCTGACAAAGCAGAAACGATCGTTAAGGAACTCAACAAACTAAAGCCGAACATAAAACATCAAATTGCCCAGCTTACGAAACATCAGCTACGCAAAATGCCCGATCTTTCATTTTATAATGATGATTCTTTGGAATATATAGAAAAGATTGACAAAGCAGTAAAAGGAGAAGAAAACCCCTTGAAAAATCCCGATTTGCTTCCGAAACGAAAAAAATCATAGCTTGAATTTTTCGCTCTACATCGCCAAGCGTTATTTATTTTCCAAAAGCAGCAACAACGCCATCAATATTATAACCGGCATTGCGGCAGTGGGCGTTGTGGTGGGTGCTATGTCTTTGTTTATAGTGCTTTCCGGTTTTTCGGGACTAAAGGACTTTAGTTTGCAATTTACCAACGTTTTTGACAGCGATTTAAAAATTTTTCCAAAAAGCGGAAAGACCATCACCTTTTCCAAAGCCCAAAAAGAAAGTCTAAAAAAAATTGTGGGCATTGAGGATTATTCTGAAATAATCGAGGAGCGCATCTTTCTTCATTACAAAGGAAAAAACCACATTGCTTACATAAAAGGGGTGGACCCGCGCTACGGAAAAGTTACGCAACTGGACAGCATAATGTATTATGGCGAGTGGTTTGTACCCCACCAAAACGAAGTAGTGGTAGGCCTTTCCACGATTGCCAAACTCTCGATGGGCGTTCGTGATTACGGCGCTCCGCTGGAAATTTATGTCCCAAAGCCGGGAACGGGCCAACTGAATGCGCTGGATCCTTCCGATGCCTTTAGCAAGGAAAATGTAGTGGTTTCAGGTGTATATCAAGTCAACGAGGATTTGGATGCAAAATATGTTTTTACAGATTTGGCCTTTGCCAGAAACTTACTTTCTCTGGACAGTACGAAAATCTCTTCCATTGAAATGAAATTGACGCCCTCAGCTTCCGAAGAAATGGTGCTAAAGGAAATTGAGAAAGCCTTTCCCGAAGGGATCATCGTCAAAAACAGGATTCAGCAAAACGATGCCCTCTACAAAATGCTGAATACCGAAAACATTGCGGTTTACTTAATCTTCACTTTGGTATTGATCATTGCGCTCTTTAACGTAATCGGCTCCATAATTATGATGGTTTTGGACAAGCGGAAAAATATAAAGACCCTCTACAATCTGGGCGCTTCCCTACCCGAAATACGCCGCATCTTTTTCCTACAGGGTACGCTAATGACCGTGCTTGGGGGTGTGCTGGGTATTTTTTTGGGAATCCTGGCAGTACTTGCGCAACTGAAGTTTGAATTTGTGGCCATAACCAGCACTTTGGCCTATCCGGTAAAGATGGAGTTTTTAAATATTGTAATTGTATTCGTTACCATCACGGTATTAGGAATTATCGCTTCAAAAATTGCTGCCAGTAGGGTTCGGGAAAAACTTTTGGTGTAACCCCAAAAAATAAAATTTCTATATTTTTATAAGAATTTAAACGATCAGGTATTCTGGATCGGCGCCCAGGCTTACCAAAGCACTACATATTTCTTTTGTGAAAATTTCTGGTCCACAAACATAAAAACGGGAACTAAAGTCGCCAATGGTCTCAATAAGAAATTTACGATCAATCCTGCGTTCGCGAAACCCGATAACTCCCTCTTGGGTAAATACATTTCTATAAGCCGGACCAAGCATTTTAGTCAACTCATCGTGCAAAATAATATCCTCCTTAGTTTTATTTGAATACAAAAGCGCAATTTTTCGCAGGTTGCCACTTTCAAAAAGTGCCCGAAAAATCGCAATAAAAGGAGTTATACCCGTTCCGCCGGCAATGAATATACCGGGCCCCTTATATTCAATAGTTCCATATATTTTGTGAAGTAACAATTCATCACCGGTATTCAATTTGCCCATTTGGAAAGTAACGCCTTCATGGTCGTCATAAATTTTGATAATAAATTCCAAATAGTCCCAATGCTGAAGCGAAGTAAACGTAAACGGCCTAATTTGATCCTCCCATCCTGGCTGATTGACAGATATGAGTGCGGATTGCCCGGGAGTATATTTAACGTCTTTAGGCTTCTCCAATACAAAGCGTTTCACGTTATGGGTAATATAATGGGTGGTGCGTATCTTGAGCTTGTGCATTGTAAAAGTTGAGATTCAAAGATAACAAGGATTTGCTTATCTAGAATACAATTTCTCCTTAAGCAAATTCGTAATCCCCAAACGTTTCGAGAACTTCATCAAAGGCTTCAAAAACCGAGGCAGAATCATCGCTGGTTACCATTTTCATACGGTATTCCTTAAAGTTGGGAATGCCTTTAAAATAGTTTGTGTAGTGGCGACGTGTTTCAAAAACGCCCAGGGTTTCACCTTTCCATTCTATGGCCATTTGTAAGTGCCTCTTGGCTGCATCAACCCGTTCAAGCATGGAAGGAGGCGGTAAATGTTCACCGGTTTTAAAATAGTGTTTCACTTCCTTAAAAAACCATGGATACCCAATACTGGCGCGGCCTATCATTGCACCGTCCAAGCCATATTTGTCGCGCATTTCCATCGCTTTTTCGGGCGAGTCCACATCACCATTTCCAAAGATGGGGATGTGCATTCGTGGATTGTTTTTTACTTCGGCAATGGGTTTCCAATCAGCATCGCCTTTATACATCTGTGCCCGGGTACGACCGTGAATGGAAAGGGCTTGACAACCCACATCCTGTAAACGTTCGGCCACCTCAACAATCTTTATTGAATCATGGTCCCAGCCCAAGCGGGTTTTTACGGTCACGGGAAGTTTTGTGTGCTTTACCATCGCCTCGGTTAGGCTTACCATTAAATCGATATCTTTCAAAATACCCGCGCCGGCTCCTTTTGAAACTACTTTTTTAACGGGACAGCCAAAATTGATGTCGATCATATCTGGACCACTGGCCTCAACTATTTCAACACTGCGCAGCATCGACTCTAACACGGCGCCAAATATTTGAATTCCCACGGGGCGTTCCTTTTCGTAGATATCCAGTTTCATCACGCTTTTGGCTGCATCGCGAATGAGGCCTTCCGAAGAGATGAATTCCGTAAAAACCACATCGGCACCCTGCTCCTTGCAAAGCGCGCGAAAAGGTGGGTCGCTCACATCTTCCATCGGAGCGAGCAGCAACGGGAAGTCTGGCAATTGTATGTTTCCTATTTTTGGCAATTCGTAAGTTTTGGAACTGCAAAAGTAGTAAATATCAGTAATATGAAATTTTAAAAGAATTTATTTGCCCTCTAGCCTGTCGCCCTCGTCGGTTTCTATTTTTTTGCTGTTATCACGAAGTCGGGCATTTCCGAAGTTGTATTTGAAACCTAAACGAAACAATCTGCTTTCAATATTTGTGTAGAAATAATTGTCTTGATTGTAATAATCTGAAACCGACGCAGTGTTATTGAGGGTATTAAAAATATCATCGAGGCCAATGGTCACGCTGGCGCGCTTATCCCACAAATCCTTTCTGACAGATAGATTCACGTAGTTTTGGTTTTTGAAAAAGCGATTTCCAAAAACAAAATTCGAAATGTACACTCCGGTTAAATCTGCAGTGAAAGAACGGTCTTTGGATAGCGTGAAATGATTGGTAAGATAAATATATTGTCCAAAAGTATCGTTTGTATATTTTTCTTGGCTGCTTTGGAGAGCGTAAAATTCATTCGCCAAATAAAAAGTAGAAGTGTTTATATGCATCCACCACCAAGTGTTGAGCGAACCAAAATAGGTTATGTCGAAAGCATATTGATAATTTCTAATCATATTGGCATCGATACTGCTTAAGGTACTGTTGTCATTATTCTGTAAAATCAATATGTCCAAGCTGTTTTTTACATTTTCATAATAAATTTCAAAGAATAACTTTCCTTTATGGTCAAAAGCAAGTGTAATTTTATCTTGAATTGCAGGAACCAAATTGGGATTACCTCCAATTGAATTGCGTTCAGTAATAAAATATTTAAACGGATTTAAGCTCTGATAGCGCGGGCGTTCGACGCTGCGGCTGTAACTTAGGCCTATGCCATTATTGTCGTTTATGTTGTGATGGAAGGACGCTGATGGAAAAAGATCGAAATAGGTTTGGTTATTAATCTGGCCCAAAGAACGGGAAAGGGCATCTACATCAGTAAGCTCTCCCCGAAGGCCGGCCGCAATGCTCCACTTTTCCCATTGCTTTTCAAAATTGATATAGGCCGCATAAATATTCTCTTTATAATTGAAATTGTCGGAAAGGGAAGTGTTAAACGTGGAAGTGCTGTTTACGGTGTTAAAAAAATCCAATTTACTTTCCGTATCGATGCTGCTAAACTTACCACCTGCTTCAAAAGCACCGGTCCACAATTCAGAAGATACATCGGCTTGTGCGGTGAATATTTGGCTATTTTGTTTTGAATCTGTATAAAAACTATTGTTTCTCAAAAAATCACCATTCGGCAATAAATAGTCTGAGCTTACACTTTGATTTTGAATATTATCATAATAAATATAATTGGCCGAAGTATTGAAGGTAGCGCCTTTTTCATTCAAAATTCGGTTGTAGTCCATCGCAAAAGTAAGATTCTGGGTTTCATAACCTACATAACTGAGCGTAGTAATTGTAGAATCCAACTGCCGCTGCGAATTACGGATTAAGGAATTGCCGTGATTCACATAATCCACTTTGGGCGTAACCGAAACATTTGAAGTAAGGCTGATTGTATTTTTAGAATCCAATGTAAAATCCAGTACGGCATTTCCATTGTGGCTCTCACTGTGCGTTGTACGGTCAAATTTGGTTTCCCAAAAAGATTTTGTAGATACTTCATCGGGCTGAAAATAACGGATATTATTATCATCCTCCTTATAATTTTTTTTATTTCCATAGGAATAACTCGCGTAAACATTTAACCAATTATTCTTATAAAAATGGGAAGTTCCAAAATTATACTTCGGGAATATTCCTTGCTCATAAGTTGCATTTACCGAACCTTTATAACCTATAGAAATAGATTTTGAAGTTATAATATTCAGTACCGTACCGGCTTCGGCGTCATATTTGGAAGATGGATTTGTAATAACCTCAACCGATTTTATATTTGCGGCGTCGGTATTTTCAAGCAGCGCTATTATTTCCGAAGAAGATAGATACACTCTTTTCCCATTGATATAAATGATCGGTGATGAAAACTTAATTTGAATATTTTCACCTATCACCGTAACTCCCGGGGTTTTTTTAAGAAGATCCATCGTATTGCCCACGGAAAAAGAAGTGTTTTCAACTTCAAAAGTAAGTTTCCCGGCAGATTTGCGTATCGTGGGCAGCTTGGCTACAACCACTGTTTCATCCAGAATGTTTTGGCTTTCCTCCATAACCACATTTCCAAAATCGTGGTTTGATGAAAGCTGGATGGTATGCTGTATTTCCTTAAATCCGATATAGCTAAAGTTGATATTGTACGTTCCCGAAGCCAAGTTCTTTAAGGCAAAAGAACCGTCTTCGTCAGTTGTGGTACCCTCCCTCGGGGTTTCGTCCGCATTTTCGTACACCAGTACGTTCACGAAAGAAAGGGGGTTGCTATTTTCGTCAATTACCTTCCCAGTCACAGAAAAGTCCTGTGCCATCAAGATTCCACCGCTCAGGCAGAAAAAGTACATAATAAATCTTGTCATAACATAAGTAGATATCTGGGGCGACACCCGTTACTATGATTCTTTTCTGGGGAGATAATACAGTGCATCGTTGTATTACAACTTTGCCCTACAAATATGTTAAAAATTTATTAATTAAAAGCTACCGAAAATCAATTATTTTAACAGAGCCAATCAAAATACATATAATCACTCTTTTAATCTATATTTGCAACTTGTAGCACGAAGAAGGAATTATTTATGAAGAACATTCGCAATTTTTGCATTATCGCCCATATCGACCACGGAAAAAGCACCTTGGCAGACCGTCTATTGGATGCCACTGGTACCGTGACCGATCGCGAAAAACAGGCACAGTTGCTTGACAATATGGATTTGGAGCGTGAGCGCGGCATTACCATTAAGAGCCACGCCATTCAAATGGATTACGTTTACAAAGGTGAAAAATATATACTAAATTTAATTGACACCCCAGGCCACGTCGATTTTTCGTATGAGGTTTCCCGTTCCATCGCGGCTTGCGAAGGAGCCTTGCTGATTGTAGATGCGGCGCAGAGTATTCAGGCACAGACCATTTCCAATCTCTATTTGGCTTTGGAAAATGATCTGGAAATAATACCCGTGTTAAACAAAGTCGATCTTCCCTCTGCCAATGTAGAGGAAGTAACCGATGACATCGTGGATCTGTTAGGCTGTAAACCCGAGGAAGTTATTCCCGCAAGTGCAAAAACCGGGATTGGCATTGATGAGATTTTAGCCGCAATTATTGAACGCATACCGCCACCCAAAGGAAATCCGGATGAGTCTTTACAGGCTTTGATCTTTGATTCGGTTTACAATCCCTTTCGTGGGGTGGAAACGTATTTTAGAGTGCTAAATGGCGAAATTCGAAAAGGACAGCACATAAAATTTATGGCTACCGGGAAAAGCTATTTTGCCGATGAAGTGGGCACCCTAAAATTGAAACAACAACCCAAGGAAGTTGTAAAAACCGGCGACGTGGGCTATCTTATTACGGGCATAAAGGAAGCAAAAGAAGTAAAGGTGGGCGATACCATTACCGATTCAAAAAACCCAACCGTCAATATGATTGAAGGCTTTGAGGATGTAAAGCCCATGGTTTTTGCAGGAATTTATCCCGTAGATACCGAAGACTATGAAGAGCTACGCAACTCCATGGAAAAATTGCAATTGAACGACGCTTCCCTAGTTTTTATACCGGAAAGTTCTGCTGCTCTTGGTTTTGGTTTCCGTTGTGGGTTTTTGGGAATGCTACATCTCGAAATCATTCAGGAAAGACTGGAGCGTGAATTTGATATGACGGTTATTACTACCGTCCCCAACGTATCCTATCACGCCTTTAGCAATAAGGAACCAGATGTTCCAATTTTGGTGAACAATCCATCCGATCTGCCAGACCCATCTAAATTGAACCGGGTAGAAGAGCCCTACATTAAGGCTACAATCATTACCAAATCAGACTTTGTGGGTTCTGTAATGTCGCTTTGTATTGAGAAAAGAGGAGAAATTACAAATCAAACCTATTTAACCACCGAACGTGTAGAACTTACTTTTGACATGCCTTTGGCCGAAATTGTTTTTGACTTTTACGATAGATTGAAAACCGTTTCCAAGGGTTATGCTTCCTTTGACTATTCTCCTATCGGGATGCGCCAGTCGCACCTAGTCAAGGTAGATGTTCTGTTAAATGGAAACATTGTGGATGCGCTTTCTGCATTGCTCCATCGCGACAATGCGTATGATATTGGGAAGAAAATCTGCGAAAAATTACGCCAACTCATCCCACGCCAACAATTTGATATTCCAATCCAGGCGGCCATTGGTGCAAAAATAATTGCCCGTGAAACGGTTAAAGCCTTGAGAAAGGACGTTACCGCAAAATGTTATGGTGGAGATATTTCCCGAAAGCGAAAACTGTTGGAAAAGCAGAAGAAAGGAAAGAAACGCATGCGCCAAGTAGGAAATGTAGAAATCCCGCAGGAAGCGTTTATGGCGGTCTTAAAATTAAACGATTAAAAAAAGCCCTGAATCTTCAGGGCTTTTATGTAATTCAACGATAGTATTTAGTTGCAAGACCCGCCTGCTTGTTCGAAAGCAGCGATATATTGCGCATATGTTACACCATTTAAATCTGTAGTCTGCGTTTGTCCATCTTGTGTTACAGAAATAGTACCATCTCCATTGTCACAGATTTCGGTAATTGTTGCCGTACCTAAAATTTCTAATTGACAAGTATTACAGGTTCTGTCATCACCATCATCATCTTTCTTACAGGATGAAACAGCTAATGCTAAAACCAAGGCAATAAATAATAATTTCTTCATAATTGATAATTTTTTAAGTTAAAACGCCAAATATGGAAAAATCAAAAAATACCCACAAACATTTTTTAAGAAAATTTTAAGAAAATTTTAAGTTATCCGCCACAGTTTGCGCCAGCAGACTCTAAACCAGAAACATAGGTGTCATAAGGCGTTCCCGTGTTTTGGCCATTTACGGAGGCGTTGCCATCCTTTTCCTCGCAGACCTGAAAATCTGAAGTTTCGGCAGAGGAACAGGTAGTACAGCTAACACCATCATCGTTTTTACATGAAATGACCGCTAGACTCAGGAACAAGGCTATTATAAGAACAGATTTCTTCATTTAAATCGAATTTATTAAAAAACGTTTCTTTTTCAGGATTATTTCTTCTCTTTCGCTTCATTTTCAGAGCGGGTAGCATTCACTACATCCTCAAAATCCATTGGTTTCCCAAGATAGACCAAACTACATCCTTCTTCCACTTCCAGTTCCGTGGGTGCGGTAATGAGTTCAAGAAAACCATTGGGACGTTTTAAAAATAAAGGTATGGCGTTTTCATTCTCGCTTATTATATTCAGCACGCGCAAAAACTGATTGTGGCTTTCCACAGGAATTTCCTGAATAGAGGGGAAATCCTGCGCAACTTCAGTGAAACGACTGTAGTCGTGAGTGTATGAAAATAATTCTTTTGCAGATAGACTCTGCCGTTTCCGCATTTCTTCAGAGGTCATCAATCTAAACGTTCCATTTTCACCAAAATAGCGTCCAAAACGGCTAATGGCCTGCTTGTTGATTTCGTCACTACCGGTCATTGCCAATAAGTAGCCCACATCGTTCAATTCTATATTATCCGTAAGATCATCGGCATAAATGTTTGCGGTAAAAGCCTCCAAGCCCAACTCTTTTGCCCTGTTGATATTTAATTGGTTGGAATCTATTAAAACTACATGGCGGTTATTTTTATGCAAGTACGTGGCGATCAAGCGGGAAACCTTGGACGCTCCCACCATAAGTATTCCTTCAGATTTTTTCAGAAATACACCCATCCAGCCTGCCATAACCCGCGCGGTTGTAGCGTTTATAATTACAGTTATCAAAACCACGGCAAAAACCAAGGGCGTAATATACTCGGCCCCCACAACGCCCTTTGAAACCAATTGGGTCCCGAAAAGAGAAGAAATACCCGCAGCAACAATACCTCTCGGGCCAACCCAACTTATAAAAAGTTTTTCGTTGGTTTTGAGCGAAGAGCCCACTGTACTTGCAAACACCGTTAAAGGCCGCAGTATGAATATTATGATAGCCAAAAGAATTGCTGTTTTCCAATTATAGACCAGCAACAGATCTTCAATACTTATATTTGCGGCAAGCAGAATAAAAAGTATGGAAACCAGTAACACACTGAGCGATTCCTTAAAGTAAAGAAGTTCCTTGAGACTTGGCAAATCACTGTTACCAAGAAACATACCCATTACCACCACTGCCAAAAGTCCCGATTCGTGCGCGAAAAGATCACTGATCACAAAAACGGCCATTACCAGGGAAAGTGATACCACGTTTGATAGATAGTGCGGCACAAATTTCTTTTTAATGGAAAAATAGAGCGCATAACCTGCTGAAATTCCAAAAGCCATTCCAATCAAAACAATTTTTCCAAAATCCAGCAACGCCTGCTTTGTATAGCCTGAATCACCTTCAACGCTAATAAATTCGTAAACCAATACGGCTACCAAAGCGCCAATGGGGTCAATCAAAATTCCTTCCCATCTGAGAACAGCGGCTACATCCTTTTTCAGCGGAATGTTTCGCAAAATGGGGGTAATTACCGTAGGGCCAGTGACGATTATTAAGGCAGAAAAAAGAAATGATATGCGCCAGTTAAGTCCAAATACATAATGTGCCGCAATACCGGCCCCAATAAATGTAATGGCGGCCCCAATACTTATGAGCTTTCCAATGGCGGGACCTACTTTTGAAATTTCGTCCCTTTTTAGCGTCAATCCGCCTTCGAACAGAATTATTCCCACGGCCAGCGAGACAAAATAGAAAAGATTCTCTCCGGGAAAGAGTCCTTTCTCGCCGTTCCATATTGGTTGGAGCCATTGTGTGCCGTCGGCAGACATTAATGTGGACAGCGGACCCACCAATAGTCCTATTAAAATTAAGGGTAATATAGCAGGAATTTTAAACTTCCATGCGACCCATTGGGCCAAGATTCCGAGAATTATAATTCCAGCAAGTTCTACCATTCAATTGGGTTTTCGGTAAATTAAAGATTTTTCGTTTCCACGAAATATTAATGAATTGTTAAAAATAGTATAATTAATTTACACTACGCCCGTGCGAGTGTAACGCTTTTATTAATTTGCGACTCATTTCTCCTGACTATGAATTTATTCCCTATTGAAGCTGGAAATTTTAAACTCGATGGCGGCGCCATGTTCGGGGTCGTTCCAAAAACCCTTTGGAACAGAACCAATCCCGCCGATGCCAACAATATGATAGATATTGCCGCGCGCTGTCTTCTCATTGAAAACGGCAATCGGCTTACTTTGATCGACACGGGAATGGGCAACAAGCAAAGCGATAAATTTTTTGGATATTATTACCGATGGGGTGATTTAAATATTGACGATTCGCTCAAAAAACACGGTTTTCACCGCGATGATATTACCGATGTATTTATGACGCATCTCCACTTCGACCATTGTGGCGGCAGCGTACAGTGGAACAAGGACCGTACAGGCTATGAACCGGCTTTTAAAAACGCGACCTTTTGGAGCAACAAAGACCATTGGCAATGGGCAACTGAGCCAAACCGAAGGGAACAAGCTTCCTTTTTAAAAGAAAATATTTTGCCGATGCAGGAAAGCGGGCAGTTGAAATTTGTATCGCAGCCCAAATCAGATTTTGCAGAGCCCGATGAAATGGACTTTGGAATTCTTTTTGTGGATGGACATACCGACAAACAAATGATTCCACACATCAACTATAAAGGAAAAACGTTGGTTTTTATGGCAGATTTGCTTCCTACGGCAGGCCATTTGCCGCTTCCCTTTGTGATGGGTTATGATACGCGACCTTTACTTACACTTCCCGAAAAGGAAAAATTTCTGAACAAAGCTGCCAAAAATAACTTCTATCTTTTTTTGGAGCACGATGCCCACAACCCGATAATAACGGTTAAAAATACCGATAAGGGCGTTCGATTAGACGAAACCTTATCACTTAACGAATTTTTTAATTAACACCTATTTCAAAAGAAAATGAACATTTTTAAGACTACACTATTCGCAGTTGCCATCTCAACTGTCTTGGCAGGCTGCGGAAGCGGAGCAGCCATTGTCGCCACTCCCATTCAGAATATTGATTCCAATCCTTTAAAAATTACGCCGCTAACAGAGGAACAGTTAAAACACTGGCCAGCAATGGACCTTGTAACTGACACCGTTCCTGGAATGAGCGTTGACAAAGCCTACAGCGAAATAATCAAAAAGCGAAAAGGCGAAACCGTAATTGTAGGAGTTATTGACAGCGGAGTCGACATAGACCACGAAGATCTAAAAAACGTAATCTGGATCAATCCGGGGGAAATTGCTGGAAATGGTATTGATGATGACAACAACGGATTTGTTGATGATATCCACGGTTGGAATTTCTTAGGAAATATTACAGGTGAAAACATGGAATATGTTCGTATTATAAGAAAACTAAAGCCGAAATATGAAGGAAAAAGCGAAGCTTCCATAAGTGCTGCCGATAGAGAAGAATTTGCGCTCTACCAAAAAGCACAAGCCGAATATGAAAAGGAGTTAAGGGAGATTACGATGAATAAAGCCCAGTACGAACAAATTCTTGCACAGTTGCAACCTACGCACGAAGCAATGGCAAAAAGACTGGGAAAGGAAGATTATACTAAAGAAGATCTTTCGGCCATACAGAATCCTTCCGCGCAGGAACAACAACAAATTGCGATGCTCTCCCAAATGCTGAATTTCGCCGATTCTGTGCCCGAAGTTTTAAAAGATCTTAAAAACGGGTTGGATTACTTTGACGACAGAATAGAGAACAATTTCAATATGACCAAAGATTTCCGCAGCGTTTTGGGCGATAACCCCGAAGACATTGCGGACAATGTGTATGGAGACAATAATGTAGCTGGGCCAGACCCAACACGTGAAAATGTAAAGCACGGTACGCACGTTGCGGGCATTATTGCAGCCCAGCGCAACAACGGAATTGGCATGGATGGCGTTGCAAACAATGTAAAAATTATGGCGGTTCGTGCAGTACCTGATGGGGATGAGTACGACAAAGACATCGCTTTGGCCATTCGTTATGCAGTGGACAATGGCGCGAAAGTGCTAAATACCAGCTTTGGAAAATACTATTCCCCACAAGCAGATTGGGTTTATGATGCTATTAAATATGCAGCTTCCAAAGATGTTTTGATTGTAAATGCAGCCGGTAATGACGGCTTGGATTTGGATACCGTAAATGTGTACCCTAACGATCAAATAGACAACGGTACGGAAATGGCAAATTCCTTTTTGACTGTTGGCGCGCTTAACTACAAATACGGCAGTGAAATGGTTGCAAATTTTTCAAATTACGGAAAAACGAACGTCGATGTTTTTGCGCCCGGTGTAAAAATCTGGGCAACCACACCTTTAAACACTTACGAATTTTTACAGGGAACATCAATGGCTGCACCTGAAGTAGCAGGTGTTGCAGCAATGATCCGTTCCTATTACCCAAGCCTTTCCGCAGCACAAGTAAAACAAATTTTGATGGATAGCGGCCTTTCAATCAACACTCAGGTTGTTTTGGGCGGGGAATCTTCGAACACTGAATCTTTCTCAAATATTTCAAAATCGGGAAAAATGGTGAATATGTACAACGCCCTAATTATGGCAGATAAAATGGCTAACTTATGAAGCATGTTTTAACCAGCTTATTCTTTATTGCTGTATTTTTTTCTGCCTTTGCACAGAATAGCAGCTATTGGCAACAGAAAGCTGATTATAAAATGAACGTCGATGTGGACGTAAAAAACTTTCAATATAAAGGAACACAGGAGTTGAAGTACACAAACAATTCTCCCGATACCTTGACAAAGGTTTTCTATCATCTTTACTTCAACGCATTCCAGCCAGGGAGTGAAATGGACGTGCGCTCCCGTACTATCGCAGATCCGGATGGCCGCGTGATGGATCGTATTTCTAAATTATCACCTTCGGAAATTGGATATATTAAACCATCGCTTTTCACACAAAATGGTGTTGCTGCAGATTATACCATAAAAGGTACGGTGATGCAGGTATTGCTGAACAAACCTATTCTGCCGGGCGAAAGCACCGTTTTCAATATGAACTGGGACGCGCAAGTGCCGTTGCAGATCCGACGTTCGGGGCGTGACAGTTCTGAGGGCGTTGCCTTAACTATGACCCAATGGTACCCAAAAATAGCCGAATACGATTTTGAAGGCTGGCACGCCGACCCATACATAGCCCGCGAATTTTACAGCGTTTGGGGCGATTATGACGTTACCATAACCATAGACGCCGATTATACCATTGGCGGAACCGGTTATCTTCAAAATCCCGCCGAAGTAGGTCACGGTTATACTTTACCCGGCCAAAAGTGGATGAAACCCAAAAAAGGAAAATATACTTGGCGTTTTTTAGCGCCTGACGTGCACGATTTTGCTTGGGCTGCAGATGATGAGTATATACACGATACCTATCCCGGGCCCAATGGTGTGACGCTTCATTTCTTCTACAAGAACGATCCTGAAATTGCCGAGAATTGGAAAAACCTGCAACCGAAAACGGCGGCATTGATGGAATTTTTCAACGAGCAGATTGGGGAATATCCCTATGAGCAATATTCCGTAATACAAGGTGGCGACGGCGGAATGGAATATGCCATGAGCACAATGATTACAGGAAAACGTGAGTTTGGAAGTTTGGTTGGCGTAACCGCCCACGAGCTTGCACATTCCTGGTTTCAGTTTGTTTTGGCTACCAACGAAAGCAAACACGAGTGGATGGATGAAGGGTTTACTTCTTACATTTCAGATGAAGCCATGAATTATGTGATGGAGGAAAACAAACCAAATCCGCACGCCGGTTCCTACAGAAGTTATTTCTATATGGCCACAAGCGGCGCGGAACAGCCTCTCAGTACCCACGCAGACAGATACGCTACCAATCGTTCCTACGGCATAAATGCATATAGCAAGGGTTCGGTATTTTTAACGCAGTTAGGATACGTTATCGGACCAGAAAACCTTTCAAAAACACTGAAGCGGTATTATTCCGATTTCAAATTTAAGCACCCCACACCAAACGATTTTATCCGCACCGCGGAAAAGGTTTCGGGCTTTGAATTGGATTGGTACCTAACAGATTGGACGCAAACCACAAACACCATCGATTACGGAATAAAAGCTGTGGAAAGCGAAGGTGAAAGCACGAAGATAACTCTGGAAAGAATTGGCTTGATGCCAATGCCCATAGATCTTTACGTGACCTATGAAGACGGTTCGCAGGAATTGTTCTACATTCCGTTGCGGATGATGTGGGGCGAAAAACCAAACCCTTTTACCGATTTAAATCGCACTGTTTTGGCAGATTGGGCTTGGGCATATCCTACGTATACCTTTGAAATAAAAAACGGTAAAAAAGTAAAAAATATGATGATTGACGCCACCCGAAGGATGGCAGATATTAATCCTGAAAACAATCTTTGGGAAGTAAAATAATTTAAACCAATAATCTTGCAGGCGCGCGATTAATCGCGCGCCTACATTTTTAAACCTGCTTCATTATTCCGGTCTCTATACCACATTTTCGGGTTGTTTTGAATATAATCCTGAATTTTTAAAAATGATGTTTAGTTTCGGATGATGTGATCGTAAAATCTTGGCTGCCAACCAAATTTTGTATTTATTTTTCTACAGTCAAACGTTGTTTTTCCTTTAAACCAACGAACCGCAGTTGAAATATTCTGATGCAACATGGGGTTTTTATTTCCTGTAATTCCTCCTGTTTTTTCATCAATGGCGAAATCATTGGTTTTTAAATGTTTTAAACCATCTATTATCAAAATACCATGCAAATGATTCGGCATAATCACAAAATCGGCAATTTCAATATTTGAAAATTGTGTTTCAATATTACGCCAATTTGATTCCACAATTAAGCCCACTTCATTTAAAACCATTATATCATTTTCAATATTTCCAAAAAAATGTTCTTTCTTCTTGGTACAAATTGTCAAAAAATATAATCCAATATTGGAATAATCCCAATTTTTTAATCTGAATGAACCATCTTTGTGTTTCACAATAAATGTTTTATTTAACTAAATGTAACCCATTTTCTTAAATTTATCACTACAATTGAGGATTGACGATACGCAGAAATGGCGTGCGATTATACGGAAAGGCGCGCGATTATGCGAAAAGGCGCGATAAATCGCGCGCCTACACAAAATTATGAACCAAAAATTTCCCAAAACCCAAAAACTAAAAAGCACCAAAACAATTGAAAATTTGTTTTTGGAGGGGAAAACACATTCCAAATTTCCAATAAAAGTTTTTTTTCTTCCGAAGGAAAACTTGGAAAACCATCTCGCTGCTTTCGCCGTTCCGAAACGGAATTTTAAATCGGCAGTGGAGCGAAACCGAGTGAAAAGACAGCTTCGCGAAGCCTATCGGCTTAACAAACACTTGCTTGAAGAAATTCACGGCAAGAAATTTGTGATGCTCTTTCTCTTTTTGGGAAAAGTCAAACCGCAGTACGCCGAACTTGACAAAGCAATGGTAAAGCTGCTTAAAAAATTACGGGATGAAAACAATTAGCACTTTACTCTTATTGTTTGTTTTGGGATGTTCGAACGGAAATTCCAACAAAGATTACGCAGCAGGTTCTTCAATGGAAGATATTGAAATGATGGCAGAGACTTCAATAACTCAACAACTCACTCCACCACCATCACTCCAGGATGAACAAAAAATCATCAAAACTGCCCGTCTCGCTTTTGAAACCAAAGATGTGGAGGCAACGCACAAAAAAATTCTGCAACTGGCCTCGCAGTACAAGGGATTGGTTCAGAATGACAATAGCGGCAAAGACTACAACCGTATTTATAAAAATATGACCGTTCGCATTCCCACGGAAAATTTTCAGCAATTTATCGACGGCATTTCAGAAGGTGTAGCCTATTTTGACCAAAAAGACATTTCAAGGCAGGACGTTTCCGAAGAATTTGTGGATTTGGAAGCGCGGTTAAAAGCAAAGCGCGTGCTTGAGGAACGCTATCTTGAACTGCTTAAAAAAGCGAATAAAGTTGAGGAAATGTTACAAATAGAACGCGAACTTTCCAACATTCGTGAGGAAATTGAAGCCAAACAAGGACGATTGCAATATCTGCAGAGCCAGGTTTCAATGAGCACCGTAAACATTGAATTTTATAAAACCACTGCGGAAACTGGTATTACACAATCCTACGGCCAAAAAATGAAAAACGCGCTGCAAGGCGGTTGGAACGGCATTTCGGTATTTTTCTTGGGCATTTTATACCTTTGGCCTTTATTCCTCGTTGCAATAATAGTTGTTATCATTCTTCGTATATTTCTGAAGAAGAGAAAACCAAAAAATCCCAAAAACTAAAACTCCAAATTCCAAGTTTTGGAGATTCCTTTTAAATTAAATTTTCAGAAAATGAAAAAAAGAATAATAGTTCCCATCATCGCTGTCGGTATATTTTTTACCACGGTAAGTTTCAAAAGTGACTTTTTTGAAATAGCCAAGCAGATTGAAATCTTCACCACACTTTTCAAGGAATTGAACATGAACTACGTGGACGAAGTAACGCCCGCAACGCTTATGGACAAAGCCATTAAAGGCATGTTGGAAGATTTGGACCCATACACTGTTTATTGGAACGAACAGCAAGTAGAGGATGCCAAAATCAACAATTCCGGCATTTATACGGGCATTGGCGCAACCGCGCAGAGCAGAAAGGATAAAATTATAATCGTGGAGCCATATAAAGATTATCCAGCGGACAAAGCGGGATTGAAGGCTGGAGACGAAATCGTAAAAATAGGCAACGTTAATATTGCCGATTTGGAAGACGACGCCGGCGAATTATTAAAAGGCGCACCCGGTTCAACCGTTGAGGTAACCTACAAAAGACAAGGAAAAACCGCGACCGCAACCATTACCAGAGGGGCGGTCGATTTAAAAGCGGTTCCCTTTTACAAATTGATAAATAACGACATTGGATACATTGTGCTTTCACAGTTCAACCGAAAAACCACTGCTGAAACCAAAGCTGCGCTGGTTGATTTAAAGTCGCAGGGCGCAAAAAAAATCATTTTGGATTTACGCGGAAACCCGGGCGGCTTGCTGAATGAAGCCATAAACGTGGTAAACCTATTTGTGGATAAAGGCGAAGTGATTACCACGACCAAATCGGTTATTGAAAAATACAACCAAACCTATAAAACCAAAAGCGACCCCGTAGATACTGAAATTCCACTTGTAGTTTTGGTAAACGGAAGAAGCGCTTCGGCCAGTGAAATTGTTTCGGGCGGATTGCAGGATTTGGACCGTGCGGTAATTGTGGGCGCCCGAAGTTTCGGAAAGGGACTCGTGCAGCGTCCAAAAAAATTGACTTACGGAACACAGCTAAAAGTAACCATTTCGCGTTATTATACGCCCAGCGGCCGCTGCATACAGGCCCTTGACTACTGGCACCGTGACGAAAACGGCGACCCCATCCGGAAAGATGCCAAGGAATACAACGCCTTTAAGACCAAAGGTGGCAGAACGGTTTACGATGGCGGCGGGATTTTGCCCGATGTGGAATTGAAATCTGCGGTTTTTAGCCCTATAACCACGGCTTTGCTGAAAGACAACGCCATTTTTGATTATGCCACAAAATACTATTACAGCCATCAAATGACCGACTGGAAAAACTTCAAATTTACCGAAGCCGATTTTCAGGATTTTCTGAAATTTTTAAAAGACAACAATTTTGAATACGAAACCGAGACCGAAAAGAAGTTTGCCGAAGGTTTAAAAATCTCGGAAGATGACGATATGAGTAAGGATATTTCAGCAAGTTACAACCAACTTATGGCCGCAATTGATAAAGCTAAAGACAAAGCGATTGTGGACAAAAAAGTAGAAATAGAATCGTTGTTGACCGATGAAATTTTAAAGCGCTATTTCTATCGCGAAGGTTTGTACAATTACCAAATAGAGCACAATCCCGAGATTTTGGAGGCAGTGGCTGTTTTAAATGATGCTGGGAGGTATGCGAAGATTTTGAAGTGATTAGTATATAAATTTTTAGAAACACATAATGAAAAAGATTGTTTTCTTAATTACCATTGTTTTCTCAACAATTGGTTATTCGCAGTCGGAAAATCTACAAACTAAATTAGATTCAATTATTAAAGAGGCTGATTTATTGTATAATTATGAAAAAGCCGCTTGGGTTTCAACTGATTTAATAATGTCTTTAGAACGACTAAAAAATGATTTTGGTGGTTACATAATTTATCATTCAAAAGACACTATTTATTGTTCAATCATAGATAAAACTCAAAAAAATAGAATCGTTAAATATTCATTTAATTCTTCTAATATTGATGCACCTTTTAATTCAAATTTTTATCCTTCTAATTTAACCGAAAAAGAAAAAAAATTACTATCAATCAGAAACATAATAATCGATCAGTTATCTAATAGTAAATATGAAATTGAATTTCCCGAAGGTTTTAACCCAAATTTAATACTAGTTCAAGAAGGTTCGGAATACAAATTGTATATTATAATGGGAACTGGGGAGCCAGGTGTAATTCCATTTGGTAATGATTATCTTTTCTTTACAGATTCAGATGGAAATATCAAAACCTGGAAGAAGTTTCATTCAAGGTTAATTCCAATTCAATCCAAAATGACAACTGGCGAAATAGTAACTTCTGCAACTCATTCTCACTTAAGAACGACCCCCTATATAACCGCAACCGATATTTGTACATTTAGACTTTATTCTCCATTTACAGAAATTACAGAGTTTAAAGTTTATTCTCCGGTATTAGGCATATATATGAAATATAATATTGAGAATAATACAATAGAGGTAATAGAATAATGTACTCCTTCTTAACCTTCTTCGAAACAATGCCCGTTTGGATGAAAGCTGGTTGGGTGTTTTTTGTGCTTACTATTTTCTGGATTCTTGAAGGGTATTACAAACTCGTTTTTACCAAATACAACAAATGGCGGCACGCAAAAACCAATTTAATCTTGCTGGCCTTTGTGATGCTGATAAACGTGGTTTTCGGGATTGCGACCGTTGGTATTTTTCTGTGGTTAAACGATTCCAACTTCGGGTTGCTACAACTTTTTGATGGGCCTGTTTGGTTGGAATTGCTGCTTTCCATCCTGGTTTTGGATTTGATTGCGCAATATTTTGTGCACTATCTGCTCCACAAAGTAAAGTGGATGTGGCGGCTGCACACCGTGCATCATAGTGATAAAAATGTTGACGTGACCACGGGCACGCGCCACCATCCCTTCGATTTTATTATTCGGGAAACTTTCGCTTTGATTGCCGTTGTGATTATGGGAATGCCAATCGCTTTCTATCTTTTTTACAGAATTTTGAGCGTGCTTTTTACCTATTTCACCCACGCCAATATTTCACTTCCGAAGCAATTGGACAAAGCGCTCAGCTACATAATTGTAACCCCGAATATGCACAAATTTCATCATCATTACCAAATGCCGTGGACTGACAGCAATTTTGGAAATATGTTCTCAATTTGGGACCGCTTGTTTGGCACGTTTGTCTACGGAAAAACTTCGGATATTAAATACGGGTTGGACATTGCCGACCATCGCGATGATGAAAATTTTTTGCAACAATTGAAACTTCCATTTGACAAATCAATTCGCTATAAAAGTTAATTTAACAGCAAAATTTTTCGCTTAACATAACCTTAACTGACTGTTTATCAATGATATTGTATCTTAGCAGTTATGGTACAATCAGAAAGAGACGAAAACAAGGAGATTCTAAAGGAATCTGTGGCCTATTTAGAGAACCGGGGTTTTGAACACATTCAGGCCGATGTGGACGGTTATGAAACTCCAAAATCCTATCACAAAAAAGATAGCGATGTGGTAATTACTCCAGACATAGTAGCAGATCGCGCGGGAATTAAGCATTATTTTGAAATCAGTCTAAAATCTGAAAAACCGCGATTGCTAAAATCCAAATGGCAGTTTTTGGATACATTGACGCGTATGCGGAACCAGCGTTTTAAAATTATTACCCGCCGAGGGCATTATAAGTTTACGGACGAAATGCTGAAAGACCTTAATCTGGAGAAAAATCTTATTAAACTGTAATCAGTTTATACTTGAAAATTTCCTCCTTTTTTACCCTAATCCTAAAGGGAAAAGAAGAGGAAATTTTTTTAAACTCTAAGCATGGCAATGTGCGGAATACCATCTTCCATATAACGATCGCCGATGGTTTTAAACCCGTGGCTTTCGTAAAAAATAACCAAATACACCTGGGCCGATATCTTTATTTTATCGGCTTTATAGTTTGTTTTAATGGCTTCTATTGATGCTTTGGTGATCGCGTGGCCATAGCCCATTTTTCGGTAGTTTTCGCGTACCAAAACCCTTCCTATGGATGCTTCGTCAAAATAATCACCCGCTTGGAAACAACGTGCGTAGGCAACTAAATTTCCGTCTTCCCAACCCATAATGTGCAAGGCGCGTTCGTCCTTTCCATCAATATCTTGATAAACACAATCCTGCTCCACCACAAAAACCTCGCTCCGCAATTGTAAAACGTCATACAATTCCTTTGTGCTCAATTCACCGAAATTCTTTACTTCAATTTCCATAGTTTTTTAAATAAATCAATCCTGCACAATAATATCCTTTGGGTCGTCCTTTTGGTGTTCGGGCTGGATGGTTACGTGGTTTATTCCGAAATCGTGATACAGTATTTCCTCTACCTTGGTCAAAGCCTCATCAAACTGGGTTAGCGTTATGTCCTCGTGAAATTCCACGTGCGCCTCCAAATGGGTTTCCTGTTCGTTCAATTGCCAAATATGGATATGGTGCATATTCTTTATCTCAGGAATTTTGCCAACCGCCTTGTTTATCACTTCCAAATTTAAGTCATCCGGCGTGAAAAGCATCAAAACCTTGAAAGAGCTTTTCAACAAATCGTAACCCATTATCAATAAATACAGCGCAATCAAAACGGTCAAGAGGCTATCCACCCAAAACCATTCAAAATATTTCATCAACAGACCACCAATCAAAACGGCTACCGAGGCTGCCATATCGGTTAACAAATGCAGATAGGCAGAGCGCATGTTCATATTGCTTTTTGAATCCTTAAAAAGCAACAAAACGCTGAAGCCATTGAAAACGATACCTAAAATTGCGAGCCAAATAACCAGACCGCTTTCTATAGCTTGGGGATTGAAAAAACGAAGGACAGCTTCGTAAATAAGATAGATTGCTACCACAATTAAAGTGGCGGAATTTACAAACGCAGCAATAATTTCCGCACGTTTGTAGCCGAAGGTTTTGGTTACCGAAGCATCTTTTTTGGAATACCTATCGGCAATGTAACTCACAACCAGTGAAAGCACATCGCTAAAATTGTGAAGGGCGTCCGAAAGCAACGACAAACTCCCGGAAATTACCCCGCCGATTGCTTGTGCCACGGTAATACCTATGTTCAAAAGAATGGAAAGCAACAGCTTCCTTCCCTTTAAATCGGGATGTGAATGCCCATGCGAATCGTTAGGGGAATGTGCGTGGTTATGCGCCATTTTAATAGGTTATGAACAGGCTATTTTTTCAACGCGAATTTTGTGACGGCCGCCTTCAAATTCGGTTTTAAGAAAAGTTTTTACCATTTCAACTGCTTGTGGTTTGCTTGTGAAACGTGCGGGAATGCTCAAAATATTGGCATCGTTGTGCTGACGGGCGAGCTCGGTAATTTCTTTGGTCCAACAAAGGGCGGAACGCACTTTTTGGTGTTTATTGGCGGTCATATTTGCACCGTTTCCGCTTCCGCAGATTATGATTCCTAAATCCACTTTTCCGTTTTCAACATCCGCAGCGACGGGATGTATAAAATCAGGGTAATCCACACTTGCTTCGCTATCGGTTCCGTGGTTGATAACGGTGTGTCCTTCTTTTTCCAAATAGGAAATGATTTCAAATTTATACTCTGTGCCTGCGTGGTCGTTGCCGATGGAGATTTTCATGATGCTAATTTTTTTTCAAAGATAAAACATCACGTATTTATTTAAGCAGAAATACATTTATAATTCTACCAACAACTGTGTTCAATACCTATTGATTTTCAATTGATAACGATTTCTTAACGCTATCGGCATCATTCGGTTAACAACATTGTTGATATTTGTTAATGGAATTACGACAAGTAAAATTGCAAGTGTGGGGATTATTTACAATAGGTTTAAAATATGCACAACACCAAAAATTTAATTCGTTTTTTGCGTGCAATTTATGAGCAGCATTTCAATCGTTTCAAACAGGATTTCCATAAAAACTTATAAGATTTTAGTTGTCAAAATACGTTATCCACCGTTGTTAACTACTTCTGCTATTTCGTTATTTCCAAGGCTTTTAAATCTTAAATATATGTTAACAACGTTTTATTAAATGGCAATAAATTCATTTCAAAACAAAACCTTAAAAAGTTATTGTACATATTAACACCCTATCATCATCACCATTTTTTATTTTAAAAATTTCAAAAAAAGAAATGATGTATAAATATATGTTGATAACAATAAAAATTACTGAAATGGATTTTAGAAAAGTACTATACTATTTTTAAATTGGAAGGATGGTCCAGATTTTTGATAATTTCCTCTGCCTGGGCAATATCTTCTATATGAACTTGGAGACGAATGCCACCAATAGCGTTGGAATAGAAAGGAAAAACGCTAATCATGGTTTCATTTTGAAATATGTACCGAATCTCCGCCTGGTCAAGCAAAAGCTGAAGCACCGCATATTCCGCGGGGTATGAAAAAATAGCTATGGTTTTAAAGTGCTTCATTGTGTTTGTTTCTATGTTTTGGAATGATATGAAGTTACATTAAACAATGTATTTTTTTAGAAATGAACTCACAGTTATTGAGTTACTGAGTTTTTAATACGTAACCTTCAAATAACTAATAACTTAATAACCCAATAACTATTACCAAGGTACTAAATCTTTCCTAATGTAAACACGTCATTCTTTGAGAAGTAGTACTTTTACGCGAATTACAAAAACAACTATGCCAAAACACAAACGAAAAAAGAAAAACAATAAAATTGAAAATCTTTCCCAAACCATACTGAACATTCTTCGGAAAGATCATTCACAAGCATTCAATTACAAACAAATTGCCGCAAAACTGCAACTTGACGACCCCAGCAGCAGAAACCAAATAGTGAAAAAACTAAAGGATCTGCAGGGCAAGGGAAGCATTCAGGAAATTGAACGTGGCAAATATATACTTACCCCTTCCCAAAATTATTACACCGGAAAAGTAGATATAGCAGGCCGTGGCCAAGGTTATATTATCGTTGAGGATTTAGAGGACGATATTTATGTGAAAAGCAAAAATTTAAACAAAGCTTTAAACGGGGATATTGTTGAAGTGTATGTTTTTAAGCGTAAAAAAGGCGGAAAGACTGAAGGTGAAGTAACCAAAATTTTAGAGCGAAAAAGAACCGAATTCGTTGGTACCATCCAAGTGCAGGAAAACTTTGCCTTTGTGGACGTTACCGATTATAAAATGTACACCGATATTTTTGTTCCGAAGAATAAAATAAACGGGGCAAAAAATGGTGTAAAAGTATTGGTTGCAATGGAGGAATGGCCCGAAAAGGCCGATTCTCCTTATGGAAGGGTAATCAAAGTACTCGGAATGCCGGGCGAGCACAATACCGAAATCCATTCCATTTTGGCGCAGTACGGTCTTCCGTATGAATTTCCAAAGGAAGTGGAGGATTTTGCCAATAAAATTGATACTTCCATAAAGGCTTCAGAAATAAAAAAGCGTCGCGATATGCGCGACGTGCTCACATTTACGATAGATCCAAAGGACGCAAAGGATTTTGACGATGCGCTTTCCTTTAAAAAATTGGAGAATGGAAATTTCGAGATAGGAATTCACATTGCAGATGTTTCGCATTATGTAACCCCAGGTAACGAACTGGATGACGAAGCATACGAACGCGCAACTTCGGTCTATTTGGTTGATAGGGTAGTACCGATGCTTCCGGAAATTCTTTCAAATAACGCATGTTCGCTTCGGCCCAATGAGGAAAAATATACGTTCTCTGCGGTTTTTGAAATAACGCCCAAAGCGGAAGTAAAAAAGCAGTGGTTTGGAAGAACGGTAACATACAGTGACGCCCGTTTTGCGTATGAAGAAGCGCAGCACATAATTGAAAATCCGAAGGATGAAACACATACAATTCCCTCAAAAATTTCAATCACTGATAAGGAATATACAGTAAAAGCGGAAATTGCCGAGGCCATTCTGGAAATGGACCGTCTTGCAAAAATGTTGCGGACAAAACGTATGCGTGCCGGTGCCATTTCTTTTGATAAAGTGGAAGTGAAATTCATTCTCGATGAAAATAACAATCCCGAAGGAGTTTATTTCAAGGAAAGCAAGGATGCCAACAAACTAATTGAGGAATTTATGCTTTTGGCAAACAGAAGTGTTGCCGAATTCATAGGAAAACAGGAGCCTAAAAAGACGTTTGTTTACAGAGTTCACGACGAACCGGACGATGAAAAAATTGCCGCTTTGGAAAATATTATCAAACGTTTCGGCTATAAACTGAACACCAAAGACCGCCATTCCACCGCCCAATCCATGAATAAACTTTTAAAGGATGTACAGGGCAAAAAAGAGCAGAATTTAATTGATACACTCGCCATCCGAAGTATGAGCAAGGCAATGTACACCACGCACAACATCGGCCATTACGGTCTTGCTTTTGATTATTACACACATTTCACTTCGCCGATCCGTCGTTATCCAGATGTGATGGTGCATCGATTGCTTCAACATTATTTGGACGGCGGAAAATCTGCCAAGGAAGAGGAATACGAAGAAAAATGCGGCCACAGCAGCGATATGGAAAATCTAGCCACCAATGCAGAACGTGATAGCATTAAGTATATGCAGGTGAAGTATATGCAGGATCACCAAGACCAGGAATTTTTGGGAGTAATTTCAGGAGTTACCGAGTGGGGAATCTATGTTGAAATTATATCGAACAAATGCGAGGGGATGGTCCGTTTACAGGATTTGAACGATGACCGCTACGAATTTGACAGAGATGAATATGCCGTCATTGGCCAACGCACGAAAAATGTGTACCAACTTGGCGATGAAGTTTATGTAAAAGTGAAGAATGCAGATTTAGTGAAAAAGCATTTGGATTTTACGATGTTGGGCCACCGAAAGGATTATAAAAATTAAAATTTTACCATTGTGGGTAAAAGTAATTTGTATTTTTACCCTACTATGTTTGACGGTTTACTCTACGCAGCTTTCTACGGATTTTTGTTGGCCTTCGCCGTCGGTCCGGTTTTTTTCACATTGATTGAAACGGCGATTACCAAAGGAATTAAAGCAGCCATCTTTTTTGATCTGGGGGCAATTTTCGCCGATATTATTTTTATTATAATTGCCTTTTTCAGTACCAGTAGAATTCTTGAAAAGGTAAAGCACGATCCGGGCCTGCTGATTTTTGGAGGTGCCATTCTCATTGCTTACGGAATCATTTCGTACATCCGCACCAACAAATCAATTTTTAAAATTGTAAGGGAGCATTACGCGGTAAAAGTGAAAAAGAACCTCGGCGGATTATTCCTGAAAGGTTTCCTTTTAAATTTCGTAAACTTCGGCGTTTTGGCGGGTTGGATTGGCACATTGATTATGGCAAACGCGCTCACTACTTCAGATAATGGCGTGTTTCTTTTTATTTCCACGGTATTGGCCACTTTTTTCCTCACAGATCTGTTAAAAATGCTCTTGGCGAAGAAACTTAAAAACAAAATGACCCCACGATTTATTTTCAGGACCAAGAAGTGGGTAAGCATTTTAATATTGGCCTTTGGTGTTTTATTGCTGATCCAAGGTATTTTCCCGAAAGGCGTGGAAGCGGGGCTGGAGAAAATTCCCGGGCAAAAACATCCGGTAGAAAGGCCGATTCCGCCGGTTGAGGAACCTTTATAAAAGTACTGTAAAATTTGGAAGCCTTTGAATCACTATTTAATATGAAAGCTTCGGAAGAACCGTTTTGAATTTTTTTAAAAATAAAAAACCCTCAACATAAAGTTGAAGGTTTTAAGAGGCATCGAGCGGATTCGAACCGCTGTAGCAGCTTTTGCAGAGCTGAGCCTAGCCACTCGGCCACGATGCCCTTTTAGGCTTGCAAATGTAAAAAAATTAAACTTAAAAATCCTATTTAAAAAGCAAATTACCTTTTCCTTTTCATCGTCACGCTCACTTCTGCCACATCGCCCCCAATGGGTGGATTTCTTTTGGCTACGGTAACTTTCACTTCGTTCACCATTTCAACCTTTAATAAAATCGAATCGATAATCCGCTTTGCCACGTGTTCCAAAAGTTTGGCTCGCACCGCCATTTCTTCCCTCACAATTTTTTGAAGCATTACATAATCCACGGTATCGGCCAGTTCGTCGGTTTCGGAGGCGTTCTTTAAATCTGCCTTTACCGAAAGGTTTACCAAATAATCGGAGCCTATCTGTCCTTCTTCAATTAAACAGCCGTGATAGGCGTAAATCTTTATATTTTTTAAGCGGATGGTTCCCATAAGAATAATTTTGGCAAAGATAATAAGAGAATGTTGGGTTGGGCTCTGTGGAAACCTGTTTCTTTTTCAGTTTATTGGTTACCTTTGCACTTCATAAAAATTAAGTATATGAGTAACGAAGCCGCGCCGCTGAATTTTATAGAACATATTATTGAAGAAGACCTTACCAAGGGCTATACAAAGGAACAATTGTGTTTCCGTTTTCCGCCAGAACCCAATGGCTATCTTCACATTGGCCACGCCTCTTCAATCTGTTTGAATTTCGGTTTGGGCGAGCGTTACAACGCCCCGGTAAATCTTCGTTTTGATGATACCAACCCTGCAAAGGAAGAACAGGAATTTGTGGACGCCATAAAGCGCGACATTTCCTGGTTGGGCTATGAATGGGCTACGGAATGCTATGCCTCCGATTATTTTCAGCAGTTGTACGATTGGGCGGTCCAAATGGTGAAGGATGGAAAGGCCTATGTTGATTCCCAAACTTCGGAAGCCATTGCGGAACAAAAGGGAACGCCGAACACGCCGGGAAAGCCAAGCCCGTTCAGAAACCGTTCCGTGGAAGAGAATTTGGATTTGTTCGAAAAAATGAAAAACGGCGAAACCAAGGAAGGCGAGCACGTGCTCCGTGCCAAAATAAATATGGAATCGCCCAATATGTTGATGCGCGACCCGGTTATGTACCGAACCATCAACAAACACCACCACCGTACGGGAACCGATTGGAAAATCTTCCCCATGTACGATTGGACCCACGGCGAAAGCGATTATATTGAGCAAGTATCTCATTCTTTCTGTACGCTTGAATTTCTGCCACACAGAGAGCTTTACGATTGGTTTTTGGACCAAGTGGTCGATCCCAAGAAATTGCGCCCAAAACAGCGCGAATTTGCCCGTAGAAATTTAAGTCACACGGTTGTCAGCAAACGAAAACTTGCACAGCTGGTAAGCAGTGGTGTTGTTACGGGCTGGGACGATCCGCGAATGCCCACCATTTCCGGGCTGCGCCGAAGAGGTTATACGCCAGAATCGATTAAGAATTTTGCCGACAGTATTGGTGTTGGAAAACGTGAAAATTTAATAGATGTGTCGCATTTAGAATTCAACGTTCGTGAAGATCTCAACAAAAAAGCCCCGCGCATCATGGTGGTTTTGGATCCCGTGAAGTTAATTATAGACAATTATCCCGAGGGAAAAACCGAAATGTTAGAGGCAGAAAACAATCAAGAGGATGAAACTGCCGGAAGTCGCGAAGTTCCTTTTTCAAAAGAACTGTTAATTGAAAGGGATGATTTTCTTGAAGAAGCAAACCGTAAGTTTTTTAGATTGACCCTTGGTAAGGAAGTGCGTTTAAAAAATGCCTATATCATAAAAGGCGAAAGTGTAGTAAAGGATTCCGAAGGAAACATTACCGAAATACATTGCACCTATGATCCGGATAGTAAAAGTGGAAGCGGTTCCGAAGCATCCTTACGAAAAGTAAAGGGTACGCTCCACTGGGTTTCTGCCGAACACGCCTTGCCAGTTGAAGTGCGTTTGTACGATCGCCTTTTTACCGAAGCCTCGCCCGATACCCACAAAGAGAAAGATTTTATGGAATTCATAAATCCAGACTCTTTGCAGGTTATTACCGGGTATGCAGAGCCAAGTGTGAAAGACTCCAACCCCGAAGATAAATTTCAGTTTCAGCGTTTGGGATATTTTGTGGTTGACAGGGATTCGACTGAGGAAAAAATTGTTTTCAATAGAACGGTTCCCTTGCGTGATTCTTGGGCCAAATTGGCTGAATAATTAACATTTCCATTAAAAATTATTTTCATTTTTAAGAGAAATTGGCTAAAATTTTCACTTTTTAAGACAATTTTATAGAATGAAAAATAACTATTAACCGGTTGTTAACAGCAATGCGGGAAGTCTCTATGTACCTTTGGAATTATTAACCAATAAAACATAGAATAATGGCGTCAAATACAGGTCAAACATTACTTGCATTATTAACTGGAGCAGCGATAGGAGCTGGCATCGGAATTCTTTATGCACCGGACAAAGGTTCAAAAACAAGGGACAAGCTTAGCAAGGAAGCTAGAAAAGCCCAAAAACAATTAAACAAGCAAATTCAAGAAACAAGCAGCACGCTGAGTGAAAAAGCGCAGCGGGCTAGATATAGTTTTGAGCAGAAACTAAACGAAACCTTATCTTCAGCTAGCTATAAGGCAGACGATATTCTTCTGGCAATGGAAGATAAATTGGAGGCCCTAAGAAAGCAAAATGCAAAATTACATATAGATTCAACAGTTGATAAAGCGAAAGCAACAGCCAAAAAAGTAACTTCATAATATGGCGTTCAGTAGCCTTAAAGAAAGTCTTCATCGCGTAACCGAAAGAATAGAGGATTATAGTGTAAGTACGGCGGAGTATTACAAACTCCGCCTATTTAAGGCCTCCATGAAAGGAGCTATTTCTCTGGTAAATCTTTTGGTATATGGAAGCCTTTCCCTATTTGTAATGTTATTTCTCTCCGTGGGAGCCGCCTTTTGGCTCAGTACATTTTTCGAAAACGTCTATGTTGGCTTTTTGCTAATTGGTGCATTTTATGGTATCATTTTAATATTTATGTTCATCTTCGGAAGAAAAATAATTGAGCGCGGTATGTTGTACAAATTTTCAGGTTTGCTTTACGATGAAAATGATCTTGACCCGAAAGTTGCTGCAGAGAAGGAATTGAATGAATATCAAGAAACACTTTTTGATGATAAAGTTCAAGATGAAAAACTTACAAATTAATGTTTATGAAGCGATATACTACTTTTGAAGAAATAGATAGAGATTTAAAATACCTTCGTCTTAAGTCGCAAATTGATCTTGAAGAGGTAAAATTAGGGTTAAACCAGAGTAAGGAAACTTTGAATGAAACCTTTTCTCCCATCAATATCATAGCCAGCACTGTCGGTTCTATTCTTAAAAAGGCTTTTGTTCTTAAAGTTGTGGATAAATTGATAGGAATAAAACCCGTTAAGAAAAAAGACTATGAAGATGATTGATAATCTAATCTATTTAGGGTAAGCGAATAAACTAAAAAACGCGCCAATCAATTTTGATTGGCGCGTTTTTTATTATGGTAACACTTTAATTAAATTAATAATTCAAATCCTCACCTTCCTCGGGTCGTGGAGGGGCTTGGCGTTTGGGTCTCTTCTTAGGTATAATCCCTTTTTCCTCGTTCTGTTTTTTCATCTGTTCCCCAATTTGGTTACTGGCCACAAATGAAGCGATCATATTATTGAGCATATCGCTACCGGCCTGGGGTGAATTGGGCAGTAGAATAAGGTTGGTATTGGTTTCTTCGCCTATGGACTGTAAGGTATCATAATGTTGGGTAACCACTATCAAAGCAGAAGCTTCCTGACTATTTATACCCACATTGTTCAAAACATCTACACTTTCTTCCAGGCCACGCGCAATTTCCCTACGCTGGTCTGCTATACCTTGACCTTGCAACCGCTTGCTTTCGGCTTCCGCACGAGCCTTTGCCACAATTTTAATACGCTCTGCCTCGGCTTCATATTCTGCTGCCACCTTCTCTCTTTCGGCCGCATTTATGCGGTTCATGGCAGCCTTCACTTGAATATCGGGATCAATATCGGTTACGAGGGTTTTGATTATATCATACCCATATTCACTCATCGCCTCATTCAATTCTGCTTTTACCGCAATCGCAATATCGTCTTTTCTTTCAAAAACATCATCTAACTTCATCTTTGGCACTTCTGCGCGCACTACATCAAATACATAGGAAGTTATCTGATCGTGCGGGTTTTCAAGTTTATAAAAGGCGTCATAAACCTTTAGCTTCAATACTTGGAATTGTACCGAAATTTTCAACCTAACAAAAACATCATCCTTGGTTTTTGTTTCTACAATTACATCCAATTGCTGGATTTTCAGGTTGATGCGTCCCGCAATCCGGTCTATCAAAGGAATTTTTAACTGCAATCCAGAATTTCTGATACTGTGGAACTTTCCAAAACGTTCTACTACTGCCGCTGTTTGTTGCTTAACGGTAAAAAAACTTGCCAATAGTATAAACAACCCTACAATCAGCACTGGCACTAAAATAAATCCGCCCATAATTTTTTGAATATTTGATGAAAATTTGTTGTGGAAGATACAAAATTAAAGCTATTTTCACGGCCCTAAAATATATCCCCAGCTATGAATATCAAAAAACTGCTATTTGTCACCCTTTTTCTTTTTATTGGTCAACAAGCTTTTTCCCAACGCAACTATGATGGTTACAATTTTTTGGGAATTCAGGGTGGAATTACCTTTTTCGACATTCAAACCGATGATTTGGTGACTACGCAAAAGGAAGGTTTTACAGCTGGTTTTACTACACGTGGTGCATTCAGAAACAACTTCGACTTAATTTACGGACTTAGTTTTCAAAGTGCTTCCGTAGGTGTAGAGGGGCGAAGTATTTTGGGCGATACCCAAAATATAGGTTATACCATTCAAGGCGTACAGCTTAATTTCCTGGGGAGTTATAATATTATCGTCAAGCATTTGAGTCTTGAGTTTGGTCCTATTTTCGACTTAAACGGCAAGATGAAATTGGCGGATGATAAGTATGAAGATTATATTTTAACGGGATATAATACACTTACTGCAGCAGATATTCAGGATATTTCAAAATTTAATGTGCGCCTAGCTGCGGGGCTTAGCGCTGGTTTGGAGCACTTCCGCATCAGCGCACAGTATCAATATGGTGTAACCAATATGCTTGGCGGTCTAAACGATAAAGGTTTGGAGAATGAAGATTTTAAAGGCAATAGTTCCACCATCGTTTTAATGGGGGTAATTTACTTTTAGCCCATATAATCAATTGCCTTTTCAATTCGGGCAACGCTTTCCTCTTTTTCTAAAATCGAAAGAATATCAAACACCTCGGGACCTTTCATTTCTCCTACGAGCGCCAATCGGAGTGGCATCATCACTTTTCCGAAGCCTATGTTTTCTGAGGTAATCCAACCTTTCACTTGTTCCGAAAGGTTTTCTGCGGAAAAATCTTCCGTAGCACTTAAAATCGAAACTACCTTTTTAAGCAATACTGCTGTTTCAGCCTTAAAAGCTTTTTCCGAAGCTTTCGCATCGTAAGTAGCTGGAGCCTCAAAAAAGAAACTTCCCTGTTCCCAAAGGTCGCTTACGAAGGTGGCGCGTTCTTTTAAAAGGGAAACGATTTTTCTTATTGTTTCTATTGGTGGTTGAGACAGGGTATTGCCCTGTCTCTCCACCGATAATCTGTTTAAATATCTTTCAAATTCGCTTGCCAATACTGCGTCATCAATCTTTTGCAAATACTGATGCTGAAACCATTTCGTTTTGTCGGGGTCGAATTTTGCTCCCGCCTTGTTGACTCTTTCCAGTCCAAAAGCATCAATCAATTCTTCTAAGCTGAAAATTTCCTGCTCCGTTCCAGGGTTCCAGCCTAAAAAGGCAAGCATATTTACAACGGCTTCCGGCAGATAACCATCTTCGCGATAGCCTGAGAAAAGATCTCCTTCCGAAGTTTTCCATTCCAAAGGAAAAACAGGGAAACCCATTTTATCGCCATCGCGTTTGCTAAGTTTTCCGTTGCCTGTTGGTTTCAAAATCAACGGTAAATGCGCAAATTGTGGCGCCTTCCAGCCAAAAGTACGATACAACAAAACGTGAAGCGCTAAAGATGGCAACCATTCTTCACCACGAATAACGTGCGTAATTTTCATTAAATGGTCGTCCACAATATTTGCCAAATGGTAGGTTGGCATCCCATCGCTTTTGAAGAGAACCTTATCGTCGAGAATGTTGGTTTCCACCTGCATCTCGCCGCGGATTATATCGTTTAAATGAAGCGTTTCATCTTCGGGCGATTTAAAACGGATAACGTATTCTTCGCCATTTGCTATTTTCTGCTGGGTTTCTTCCGCAGAAAAAGTCAATGAATTTTTCAGTTTTAAACGATTGTGCCAATTGTAAATAAAGGTTTTTCCCTTTGCCTCGTGGTCCTTTCGGTGTGCGTCAAGTTCTTCAGAAGTATCGAAGGCATAGTAGGCATTTCCTGATTCAATTAAGGCATCTGCGTATTGTTTGTAAAGTGCTTTACGCTCGCTTTGGCGGTATGGGCCGCAATCTTTTTCTTTGCCTGGGCCTTCATCGTAGGGAATATTCAGCCAATTCAAAGCTTCCACAATATATGCCTCGGCACCTTCCACATATCTATTTTGGTCAGTATCCTCTATTCGAAGCAAAAAATCGCCATCGTGTTTTTTTGCGAATAAATAATTGAACAAAGCGGTGCGAACACCACCAATATGTAAAGGCCCTGTTGGGCTAGGGGCAAAACGAACCCGAACTTTTTGAGACATAATCTGCACTCTTTTTTGTGAATCGGCAAAGGTACAATTAACATAGACAATATTTTGATAGAATTAGTATCTTTCAAGCATAAATTGAAATTATGAAGGTTTATTTTACATTCGGATTTTGGGTTTTATTTATCAGCCCATGCCTTTCTCAATGGAATCTTTCTGGTAATTCTATTATTGGAGATAATTCTTCTAATGCCATCGGTTATTCAATCTCAATCAACGGAGAAGGAAATAGGGTTTCATTGGTTAAGGAAGGTCCATCTGGAGGCAATCAGTATGATTATACTTATGTTTATGAACTTCAAGATTATCAATGGGTTCAGTTGGGTAATGAAATTCAGGCTGCAAATATGAATACTACGTCCTTTGTGGCAATGAATGAATTGGGAAATAGAATAATTATTGGTGAGGACAGATATAATAATGAAAATTTGGTTCGTATCTATGAATTACAATCAAATAGTTGGGTTCAATTGGGCGAAACTATTTTTTCTGATGCGAATAATGATTACTTTGGAAAATCCCTTGCAATAAACGCCGAAGGAGATGTAATAATTTGCGGGGCTCCGGGATATAACTATTCAAAAGTTTATCAGTTTATAAACAATGAATGGGAACAGAAAGGTGAGACCTTAATTGGTAATGGTAGTTTTGGAGAATCTGTTAGCCTAAACGCTGAAGGAAATATTATCGCGATTTCATCTCCCTATAATAGTGAGAGTGCATACAATGGTGGTAAAGTGAATATATATGAATACCAAAATGGTGATTGGTGGGGTTTAGGACTACCCATATTTGGTACAGACGAAGGTGATTTGTTGGGAATTGGCAACAAGCCAGGAACAAATGGTATTGACTTAAATTCTGCTGGAGATGTTGTTGTAATCGGGGGATGGGGGCATATGATAGCTCCTGACGATCAGGCAGGTCAGGTCAAGATATATGAACGGTCAAATAATAATTGGTCGCAAAAAGGTGAAACTATTGAGGGAACAAACGAAAACTATTATTTTGGTGGTTCTGTGGCAATTAATTCAATCGGTGATATGATAGTTGTAGGGGATTTTTTGGGAATGGTGTTCGGTCAAGTAAAAGTATTTAAATATGAACTGGATTCTTGGGAGCAGTATGGAAATACCGTGACTGGAGCGGAAAATGGTCTCCAATCCTTTTTTGGATTTTCTGTAGCGATTAACAATGAAGGAAATATAATTGGAATTGGATCCCCCGACGATTCTGGCTCTGAACCAAGTCAAGTACGCATTTTTGAGTATAATGGAATTTTGGGAACGGAAGAGTTTTTGACAGATGATAATCCAAGACTTTATCCAAATCCAAATTCTGGAACGTTTTATTTAAATGTTCCAGCTTCTTACGAAATTTCATTAATTCGTATTGTTGATATGACCGGAAAAATAGTATATTCCAATATCCCTTTAGCTTCCGAAACTATTGAAATAAATGAAAATCTATCTTCAGGAATTTATTTCGTAAATGTATTTACAAAAACTTCAACTTACAATCTGAAAATGATTAATGACTTGCGGAGCGATTTTTGCCCATAAAATATTATTGTATTTTAGAAGTTTTCTAAAGAGGGAATTCAACTATGAGCACTTTTAACATCATCCAGCTAAAACTGGAGGAATTTATCAAGAAATACTACACCAATGAGCTTATAAAAGGAGCCATCCTTTTCTTCGCCATTGGGCTGCTGTATTTGTTGATAACGCTGCTCGTTGAATATTTCCTTTGGCTCAATCCGTTGGGAAGGCGAGTGCTGTTTTGGGCGTTTGTAATCGTGGAACTGGGCTTGTTTGTTCGGTTTATCACTTTTCCGCTTGCGAAACTTTTCAAACTTCAAAAGGGAATTAATTATGAAGTAGCTTCAAAAATCATTGGCAACCATTTTCCGCAGGTAAACGATAAATTGCTCAATGTAATCCAGCTTAACCAAAACCGTCGCGAAAGTGAATTGCTGGCAGCAAGCATTGATCAAAAAGCTAAAGAATTACAGCCAGTACCTTTCAAAAGTGCCGTAAATTTTAAAAAGAACGCCAAATATTTAAAATACGCGGCCATTCCGGTATTGATATTTATACTTTTCAGCGCTTTGGGCGGAATGGATATTTTTTCCAGCAGTTATAAACGTGTGGTACATTACGATACTGCCTTTGAGCCGCCCGCACCTTTTTCTTTCATTGTGATGAACGATGATTTGAATGCAGTAGAAAACAAACCTTTCAACTTAAAAATTAGAACCGAAGGCACTGCGATTCCCGAAAACGCAAGCATCAATTATAATGGTGAAACCTATTATCTGCAGCAGACCGCGCCAGGTTTGTTTGAATATACATTTCAACAACCTATAGAATCAATCGATTTCAGCTTAAAGGCAAATAAAGTGACTTCTCGGGAATATACGTTGGATGTTGTAAAAACCCCTTCATTGCTCAATTTTGAAATGGTTTTGGATTATCCTTCCTATACGGGGAAAAGAGATGAAACCCTTAAAAGTACCGGAAACGCTACCATTCCCGAGGGAACGCGGGTTAAATGGAATGTCGCTACTAAAAATACAAAGGCAGTTACTTTAAAAACCACCGATACTTCCTTTTCATTCGCTGCAAAAGGTGAAAACTTCAATTTTGAAAAAGGAATTTATAACAAGCTTGATTACGCCATTACCACTTCCAACGAAAAACTGAAGGATTATGAAAACCTTGCCTTCACGCTGAATGTAGTGAAGGATCAATTTCCAGAGATTGAAGTGCAGTCAAAACAGGATAGCACAAACACGCAAAGGGTTTTCTTTTTGGGCCAAATATCGGACGATTACGGGCTCACCAAACTGAGATTGGTCTATTTCCCCGAAGGCGATGAAAAGCAGGCTAAAACACAGGTTTTATCATTGAATAAGACCAATTTTGATCAATTCACTTATACTTTTCCCGGGAACCTTCCATTGGATGAAGGCGTAGCTTATGAATATTATTTTGAGGTTTTTGATAACGATGCCATTCACAATTATAAATCCTCGAAGTCTGGAATTTATTCCTTCAGAAAATTAACGAAGAATGAATTAGAGGATGAGCAACTACAAAACCAGCAAGATGCCATTAAAGGGTTGGATAAATCTTTGGAAGAATTAAAGGACCGAAAGCAAACTTTGGAAGAACTCTCGCGAACCCAAAAAGAAAAGAACGAACTTAATTACAACGACAAAAAGAAGCTAGAAAACTTCATACAGCGCCAGCAAAAGCAGGAAGAAATGATGAAGAATTTTTCAAAGGAAATGAAAGAGGAACTTGAAAATTTCCAACCGGAAAACAAGGAGAAAGATCCTTTCAAGGAAGATCTTCAAAGAAGATTGGAAGAAAATGAGGAACAGCTTAAGAAGAATGAAAAGTTGTTGGATGAACTTGAGAAGTTGCAGGACAAAATTCAAAAGGAGGAATTGACCGAGAAGCTCGAAAAGCTTTCAAAACAGAACAAGAACCAAGAGAAAAATCTTGAGCAATTGCTAGAGTTGACCAAAAGATATTACGTTGAAAAGAAAGCCGAAAAACTTGCCGAGGAGCTATATGAACTGGGCGAAGAGCAAGAAAAGTTAGCAGATAAACCTGATGATGAAAACACAAAGGAGGCCCAAGAGGAGCTAAACGAAAAGTTTGAAGAATATAAAAAGCAGATGAAAGATCTTCAGAAGGAGAACGAAGGTTTAAAGAAGCCCTTGGACATTCCCGAAGATAAACCAACCGAGCAACAGATTGATGAGGAACAGCAACAGGCAACGGATAAACTTGGAGAGCAAAAACCGAACGAGGCCGGAAAAAATCAGAAGAAAGCTGGACAGAAAATGAAACAGATGAGCAAAGGTATGCAAATGCAGATGCTGGCTGGACAAATGGAAACCATAGAGGAAGATGTAAAAATGCTACGTCAGATTGTGGATAATTTGGTTGTTTTTTCTTTTCAACAAGAGGATTTGATGGAAGCTTTCAAAAAAATTGAATACGGCAATCCTATATTCGGAAAGAAATTGAATATTCAAAATGACCTTAAAACAAATTTTGAACATATAGACGACAGCATATTTGCGCTATCGCTTCGTCAACCAATGATCGGGTCGCAGATAAATACTTCACTTACTGAAATTCAATATAATATTGACAAATCATTGGAGCGATTGGCGCAAAATGAAACGAGGCAAGGTATTGGAAACCAACAATATACGATTACGGGTGCAAATGATTTGGCGGTCATGCTAAGTGATATTTTGAGTAACATGCAAATGCAGATGCAGATGTCCATGGGTTCTGGTTCCGGAAAGGGAAATCCAATGCCGGGTTCCGGATTTCAATTGCCTGATATTATTCAAAAACAGGAAGGCCTTGGCGAAAAGATGAAAGAAGGAATGGAGAAAGGAAGAAACGGAAAAAAAGGTAAAGAAAAAGGCGAGGGTGAAGGTGATGGAAGTGGTGATGGAAATGGCCAGAACGGGGAAAACGGCAGGGATGGACAGAAAGGAAATGAAAAAGGCGGGGAGAAGGATGGCCAGGGAAACAACGAGGACCTCAATGGTGAACTGTTCGAGATATACAAACAACAACAAGAACTGCGAAATCAACTTCAGGATAGGTTGAGCAAGGAGGGTTTAAATGGAAACGGCGGAAAGATATTAAAGAAAATGGAAGGCATAGAGCAGCAGTTGTTGGAAAAAGGATTTAATCAAAATACGCTTCAGCAAATGCTCAATCTTAAATATGAATTGTTAAAACTTGACAAGGCTGATCTTGAGCAGGGGCAAGAAAGCAGAAGGGAATCCCGGACTAATAGAAGGGATTTTCAGAACAATGCCCAACTTTCCCCCGAAGACATAAAAAAATACTTCAACACAACTGAAATTTTGAACCGTGAGGCCTTACCTTTGCGCCAAGATTACAAAAAGAAGGTTCAGGAATATTTTAAGGAAGGTAATGATTGAGTTTAATTTTGAAACTGATTTTGAGTTAAAAAGCCGGATGAAAATCCAAAAGTGGATTTCCGAAATCATCATTTCAGAAGGATTTGAAGTTGGTGAAATACTTTATATCTTTTGTGATGACGAATATCTGCATAAACTGAACGTATCTTTTTTGGGCCACGATACATTGACTGATATTATCAGTTTTGACTATAGGGCCGGAAAGCAAATTAATGGCGAAATTTACATTTCCGTTGAGCGTGTTGCCGAAAATTCAAAAGATTTCAAAACAAATTTCGAAGATGAATTGCATCGGGTTATGATTCATGGCATACTTCATTTTTGTGGCTATAAAGATAAGACTGCTTTAGAGGAAGATGCTATGCGTTCAAAGGAGGATGAGGCTCTTAAAAAGCTTGCCACACTTTAAAACTATAATTTCAGCTACTCAATTACCTTAAAGTTAGATATTTATTGTAATTTCGCGTCCCTAAAAAAATTTGATAAAAACAAATGTTCCACGTGGAACAATTAAAATGATTTTATGTTTCCAAAAGAGTATGATGTAATTGTGGTTGGCGCTGGTCATGCAGGTTCAGAAGCTGCAGCTGCTGCGGCAAATTTGGGCTCGAAAACCCTATTGGTTACTATGAATTTGCAAACAATTGCACAAATGAGCTGCAATCCTGCAATGGGTGGAATCGCCAAAGGCCAAATTGTGCGGGAGATCGACGCTATGGGCGGTTATAGTGGTATCGTTTCTGACAAGTCGGCCATTCAGTTCAAGATGCTCAACAAATCGAAGGGGCCGGCAATGTGGAGTCCAAGGGTCCAAAGCGATCGTATGCGTTTTGCCGAAACTTGGCGGCTGATGCTTGAACAAACCCCAAGCCTTGATTTTTATCAGGAAATGATTTCCGGAATTATAGTAGAGAATGGAAAAATTAGGGGTGTAAGAACTTCTCTTGGTCTGGAGATTAAAGGAAAAAGCGTTGTACTTACAAATGGCACTTTTTTAAATGGGTTGATCCATATTGGGGATAAACAATTTGGAGGAGGACGTGCTGGTGAAGAAGCCTCAACCGGAATTACAAAGGATTTAATTGATTTGGGTTTTGAAGCAGGAAGAATGAAAACAGGAACTCCGCCTAGAGTGGATGGACGTTCCTTGGATTTTTCTAAAATGATAGAACAGCCTGGTGATGATGTTCCCGAAAAGTTTTCTTTTTCTGATGAAACTGCACCTTTAAAGAACCAGCGCTCATGCCATATGAGTTATACTAGTTTAGATGTACACGATATTTTACGCGAAGGTTTTGACAGATCGCCCATGTTCAACGGTGCAATCAAAAGTATTGGTCCACGATATTGCCCCTCCATTGAAGATAAAATAAATCGTTTTGCGGATAAGGACAGGCACCAACTTTTTGTTGAGCCAGAAGGATGGGACACGGTAGAATATTATATTAATGGATTTTCAACCTCCTTGCCGGAGGATATCCAATTCAAGGCCTTGCGTCAAGTTGCCGGTTTTGAAAACGTGAAGTTTTTTCGCCCTGGTTATGCTATTGAGTACGATTATTTTCCGCCAACGCAATTGAAACACACTTTGGAAACAAAATTAGTTTCAGGTTTGTATTTTGCCGGACAGATCAATGGCACCACGGGCTATGAAGAAGCGGCTTCCCAAGGTTTGATGGCAGGAATAAATGCACATTTAAAAGTTCACGAAAAGGAACCTTTTATACTTCAAAGGAATGAGGCTTATATAGGCGTGTTGATTGATGACCTTATTACCAAGGGGACGGAAGAACCCTACCGAATGTTTACTTCGCGTGCGGAATACAGAACTTTATTGCGACAAGATAATGCCGATTTTAGGTTAACGCCAAAAGCATTTGAAATTGGATTGGCAAGCGAACAGCGTATGCGTAAAATGGAAAAGAAGAAAGAAAAGGCAAGTGCTTTTGTTCAATTTTTTAAAGAAACCAGTGCAGCTCCGGAAGAAATCAACCCGATATTTCACGCGCGGGAATCTGCCTTGGTAGATCAAAGTGACAAGATGTTCAAATTCTTTTCACGGCCTGAAGTAACGATGGAGGATATGAAGAAGATTCCTTCGGTAAAAAAGTATATTGAGGAAAACGGTTTGGACACTGAAATGATTGAACAAGCCGAAATCCAGGTTAAGTATTCGGGATATATCGACAAGGAAAAGAACAATGCAGACAAATTAAATAGGCTGGAAGGTTTAAAAATTCCCGCTTCCTTTGATTATTCAAAATTAAAGTCGCTTTCCTTTGAGGCCCGTGAAAAACTCACAAAAATTAAACCCGCAACCGTTTCGCAGGCATCAAGAATAAGTGGTGTCTCGCCAAATGATGTTTCGGTTCTTTTGGTGTATATGGGGCGTTAGGGCCATTGTTTCACGTGGAACACTTTCCTTCTGATCCCTGAGCTTCATTAAAATCTATTTAATAAATTAAACCTTTCTGCTTGCAAAATCACGAAAAGAAATATCTATCGGTTAAGGATTACTTGGTTTCCGGAGAATCGTTTGATTTGGTACACGATACCGATTTGGATTTTCTGAAAACCTTTCCGCAGCCACAAGTTGAGGAACTTCCTAAATATTACGAAAGCCAGGAATACATTTCGCATACCGATGAAAAGCGCGGTTTGTTTTCGCGCCTTTACCAATTGGTTAAAAAATGGTCCCTTCAAAAAAAGGCTAAATTGATTTTACAACAGCTTGGGGACGTTGGTTCGTTGTTGGATGTCGGTGCGGGTACCGGAGATTTTTTAAAAGTTGCAAAAGAAAAAGGTTGGCAGGTTCACGGAATGGAGCCAAACAAAAATGCTGCAAATTTGGCTTTGGAAAAAGGCATTGACTTGAAAGCTTCCTTAAATGATTTTGAAGGCAAGCAATTTGACGTGGTTACACTTTGGCATGTTTTGGAACATATTCCAGATTTGGAAGAGACGATTTTAAAATTAGCAGCATTGGTGAAACCACAGGGCACCTTAATTATAGCAGTTCCAAATTTTAAAAGTTTTGACGCGAGGCATTACGGGAAATTTTGGGCGGCTTATGATGTTCCCAGACACCTTTGGCACTTTTCAAAAGAATCCATGAAAAATCTTTTTGCGGAAAATTTTCAGCTAAAAAATATAGAACCTATGATTTTTGATTCGTTCTATGTAAGCCTTCTTTCCGAAAAGTATAAAACAGGTAGAAAATTTTCTTTGAAGGCTTTTTGGATTGGTTTATTATCAAATATAAAAGCAGAACACTCAAAGGAGTATTCTTCGCATATCTATTGCTTCAAAAAATCCAATTAAACGATTTTGCGCTCTTTTAAGCCGCAAAAGCAAGGAAATGAACCCTTATATTAGAGTATCGAGAGTTCTTTTCTTAAAACCAAGGATAAGCAGTAGTTAATAATAAATGAAATTTATAATAATTAAATTAATATAAGATTCACTTATGCCAATTCGGGCTGATGGATCAGCCGGGTCAATTTAATGGAAAGATCGGTAAAAATTATTTTCGCATTTCCATTTCGCTCAATGTGGTACGACGCATCCTCCAAAGCCGAAATGATTCCGAAAATATTATTCTGATGTACAAAAGGTGCAAATTTCGGAAGTGAAAAAGTGGCGTCCTTCGCTTCAAAAAACAAAAGTGGTTCTGCACTGTAATTTTTCAAAAGCGCTTGGCGAAATACTTCAATACAATAATTGAAAAATTTCTTTTGCGTTTCCCGACCCTGCGAAGCAAGTTCATCGCTCCAGTCCAGTAGATTATTTATGGCACCTTTGTTTCCTTTGGCCCTAAATGCGGTGCGTACCCAACTGATAAACCATTTCTCAAAAATTTCATCCTCTCCAGTTTCTTCCTGTAATTGTAGCGCTTTGTTATAATCGCCTCGTGCTCTACGGGCAAGCTGAGCTGCCAACTGTTCCTTTATTTTTAAATTCGTTGTGAGAGCTGCGGCAATATCTGTTTCGGATAACAACGGAAATGTTAACTTTTGGCAACGGGAACGAATGGTGGATATAATCTGCTCTTCCCGTTCCGTCAATAGCAGCAGTAAAGTTTTTTCCGAGGGTTCTTCCACGAGCTTTAGGATTTTGTTGGCGCATTCACTGTTCATATTATCCGCCATCCAGATAATCATCACTTTATAACCTCCCTCAAAAGCTTTTAATGATAGTTTTTTTGAAATGTTTTCAGCCTCATTTTTGCTGATATTGCCTTGTTTTTTCTCGAGTCCCAGACTCTGTAGCCATTCAAAAAGAGAGGCGTACGGGTTATTTAAAACAAAATTGCGCCAACCTTCAGCATAATTGTCTGAAATAGCATTTTTTTTCGCGATATCACTGGTGTTTACAGGATACACAAAATGAAGATCCGGATGCATCAATTTTGAAACCTTGTTTCTGCAGGAAATATATTCGGCACTGCCCTTTTCGTATTGGCTACTGAGTACCTCTGACGCATATGCTATTGCCATTGGCAATAAACCGCTGCCATTAACGCCCGAAAACAGCTGTGCGTGCGGGATTCGGCCGTTTTCAACAGTTTTTACAAGGTGAGATTTTATATGCTGGTGACCAATTACTTCTGAAAAATCCATTCGCAAATCTAAGCAATTTTACAGTTCCTTGAAGCGCAAATTTTATATTCCATATTTACTTGTCAAACCTTTGAAAATTATATTTAACGCCGAGATTCCGCCGTGCGGGGAACATCAAAAAAACTATATTTGCAGATAAAATTTTGAAGAATGAAAACAGTTAACGATATTAATTTTAAAAGCAAAAGAGCTTTGATTCGTGTGGATTTTAACGTGCCGCTCGATGAAAACTTTAACGTAACGGATGACACCCGAATGGTCGCCGCAAAACCTACTATCCTCAAAATTCTTGAGGATGGCGGTAGTTGTATACTAATGTCCCATCTTGGTAGGCCAAAAAATAGGGAATCGGAATTCTCCCTGCAACATATTGTGAAACCACTGTCAAACATTCTCGGAGTACAGGTAAAATTTGTAGATGATTGTATAGGGGAAAAGGTAGAAAACGCCGTAGCCGATTTAAAATCTGGCGAAATTTTATTACTGGAAAATCTGCGTTACTATGAAGAAGAAACCAAAGGAGACTCTGCGTTTGCTGAAAAACTCTCAAAACTTGGAGATATATATGTAAATGACGCTTTTGGAACTGCACATCGTGCCCACGCTTCAACAGCGATTATTGCTGAATTTTTCCCTGAAAACAAATGCTTCGGCCTTTTGCTTGCTTCGGAAATTGAAAACGTGAATAAAGTGCTGGAAACCAATGAAAAACCGGTTACCGCTATTATTGGAGGCGCGAAGGTTTCCTCGAAAATCACGATTATAGAAAACATACTCGATAAAATTGACCACTTGATTATCGGTGGTGGAATGGCTTTTACATTTATAAAGGCCCAAGGCGGTAAAATAGGCAGTTCTCTAGTTGAAGATGATAAACAGGAACTTGCCTTAGAAATTTTGGAAGAAGCAAAGAAGAAGCAAGTTTCGGTACATTTGCCCGTTGATGCTGTAATTGCCGACAGTTTTTCCGAGACTGCCGATACAAAAATTTCAGCTATAGATGAAATTCCGGAAGGCTGGATGGGGCTGGATGTGGGGTCCGTGACGAATGAAAATTTTGCAGAGGTACTTATCAATTCCAAAACTATTCTGTGGAATGGTCCTGTGGGCGTCTTTGAAATGGAGAAGTTTGCCGAAGGCACCAAAATCTTGGGCAATACTATAGCCAAGGCAACTCAAAATGGAGCTTTTTCACTCGTCGGGGGCGGTGATTCTGTGGCGGCAGTCCAAAAATTTAACCTCGCAGATAAGGTGAGTTACGTATCTACAGGAGGGGGCGCAATGCTGGAAATGCTTGAAGGAAAAACCTTGCCTGGTATCAAGGCGCTATTGTAATAAAAGTTAAATATCACGAAATAAGCATTTTGAGCGTGAAATTTGTGTAATTTCGCGAAATCATTATTTTTGATAAAATTTATTATTTAAAAAGGCGTTACATTTTTTGAGGAATTCAAATAAATTAACCCTTGAAAAGGTATTAATCAAGCGAGTTTGTTATAATCCCCCAAACGCAATTAAAAGCTGATGAAACTAAACAAAATCTTTCCCCTTGTGCTGTTGCTGGCCTGCAGTATAAGTTTTGCCCAACAGAGTAAAAAGAACAGCAAAAAGTTGAACACGAAAAAAGTTCAGGTAATCGATTCTATTAAAGTCTCAAAAATTGCTGAAGAATTGCCTTCCACAGTAGTGGCTACTTCTCTTAAAGACAGTACTATATTCGATTTAAAGGATATGGCGCTAGCCCGTAAAAAGGATAGTCTATGGCTAAAGGAGTTGTATAAATCAGATCTTTTTGAAGATATCTATAACAGTGTCGTGAACCAGGAGTACGATATGGTGGATTATGATGAATTACCCACCGAGGTTCTGAAACAACGCTTAAAAGACCTAGATGCACGCACCCCATTTAAAGTAGAGTACAATCCTTCCCTGGAAAGTGTTATCAAGCATTATCTAAAGAATCGTCGCGGAAGTTTGGAGCGGCTTATGGGGCTAAGTGAATATTACTTTCCTATGTTTGAACAGGAGCTGGACCGACATAATTTACCTTTGGAATTAAAATATCTGGCTATTGTGGAATCTGCCTTGAATCCACGGGCACAGTCAAGGGTTGGCGCAACGGGACTTTGGCAATTTATGTACCCAACCGGTAAAATGTTTGGACTTGATGTAAGCTCTTATGTTGATGAAAGATCTGACCCTATTATGGCCACTGAAGCCGCCTGCAAATATTTAAAGAGCCTAAACGCAAGCTTCAACGATTGGGATTTGGCACTAGCCGCCTATAATTCCGGTCCAGGAAATGTTTCAAAGGCTATTCGCCGTTCAGGTGGAAAGACAAACTACTGGAATCTTCGCAACTATCTTCCACGTGAAACCGCTGGATATGTTCCCGCATTTTTGGCCACTATGTACATTTTTGAATATGCACAGGAGCACGGTTTTCAAAAACGTCCACCGAGAATCCCTTATATTGCAACCGATACCATTAGGGTGAAACAGCAAATTACGTTAGATCAAGTAGCTAAACTTACCAATCTTGACAAAGAAGAATTGGAATTTTTGAATCCTTCCTATAAGTTGGGAATTATCCCTGTGGTAAAAGATGAAAATTACATGCTTCGTCTTCCATTGACTGCCGTAGGTACTTTCGTGACCAACGAAGATGCCATCTACGCCTTTGCACAGAATGAACAGGAAGATGCCGAAAAGCCAATGCCCGAACTCTATGAGCAACCAGAAAAAATACGCTACCGTGTAAAAAGGGGTGATTATTTGGGTAGAATTGCTGAGAGATATGGAGTGGGCGTTAGCCAGATTAAAAGCTGGAATGGAATGCGCGGTAATACACTAAAGGCGGGACAGAATTTGATAATTTATCCTAAAAAGAGCGCTCAGGATATTGCCAGCAATACACCGGCACAATCTCAGAGTGTCTCTTCGGAAAAAACATACACCGTGCGCAATGGAGACTCATTATGGAGCATTTCGCAAAAATTTCCCGGAGTTTCGGTTCAAAATATCAAAAAATGGAACGATATTAGTGGCAATAACATAAAGCCCGGAACTAAACTTAAAATCTATAAAGGATAGTTCCTAAAACATCCTTTACATGAAAATAATTAAAATCGCATTGTTAGCGCTAATTGTTGCATTCTCTTCTTGCAACAGTGGCGGTAAAAAGGACAAATCACTCGTTCCCAACTCGGTTGGCAACATAAATGCCCTTCAGATTATCACGCCAAACGATCTTTGGAATGGCATTGTAGGTGAAGCTATCCGCAATAACTTTGCAGCTCCTACCGATGGTCTTCCCCAAGACGAACCGCTTTTTTCCATGAATCAAATGTCGCCTGAATCTTTTACGGGGTTTGCCCGTAGCAACAGGCTTTTTTTATATGTGGTTTTGAGTGATGAAGACAAAGTATCCATCACGACAGATGAATATGCAAAACCTCAGGCGGGAGCTATCATAAAAGCAACTTCCGAAGAGAAATTAGTAGAACTGATCAATAAAAATGCCCCCCAGATAATAGAAAAGTTCCAGGCTTCCGAAATAAAGGAAAGACAGCGCAGAACCGCTATTTCGTTAATGAAGACCGATTCGCTCAAAAAAGCTATGGGCGTAACTATGCAAATTCCAAGCGCTTATAGAATTGCAAAGGCAACCGACAGTTTTTTCTGGATGCGGAAAGATTTAAAGGATGGAACAACAAACATTTTGGTATATCAAGTCCCTCTTTCAATGATTGACAACGACAGCACTGCCGTAGGCGACATCATTAAAATCCGCGATTCAGTAGGCAGCAAGTTGCTACCTGTGGAGGACGATGGCCAATTTGTTACCGAAGATGCCTATGCTCCGTACCTTTTCACTACAAAAATAGACGGAAAATTTGCGTATGAAACCAAAGGCACTTGGGAAGTAAAGGACGATTGGATGGGTGGACCCTTTGTAAATTATGCCGTACGTGATGAAAAAAATAACCGCTATTTAATACTTGAAGGCTTCACTTACGCCCCCGCGGTTTCTAAAAGAGATCTTCAGTTTGAGCTAGAATCAATATTGAAGTCGGCCAAAATTGAGTAAATTTCGAATAAAGCAATAAAAAAGAGCCTTTCAATTTTAAACTGAAAGGCTCTTTTTTTATGGGTGTAATAAAATATTATTTGTTATCGTCTATCTTCTTGTCTGCAGGTTCTTCTTTGGAAGCATCCTTAAATTCCTTAAGTCCGCTACCCAGACCGCGCATAAGTTCTGGAATTTTCTTTCCCCCGAAAAGTAATAACACGATCACAACAATCAATACAATCTGCCATGGACCAATAACACCTAAAGGAATAAACAATGCACTCATGATTTTAAAAATTTAATTACGCAAAGGTAACAAGAAATGTTTAGATACAACGTTTTGACACTAACTTTAGCGTGTAGGGCTTCAGTTTATTTTATATTTGTAAAAAGCAATTGCAGTTTATGACCCAAAAAGAAAAAAGAGCCAAAAAGTTCAGAAGGAAGCTTTTGCACAAATATCGCTTGGTAATCCTGAACGAGGAAACCTTTGAGGAGCGCTTTTCCTTTAAACTGAATAGACTGAACGTATTCGTTTTCAGCACGCTTTTCGCATTGTTTCTTATTTTGGCAACCACGGTAATCATTGCTTTTACGCCCCTTCGTGAATATATTCCGGGCTATTCTTCCACAGCGCTTAAAAAACGCGCTACGCAATTGGCTTACAAAACAGACTCGCTGCAGCAAATTCTCGATGTAAATGAGCAATACCTCGCCTCTATCAAAAAAGTGCTCACAGGCGACGTAAAAACGGTTAATTTCAACAAGGATTCCCTCATTGAAGTGGCAAAAACGGATCCTTCGGTTTTAATACGCACTTCCCGCAAGGATTCACTCCTGCGCGAGACCGTTGCAAAGGAAGACAAGTATAACCCCCTTACTGCCCGTCAAGTGCCACAATATACGCTTTTTGCACCTGTAAAGGGAACCATTACCGAAGGCTATGATTCAAAGGCCAAACACTATGCGGTAGATGTGGTAACGGCCAAAGATTCACCCGTTAAGGCCGTTGCGGATGGCACCGTCATTTTTGCCGAATGGACGGTCGCTACGGGATATGTAATTATTTTGAAGCACGACAATAGTCTCATTTCGGTATATAAACACAACGCAATGCTTACCAAGGAACAGGGCGAAATTGTGAAAGCAGGCGAAGTAATTGGCACCGTTGGCAATACGGGCGAACTCACCACGGGCCCGCATTTACATTTTGAACTTTGGCGCGATGGCTTTCCAATAAACCCAACAAGTTTCATCGATTTTGATTGATAGCCTATGTCCCTAAAATCCGTTTCAGCTAAAATATTCTCGAAAATTGTCGCGCTCCGAATTCAAAAGTGGGCCAACAATCCCGTTGAAACCCAGCAAAAGGTTTTTGAAAAATTAATTTCAGAAGCAAAGAATACTGCTTTCGGGAAAGACCACGATTTTAAAAACATATCTTCATTTGAAGATTTTGCGGCGAAAGTACCCATTCGCGATTACGAAGCATTGAAACCTTATGTAGAACGTGTGGTTTCAGGGGAAGAAAACATATTGTGGCCCGGCAAGCCCCTCTATTTTGCCAAAACTTCCGGAACTACTTCGGGCGCCAAATACATTCCGCTTACCAAGGAATCCATGCCCCACCATATAGAGGCTGCGCGCAACGCAATTCTTTGCTACATTAACGAAACCGGAAATGCAGATTTTGTGGACGGCAAAATGATTTTTCTACAGGGAAGCCCCGAAATGCAGAAAAAGAACGGCATTAAATTGGGTCGGCTGTCGGGTATCGTAGCACACTACGTGCCCGCCTATCTTCAAAAAAACCGTTTACCGAGCTGGGAAACCAACTGCATCGAGGATTGGGAAACCAAAGTGGACGCTATTGTCGAGGAAACCAAAAATGAGGATATGACCGTTATCAGCGGCATTCCGTCGTGGGTGCAGATGTATTTTGAAAAACTTCAACAAAATACCGGGAAGAAAGTGGGCGACCTTTTCAAAAACTTCAACCTGTTTATTTACGGTGGCGTAAACTTTGAGCCCTATCGCGCCAAATTTGAAAATTTAATAGGAAGAAAAGTGGACAGCATCGAGCTGTTTCCGGCCAGCGAAGGCTTTTTCGCCTTTCAGGACAGCCAAAAGGAAAAAGGAATGTTGCTGCTTTTGAATTCGGGAATTTTTTATGAATTTGTGGAAGCAAGTAGTTTTTTTGACGAAAGTCCAAAACGATTGACCATTGGCGAAGTGGAAATAGGCATTAATTACGTGATGATAATTTCAACCAACGCCGGACTTTGGGCCTATAATTTGGGCGATACTGTCCAATTCACTTCAACAAAACCGTACCGCGTAATTGTTTCGGGAAGAATAAAACATTTCATTTCGGCCTTTGGCGAGCACGTGATTGGCAAAGAGGTGGAAGAGGCGATGAACAAAGCCATTTCAAAATTTAATTTTTCCATTACCGAATTCACCGTGGCGCCCCAGATAACGCCTTCCGAAGAAAAACTACCGTACCACGAATGGCTTGTAGAATTTGAAGATGTTCCCGATAACCTTCAAAAAGTCGCTGAGTTTTTGGATGCCGAAATGCAACGGCAAAATTCCTATTATTTCGATTTAATTGAAGGGAAAGTGCTTCAACCCTTAAAAATTTCTTCACTTAAAAAAGACAGTTTTCAAGAATTTATGAAATCTGAAGGCAAGCTCGGTGGCCAAAACAAGGTACCGCGCCTTTCCAACGACCGTAAAATTGCAGATGCATTACTTCAAATACAGCCCCAAAATTAGTGTTATCTTTGCACCCAATGAATAAATTGAAATCACATACCAGAACACGTGCCCAGGAGAGCACGCAGGCCATTGAGCGACTTTACATCACCATGCGCCATCTCTTTAACCGTGGGTTTTACAAACCTATGGGCGTTTCGGGAGAAACGCTGCGGGAATCCCTTTTAACCCTTCGCCCCGAGATTTATGGCTCCATAAAGGAAGACAAGATTGAATTGCAAGGCCTATTATATGTTATGGACCGTTTGCCTTACGGAATAGAGGAATGCAGGTTTATCAATTTAACGAGTGATGAGGGCTATAAAAATTCGCATTTCGAGCCCATAATTCCGCTAAAACGCCGCCGAAATTGTTACCGGATAGATTCGGAACAGATGAATATTGAAATCACGCGCGGCCGTTCGGAAATCTATGATATACTTACGCACTTAACTTTTCTTTTTATTGAATCGCACAAGATTATGAAGCAAGTGCTCATAAACGAAAAGGGCGATGTAATCCGAGATTGGAAAAAACTGGAACAGGCAGTTCTAAAAAAAGGCAAACTTTCACAGGAAGAAAAGGAAGTGGCGCTTACGCACACTGCAAATTTCTTGGGAAGAACTTTTGAAGAAGTTAAAAGCGTATATCCCTTTTTTGCAAGTGAAAAGAACGAAAACCGTTTCTTTAACATCATTTACTATTTGGGCAAACTTGCCATAGACGAGGTTATTGCGGATAACAAACGCATAATTACTTTCAGCCCCGTGCTGCGGGAGCGTTTGGGCCATCACATTCACGGAGAATTGTGGGCGTTTCACATCAAACAGACCCTTCAAAACAATGGTTTGTTGGAGCGACCGCTGCACATCATCAGTGCCAATATGCACAGTGTGATGAACAGTCTTTACGGTCCGAAGGCACTTGCGGCAGAATTTTCGAAAAAGAAATCCTTGGAAGTTTTTGAGGCCTTGAGCAGCCCTGCGAATATGAAACTGCGTGAAAAAGTTACGAAAACGGCCTCGGCAGAAGGGATGATTTTTCTTGAAGACCAAAGCGGGACCAATATCGATATTCAGATTATAGATACAGCCCAAATGAAGGAAAGCCCTTACACAGAAGGCTTGACGGAACTTGACGATTCAAAAAAACCTGTGATTATCGTGATGGATTACGCCTTTGGCGAGCAGGCGTACGAAACAATGGATGAGCTGCTAAAACCGTTTGTGGACAGCAATAAAAACCGCCATTTCTTAAACGTCGTGTCTGTTTCCATCATGGGAAAGGCAGGTATTTTGGAAGGTGGAAAGGGCGATATCATGATTCCGTCCGCCCACGTTTTTGAGGGCACTGCCGACAATTATCCGTTCAAAAACCAAATTGACAAATCGCTCTTTAAGGATGATGATGTAAAGGTTTATACCGGAACCATGATTTCGGTTTTGGGAACTTCGCTCCAAAATAGGGATGTGCTTAAGTTTTTTCACAATTCCACGTGGAATGTGATTGGGCTGGAAATGGAAGGCGCGCATTATCAAAAAGCGATTCAGGCGGCTTCCAAAATTAGGCGCAGCATTAGCCCAAAAGTGAAGGTTCGGTACGCCTATTACGCTTCGGATAATCCATTGGAAACCGGAAGTACTTTGGCTTCGGGCGGCTTGGGTACTACGGGCGTAAAACCGACCTATTTGATTACCGAAAAGATGTTAAAACAGATTTTAGACACTTCTAAAAATTAATTTTGAAAAACGATAAAGTACTGATTACCGGAGGCGCAGGGTTTATAGGTTCCAATTATGTGGAATACGCCCTAAAAAATTCAGAAGACGAAATTTTCGTGCTGGACAAGCTAACCTATGCCGGAAATTTGAAGAATTTGGAAGCAGTTTCAGATAAAATCACCTTCATAAAAGGAGATATTTGCGATGCTGAATTGGTTCAGAATTTATTTGCCGAACATCAGTTTCAAAAAGTAGTCCACTTTGCTGCGGAAAGCCACGTGGACAATTCCATTTCGGGACCTTCGGAATTTATTCAGACAAATATTGTAGGTACTTTTAATTTACTTCAAAGCGTCTACAAAACATGGATGAACGGTCCGAATGATTTTAAAGATGAATTCAAAAATGCCCGATTTCTGCATATTTCCACAGATGAGGTTTACGGTACTCTAGGTGAAACGGGACTTTTTACGGAAGAAACACCTTATGCCCCAAACAGTCCGTACAGTGCTTCAAAGGCTTCATCAGATTTTATTGTGCGCAGTTTTTTTCACACCTACGGTTTACCGGTTGTAACCACAAATTGTTCCAATAATTATGGGCCGAACCAACACAAGGAAAAACTGATTCCAACCATTATTCGCAAGGCAATTTCCGGGGAACCCATCCCCATTTACGGCGACGGAAAAAACGTGCGCGATTGGCTTTATGTGATGGACCATTGCAGCGGCATTTATTTGGCTTTGGAAAACGGAAAGCTCGGCGAAACCTACAACATTGGCGGCCGCAACGAACGCGAAAACCTATATATTGCGAATGTTATCTGTGAATTGCTGGATGAAATGCAGCCGAAGAATACTTCGTATAAAAAACAAATAACGTTTGTAAAAGACCGTCCCGGCCACGATTTTAGATACGCCATTGACGCTTCAAAAATAGAAAACGAGCTGGGCTGGAAGGCGAAGGAAAATTTTGAAACGGGAATTCAGAAAACGATTGTTTGGTATTTAAAGAACCGAGATAGATTGTAATTTAAACCACGGATACACGAATATTTTTTGCGATTATTAGTAAAATCGGGGCAAAATAAACACAGAATGAAAGGAATAATTTTAGCAGGAGGTTCGGGCACACGTTTGCACCCAATTACTTTGGCCGTGAGCAAGCAATTAATGCCGGTTTATGATAAGCCGATGATTTATTATCCGCTGTCAACACTTATGTATGCGGGCATTCGCGATATTTTGATTATCTCCACCCCGCAGGATTTGCCGCTTTTTAAACAACTTTTGGGCGATGGCAAAAAATTGGGCTGTAATTTTCAATACGCCGAACAGGCAAATCCAAATGGCCTTGCGGAAGCTTTTATTATTGGAAAGGATTTCATAGCAAATGATAAAGTGGCATTGATACTTGGCGACAATATTTTTTACGGTTCTGGCTTAAAGGAATTGTTGCAATCAAACAACAATCCCGACGGCGGCGTGATTTATGCGTACCACGTTTTAGACCCCGAAAGATATGGCGTTGTGGAGTTTGATAAAAGCGGAAAAGCGCTTTCCATTGAGGAAAAACCCAAAAATCCAAAATCAAATTACGCAGTTCCCGGAATCTATTTTTACGACAATAGCGTTGTGGAAATCGCGGCAAACATAAAACCCAGCGCCCGTGGCGAACTGGAAATAACCGATGTGAACAATGTTTATTTAAAAAAGGGAAAACTGAGCGTCAGCATACTGGACAAAGGTACCGCTTGGCTGGATACCGGAACTTTCGCTTCCTTGATGCAGGCTGCCCAATTTGTTGAGGTTATTGAGGAAAGACAGGGCCTAAAAATTGGCGCCATCGAGGAAGCTGCGTATGAAATGGGCTATATTTCAAAAGAACAATTAGTGGCTTTGGCAGAACCTTTACTGAAAAGCGGCTATGGAAAACATTTACTTCAACTGGATTAGATTTGGAACTACAGAAAACACCATTAAAGGATTGCTTTATTCTGAAACCTAACGTTTTTCGGGACGAGCGCGGCCTTTTTTACGAAACTTATAATCAAAAAGTTTTTGAAAAAGTTACTGGACTCCATGTTGATTTTGTGCAGGATAATCAATCGGTTTCGTCAAAAGGCGTTTTGCGAGGGCTCCATTTTCAAAGGGGTGAAATGGCCCAGGCCAAGTTGGTTCGCGTTGTAAAAGGGAAGGTTTTGGACATTGTTGTGGATATTCGGAAAGATTCAGCGACTTTCGGAAAATCATTTTCCGTTGTTTTGGACGATGTAGAGCATCTGCAACTCTTCGTTCCCCGTGGGTTTGCGCACGGTTTTATTACGCTTTCGGAACAATCCATTTTTTCATATAAATGTGATAATTATTACGATAAAGCCTCAGAAAGCGGAATCATCTATAATGACGCAACCTTAGGCTTGGATTGGTATCTTCCAAAGGAAGAATTTATTATTTCAGCAAAAGATTTGGAACTTCCCGGTTTTGAGGAAGCGGTTTCATGAAAAAAATACTGGTTACAGGCGCAAATGGACAATTGGGAAGATGCATAAGGGATGCGGCCGCCGGTTATCCCGATTTTGAATTTGTCTTTGTTTCAAAGGAAGATCTTGATATTGAAAAGGCTGATTTGGTAGCGGAATATTTCAGAAAGAATAATTTCACACATTGTATAAATACCGCAGCCTACACAAAGGTTGAGCAGGCCGAAAGCGAAGAAGAAAAAGCATTTGCAATAAATGCGAAAGCCGTGAAAAACTTGGCTTCAACTTGTAATGAGTATGATGTTGTTTTGCTGCACATTTCTACAGATTACGTTTTTGATGGTAAAAAGAAAACCCCATATTTGGAAACCGACCCTACAGACCCCATCAATGTTTACGGGGCTTCCAAGCTAAAGGGAGAGCATTACATCCAAAAAATTACTGAAAAACACTTTATTTTAAGGACTTCGTGGCTGTATTCGCAATACGGGCATAATTTCTTAAAAACTATCTTAAAACATGCCGAAGCGGGAAAACCGCTCACTATTACCACCGAACAAACGGGAACGCCCACTAATGCGAATGATTTGGCGAAAGCCTTGTTGCAAATAATTGCACAAGATTCCAAAGAATATGGCGTTTACCATTACAGCAATGGCGGTGAAACCACTTGGTTCGGCTTTGCCGAGGAGATACTTAAGCAAAGCGAAAAATTAAAAGATGCAAATCTTGCAAAAACCAAGCATTACCGTACTTTTGCCGCACGGCCCGAGTACAGTGTTTTGGATAACACAAAGGCACAGAATAAGTTAAAATTAAACTATATAGATTGGCGGGAAAGCTTACAATCTGTAATAAAAAAGACAGTCATTAATTTATAATATTAGTTTTATGGCACAACATAATTCATCTGAGGAGGTTGATTTGGGGTATTTATTAAAGAAATCAAATGATTTTTTGAAGAGTATTGTACGAGGATTCTTTATGATAGTAGCTTTCTTTAGAAAATTTTTTATTGCTATAATTATTCTTATTATAGTTGGTTTTATCTATGGCTATTATAAAGATTCTAATCTTACCAAAAGCTACAACAATGAAATAATTATTATCCCGAATTTTGAAACTGTTGATTATTTATATGATAAAGTTGAAGCCATTAACAATAAAATTTCTGCAGGAGACACAATTTTACTAAAAAATGTATTAGATACAAATTATAGAAAAATTAATAGCATAAAATTAGAGCCGATAGTTGATATATATAATTTTGTCTCGAAATCTTATAGAAACTATGATGTACTGAGACTGATTGCTGAAAAACAAGATTTTTCAGAATATATAGCAGACCTTTCTACTAGTAAATATTACAAGTATCATCGAATGCAGGTTTCGATTTCTGGTAAGGAATCTTCAGAAATAATAGTTAACGATTTACTTTCATATTTAAATTCTAATGAGCATTTCAGAGAGTATCAAAAGATTTACATAGAAAATAATCAGTTCAAGATTAAGGAATACTATGGCATGATTTCTCAAATAGATTCTTTGTTAAAGGCAAATTCTACTTTGAATACTTCAGCCTCAAACATTTCAATAAACAATAGTACGGATTTGTTCAATTTAATCGACAGGAAAAAACAATTGCTTGAGGATTTGGTTAAAATTGAAACAGAAAGTATTGATTTTGAATTACCCATTAAAAAAGTTAGTAGTGATTATAATTTGGAAATTCATAGGTTTTTTTCTATTTCAAATAAGTTTAAATATCCACTGCTTTTAATAATCTTCTTTTCAATCATATTTCTATTTGTGAATATAATTAAGAGGTTAAAAATTTATTCTAATCGGGAATAATTAAAATATCCCCAGTTTTTTACGACTTCATGAAAAAAAGAAATCTAATCGTTTTCGGAACCCGTCCCGAAGCCATAAAGATGGCCCCTTTGGTTCAGAAATTTTTAAATAACAAAAATTTTATTACTAAAGTTTGTGTAACCGCACAACATAGGGAAATGCTGGATCAAGTGCTGGATTTTTTTGAGATAATCCCAGATTTTGATCTGGATTTAATGCAACCAAACCAGAATCTCTACTCGTTAACAGCCACTATAATCGAAAATATGAAACCTGTTTTAGAAGAGGTCAACCCAGATTACGTGTATGTCCACGGGGATACCACAACTTCAATGGCGGTAGGCATCGCAGCTTTTTACAGTGGTGCAAAAATATGTCATGTGGAAGCTGGTCTACGAACCTTCGATAGGCAATATCCATTCCCTGAAGAATTCAACCGTCAGCTCACTGGAAAAATTGCCGATTATCACTTTGCGCCTACCGAACTTTCCAAGAAAAATCTTTTAGCTGAAAACACTAAAGAAGAGAGAATCTTGGTTACGGGAAACACAGTTATTGATGCTCTGCTCTATGGAATTGAAAAGGTAAATGCCGAAAATTTTAAGGATGCGGAAATTGAAAATTTAAAAACCCTTTTAAATTTTCAGAAAAAAATAATACTTGTAACGGGGCATCGAAGAGAAAATCATGGAGATGGGCTTATAAGTATTTGCGCTGCGTTAAAAACTGTAGCGCAGAATAATCCGGATGTTGAAATTATATATCCCGTTCACCTCAATCCCAACGTAATAGGACCTGTAAATGAACTTCTCGGGGGAATTGAAAATATATATTTAGTGTCTCCATTGGCCTATCCCGCCTTTATTTGGTTGATGGAAAAATCATATCTAATTATTACGGATAGTGGCGGAATACAAGAAGAAGCGCCAAGTTTGGGTAAACCGGTTTTAGTAACGAGAACCACAACCGAGCGCCCCGAAGCCGTGGAGGAAGGCACCGTAATTTTATTGGGAACTGATACTGAAAGAATAGTTGAGGAAACGGAAAAATTATTGACAAATGTTGATTATTACAAAGGCATGAGCATGTTGCACAATCCTTATGGGGATGGAAAATCAGCGGAACGGATTGTAAATTTTATAGAAACTTTATAAAATGGAAATTAAACCCACAGTGGTAATGATGGGCCTTGGCTATATAGGCTTGCCCACAGCGGCACTAATAGCCAGTAAAGGATTGAATGTAACGGGTGTTGATATTTCACAACACGTAGTAGATACAATAAACCAAGGCAAAATTCACATTGTAGAACCCGAACTCGATGGCTTGGTGCATTACGTGGTTAAAGAAGGCTATTTAAAGGCGGCAACAAAACCCATAATGGCCAATGTGTATTTAATAGCTGTGCCCACCCCATTTAAGGACAATCACGTGCCTGACCTGTCTTATGTAGAAAGTGCGGTAAAAAATATAATCCCTACGCTACAGAAAGGCGCTCTGGTTATTTTGGAATCTACCAGCCCTGTTGGCACCACCCATAAAATCCAAGAACTTATTTTTAAAGAACGGCCCGACTTAAAAGGTGAAATTTTTATTGCATATTGTCCCGAGCGCGTTTTGCCCGGAAACGTAATCTATGAACTGGAGCAAAACGATCGTGCAATAGGCGGAATTGACGATGAATCCACCGAAAAGGCAGTTTGGTTCTACAAACATTTTGTAAAAGGCGAACTGCACAAAACAAATTCACAAACCGCTGAGATGTGTAAATTGGTCGAAAATTCATCACGTGATGTGCAGATAGCTTTTGCCAATGAGCTTTCCATGATTTGTGACAAGGCAAACATAAACGTTTGGGAATTGATCCGTCTGGCAAACAAACATCCCCGTGTAAATATTTTGCAACCGGGCACAGGTGTAGGCGGTCACTGTATAGCCGTTGATCCCTGGTTTATAGTTTCCGAATTTCCGGAAGAATCAAAAATAATTCGTTCGGCGCGCGAGATCAATAATTACAAAACTGAATGGGCTATAGAAAAAGTGAAAAATACTGCACTTCAGTTTAAAATAGAACACGGTAGAGATGCAGTTATTGCCTGTATGGGCCTTGCTTTTAAGCCGAATATTGATGACTTAAGAGAATCACCCGCGCTGCGTGTTTCGCAACAATTGGACGCAGACGGATTTAATGTTTTATTTGTAGAGCCAAATTTAAATTCTCACGATCAGTTTAAATTAACATCTTTAACGGAAGCCAAAAACATTTGTGATATAATGGTATTTTTGGTTGCTCATAAAGAGTTTAAAGGATTGAATGGAGAAATCCAAATGCAGGTCTTGGATTTTTGTGGGATTATAAATAAATAAGGATGAAGAATGTGTTTATTATACTAGTTTGTTCTCTCTTTTTTTTTGGCTGTCAAAAGAAAACTAACGAATATTATTTGTATCATGGATTGAAAGGGTATGATAAATTTCGTTATATTAACGAAGAGTTTGTTAAAGGATACGGAGTTCAAAAAATAGCCTTCTTTCGTGAAGCGAATCAGTTACAATATACTTTAATGTTAGCTGATGATGTTACTTCTGAAAAAGTTGAACAATATAGTTTAGGTCTTCAAGTATATATTGATAAGAAAAACTTGCCTGATAACCAAACCTACTTGATATGGGATAGCAAACCAAAAATACAGAATATTGGAGATAATAAATATATAATAAATGGTTTTCAAGAGCCTATTAAACAAATAGATAGCCTTATATTTTTTCTTTATGACAGGCATCAATATCAAGGAGGAATAGGTAAAAGAATTGTTATTAAAAATATTGAGCTTAATTAATCATAAATGAAAAATTTATCGATTTTAATATTATGTTTGTATTTATGCTCTTGTAGTAATGAAGATATAATTAAGGATGAAAGGATAATTCAGGAGTTTTCAGATAGTTTTTACACTATAAATCCTTATTGGAATACTTCGGAAACGACAAATAACAGTAGGTATGGTATTGTAAATGATCCTTTAGATATCCAAAATAATTCTCTTGTTTTCCATCTTTTCCCAGAGGATTTTAATTATGGAGGAAGGAGAAATGAATTTGTATTAAAAACAAAGGATACTATTGGACTTAATGTGGATTATTCTTTCAAATTTTTATTTACTTCAGAATTTTTTGCGCGATATAAGGAATTAGATTGGATTATGATTCATCAGTGGCATGATATGCCTCCACGAGGAATGAGTTGGAGTGATTATAACATGGATACTAATCCCCCAATACAATTGTACATTAGAGTCCTTCCAGGCGATAAATATTATATTGTATATGCCTACGGGTTAAAAGATAAAAATAGAAAAAGCTTAAGACATTTAACATACGAATTTCCTCTCCAACCGAATGAATGGTATTCTTTTGAAAACACCATAAAGTGGGCTAAGGATGAATCGGGTTATTCAATTCCAAGTATAAATGGAGAATATTTAGTTAAATCAGATGAAAACCCTACGGGTAAATTAATTGGAGCGAATATGTTTAATGATGTGCCTAATTATTTCAAAATGGGGCTTTATGGGAATTACTTAAGTAATGATACCATATCTGTTTATATTGATAATTTTAATTATCTGTTGTATCTGCCCGAGAAAACAGGATCAGAATAGTTCAAAGAAAAATTAATCTGAGAAATGAATAAAAGAATTTTTCTTAAGGATATTCTATTAAACAACGCTTCTCAGGGACTTCAATTTGGATCTAGGTGGATATTTAATGTCACACTTATCAATATTCTTAGCATTCATGACTATGCTGTTTTCTCATTTGTTTACTCAGCTTCCAATATTTTAATGGCCTTTATGCCCTTTGGTAGCCCGATTTTTTTAATCAATGAAACGAAAACTATAGAAAAAAATAAAAAAACATTTTTAAGTTCTCTATATATAACCTCACTTTTATTTATAGCGACTTTATCTTTATATTTTATTTTAACACCTTTCTTAGAATTTATAAAAGGGTGGAATCTGTTGATATATGGAATAATTTTAGGATATATTCTATCTTTAAATCTTATTCTCTTTTCTTTCTATAAGGGTGCTGGGAACTTTCTAAAGGAGCTAAAAGCCTATACTTACTTCTTCCTATTATTGATTCTGTTGATAGGATATTTATTTCTATGGGAAAATCCCGTATCTAATTTACATTTCATTTTCATAACTCTTATTGCTATTAATCTATTTGTGTTTATTCTTTCTATATTTTTAGACCCAACTATATTAAAAAAGAATACACCTCTAGAATCCCTCCGGAAAAAATATTTATTGGATAGTTTTAAAGAAAGAAAATATTTTGGCTACCAAGATATAGTTACAGCAATTTACACCCAATCCGGAATGATAATCCTTTTTTATCTTCTCGATACTGAAACTTATGGCTATTATAGGGCTTTATTTGTTATAATAGCTCCCGTGTACTTAATTACAGTTTCTATGTCTCAAGTCGTTCTATCCTATTTAAAGAAGCTAAGTGGAACGAATTTACTTGCAAATTTTAGAAAATTACAATTGTATAGCTTTTTGGTAGGTTTCGGAATCCTAATCATACTTTACTTTTTTAAAGATATTGTTTTCCAACTGATTAAGGTTCCCATGAATGATATTACCTTCACGGCCTTTATTATAGTTCTAGCCACTGCATTAACCAGATTTATATTTGCTAATTATGAAATGTTGCTGATTATTTTGGATAAGCAAAAGTTCCGATTCTATATTGTGTTTATTGTCGCTATAATAAATATAATCCTTGTTTTTATTTTGCTTCCAAAATTTGGATTAATTGGAGCTGTCTCCACTAATTTAATAACCTACATTTCATTATTATTTGGGTTGCTTGTTTTTACAGAAAAGATACTTGTTAATAGGAGCAATACCTTCAGTAAGGAGGATTAAAAAATACGAATCAATGAATTCAAAAAAAAAACTATGCAACTCGGATTTTTTTTATTCGTTTATATACAGACAACAAATGCTTTCTATGATATTTTGAATAACTCAGGAATAAAGCAATTTGATATTCAAAACCAATCGATTTCAGATGTTACTGGATTAACATGTCTTGCTGGTTTATGTAGTTTTATTATGGGAATCAGACTTAATTAATTGATTGAAAAGCAGTCCAACCTCAAATTACTTGCTATTTATTTTAAAGTATATTTACGGAGATTAAATTATCATTCCTAAATGTTGAAAATTTCTTATTTAGATAATTTTATAATTCTATTGATGTTTGCATTGCTGCCTGTAGACATGCTAAATGGAATAGTATTAAAAAATGGTATTAATTTACCCATTAGCATCGGCCAACTCTTTAAACTTGTTATCTTAATCTTTATATTTTTTCGATTTTTATTTAAGCCTAAGTTACTTTTAGTGTCTCTAGGATTTACCGCATTACTTTTCCTTCCCTCAATTTATCAATCATTCAAAATATTTTCTGTGTCATCCATTTTTGAAGATATTGTCAAGATCTCAAAATACCTTACCCCATTATATTGTTTTTTATTTTTTGCAGACTTTATTAAGCGAGATGGTTATGTGGGAATAGTAAAATTGCGAAATCTTATACGTTTTTCATATATAGTTTTAGTTGGTAATATACTCTTGAAATACATTGGCTTGGGCTATCCTATGTATGAATATGGGAGTATTGGGAGCAAAGGGTTCTTTTATGCAGGAAACGAAATTTCGGCTTTATTAGTTATTTTAAGCTCTTTTATGGCCTTTGATATATGGAATAGAGGAAAAAAAATTCAATATTTCTTATTGTGGGCGTTTACGCTTTTTGTGGGCTTAACTGTTAGTTCTAAAACAGGAATAGTAGGAATTCTCTTGATATTCTTTTTAATTCCACTAAAAAGACCATCATTGAAAATAAATCTTAAAAGTTTCATTTTTTTTCTCGCTTCAATATTTCTCATCATTCCTTTATCTCTTTTTCTAATATGGCGGTCCATCCAAGGAACAGCATTCTTCATAAGACTACAGTATTTTTCTGAAAAGTTTGATTTTTGGACATTTCTCTTATCAAGTAGAAATATTTTCTTCAAGGAGGCAAACAAGACATATAAGGAAAAATATGATTTCATTGAAAAAATTATGGGTGTGGGTCAAACACAATATGAAAACTTAAACCACAATCAAATTGTTGAGATAGATTTTGCCGATATCTTTTTTGCTTATGGTCTTTTCGGTTTGTTGTACTTTGGAATGTTAATGTCTTTTCTCATTGTGCAAGCAGTTCGTTTTTCAAGCAATAAAAGACACATCTATTCAAATTATGTTTTATTAATGATTTGGATTCTAATAGGAATTTCCGCAACAGCTGGACATGTATTTAGTTCGGGTATGGCGGCGGTATTCATAGGAATTGTTTTTGCTTTAATGTATTTTAAGGAGAAGCAGGAAGATATTTAATTTTCTAATTTACTTTTAATAAAAATTAATTTTTGTATCTCTCTTAATTGCCTTATTTTTAAGAATAAATAATCCTTATTAACATAAAGATATGAGAGTTATAATACTTGTATTAGTTTTATTTATTTACAATTCTTGTAATAAAGAAGAACAAAATGAAATTGTACTTCCAGGAGATTTTGAAATTAGCATTCACTCACTTGCATCAAATTCGGTATTGATAAGATGGACGGAGTCTATCAGTGAAGACGGGGCAATTGTTTCATATAATATTTATTTAAATGATGTTCTTTTATCCGAGGGACTAAATCAATATGAATATGAGGTAAATAACTTAATGCCTCAGAATAATTACGTTGTAAAGATAGTGGCAGAAAATAATAACGGAACACTTGAAAGGACACTTAGATTTACCACCCTGCTTCCAGAGGAGGTTTTTCTTCCAGGAGATTTTGAAATCAACATTGAATCATTAACCCCAGTTTCTGCTGTGGTAAAATGGACTGAGTCAGTTGCAGAAGACGGTTCGGACATTTTATATACTGTTTATTTAGATAATACTTTAGTTGCGGAGAATATAAATCAACTAGAATATTTCTTAAATAATTTAGTTCCTGAAACTGACTACACTGTAAAAGTAGTCGCTGAGAATTTAGTTGGCGTTAACGAACAAACAATTCAATTTACAACTCCGGCGCCCTCAGAATTATATCTATACAAAATGAGGGATTCTGGATCGAATTCTCATCTATTTGAGTATGATGTAAATTATAATCTTATAGGGCATATCGAGAACCACGATCAACCCGGATGGGAATTCTATTACGAATACCAATATGAGAATAACTTAATTATTAAGGAGAGAAGTTTTGGATATGGATATTACTCTGGCATTTGTAATTACTTTTATGGTTCGAACGGTCTTGAAAGGATAAATTATAGACGTGGTGATGACATAATACTTGAAGATAAATATGAATTTAATTCAGATCATACTTCTTATACTCGCGAATTTATCAAGGAAAATCATATAACTGGTGAAACAACAACCATTCTATACTCAAATATTGCCACCTATAATGGTCAAAATAATTTAACAAAATTGGTAACTCAAAATGAAACAATGGGCGGAGATAGTAAAACTATTCATTTTCAATACGATGGAAGTAATTTAATTAAAATCACAGATTCAGAAAATAATGTTTGGGATATCAGTTACGATAATAAAAAGAGGTTGAAAACATTTAATGGTCACTTTGAAGGCGCTCAATTTACATTTGGCCTAAAAAGGGATAATTTTTTAGAAGATGAAATTGTTAAAGAATTAATGCTAATTCCATTTTTTTACACATTTAATAATCAGAATAATATAACAGAGGTTAAAAAGAATGGCAATTTATTTTCGAAAATAAACTATCAATATAACTCTTATGAATATCCAATTGAGGCATTAGTTAATAACCAGGCAGCATATACTTTTGAATATATAATAAGGTGATTTTAATTATTTTATAAATATAGAGTAACGAAGTAATAAAGCGTATTTGTTGCAATGTAAAATTCACAAAATCAATTATAATCTATATTTTCAATATCTTTTTAATTTCGTAATGTTGATTTATATCTTCTATTCTAATAATATAGTAGCCCTTAGATAAATGTGAAATATCAATTTCATTTTTATTAATTGTTTGAAAAACTAATTGTCCCAATTCATTGTAAATTTTAATATTAGTTATTTGGGAATTTGAATCTACAGTAAGAATGTTGATTGTTGGAATGGGAAAAACAGAGAAAATTATTGAATTATTATTTTCTACAGATAAAGTTTCATTTTTATACCAGGCAATTACATTATCATTAGAAGAAGCAGTTATAACATCTAATACATTGTCATTATCTATAGTTGATGCAAAAACGGAAATAGCCTTGTTTGCGATTTCTGAAATTATTATTTCTAGATTATAGTTGCCAAATCCATCATTCTTTATTAGCGATACTTTATTGTCGGCTGCTATAAGGATATCTATAAAACCATCATTGTCATAATCAAAATCAAATATAGATTTTGGTCTATTTAATACAATAGGTAAAACTATTTTGTCGCTAAAATTCCCAGCTCCATCCAAATTCTCAAGTATATAGACCTCATTGTCAAAATAAGAGGCAACAACTATATCCATATCACCATCATTATCAATGTCTATTGTGGTAATTGCTTCGGGAGATCCCGCATTATTTATAATCAGCTGTTTAGGAGCAAAAGTTCCATTGCCGCCCATGTTTTCAAACCAAGAAATATTATTGTCAACGAAATTTGGAAAAAATAGATCATAAGTCGATGTTACTACATCCATATCACCATCTCCATCCATATCATCTACTCAAAAATAGTTCGGTCCGTTTATGCCTGGTCCAGCTATTCTTTGTGCTGGCCCAAAATTACCTAACCCGTCAATGTTTTTGGACCAAGTAACTTGAGAATCATTATATATATTTGAACAAACAATATCTTTATGTCCATCATCATCGATATCTATTGCTTTTGTTTGTATCGCCCTATCAACATCGTAACTTATTAGTTTTGCTTCACTGAAAATCCCTAACCCATTTAAGTTTTCAAACCATACAAGTCCATAATCGTAGGCGGCAACAATATCATTATCATTGTCATTGTCCAAGTCTGCAATGTAAACGTAGTTTATAGCACCATAATCATTATTCATCGAGACTATGTGATTGTTTGAAAAAGTTCCTTCTCCATCCTCATTTTCATACCAAACTATTTTATTATCAGTTTTTGATGTAGATAAAACATCCATATCTCCATCTCCGTCTAAGTCTGCAGAAAAAATATTATTTAGTCCATTTATATCAGAAGGAATTATAATTGGGCCGCCAAATTGCGAGTATAAATTGCAATTAAACAAGATTGTTATTATTAGTAATTTTAACTTCATAAGGATAATTTTTAGAACTTATTGTTATTCCCAAAAGAGATTGATTATTTTTTTAAGATGATATTGTCCATCTTAAAACAAAATTATGCACTTCACTTATGGGACATATACAGCTAAGTGTAGTTTTGAATTTGAATATTTAAAATTACTTTATAAGTAATTTATTAATTGACTGTCTAGCACCAGAAGCCACTTTTATAAAATATAATCCAGGATTAATATGCGATAAATCCAGAATATATTCATTAACCCTTAATGGTATCTCCTTTTCTTTTATAAGGTTTTGACCGGATGTATTGATTATACTATAGGTTATTAAAAAATCTATACTTTCGGGAGCCAGTTTAACCTTAAAGATACCATTTGAAGGATTTGGATAAATGGCAATACTTAAAAGTTTTTCGTCAATTACTTCCATTATTGTACCTGCTCCATCTGTTATTCTCCATCCATCGTCAAGTGCTAAGCTTTCTCTAGCAGGAAGTCCTAAATCAGGAATGCTATCTCCTCCGTGAAATACCACATCATTGTTATGGGCTTGTGCCTGCCAGCCTATCAATAAGGAATCATAATTTTCGGTTGAAAGTGTGACATATTGAAACATATAAGCAGCCGAGGTTAAGCTTGATATATCCCAATTTCCAATATTGTGATCAAAGGAAATAGCTCCCCTAAACATAACGGACATTATGCTAACACTAGATGTGTCCCAACTTGAAATATCTTGGTTAAAGGAACTTGCGTCTTCGAACATACCGTACATATTAGTTACATGGGAAGTATCCCAACCACTTATATCTCCATTAAATGAAGTAGCATCATTAAACATAAAAGTCATATCTGTAACATTAGAGGTATCCCAGTTCCCAAGATTTTGATTAAAAGCATTGGCACCCAAAAAAGTATATTCCATATCCGTAATATTGGAAGTGTCCCAATTATCCAAAGGTTGATTGAAACTCTCAGCATTAAAAAACACATAAAATAGGCTCGTCACGTTTGAAATATTCCAGTTTCCAATATATTGATTAAATGAATGCGCATTTTGAAATATATATTCAATATTTGAAACATTTGAGGTTTCCCAATTTCCAATAGGCTGATTAAAAGCATAAGCTTCATGAAACATATATTTCATAGTATTGACGTTTGAAGTATCCCAATTTCCAATTTGCGCATTAAAACGTATAGCTCTATAGAACATTCCACTCATATCTGTTACATTCGAAGTATCCCAGCTATTTAAGTTTTGATTAAAATTTTCAGCCGCAGAAAACATCCCATTCATACTTGTAACATTCGCAGTATTCCAATTATCTAAGGGTTGATTAAATTGAAGAGCAGACCTGAACATTCCACTCATATTGATCACATTTGATGTATCCCAATTATTGATGTCTTGATTAAAACTCGAAGCATCGGAGAACATAGAATCCATATTAGTAACATTAGATGTATCCCAATTTCCAATATTTCCATTAAAATTTCTGGCGCTCCTAAACATACTGCTAAGAACGGTTACATTGGATAGATTGGGAACATCATTAGCATTCCCTTGAAGATTTTCGCATCCCCAAAAAGCATATTGCATGGTTGTCCACGCTTGCGTGCCCCATTGGTCAACAGAAATTATTTTTTTGCTATCTCCTTCACCTAAGGAAAATCTAATTCTTGGAAAATCGCCACTAATTCGTATAGTGTATGTTCCAGGTGAGCTAAAAGTATGCGTTACACTTCCCGTAATTCCAAATTCATCAAATATTCCGTCATTGTTCCAATCAACATTGTAGTTATATGTTGAGCCTTGCGCAACTGGTATTGTGATTTGATTATTATTCGAATCGCCTGGATTATTTGTTTTCCATGTAGTTACAAAATCATTAGGGCTAAGATTTTGCGCTAAAAGTGGAATATGAATTAGAAAAACAAAAGAAATAATTGGCCCTTTCAAGTATTGAAATTTCATGGATTACTGTATTTGTGTGAGTATTTAAAATATAAATATAAGGACATTAATTTTGATATTTTTTTTATGGATAATAACTGTGTGTATTTTGTAATTGTCTTTACTTAGTGGTTTCTTTGTAGGGTACTGAAAAAATATGAAAATAACTATTATAACATCTCGCTATCCATCATCTAATAATCCATATAATCATATGTTTGTACATATGCGAAGTGTTGAATTTTTGAAACAGGAAGTTGAAGTTGAGGTTTACGTGCCTTCAAATATTGAAAGTTCCTATATTCACGAAGGAGTAAAAGTGTATAAAATGCCGAGCAAGAGCATTGCTAAGTTACTTAAAAAGAAAGAAATTATCTATTTACATCTTTTAAACATCTATCCTTTTAATAAAGCAGATGGCTGGCCTATTTATAAAAGAATTTTGAGAGAAAATACTCCATTTGCGATGTATGTTCATGGAAGTGAAGTACAGAAATTTACTGCGAGAATGTTCGATTTCAATTATAGTCTGGATACATTCTTGAGGTGGATCAAAAAGGATCTTTTGGTAATTCCAAAAATGAAAAGATTTGTCAGAGAGACGAAGGGGAGGGACAATTGCAAGTATATATTTCCTTCAATATGGATGAAAGAAGAACTCGAGACCAATTTAGATCAAAAATTGGAAAACTTTGAAATAATTCCAAATGGAATAGATACTAATCTGTTCAGATTTAACGATAGTTATGAAAATCGATATAAATTATTAACGCTTCGCCCTCTTTCCAGTAAAAAATATGCAGTTGATATTGCGATTGAGACTATGAAGTATTTGCCAAAAGAGTTTACCCTCCATATTTATGGAAAGGGTCATTTACAAAGTAAATATCAAAAACAAATTGATGATGCTAAATTATCAAAAAGAGTAACTATAAAAAATGAATTTATTGATCGTTCAGAGATGAATGAATTTTTTACCAAATATGGTATTTTTTTATCTCCTACAAGAATGGATGCTCAAGGGGTAACAATGTGCGAAGCAATGGCAAGTGGTCTTTTGGTAGCGAGTAATAATAATACCGCTATTCCTGAATTTATAGAAGATAATTATAATGGATTGCTATCAAACGATTCAAAAAGTTTAGCTCAAAAAATATTGAAAATAACGGAAAATATTGAGCCATTTAAATTAGTAATTTATAACGGAAGGAGATCAATGGAAAAGATTTCCATTGATAAAACAGTCTCGAATGAAATAAAGTCCTTAGAAGCCATTATTCAATAGAAGTAGAACAGTATGTTTTTTTTAAAGAAATAACTCTCTAAACTATTTCCTTATTTTTAATTTTTAGTATCTAAAAAATTTATAAAATATGCAAGTATGGAATAAAACTTCTTATACGCATTTTCACATTATCCTAATTTCTGGATTTTTGTTTAGTTTTTTCCTTCCACTAAGCACCAAGATTAGCAACATCCTCCTTGTTGTATTTTTGGTAAGTGTTTCTTTTTTAGTCCTTAAGGGAAGATTGAAATTCAACAAGATAAATAGATCTGCCTTAAAATATTCTACACTTATTTTGATGGTGCCTCTCCTTTTAAGCATTTGCTACCACGGCGAATTGTTATCTGTATTGAATGTATTGGGACGGCGAATTTCTTATTTACTACTTCCCTTAAGTTTTTTATTTTTTTCTTCGGAGCAGTTATTATCATTAAAAAGGTCGTCTTTCCGTGGTATTGTTTATGGGTGTACATTATCTTCAATATTTCTCTTGTCGAATAACATCTGGAATTATTATGCCACAAGACCGTTATGGTCAGTGGATAGTGATTTATTGAATTTTTATTACACGGGTTTTAATTTTACAGAAACACTTGATTTTCACCCCTCTTATCTGGGGATGTATATGTTGTTGTCAGTTTGTGTTTTGTTGTTCTCCAAGGTATTCGTTTCTAGAGCTTTAAAAATTATTATTTTCACTTTCTTATCGATTGTGATATTGTTTTTAAGTTCTCGTATAATTTTCATTTATTATTTCATCATATTAATTGTTTATATCTTTTCATCATTATTAAAGTTGTTTGGAAAATCAAAAATCGCTATTATCTCAATTTTTACAGTGGTTTTGATAATTTTTCTTTCAACTTTTTTATTGATTAAGGACACATATATATATACTTCATTAACAAAAGAGACCATATGGGAGTTATCTTTTAATGTAAATAAAAAATACAATTCCAAAACCCTGGGTGATAGTCGTGTTGCTCGCTGGAATGTGGCAATTGATTTAATTAAGGATCATCCTATTGTGGGTTATGGTATAGGGAATGAAAAGGATGTGCTGGAAATAGGTTATCGCAAAGAGGGTATGCTCATTTCGGCCACCAACCGATATGATGCTCACAATCTTTTTTTGGGCTATGCCCTCGAGGCAGGTTTTATTTCTATGGCGATACTTATATTTTACATATTTAACTCCTTGTTCTTTTTTTTCAGATTAAAGAGCGCCCTAAATTTTTTGTTTTTCTTTGCTATCTTCGGAATATGCCTTGTTGAGGATTATTTGAATAATAATGCCGCCATAATTTTTTTAGCATATTTTGGTAATTTATTTTTATTCCAAACATTCTTATCAATAGCTAAAATAAAAGATGAACTATCCTAAGTTTTTAAAATTCTCCCAGGCTAAACTTGCGGCAATACTTCTAGTGCTTTTTTATGTTTCTGAAGCAATCAGTAAATTTTCGATAGTTTATTTAGACGGCAAATCCTTTTTACCAAGAGCTATTAAGTTTTTGGTCTTGTTGTTTCTTTTGTTCAAAATAATTACACCAATTAAAAAATTTATTTTACCAATCATTCTTTTGGTATTCTTTATAATCGGACAACTTTTTATATATAACGGTTTTAATACCGAGATTATCATTAGTTTTAGTAAATTCCTTTTCCCCCTTTTTTTATTTTTTTATTTCAATAAATATCCTCAAAATCAATTAACTCAAAATATTTTTTTCCAAACGTTTGAATGGCTTCTCATCATAAATGGTTTTTTAATTATAGGAGGATTTGTTTTGAGTCAAGAATTGTTAAAGACGTATGAAGGTCCACGTTTTGGATATAATGGATTAATTATTACTTCCGCCACTAGTACGTACGTTTATACCATAGCGCTATTTTATTTTTTGATCAAACTGAATCATACTTTTTTTAAAAACTATAAAGTTTGGCTAACAATCGTCTGTTGTATATTGGTTGGCACTAAAGCGCTTTATATTGCATTGTTTGGAGTGTTATTAATATTCCTATTTTATTTCAGCTATCTCAAAAAACCTCATAGAAAACTAGTTGCATCAATCTTGGTTATTTTTTCTTTGTCATTAATTTATATCTTTTTTTTTCAGTACGGCCGTTTCAATGAAATAAGATTACAACAAGGTCTATTCTCTTCTATACTCTCTTTTAGGGACGATTTGCTCGTTGGGGAGACACTCCCATATATCAAAAATAACTGGAAATGGCCAAATTATTTATTTGGAGGGATATCAGATCTATCAACGAGAGCCCAGATGGGTTTTATTGATGTATTCTATTTTTGGGGCATAGTCGGTGGGATTGTTTATTTATACACTTATTATAAATCATATCTAAAATTTGATCTAAACAATTGGAAAATATATCCTTTCCTAATCCTAATCGTTATAGTATTTTTGTCCGGTAATTTTTTTGAGAATGCTTCCGTAGCCATTTATTTATTAATTTTAAAAGAGAGGCTAATCTATGATTCTACTTTTGATAAGAAAAGTCTATAAATGAATAGAATCCAAATCCTAAACACAACAATAGACAACCTCTCCATGCAAGAAACCCTTGCCCTGGTGCAGGAAAAAATACACGCTGGGGAACAGCTCCATCACGTAGTTGTAAATGCGGGAAAAGTGGTATCCATGCAGAAGGATTCCGAACTTCGGCAAAGTGTAAACCAAAGCGATATTATCAACGCCGATGGGCAAGCCGTAGTTTGGGCCTCCCGCTTTTTGCTTAAACCCCTAAAGGAACGTGTTGCCGGTATAGACCTTATGGCCAATCTTGTGGAAATGGCGCATAAGAATAACTATAAAATATTTCTGTTCGGCGCAAAGGAGGATGTGGTGAAAACGGTAGTTGAAAAATATTCCGAAATCTATAGCCCAAATATTATTGCAGGATATAGAAATGGTTATTTCAGTTCTTCGGAAGAAAAGGAAATTGCCCAACAAATTGCAGATAGCGGCACCCAAATGCTGTTTGTGGCCATTTCATCACCCATAAAGGAAAACTTTCTATTTAAATATCGCGACATCCTTAAAAACGTAAACCTCATTATGGGCGTTGGCGGTAGTTTTGACGTAGTTGCGGGCAAAACGAAACGGGCGCCCACTTGGATGCAAAAGGCAGGACTGGAATGGTTTTATCGCTTTGCACAGGAGCCAAGACGTATGTGGAAACGCTATTTGGTCGGTAACTCCAAGTTTATTTATCTAGTGTTAAGAGAGCGCTTTTCTAAAAAATAGAAGCGAATTACTACATCATAGGTCGGGTCACAAAAATAACCCAGCCAAGGATACTCCATAGCAAAGCCATAGCAAAGTCATTAAAACGTAAGAAAATAGCCCTTTTTTCCTACAAATAAAATTTCTTTAAATAACCCTTTGAAGTTTCTTGGTTTTGCGAACAAAAATTTAGTTGAATATCCTGCCTTCCGTCCAAAATCTCCTGTCTAAAATCTAATATCTCGCAAGAGTTTTCTATCTTCCCCTAAAATTTAAAAAAACACAATTTTTCCCCCATGAGGATCCTGCTCGCTGCCATATACCCTTATGCCTTCCTGCTGCTATACCTCATCATCCCTTTTGATAATTATATTCGGGCCTTGCCCAATATTCTTATGGCAATTTTGGTGGTTGCCTTCCCTTTTATTGTTAAAAAAGAAGACTTCAAAAAGTTAAAATCGCTCCCTATAGCTATTTTTCTGGGCCTTTTTGCCTATTTGTTGATTGACTCTTTTGGAAGCGGTAGGTTGCAGGATGATTTCAATATCATCAAAAAAGTGCTTATTGCAGTCGGCCTGGCCATCCTTTACATTCCGGTGGCCGATGTCAGGAAAATCAACAGCGCAATAATCTTTTCCTCCCTTGCGGCCATTATTTTTTCGGTCTTTAACTTCGTTCTTATAACCGATGCCACGGGAAGCTTTGCCCTTGGGGACTCTCCACAGGTTGTGGAATCGCTGTTGATAGATAGGTTGTATCTGGGCCTTCTCTGCACCTTCAGTATTCTCATTTCCTTCCAATCCATTCAGAAAAAATACCACCCCAACAACAATTACTATTTGGCCAATATTTTGGTCAATGCGGTTTTTATCGTCTTGATCGCATCAAAAATAGCGGTAGTAGCCCTATTCTTTTTAATATTGATCAAACAGTTTTACGGCCAGCGAAAAATTTGGAAACTAGTTACCGCTATTGCCACGATCGGCATACTCACGGGTCTGTTCTTTATTATCAAGAATGAAAAGGACAATCAATCTATCCAGACAGAAAACACTAAGAATCCACCTGCGTTTATTGAGAATTCAATGACGTATGAGTTACGGGCGGTCGTCTGGAACTGCGCAGTAAATGTTATTCAGGATAAAGGTTTTTCCCTCACTGGAATCGGTTTTGATGCTACCAAGGACCAATTGGCGGCCTGTTATGAAACCCAAATTACCAATATTGACAAAAGGGAAAAATTTGTGGCACAACGTTATAATACCCACAATCAGTTTTTGGACTTTTATTTAAGTGCGGGATTTATAGCGCTCCTGCTTTTTTTGGTCTTTATGGGCGTAAGTTTCATTAAGGTCCGACATCAATTTTTTCCCACAGCTATGTTGGCCATTCTACTGATGTATTGTATGGTTGAAAACCTTTTTCATCGGCAGATTGGCGCGTACTACGTGGGTTTTATCCTAATTGTATTGATGACCGGTAAGCACACGGAGAAAACAACGGAATAAAAGCCTAATAAAAGAATTTCAAATTGTACTTTTGCGCTTTGATAACAAATCCAACCTTTTCAATACTAGAAAAGAAAGAAGAAGATAAATGAAAATTTCAGTAATAGGAACAGGTTACGTAGGCCTCGTTACAGGAACCTGTTTGGCAGAAACGGGCAATGAGGTAATCTGTGTAGATATAGACAAAGCAAAGGTAGAAAAAATGCGAAATGGCGAAGTACCCATCTACGAACCGCATTTGGACGTACTTTTTGAAAGAAATATAAAAGCGAACCGTTTAAAGTTTACCACTTCCTTGGAAGAGGGCCTTGCACATGGCGATATTATCTTTTTGGCACTCCCAACCCCAGAAGATGAAGACGGCTCGGCCGACCTTTCCTACGTTTTGAACGTTTCTGAAGAAATAGGCAAAAACATTAGGGAATATAAGGTAATCGTTGACAAGAGCACGGTGCCGGTGGGTACTGCCGAAAAAGTGTACGCCGTAATCGCTGAAAATGCTCCATGTGAATTTGATGTGGTCTCAAACCCTGAGTTTCTTCGCGAAGGCTTTGCCGTAGATGATTTTATGAAACCAGAGCGGATTATTGTGGGCTCTAGTAGTGAAAGGGCCACAGCTTTGATGAAAAAGCTCTACAGTCCTTTTGTGCGTTCGGGCAACCCCATAATCGTAATGGACGAAAAATCTGCAGAGCTTACCAAGTATGCGGCAAACTCCTTTTTGGCCACCAAGATTACCTTTATGAACGAGATTGCCAACTATTGCGAAAAAGTGGGCGCCGATGTAGATATGGTTCGCGCGGGAATGGGAACCGATAGCCGCATTGGGAAGCGTTTTCTCTTTCCGGGAATTGGTTATGGAGGCTCTTGTTTTCCAAAAGATGTGAAAGCTCTTAAAAAAGCTGGAAAGAACGAGAATTATGATTTCAAAATTCTCAAGTCGGTAATTGAGATAAATTCAGCCCAAAAAACCATCCTACTTCCGAAGATTGAAAATTATTTCAAAAATGGTTTAAAAGGAAGAACCATTGCCGTTTGGGGGCTTGCATTTAAACCCGAGACCGATGACATTCGCGAAGCGCCTTCAATCGATATGATGGAAGGTTTGCTGGACAAAGGCGCAAAACTTCAGGTGTTTGATCCAGAAGCAATGCCGAATATTAAAAAGCGTTTCGGAGATAAATTGCATTATTCAGAATCTATGTATGCCGCCCTTGAGGGAGCTGATGCGCTGCTGATATGTACCGAATGGAGCATTTTCCGCACCCCAGATTATGGCAGGCTGAAACAATTGTTGAAAAACCCCGTTGTTTTTGATGGAAGAAACCTATACAATGTAAATGATATGGAAGCGGAAGGTTTTACCTATGTCTCCGTAGGAAGAAAGGCGGTAAATGTATGAAGAAACGTGTCCTAATAACCGGGGCTGCTGGATTTTTGGGCTCGCACCTCTGTGATAAATTTATAGCTGAGGATTTCCACGTTATCGGGATGGACAATCTCATTACCGGCGACCTTAAAAACATCGCCCATCTTTTTAAATTGGAGACTTTCGAGTTCTATCATCACGATGTTACCAAGTTTGTGCACGTTCCCGGAAGTGTGGATTACATTCTTCATTTTGCCTCTCCCGCAAGCCCGATAGATTATTTGAAAATACCGATCCAAACTTTAAAGGTAGGTTCCCTGGGCACCCACAATCTTCTCGGTTTGGCCCGGGAAAAAAAGGCGCGCATCCTCATTGCCTCTACATCAGAAGTTTATGGAGATCCACAAGTACATCCCCAAACAGAGGAATACTTTGGAAATGTCAACACTATCGGTCCACGCGGGGTTTATGATGAGGCCAAGCGCTTTCAGGAATCCATAACCATGGCTTACCATAGGTTTCATGGTTTAGAAACACGAATTGCTAGAATTTTTAATACTTACGGTCCACGCATGCGCCTTAACGATGGGCGTGTTATCCCCGCCTTTATAGGGCAAGCCTTACGCGGGGAGGATCTTACGGTTTTTGGGGACGGTACGCAAACGCGTTCGTTCTGTTATGTAGATGATGAGGTGGAGGGTCTTTACCGTTTGTTATTAAGCGATTATGCATTGCCGGTAAATATTGGCAACCCAGAAGAAATAACCATTCTCGATTTTGCAAAGGAAATAGTGAAACTTACGGGAACAGAGCAAAAAATCATCTTCAAGCCTTTGCCGCAGGATGATCCTATGCAACGCGAACCGGATATTTCAAAAGCGAAAGAGATATTGGGATGGCAACCTAAAATTTCTCGGGAAGAAGGAATGAGGAAAACATTTGAGTATTTTAAAAATCTTTCAAAAGAAGAGCTTTTTAAAAGCGAGCATAAGGATTTTTCAAAGCACAATAAATAAGATTAAATGTTTAAAAGCGGAAGATATTCAGGATTGTTAAGGCCTATTTCATACGGAATAGACCTTTTCTTTATCAATTTTTTTGCTTTTCAGTCCTTCGGCCAGCCTTTTCCCTATTTCAATTATGTTGTTTATTTAACGATAGCCTGGCTTATTCTCTCCTTGCGTTTGGGGTTTTATGAAATTTACCGTTTTACCCATTTATCGAAAATCATGTCTTTGATAGGGAAACAAAGTGTCATTTTTCTCTTGATCGTATTTTCTTTTTTCGGGTTTTATAATGAATTGACTACCTCAGCTTCTACCATTTTCAATTACATTCTATTGGTAATTCTTTGTGTAACCATTGTAAAATTGGGAGTTTTCTTTCTGTTGAAGAAATATCGTTTACACTTAGGAGGAAATGTGCGTAAAGTCGTAATTATCGGTCTAAACCAAAAAACGGACCAGTTGCGTAAATTTTTCACCAACAATCCTGTCTATGGCTATAAATTATATAAAACCTTTGACCTAAAAGGGCCCGATAAAGTTACCATAGAAGAATGCATGGATTATATCCTTAAAGAGGAAATAGATGAGGTGTACTCTTCCGTTGCGGAAATTAACAACAAAGATTTGATAAAGCTCATTGATTTTGTGGACAATAACCTCAAGGTGTTAAAATTTCTTCCGGACAATAAAGAAATCTACAGCAAAAAACTGGACTTTACCTATTACGGGGTACTGCCCATTCTTTCCATGCGGAAAATTCCTATGGATGAACCATTTAACAAGTTCTTAAAGCGAAGTTTTGACATTTTGCTTTCTCTTTTTGTTATTGTCGGGCTCTTATCATGGCTAACTCCAATTCTTGGACTGCTGATTAAGTTAGAATCAAAAGGCCCCGTATTCTTTAAACAAAAAAGAAACGGCCTCGATTATAAGGAGTTTTATTGCTATAAATTCCGTTCCATGCGGCCCAATCCCATGGCGCATTTGGAACAAATTAAGAAAGGCGACGAACGCGTTACACGGGTGGGAAGAATCATTAGAAAAACCAGTATTGATGAACTGCCGCAGTTTATAAACGTATTAAAGGGGGAAATGTCCGTGGTAGGCCCAAGACCGCATATGGTGAGCCATACCCATATGTATGCGGAAAGGATTGATAAGTTTATGGTACGTCACTTTATTAAACCGGGCATTACGGGCTTGGCCCAGGTAAGTGGATTTAGAGGTGAGGTGGAAGACGACAATCACATTATCAATAGGGTAAAATATGACATTTTTTATCTCGAAAATTGGAGCCTTTTTCTCGATCTAAAAATTGTCTTCCAGACTATCATAAATGCACTTCGGGGAGAAGAAAAGGCATATTAAATTCTTTCCATTCTAGCGATAAAACCTTCAAATTGTTTCCGGAAATTAAACGCATAAACAGAATTTCTTTGTACCTGCTCTTTAGGAAATCGTCTCAATTCTTCCTTTGAAACCGTATTGATAAACTCTTGCAGGGCGCTATGGTCATTTACCGGAACAGCCCACCCGAGCTCCTTATTTTTTACGATATTTTCCCCTTCCCCTCCCCCAAAATAAAGTACTGGCAGCCCCAAACGGGTATATTCAAAAATTTTGGAGGGCACGGAACCGTAAATCCTTTTTATCAACGGTATAAATGCAATGTCATAATTTCGCAATTCCGTGTGCAATTGGGTTCTATCCAATTCACCATAAAAATAAATATGTGGTTTATTTAAGTTTCCTATTTTTTCCGCTTCAGGTCCCGCACCGTAAATGTGAAGACTTACATTTCGCGGAAAAGAAATCTGTTGGCATATTTCAAAAATTCCCTGGGCAACCCCCAATAAACCTGCATAGACTATTTTAATTTCTTTGGAAGGTTGGGCTTCCGGAATTTTAGGTGGGCTGAAATCGGGAACATTGCGATATAAGAAGGTCGGTTTTTCCACATAATTTGAAACATGCTGGAGAATCTCTTCTGATTGGCCAACAATCAAATCGGCATTCCTAAAACAGAAAATTTCCATCTTTTTCAAAAGTGAATAATAGGGGCCCTTCTTTAAAATTCCCATTTCCAAACCAGCCAAAGGCCAAAGGTCTGATACATTCAGGATTATTTTTTTGGAAAACACTTTTCCCAAACAAACCGCTGTAAAACCCACAAAAACAGGGGAATATTGGATGAAGATTTTTTTAGGGGTTTTTGAAAAAATAAAGAATAAAATCAAGCTGAGCGAAAAAGAAATCATAGAGAGCAACCTCACAAACTTATTTGCAGAATTGCTGGGCCAAATCCACAATCGTTTTATTTTTCCGAAGGAGGTGTTTTCCGTTGTAAAGATTTTACCTCTGTATTCCTGAAAAACGTTACCAGTTGGATAATTTGGCAAGGGACAAACCACAGTAACCTCGAAACCATCCTTTCCCAATGCCTCCGCAAGGCTGGACATCCTATTGGACGCTGCACCTTTTTCAGGAGGGAAATAATTGGTTATTAAAAGAATTTCCTTTAGCACGCTTTGATTGTGATTAATTTTCAACCAACGAAACAAACTGTTTCAGTTTCCCGCTCGCCGTTCTGTCCAACTGTGCTTTTCTATGGAATGTAAATTTCAATCCCGGCTCTAAAAATTGGGCAATGGTTTTTGAGATAAAACTTTTCTTTTCTTCGGTCAGTTCGGTTTTGCTCACATAGTTTATTTCAAAAGTATCAATCTTTGTTTGAATTACTTTAAACTCCTGAATATTCCCGCTTTCCTCCATTATTTTTTTGGTAATTACATAAAAGGTCATTCCGGCTGCTTTTTTTCCGCTTGGCAGGATTGCGAAATCATTTGTTCTTCCGGTCAGTTTTTTAAGAATTGGCTTTTTAAAAGTGCTTTTTTCACTCAGTGAACCGTAATCGCCAATTTCATAACGGATAAACGGATGCGCTTTGTTGTGCAGCGAAGTTATCACAATGCGTCCTTCTTCGCCCAATGGCAACGGCTTATCGGCTTCGTCCAATATCTCCACAAAAAGTGTTTTGGAATCCACTTCCCATTCGCCGTGAGGGTTGGTGAAGGCAATTACTCCGGCTTCCGAGCAGCCGTACTCATTCACAATTGGAACGCCCAACTGGTTTTCAAGCAAAATTTTATCAACCTCAAAAAGCATTTCGGAAGTAACGATACACACCTTCAGCGTTGGACAGACATTTTTTAAGATTGTGTTCTTTTCCTTCAAATATTTCGCAAAGAGCACAATGCTACTGGTATAGCCGTTAATGTACTCAAATGGCTTTTTTTTATAGACGTTCAACATTTCATCGAGAGCGTTTTCCGAAAGGTCATTTATTGAAAACCGATGCCGATGTGCTAAAAAATCTTTTAAACGCACCGTTTTATTTTCAACGGTATCAAAAGGAATTCCGTAATAGCGCGCCTGCAACGAACTGTTGAAATCTATGCCGTACCACCCAAACCGCTCCATGTGGTAGGCCCACGTAAGCGCGTGGCTGTACTTGTCCTTCGCAAAACGGATGGGGTTGCCACTGGAGCCCGAGGTTTTGTTTGTGTAAACATTTTTTTCCGAAAAACCCTTTGAAAGTCGCTCCTGCAGCGGAATTTGATAATCTGCTTTCTTCAAAATAGGCAGCGATTCCCAAGTTGAAAAACCGTCCTTCACTTTCTGGCGATAAAAAGAGTTATTTTTTAAATGATAGGTTACAATTTCGGCCCTTTTCGCTTTCAAAAATGCTTCGTAGTCTGTTTCATTTATTTGGGAAATTTGAAGCAATTCTTCCTTGGCCCTTTTAATAGGGAAACGTTTCAGAAAAAGGGAAATATCGAATAGTCTCAAAAGATGTTTTTCAATTTAAGTTGAAACCTAAAAATTCGCAAAGTCAAATTCGCTTCAAATAAATTAGCGGTTCAAGGTACAAACAATTATTTTTGACACCGAAACAAAACATCTCAATTATGAATATTCTCATCCTTGGTTCCGGTGGCCGCGAACATACTTTTGCATACAAAATTGCGCAGAGCAACCGTTGCGAAAAACTTTTTGTAGCGCCCGGAAATGCCGGAACTGCTTCCATTGCAACAAATGTGGATTTAAAGGTAACCGATTTTGGGGCGGTGAAAAAATGCGTTGTTGAAAATAATATTGAAATGGTTATTGTTGGCCCCGAAGACCCCTTGGTACATGGCATTGCTGATTATTTTGCCGAAACTTCGGAATTGCAAAATGTAATGCTTATAGGTCCTTCCAAACGCGGCGCTTTGCTGGAAGGCAGCAAACAGCGCGCTAAGGAATTTATGATGCAGCACAACATTCCCACTGCGGCTTATAAAAGTTTTACAGTGGAATCCCTGGAAGCTGGAAAAGTATTTTTGGAAAATTTAAATCCACCCTATGTTTTAAAAGCAGACGGATTGGCCGCCGGAAAGGGCGTTTTGATTTTGAAGGATTTAAACGAAGCCAAACAGGAGCTCGAAAACATGCTTACGCACAGCAAGTTTGGCGAAGCGAGTTCCAAAGTGGTAATCGAGGAATTTTTGGACGGAATTGAGTTAAGCGTTTTTGTACTTACCGATGGAAAAAATTACAAAATCCTACCCACCGCAAAAGATTACAAACGCATTGGCGAAGGCGATACAGGCTTAAATACCGGCGGAATGGGCGCCATTTCCCCAGTACCATTTGCAGATGGAGTTTTGATGAAAAAAATTGAGGACCGAATCGTGAAACCAACCGTGGACGGTCTTTCCGAAGAAAAAATAGATTATAAAGGCTTTGTTTTTATAGGTTTGATAAAAGTGGATAACGAACCCTACGTGATAGAATACAACGTGCGGATGGGCGATCCCGAAACCGAGGTTGTTTTACCGCGCATTAAAACCGATCTGGTTGATTTATTGGAAGCTACCTACCGTCAAAACTTGGGCAATTTCAACATTGAAATAGACGGTCGGGCCGCAACTACCGTCATGCTGGTTTCCGGAGGCTATCCCGAAGCTTACGAAAAAGGAAAGGAAATCTCAGGTTTGGAAAATGTGGAGGATTCCATTGTATTTCACGCCGGCACAAAGCTTGAAAACGATAAAATTCTTACCAATGGCGGCCGTGTTTTGGCTATAACTTCCTTGGATGATGATTTCAGAAAGGCGCTAAAAAAATCCTATCAAAATATAGAAAAACTATCTTTTGACAGGATGCAATATCGTAGGGATATAGGTTTTGACCTATAATTAAATTACGGATTTTCGTCGTACGTGTAGGTAACCTCAGTATTTTCGTTATAGTCTCGAAGTTTACCTAGCCAATATATGAAGGCTGCCGCACCAATCAACAAAAATATCCACGAAAAAATATTGGCAAGCCACCAGCTGTCAAGCTCAAGCTTCATCAAGGCATCGTAGGGAATAAAAAGAAAATCTTCAAAAAGGGAAGCTATTCCTTCCCAAAAACCTTTCCAAGTCATATCTTTAATCTTTAGAAGGCAAAAATATAAAAATACCCCGTATGCTGACAAGCTTTTTTGGAAAATCTAACCCCATTAACTATTTAATTCTCGGTGTTTTTATAATTGCAGGTTATTTATTGGGTGCAATATCGCACAGCGAAATATTTATCACGCCTTCCCTCTTGCTTACCCATTCTGCTTTCGTCATTTTCAGCGTGCTGATTATGTTGCTGTTGGATTTTATAATCAGAAAAAACCATCTCACCCAAAACAATACCTACGCCATATTTTTCTTCACCTGTTTTCTTACCATGTTGCCGGTAATATTTCTTCAGCATAAAATAATATTGGCAAACGCCTTCCTTTTGTTGGCTTTGCGCCGCTTGATGAGTTTGCGAAGCGATAAGAATTCAGAAAAAAAAATTCTCGACGCCAGCATTTGGATTACCCTGGCTTCCCTGTTTTATTTTTGGAGTCTATTACTCTTCGTTCCGCTGTGGATTGCCATCGTGCAGAAGCCCAATTCTACCTATAAACAAATGCTGGTTCCCATCACGGGATTTTTGGCGGTTTTTGTCATAAATACAGCGTACCAAATGCTTGCAACCGATACGTTTTCCTGGTTTTTGAACTGGAAGGATGAGGTTGGTTTTGACTTTTCAGCCTATAATTCGGCTGCCATTTTGGTTCCCGTCACCATTATACTCGCATTTTATATTTGGACCGCTGTATATCGAATTTTAAGAATCTCGAAGTTGTCGTTAAAGGAAAGACCCAACCACCTTTTGCTGCTGTATGTAAGTTTTACCACTCTGTTCATAGCACTGGGAGCTCCTGAAAAGACTGGGGCTGAGCTGTTTTTTATTATGGCGCCCGTTGCGATAATAAGTGCCAATTATATTGAAAGTCCCGAAAAGGAACAATATCGGGAAAAGGATATGGCCGAATTTTGGTTTAAGGAAATCATGCTGTGGTTGGTTGTGATTTTGCCGTTTGTATTTCTGTTTTTATGATTACGGTGAATCTCGAAAATATTGAAAGGGAATTAAAGCAGAGACTTCCGTATAATTACAGTTGGGGCCAAAAGCAAAATGATGAATGGGACCGCTATACCAACTTTATTTACAGCACACAGGAGTGGGCGGGGTTAATCTTGAAAATGAAGCAGGCAATTGCAGAACATAAACTCGATAAACGAAGTTTGTTCAATTACGCCGCCAATCGCTGGTACAATTTCTGGAGCGCCGTGGCGGTGGAACATATTTTTTCTGAAACTGAAAATATAAAAATGGTAGCCGAAACCAAAGATTCCGAAAAGGATTTTTACCTCTTCGGAATTCCCTTTGACCATAAAACCTCCGTCTTTCCAAAACAATTCAACAAAACCTTTGAATACGCCCAAAATCATAAAAATGAATTGATAGAATGGCTCTACAAAAACCAAAGCACCCAAAAACGGCACCATTTTAAAAACCGTCTATTCATTGTGGTTTATGCTGAAAATGGGGAACAGTGGAAATTGAAAGCTGAAATCGGTTTGCTAAAAAATGCTATTCAAAAATATATAGCTACTTTCAGGCCGGAGCAGTTGCAATCATTTACTTTTGTTGACGGACAGCAAACTTTAAGCGATATTATCTGGGTTTCCAAATGAATTACATAGGCTCCAAACATAAACTCTCCAATTTCATTTTTGAAAATTTAAGCACTCTTTTTAAACCAGATTGGCAACAAGAATTTCACTATCTTTGAAATATGAAAACATTATCTTTAAACATACCTGACGGCCTTGATATAGGGCCAAGCGAACTTGCAATATTCGTGGCATCTCGCCTTTATGAAAATGGTAAGTTGTCGTTGGGCCAGGCGGCTGAAATGGCAGGCCTAACAAAACGCACTTTTGCCGAACTTCTGGGGCATTACAATGTTTCCATCTTCAATTATCCCGCTTCAGATTTAGCAAAGGATGTTGCCAATGCCTAAAACTATTATTTCCGATACCAGCTGTTTTATTATACTTACAAACATTGGAGAATTGGATATTTTGCGGAAAGTTTATGGGGAAGTAATAACTACACCTGAAGTGGCGTCAGAATTCGGAGAGCCACTGACGGCATGGGTAATTATAAAATCGGCAACAGACTACTATCGTCAGGCTATTTTAGAAGTTCAAATAGACAAGGGCGAATCCAGTGCAATAGCTTTAGCTTTGGAAATTGAAAACAGCACAGTTATTTTAGATGACCTAAAGGCTAGAAAAATGGCTGAACATTTGGGAATATCCTATACTGGAACTATTGGAGTAGTAGTAAAAGCAAAACTGAAGGGGGTTATTCCTTCAATAAAACCAATCTTGCAAAAATTAAAGCAAACAGATTTCCGAATTTCTCTTGAACTTGAAACGGAAGCTCTTGGCCAAGCAAAAGAACTGCCTTAATGAACTACATTGGCTCCAAACACAAACTCTCCTCCTTCATTTTTGAAACGGTTACCGAAACCTGCGGAAATGGGCTTTCGCAAAAAACATTTTGCGACCTTTTTGCAGGCACCGGAATCGTTGGCCGAAACTTTAAACCACACGTAAAACTGGTAATCGCCAACGATGTGGAATATTACAGCTATGTGCTGAACCGAAACTATATCGGTAATAATTTTGAATTCGATTACGAAGCATTCCTAAATGAATTGAACGCTTTAAAAGGCAAAAAAGGCTTCGTTTTTGAAAATTATTCCGAAGGAGGAAAAGCTGGAAGAAACTATTTTACTTCAGAAAACGGGCAGAAAATTGACGCTGTTCGTATTCAAATAGAAAATTGGAAAGAAGCTTCAACAATTACGGAAGACCAATATTTTTTCCTGCTCGCCTCTTTACTTGAAAGTGCCGATAAAGTGGCTAATACAGCTTCGGTTTATGGAGCCTATCTAAAGCACATAAAAAGATCGGCGGCAAAAACGATGGTAATTCAACCCGCACTGATAGAAAAAGATCTGTTTTCCGAAGTCTTGCCCTTGCAAAAAAACCAAATTTTCCAAAAGGACGCCAATCAGCTTATCAAGGAAATAAAAGGCGACATCCTTTATCTGGATCCGCCCTATAACGCCCGCCAGTACGGCGCCAACTATCATTTGCTGAATACTATCGCAAAATATGATACCTTTGTACCCAAGGGAAAAACCGGCCTGCGCGATTACTACAAAAGTGATTGGTGCAAAACAGGCGAAGTACTGAAAAGTTTTGCGGAATTGATTGAAAATGCACAATTCCCCTACATTTTCCTAAGTTACAACAACGAAGGATTGATGGGCCAAAAGGAAGTGCAAACGGTGATGGAACGCTTCGGGAAATACACCTTGAAAACCAAAAAATACCAACGTTTTAAAGCAGATAAAACCGAAAACCGAAACCACAAAGCCACCGAAACTTTTGAGTATTTGCACATTTTGGAAAAGCATTTCGGCTCCGCTCAATGATCGGTGTCTGAGCGGAGCCGAAGACACAAATAAAAAATAACAATAAACAATAGATAATGTTCTCAGACAAAGCCAACAAAATCTTCGCAGAAGTTATAAATAAGTACCACGAGGTGAATACCGTGGATCAATCTTTCAGCAATCCGTACAATAAAGACAGTCAATTGATTGAGCATTTGCTATATCGCAAATGCTGGATAGATACGGTTCAATGGCATTATGAAGACATCATCCGCGACCCGAATATTGACCCGGTTGCAGCACTGAAACTCAAACGACAAATAGACGCTTCCAATCAGGACCGCACCGATATGGTGGAGTACATTGACAGCTATTTCCTTGAAAAATTCAAGGACGTAAAAGTGAAGGATGATGCAACCATCAACACCGAAAGTCCCGCGTGGGGCATTGACAGGCTTTCCATTTTGGCGCTGAAAATCTATCACATGAACGAAGAGGCAACCCGTACCGATGCTTCCCAAGAACACCAAATGGCCTGCAAGGCTAAGTTGAACGTACTTTTGGAGCAACGCGTAGATTTAAGCACCGCCATCAATCAATTGTTGGATGATATTGCCCACGGCAGAAAGTATATGAAAGTCTATAAGCAGATGAAAATGTACAACGACGACGAGCTAAACCCGGTGCTTCGCGGAAAGAAATAATATTATTTTAAACCTAACAGGTTTTCAAAACCTGTTAGGTTTTTAGAAATAAAATGCCAAAACCCACCCACATACTGGTAATCCGCCTCTCCGCCATGGGCGATGTGGCAATGACCGTTCCCGTACTTCGCATTTTGGCGCAAACCTATTCCGAATTAAAAATCACGGTGCTATCCCGCCCATTTTTCAAACCTTTTTTTGAAGAAATTCCCAACCTCGATTTTTTGGAAGCTGATGTATATGGCGAACACAAACGCTTCGGATTGATTAAATTGGCAAACCAAGCAAAGGATTTGGGAATTGACGCCGTAGCAGACCTTCACAACGTAATTCGTTCCAAAATAATCACTAAATATTTAAAATTTAAGGGTTTAGAAACAGCGACTATTGATAAAGGCCGCTCAGAAAAGAAACAGTTGATTGCTGCCAAAGGCGAATATATTTCACAATTAAAAACTACACACCAGCGCTATGCGGATGTTTTTGAAAAGCTCGGTTTTCCTTTAGATTTAAACACATTTACCGTCCCGCCCAAAAAACGGTTGACGCCAAAACTCAATGGCCTGATTGGCGTAGAACCAAAAAAACTCATCGGCATTGCTCCCTTTGCCGCCCATCAAAGCAAAATGTATCCTTTAAGCTTAATGGCTGAAGTAATCCGCGAATTGGATAAAACCGACAAATACCGTATATTTCTTTTTGGTGGCGGAAAGAAGGAAATAAAGCAACTTCAACAACTTGAAAATCCTTTCGCCAATGTGACCAATGTGGCCGGAAAACTCACTTTTGAGGAAGAACTCGCGCTGATTTCAAATCTGGATCTAATGCTTTCCATGGATAGCGGCAACGGGCATTTGGCGGCTATGTATGGGGTGCCGGTTGTTACACTTTGGGGCGTCACGCACCCTTATGCGGGATTTGTCCCTTTCAACCAGCCGGAAAGCAATCAATTAATGGCTGACAGAAAAAAATATCCATTAATTCCAACATCCATTTACGGCAATAAATATCCTCCCAATTATGAGTTAGTGATGAATACGATACCACCTGAAACAGTGGTATCGAAAGTGGAAAAGGTTATATAGTTACCACACTAACTAAACTAATTTGGTCTTCAACTTGACAACGGCTCCTAAATCATTTATATTTACAAGTCTTTAACCCTACCATCTTCTTCTTTTACCTTACTGCTGTGGCTACCCGCCAAAAAAAGAACAAGAAGATATTTTGGAATATTAGCCACACCATTATAACTATATGCCGACTGTATGCCGACTGTATGCTGACTGTATGTCGACTCTATGCCGACCCAACCCCATATATAACTTATATATAATCCCAAGATTCCCCGTAAAATGCCTTTTCTCAGGTGCCATTATATGTTCGCCTCTCCCTTGAGTTCTTTTCAAAATCAAAATATAGGGATTAACCATTTGAAAAACCTATTTTAGAACCTATAGAAGAGAAGGTTTGAATGAAATATCAGCTTAGCTATTAAACGACACAGGAACCCTGCCCAAATTTTTTTGGAATTTGGAATTTCAAAAATTTGGAATTTCAACCTTTACACATCATCATAATCCACAACAACTTTCGCAGTTGTAGGATGAGCTTGGCAGGTAAGTATCAAACCATCCGCAATCTCGGCTTCGGTGAGGATTTGGTTTTTGCGCATTTCGGCCTTTCCTTCTTTTAGGCGGGCGATACAGGTACTGCAAATTCCGCCTTGGCAGGAATAGGGTGGGTCTAAACCTTCGTCCAACGCAGCTTCGAGAATGGATTTTGTTTGCGGCATTTCAAAAATTTCCTCTTCGTCATCCAGAATTACCGTAATGCTGGTATTGCCGTCGTGTTTTTCAACCAAAAGCCCTTTTTCGGCAGTAGAGAAAAGCTCGTGATGAATTTGTTTTGAATTGATTCCGTTGTGCTTCAAGGTTGCGGAAACTTCGTCAATCATCTGTTCGGGACCGCACAAATAAAAGGCTTCAAAAGTTATCTGCCCGTACTTATTTTTCAGGTAAAAATTAACCAGGGAGCGACCTATTCTTCCAAATTGCGCATCGTCCCACTTTTCTCGACTATAGACAAATTCAACATCAAACCGCTCCGGAAATTTATCCTGCAACTGAACGATTTCGTCATAAAACATGGTTTCCTTTTTATTCTGATTGCCGTAAATAAGTAAAAAAGAACTTTGGGGCATTTCTTCCAAAGTGCTTTTTATCAATGAAAGCACGGGGGTTATCCCGCTTCCTGCGGCAAAGGCCACGTAATTTTTAAGGTTTGGCTCCAAAATAAATTTTCCCGTGGGCGGCATCACTTGCAGCGTATCGCCCGCTTTTAGGTCTTTGTTTGCATATTCTGAGAAGGCTCCTTTTTCCACTTTTTTCACGGCAACCTTCAGCAGGCCGCTTTTGGGTGAGCTACAGATGGAATACGCCCGGCGCAGCTCCTTGCCGTCTTTTTGATGTTTTATGGTAATATATTGCCCTGCCTTAAATGCAAAGATATTTTTTAAACTTTCGGGAACTTTAAAAGTAACGGAAACGGAGTTTGGCGTTTCTTTTTTTACTTCGGAAACGGTAAGCGCATGAAATTCGCCCATAATTGTGAAATTTTTCTGCAAAAGTACAAATGAATTGAAGGAAACAAAGATTCAGCGCCCTTATTATGAAGGATTTTTTCGGTCTTTCCCTAAGTAGATATTAAAAAGAAATGTATTTTTACCGCTCTTTAGTGATTCTACATACTAAAATAGAACCTTTTAAGTTTGAATATTATATAAACCGAAACCATTTTGAAGGGCACATATAAACTAACGCTATTTGTTCTCGCTGTTGTTTTTCTGGCAGCGTGTTCACGCAAAAAAAATACTTTCCTAAACCGTAATGTTCACGCGGTTACTACCGAATACAACACGCTTTATAACGGCAACATGGCCTTTACCGATGCCAAGGAGCAGTTAGCCTTTGGCTTTCGCGATAATTTTTGGGAAATACTTCCCGTAGAGCGAATTGAAATTGAAGAGGCCGAAACCAAAGCTCCCGGTGCGGCTAAGGGTCAAGGCGGCGGCGGCTTTAACCGTGCCGAGGAAAAGGCCGCAAAGGCCATCCAAAAACATTCGATGTACATTGATGGTAAAGAATACAATCCACAAATAGATGAGGCCTATATGTTGTTGGGGAAAGCGCGCTATTACGACGGCCGCTTCATTCCTGCGCTGGATGCTTTCAATTTTATTTTGGACCGCTATCCCACCAGTAACAATATAAACCTTGCAAAGGTCTGGAAAGCTAAAACCAACATTCGCCTAAAAAATGAGGAATTCGCCATTGAAAATCTCAAGAAAATGTTTGAGCAGGCCGAACTTGACGAAGAGGAAATAGCAGATGGTGCCGCAATGATGGCGCAAGCCTTTATTAACTTGGATTCGCTCCAACCGGCACTTGAATATATAAAAATGGCCGCCGAAAACGTGAAGGACAAGGAGTTGAAGGGAAGATATACTTTCATTAAAGGGCAGCTTTACAACCGTTTGGGCGAAAAGGACAGTGCGAACATCGCATTTGATGAGGTGATTGATATGAACCGCAAAACCTCGCGGGCTTATTTAATAAATGCCTATTTGGAAAAAGGCAAAAATTTTGACTACGATAAGGGCGACCGCACCGCGTTTTTGGAACTGTTGCAAGACCTTGAAAAAAATCGTGAAAACCGTCCCTTCTTGGATAAAATCTACAACCAGTTTGGCGATTATTACCGCAACAGCGACAGCATTGAGACTGCCGTAAAATATTATAACAAGTCCATCAAGGCTTTTAGACAGGACCGGATTCTTCAGTCGGTAAACTATCAAACCCTTGCCGAAATTAACTTTGACCATGCGAAGTATAAGACCGCCGGGGCTTATTATGACAGTACCTTGACGTTTCTGGAAGCGAATAGCCGCCAGTGGAGACGCATCACCAAAAAACGTGAAAATCTGGACGATGTAATAAAGTATGAGGACATTGCCACAACCAACGACAGCATCCTGAAATTGACCAAGATGAGCGAGGCAGAACAACTTGCTTATTTTACTAACTATACAACCCGACTAAAGGAACAGGCAATAAAAGATTCTTTGGAAACGGTAAAAGTTGAACAAAACATCGCGAATAAGGAATTCTACGAAAAAGGAAAAACAGCTTCAGGCCCCAACAAGGGAAGCACCTTCTATTTCTACAATGCTTCCACCGTGGCTTACGGAAAGGGTGAATTCAGAAAGATTTGGGGAGACCGAAAGTTGGAGGACAATTGGAGGCTTTCCAGCAAAAGAACTTCCTTGATTGACAATGACGATGAAATAGTAGCCGCTGCGCCTATTTCCGAAAACGAACTTTACAAACCACAAACGTATATATCAAAAATCCCGACCGACGAAAAGGTGATTGACAGCTTGGCGAAGGACCGAAATTTTGCATATTATCAATTGGGTCTTATTTATAAGGAAAAATTCAAGGAATACACTCTGGCGGCAAATAGGCTCGAAAAATTGCTCACTTACAGTCCGGAGGAGCGATTGGTGGTGCCGGCGAAATACAATTTGGTGAAGATTTATGAAATTCTAGAAAATCCTACAGCTTCTGATAAATATAGGAATGACATCTTAACAAATCACGGTGATACACGTTATGCAGAAATTCTCCGCAATCCAAACTCGCAATTGCCCACCGATGAATCCAGCCCTGAGTACAAGTACAAGCAATTGTACAAGGAGTTTGAAGCAGCAAAATATGCCGAGGTAATTCAAAAGGCAGATGAGTATATGATGGTTTATAATGGTAATGATATAGTTCCAAAATTTGAACTTTTAAAAGCGACCGCCATTGGCCGCCAGCAAGGTTTTGAAGCATATAAAAAAGCGCTGAATTTTGTTTCGTTAAACTATCCGAGTACCGAGGAAGGAAAACAAGCGCAGGAAATTTACAATAACACTCTGCCCTTGATCGCTTCAAAAGATTTTGTTCCCGAACAGGAAAACGACAGCTGGAAGTTGGTGTATAAATTTAACACTGAAGAGGCGCAGGAGGCACAAAAATTAAAGGAAACATTGGACAAGGCGATAGAAGACCTGCGGTACACAAATATGTCAACCTCTATTGATTATTACGATCCACAAACCAAGCTAGTTATAGTACACGGACTAAGAACCAAAATGGGTGCCCGTGGTTTTGGTGAAGTTTTGAAAGAAAGAAAGGAATCTAAAATAAAACATCCGTTCTTTGAAATCGCAACTCCCAATTATAAAATCATTCAAATACATAAAAATCTGGAGGATTACCTAAAGAATGATGTAAGCGAATAAACCCCAAATTCAACAAACCGAACAACAGAATAGTAACCTTTTAAACCCACTGCTATGTTTTCAGACAAAAAAGAAAAGCGCATTGCTGCCGAACCCGGCTCTGCCCAGAATAGAATTAATGAAGGTACAAAACTTAAAGGCGATGTATCTTCCACTGGATTTTTTAGAATTGACGGCACGGTGGAAGGTACCGTAAAAACCCCATCAAAAGTAGTTTTGGGCAAATCAGGCGTCATTATAGGTAACCTTACCTGTGAAAATGCCGATATCGAAGGCAGGTTTGAGGGCAATCTTCAAGTTTCCGGAACGCTCTCTTTGAGGTCCACTGCGGTAATTGAGGGCGATGTAACCGTTGGCAAACTGGCCGTGGAACCTGGAGCTACCATGAATGCTTCTTGTGTAATGCAGGATGGCCTTCCGAAGAATACGAAAACGGAACCCAAATCCAGCATTGATGCTTCCAAAACTCCTTCCTATGACCGAAAGCCGAAGGTCAGGAATGCAGTAGAATCCTAAAACCCGGTCTAAATTTTTACTGTAAATGTCGGATAACAAGAACAACCTTCGTAAATGGGCCGTCTTTTCCGGCATTGCAATACAGATGGGCGTAACCATTGGTATTGGGGTATTTGCTGGCCGAAAGTTGGACGAAAGTTTTCCAAATAAATATTCCGCCTATACTATCATATTTTCACTTCTCGGTGTTTTTATTGCGCTTTACGCCGTTATCAAACAACTTCAGAATATGAACAAAAATGATTGAAAGTTTTGAAATTGGATAGATTTTATAAAATTCCCGCGCTATTAATTCTTATTACCCTTCCGCTTTTTTTTGTGCATAAACTGGCGGTTGAGAGCCTTTCGGAAAATTTTGTTTTTTATTATGCCGTCTGGAAAATATACCTCTTCCATTTTATAGTGGCGCTTAGTATTCTTTCCGTACTCTTTCTAATAAGCAAAAAAGCTCCAAATTATGTGGGCTACGCTTTTCTCGGGTTTGTTTTGCTGAAGATGGTTGCCGCTGTGGTGTTTTTAATTCCACTCATCAAAATGGAAAATGTTTCAAAAATACCCGATTTCATTTCTTTTTTCATTCCATATTTTATCTACCTCTTTTTGGAGATCGTGCTCACCTTAAGGCTTTTGAAGCAATCTGCAGCTTAAAGACACACAATAATTTTCAGAAAAATAAAACATTTACATCTCCCCTTTTTTTTATGGTTAAAAGTTGTACTTTTGCACAAATTTTAACGAGCACAATATTTTATAGTTATTAACATATGAGGCTTACTCAAACACTTATCGGTAGCTTAGCATTAATGTTCTTTTTATTGATGCCCCTAAAAGGTACCGCCTCGGACCCAAACCAAAACGATGGCGACGGAAAATTTGACCCGAAGGAATTAATTAATAGTCACGTATGGGATTCGCACGAATTTCATATTGCAGACTGGTCCGGACACCCCATAACCTTGGCACTCCCAGTAATCCTTTGGACAGAAAATGGCCTTACTATTTTTCCCTCCTCAGAATTTCATCACGACAATAGCGGAACTACCGTGGTAGAGGCCAACGGACAAGAGTTTGTTAAGTATAGAGAGCATATTTTTTATGCCGATCGTTTTGATAAGGAGAAATTTGAGTCGGCCAGTACTATGGGGCGACCTTTTCTGTATGAGGACAGACCTTTGGATTTCTCCATTACAAAAACGGTGTTTTCTATGATCTTGGTGTCCCTTCTTTTGATTCTTATATTCGGTTTTGCCGCACGGTCTTATAAGAAAAACAAAAAAGCGCCCAAAGGTATTTCTGGACTTTTGGAACCCGTTATTCTTTTTGTTCGTGACGAGATTGCAGTGCCTAATATCGGTACTCACAAATATCAAAAATACATGCCGCTGTTATTGACCATCTTTTTCTTTATTTGGTTGAATAACCTTATCGGCCTTATTCCATTTTTCCCGTTTAGCGGAAACGTGACAGGAAATATTATTTTCACATTGGTGATGGCGGTTATTGTTTTCATAGTTACCATTTTCAGTGGAAACAAATATTACTGGAAACACATTCTTGCGCCTAATGTGCCAAAAGCATTATACCCTATTATGATCCCGATTGAAATTATTGGGATGTTTACAAAACCCTTTGCACTTATGGTTCGTTTATTTGCGAACATTACCGCTGGGCATATTATAATTTTGAGCCTTGTGGGCTTGATTTTTATTTTCGAAACTGCCGCCATTTCGCCGGTGTCAATAGCATTCGTACTTTTCATGAGCGTGCTGGAACTTTTGGTTGCCGCACTACAAGCCTATGTATTTACCTTGCTTGCGGCCCTGTTTATTGGTCAGGCAGTAGAGGAGCATCATTAATTATTGTTTAATTATTTTAAAACGTTTCAATTATGACAGGAACATTAGCAGCAGTAGGAGCAGGACTGGCCGTAATCGGTGCCGGAATTGGTATTGGTAAAATCGGTGGTTCAGCAATGGACGCTATCGCAAGACAGCCAGAAGCTACAGCAAAGATTCAAACCGCAATGATTATTGCAGCGGCCCTTGTAGAGGGTGTTGCACTTTTCGCAGTGGTTGTGGCATTGATTGCCTAATTTTTAAAATACAACATTTCGTGGCGGTTGGCCACGAAATGTTGTTTTAAACAAAGAAGTTTTTAAAAAAATATCATCAAATGAATATAGTAGCACCAGAGAGTTTAATATTTTGGACCACCATCATATTTTTATTGCTTTTGTTTCTTTTGCGAAAATTTGCGTGGAAACCAATTTTGGGCGCCGTAAGATCTCGTGAAACATCTATAAACGATGCATTGGAAGCCGCCGAAAAGGCCAAGCTTGAAATGCAGAACATGCACGCAGACAATGAAAAACTGCTTCAGGAGGCCCGCGCAGAACGCGAGGCAATGATGAAGGAAGCCCGCGAGCTGAAAGCGAAGATGATTGCTGATGCCAAAGAAGATGCCAAGCTGGAAGCAGACAAAATGGTAGCCCAGGCACAAGCCGCTATCGAAAGCGAAAAGAAAGCCGCCATTGCCGAGTTGAAACAACAGGTAGCGAGCCTTTCTTTGGAAATAGCAGAAAAAGTAGTGAAGCACGAACTTTCTGACAGCGATAAGCAAATGAAGCTTGTAAATGAAATGTTGGGTGAAGCCAAATTAAACTAATTATTCAATGAGCAGAGCAGCGATACGATACGCGAAAGCAATTTTGCAGAAAGCAAACGAAAACAACACAGAAGCCGTTGTTTTTGGCGATATGCAATCTGTTTATAAAACCATTGAAGACAGCCGCGAATTGCAGGCCGTTCTTCAAAGCCCCGTAATTAAAGCCAACGATAAAAAAGATGCGCTTTTGAAAATCTTCAACGGGCAGTCAGAGGCTACGCATTCGCTAATCAATATTTTAATAGCAAACAAGCGCGCTTCCCTGTTGGGCAGTGTGGCAAAAAGCTATGTGGATATTTATAATGACCAGCAAGGAGTAAAAGCCGCAACAGTAATTACGGCCGTACCGCTTACTCCAGAAATGGAAACAAAAGTATTGGCAAAGGTGAAGGAATTAACCGGCAGTGATAAGGTAACACTCAATAGTGAAATCGATTCTGATATCATCGGAGGTTTTATTCTCCGTATGGGCGATATTCAGTACAACGCGAGTATCGCAAACCAATTAGGAAATTTAAAAAGAGAATTCAGTAAATCAATATAATAAGGAAATTAGGTTTAGTCTAACGTCTAAAATCTAACATCTAATATCTAAAAAAATGGCAGAAGTAAAACCAGCTGAAGTATCAGCAATATTAAAGCAACAACTTACAGGTTTTGAAGCAAACGCTTCCCTAGATGAAGTAGGAACTGTTTTGACCGTGGGTGACGGGATTGTTCGTGCATACGGACTCTCAAACGCCCAGTACGGCGAATTGGTAGCCTTTGAAAGTGGTCTTGAAGGTATTGTATTGAACCTTGAGGAAGACAACGTAGGTATCGTACTTTTAGGCCCTTCAAAAGAAATTAAGGAAGGTTCAACCGTAAAACGTACCCAGCGTATCGCTTCGCTTAAAGTAGGTGAAGGTATCGTTGGTCGTGTGGTAAACACTTTGGGCCAGCCTATCGACGGTAAAGGTCCTATCACTGGGGAAACTTACGAGATGCCATTGGAGCGTAAAGCTCCTGGAGTAATTTATCGCCAGCCGGTAACCGAGCCGCTTCAAACAGGTATTAAGTCAATTGATGCAATGATTCCCGTGGGCCGTGGCCAGCGTGAGCTTGTAATTGGTGACCGTCAAACAGGTAAATCTACCGTTTGTATCGATACCATTATAAACCAAAAAGAATTTTACGATGCAGGAAAGCCTGTATATTGTATCTATGTAGCCATTGGGCAAAAAGCTTCAACCGTTGCGAATATCGCGCAGGTTTTGGAAGAAAAGGGAGCTTTGGCCTACACGACCATCGTTGCCGCAAACGCATCAGATCCTGCGCCAATGCAGGTGTATGCTCCTTTCGCAGGTGCTGCAATTGGTGAATATTTCCGCGACACTGGTCGTCCAGCATTGATTGTTTATGATGATCTTTCAAAACAAGCGGTAGCATACCGTGAGGTTTCCCTTTTGCTTCGTCGCCCACCGGGACGTGAGGCATACCCTGGAGACGTTTTCTTCCTTCACTCAAGATTGTTGGAGCGTGCCGCCAAGGTAATCGCCGATGATGATATTGCAAAGGAAATGAACGACCTTCCAGATTCTTTGAAAGGCCTTGTAAAAGGTGGTGGATCATTGACCGCTCTTCCTATTATTGAAACACAGGCGGGTGACGTTTCGGCATATATTCCAACAAACGTAATTTCGATTACCGACGGGCAGATTTTCCTTGATGGAGATTTGTTCAACGCAGGGGTTCGTCCAGCTATTAACGTAGGTATTTCGGTATCGCGTGTGGGTGGTAACGCACAGATTAAATCGATGAAAAAGGTAGCAGGTACCTTGAAACTGGATCAGGCGGCTTTCCGTGAGTTGGAAGCCTTCGCAAAATTCGGTTCCGATCTTGATGCTGCAACCTTGAACGTAATCGAAAAAGGAAAGCGTAACGTAGAAATTTTGAAGCAATCTGAAAACGATCCGTACACGGTAGAAGATCAAATTGCAGTTATTTATGCAGGTTCCAAAAACCTGATGCGTAACGTGCCTGTTGAAAAAGTAAAGGAATTTGAAAGAGATTACCTAGAAATGTTGAACGTAAAGCACAGAGATACGCTAAACGATCTTAAAGCGGGTAAACTTACAGATGAAGCAATTGATGTAATGACATCTGTTGCAGCAGATCTTTCAGCAAAGTATAAGAAGTAAAAATCTCCGTGCCCTCTGTGCCTCTGTGGTTTTTTTTACCACAAAGACACAGAGAACACAGAGTAGCTTAATATAAAAACATGGCTAACTTAAAGGAAATTAGAAACAGAATATCATCCGTAAGCTCAACGATGCAGATTACCAGTGCCATGAAAATGGTGTCTGCCGCAAAGTTGAAAAAGGCCCAGGATGCTATTACGGCAATGCGCCCCTATTCTGAAAAACTTACCGAACTTTTGCAAAACCTAAGCGCCACGCTTGATGCCGATACCGGCAGCAAATATTCAGACCAGCGCGAGGTGAACAAAGTCTTGGTGGTTGCCATTACCAGTAACCGTGGTTTGGCCGGAGCTTTCAATACCAATATTATAAAAGAAGCACGCAATTTGGCAGCAAACACCTTTGCTGGCAAGCAAGTGGATTTTATGACACTCGGAAAAAAAGGTAATGATATTCTTAAAAAGAGCGGAACTATTGTTGAAAATAACAATGCTATTTTTGACGATCTTTCTTTTGAGAATACCGCCGAAATAGCAGAAAAGCTGATGCTCCTTTTTTCCGAAGGGAAATATGACAAAATTATTGTTGTATACAATAACTTCAAAAATGCGGCTACACAAATAGTGATGACTGAGCAGTTTTTGCCAATTATGCCTCCCAAACCCATTGAAGGCCAAAAAGCAAAGACCAGTGAAACCTTCTACATTTTTGAACCTTCAAAAGAAGAAATTGTTGAGGCGTTAATTCCAAAGAGTTTGAAAATGCAGTTGTTCAAATCCCTGCGCGATAGCGTAGCAAGTGAGCACGGCGCACGTATGACGGCTATGCACAAAGCGACCGACAACGCGACTGAACTTCGCGATGCGTTGAAACTACAATACAACAAAGCACGTCAGGCTGCCATTACCAATGAAATCCTTGAGATTGTGGGTGGTGCCAATGCCTTGGCGGGATAAATTGCGAGGAACAAATTCGATCTGTGTATTGATTGGCGTTAAGTTTAAAAAATCCAAACCCCATAGGTTTTCAAAACCTGTGGGGTTTTTTGTTAGCCCATAATTGATTACCTTCATTCAAAATTTTTCAAATGAAAAAAACACTTCTTATAGCTTTCGTTCTTTTCTGTGCCATACTGCAGGCCCAAAACCAAAAGGGGGAAATGATACTTTCAGTTGCGGTTTCACCCTATCCAACGACAACGAATAATGAAGATGATTTTGGAGCCATCGGGCTGGCCAGTTTTGAGTTTTTCGTTTCCGATAAGGTTTCCCTTTCCGGAAGTTTTTTCACTTCAAATAATACGTTAATAAAAGATAATAGCGGCGTCACGATCCATTCCTATGGTTTTGTTCCGTCCATCCATTATTACTTTGTAAACAAGGAAAGATGGAACGTTTTCGCACAAGCGGGTTACGGCTTTGGGTTCGAGGACCAAACGCAGGGATATATTGAAAACAGTGCCTTGACTATCTATAACATTGGTCCCGGCGCGCATTATCGCATTGGCGAAAAATTATATTTAAAGTTGCTGCTGCCCTATTTCAATGCCCGAAATATTACGTTAAACGTAGATGCCGCTGATGGAATTGCAGGGTTTTTGGGTCTCGGTTTTAAATTTTAGAAATTTTGTGTTCAATATATTTGTACTTTTAATGAATGATGAAGAACATAAAAGATATAGCCATCCTTTTAACGGTACCCTTGTTGCTGTTTGGATTTTCCAACTGTGGCGGAGCAAAGGCAGACGGATTAAAAACGTCTTTTGAACAAAATCCTCCTTTTAAAATTTCCGAAGCATATTACCAAAATTGGGTTGCGGGCGTAAAGGAAGGCGGTTCTGGCACCGACGTACACATCCTCTTCAGCGAAATCCAACCCGATGTGGTTATTCAGAATATGTATTTCAGAAACCATATTCTTGAGGCAAAGGGCAATATAAACGAACCAAAACAATTTGTGGGCTATCTTAAAAACGAGTCCCAACGCGATGTAATTATGGATGCCGACCCGATGAAAGAAGCCCAAAACACCCCTGCAAAGGAATTTCCTTTTCAATTGGAGAATAATGAAGTAATGATTGAATATTGGTTTGGCGGCAAAAAGAATTATTACAAAGTTTCCAATCTTACACAAAAGGAGATGATTCCCTATCCGCAGGCGAATCCAAACCAACATGAATAGTTATGCAAACTATCAATCTGGAAGAAAAGTTTTCAACCTTTAAAAAACATTGGCATCCGCACCAAATAGCCGTTGTGGACAATATGCAAGTGCTTTTGGCGAAGTTGAAGGACGAATTTGTATGGCACAAGCACGAGGAAGAAGATGAATTGTTTTTAGTGCAAAAGGGAACGTTGGAAATGCACTTTCGCGATAAAGTTGAAATCATTGCCGAAGGTGAACTGATCGTGGTTCCAAAAGGTGTGGAGCATTGCCCAAAAACCAGAAACGGCGAAGAGGTACACGTGCTTCTTTTTGAAAAACTTTCCACAAAACACACTGGGAATGTAACTTCGGAAAAAACCGTTTCCGAATATCCTAAAATCTAAAAACCTCGAATACACGAATTATTAGATCTAAATAATTCGTGTATTCGTGGTAAAAAAAATATGAAAATACTTCACTTAGACAAAAACCATCCGCTTCTGCTGGAAAAACTTTCCGAAGCAGGCTTTATAAATGAAGAAAACTACAAAGCCTCAAAAGCTGAAATAGAGGAAATTATTTCAGGTTACGAAGGAATCGTGATACGAAGCCGTTTCAACATTGACAAACAATTTCTCGATGCAGCCAAAAACCTGAAATTTATTGCCCGGGTTGGCGCCGGTCTGGAAAGCATCGATACCGAATATGCCGAAAAACTGGGGATTAAATTAATCGCCGCGCCCGAAGGCAATAGAAACGCCGTGGGCGAACATGCGCTCGGGATGCTTCTTTCGCTATTCAACAACCTAACTAAAGCCGACAGCGAAGTTAAAAATGGCCTTTGGAACCGTGAAGCCAACCGTGGGATAGAACTGGACGGAAAAACCGTTGGAATCATCGGGTACGGCAATATGGGCAAAGCGTTCGCAAAAAAACTTCGTGGGTTTGACTGCGAAGTGCTCTGTTTCGACATAAAAGAAAATGTGGGCGATGAAAACGCAAAACAGGTTTCATTGCAGAAACTTCAACAGAACGCAGATGTTTTGAGCCTCCACACCCCGTGGACGCCGTTGACGGACAAAATGATAAATTCAGAATTTATCAATTCGTTTTCAAAACCGTTTTGGCTCATAAATACCGCTCGCGGTAAAAGTGTGGTCACGGCCGATTTGGTTTCGGCATTAAAAGCTGGAAAAATCCTCGGCGCGGGATTGGATGTTTTGGAATTTGAAAAACTATCTTTTGAAACGCTTTTTGATTCGGACAATCTTCCCAATTCCTTAAAAGAACTGTTCGCGATGGACAATGTAATTCTAAGTCCGCACATTGCCGGATGGACGGTTGAAAGCAAAGAAAAATTGGCAACGGTTATTGCGGAAAAAATAATTGAAAATTTCAAAAAATAATATAAATGAAAAAAAGAGTCACGGGCATTGGCGGCATATTTTTTAAGACCAAAAATCCCGATAAAACTAAGGAATGGTATAAAAACCATTTGGGACTGAACACCGATAATTACGGCTGTACTTTTTGGTGGCAGGACGAAAACGGCAACAAATGCTCAACGCAATGGAGCCCATTTAATGCAGACACCAACTACTTTTCGCCCAGCGAAAAAGAATTTATGGTTAACTACCGGGTGGAAAACTTGGAAGAATTACTGAAAGTTTTAAAAGAAGAAGGTGTAACAATTGTGGGCGAGATGCAGACCTATGATTACGGAAAATTCGGCTGTATACTCGATCCCGATGGAAATAAAATTGAACTTTGGGAACCGGTGGACGAAGCATTTCTATAAATTTAATTACATTTAAACCAATTTTTAAACCAATCAAAAAGAAATGGAACAACAAACAACCGAAAACTGGAATCAGCCCTCACAGCCATATCCGCAAGAAAACAAGAAAGTTCTGGCGGGCATTTTGGGTATTTTACTGGGAGGCTTTGGCATTCACAAATTCATTTTGGGATACACCCAAGAAGGCATTATCCAAATAATAATTACCGTTGTAACCTGTGGAATAGGCAGTATCATCGGTCTAATTGAGGGCATTATCTACCTTACCAAAAGCGATGAGGAATTTTACCAAACCTATCAAGTAGGTAAAAAAGGATGGTTTTAAAAAATATTGGCCTTTGGAAATTTTTTCAAAGGCCTTTTAGTTGTATCACGTTAAAAGAAAGATAAATGAGCAACTACGGCGCAATTCCCAATTTAATTTATAGCGATGCCAATGCCGCGGTTTCATTTTTGAAAAAGGCGTTCGGATTTAAGGAGCACGGTGTTTATAAAGACGACAACGGCAACATATTTCACGCACATCTAATATTGGGCAAGGCTTTGGTAATGGTAAATACATTCAATCCCGACACCGCATTTGGTAAAATGCTGAACCTCCCCAAAAACCTTAACGGTTACAATACCCAAACACCTTATTTTATAATTGAGCATGTTGATGAACATTACAAGAATTCAAAAGCAAATGGCGCTGAAATAGTAATGGAAATTAAAGACGAAGACTACGGTGGCCGTGGCTACAGCTGCAAAGATCCCGAAGGAAATATTTGGAGCTTTGGAAGCTATAATCCATTTTCAGAAAAGTAAAATTTAAAAAAATAAAGCTATGAGAATCATCCTTTCAACCCTTGCCGCAGTGTTGCTTTGCGTGAGTTGCAAAAATCCAAAAAATGAAGAAATCTCTTCGGAAAATGTGAAAGTTGCTACCGAGCAATTATGCTTCAGAAATGAATATCCCTTCCCCGACAGCACCGAAAATATCGACGTTCTAAACCTTGACCTGCAAATAAAGGGCGATTTGGTAACGGGCAATTACAATTGGCTGCCTGCATTGAAAGACCAGCGCAACGGAACCTTGGTGGGGACAATTCAAAATAAAACCATCAACGCAACCTATCGCTATATGCAAGAAGGCATGGAAGCTACAGCCGAAATAACAATTATGCTTAAAGATGATAAGGCCATTGTAACGGGAGACAATCCCCAATCCGGATTGGATACGGAGGTCGCAAAAATTGATTGTAGCTCTAAATAAGGGCTTTATGGTTGGAGAGGCTATAAAGATTTCTTAATACTGAATTTTTAATTCTCTTGCTTAAGTACTGCTACAATTTGCGGCACATCTTTCTTTTCAAAGAAATAAATGGTTTTTACCAAATATCTCAAAATCCAGCTTTTTTGATGGATCAACTTGTCGGCAAGCGTTGCAATTATAGTATCACGCGTTTTTATTTCTTCCTTTTTACTATGTGAAAAATGATACTGGTTGGCGAAAAGCCATGCGCCGTCCCGTGCTACGTTTATACTGAAACTAACCAGCTTGTCCTCGCGGCCTTTTCCAAATCTATCCAGCAAACCGAACAAGGGCGATACCGAAATAATCTTGGCTTCCACATTTGCGATCATTGAACCGAGAATAGCATTTATTTTATGGAAATCGTTCTCAAAATCCATCAACTCGCCATCATCGACCACGGTTTCTGCAACGGCAATTCCCAAATCCAGATTTATATGCGCATTGATGCCCAACAGCAGATGCTGCATAATCAACAAATTTCCCTTTTTTGCAGCTTCAAAGGCTTTTTTCCAACTTTTAGTAAAAGGTTTTTTTTTGCCTAAACATTCGTAAGCCTCAATATATCTGTTCGCGAAGAGCACGTCCAGCTTTTCCATGCGCGGATTGTTTTCGAATTCATTGTTGAGAATTCCCTCTTTTATGCGAACGGTAACTTTTCTGTAAAGTATAGGGAAATATGCCATACAGGAGTTTTTGGCACATTCGGCGTCGATAATATTGTCCAACCGTGCTATAACCTCATCAATAGTTTTTGCAGCCATATTGAACAGTTTTTAAAATCGAATTAATCGGGATTTACTTTTTCGTTTGAAGTTTCCGTATCGGCACCGTCACCATTTTTATCTGAATATTTCTTTTCAAGCTCTGCCTGAAATTCCTCCATCACAGGCTTTACCGTACTTTCGGGCAAGTCTGCTATTCGGATGTACATCAACCCGTCAACAGCATTATTAAAAAGAGGATCTACGTTGAAGGCCACAACCTTTGCATTCTGTTTGATATATTTTTTGATAAGCACTGGCAACCGAAGGCTTCCCGGCTCCACTTCGTCAATTATTTTATCGAATTTATTGAGGTCAGCCTCGCTCTCGTCAAAGATAAAATCCTTGTCTGCATCTTTCAGTTTTACCTTGTATTCCTTTTTTGGGTTGATGTATTGCGCCACATAGGGGTCGTAATAGTTTGATTTCATAAACTCGATCATCAAACTTTTTGAGAATTCCGAAAACTTGTTGCTGATGCTCACACCGCCAATTAAATAACGGTGTTCGGGATAGCGCAGGGTCGTGTGGACAATTCCTTTCCAAAGAAGAAAAAGCGGCATCGGGCGCTGTTGGTATTCCTTTATGATGAAAGCGCGGCCCATCTCGATGGATTTGCTCATCATTTCATACAGTTCGGGCTCAAAACGAAACAGATCCTGCAGATAAAAACCATTGATCCCAAAACGCGGAAAAATCTCCGAACCGAGCCCCATTCGGTAAGCTCCGGCCATTTTCTGGGCATCGTTGTCCCACAAAAACATATGGTGGTAGTAGCTGTCAAACTTATCGAGATCGGTGCTGTTATTAGTACCCTCGCCAACTTCGCGGAAGGTGATTTCACGTAGCCTTCCTATTTCTTGAAGTATATAGGGAATGGTATTGGCACGCGCCAAAAAAACCTCATAATTTTTGCTGATAAGGAGACGTTTGTCGTCCTGCCGAAGCTTTTCTATTTCTGCTTCCATCGCTTTTAGCGGAATGGGTCCGGCAATTTTCTTCGGCGGTTTTGGAAATTTCAGCGTTTTCGGGATGTTGTCCAATAACTTTTTCTTTTGAAATGCATTGGAAAGCATATAGGTCTTCTTCCGAAGAAATTCGGTAAAAACAGGCAACGCCTCGTGTTCCTTTTGGTCTTCCACAGAAATAGCGTTGCCAATCCTAACTTTTATCAGGCGCTCTTTCTGCGTGAGCAGTTCCGAAGGCAATTTGGCAGTGCGCAAAGTGTCGCTCATTTTGGCCAAATGATAGAACAGCTTGCTGTTCTTAGCGTGAAAATAGATAGGCACCACGGGTACTTCGGCTTTTTTTACCAACTTCATCGCGGCTTCTTCCCAAGGTTTGTCAACCAATAATTTTCCGTCTCTATATGTTGAAACCTCTCCTGCGGGGAAAATTCCCAAGGGATGGCCTTCCTGCAAATGTTTCAGCGCAGATTTAAAACCGATAATACTCGATTTTACATCCTTTCTGTCCTCAAAAGGATTTACGGGCATTACATAGGGTTTCAGCGGTTCAATACGATGCAAAAGGAAATTGGCGACAATTTTGAAATCGGGACGATGCTCCAGCAGTAATTTTAGTAGCAATATGCCGTCGATACCTCCCAGGGGATGGTTTGAAATAGTTATAAAAGCTCCTGTTTTTGGTATTCTTCGCAGGTCTTCCTCCGGAATTTCAAACTTGATTTCAAACTCCTCAATAAGTGCATTGATAAAATCGAGATCTTTTAAATGCTTTTTTTTGTCGTAAATTTTGTTGAGGGTGGTAATGTTTAAAACCTTCATCAATGACCAGCCCATAAAAGTGCCCAGAAAGCCAAATTTATCGACGTTTATTGCTTTTGCAACTTCCTTAGCATTGACTAATCCCATGAAATATTTTGGTTGTTTGTGTTCAACAAATATAACGAATGCAAACGATACTATTCCTTAATAACCAACTGCACCGTCTCCTTGCTTTCCTGCTTCAAAAGCACATTTTTATTTTCCGCAAGTGCCTTTACTTCAGTGGGGTTAAAATGCCGGATGGTGTACAGCGCAACGTTTTCGTTCCATTTTACGCTAAATTTTTCGCGAAGCTTCGCCAACAATGCCTCCAAATTGTTGAATTTGTCGTTCACACACACCGAAAAACTGATGGCTGAGTTTTGGATCATTTCAACCTTCATTTTATACTTATGAAGCCATTTGAAAACGTCGCCAATATTGTCTTCCATCATAAATGAAAAGTCCAATGACGACAGTGAAATGAGCACCAAACCCTTTTTCAAAATAAAACACGAAGTCTGCGGATCGAGCGTAACGCCCTTGCCCACGCAGGTTCCGGGAGCGGTTGGGTTTAAAAATGATTTCACAAAAAGTGGAATTTCCTTTCGCTGCAATGGCTGGAGCGTTTTCGGGTGAATTACCGAGGCGCCGTAAAATGCAAGCTCAATCGCCTCGCGGTAGCTTATGTGGTTCAACAATTGGGTTTGGGTAAAATAGCGCGGATCGGCATTCAATACGCCGGGAACGTCTTTCCAAATAGTTACATTTTCAGCATTCAAACAATAAGCAAAAATTGCCGCGGTGTAATCACTGCCCTCACGACCGAGCGTGGTGGTAAAATTATTGCTGTTCTCGGCCCCCAAAAAACCTTGGGTAACGGTTATTCCTTTGGGGCTGACTTTTTCTGAAATTTTCTTTTGCGTCTTTTCCCAAGCCACGTTTGCATCGCGATAGTTGGCATCGGTCTTTATGCACTGTCGCACATCTAGCCAGGTATTGTTGATTCCGTTTTCGGAAAAATATGCTGAAACTATTTTTGAAGAAATAATTTCGCCGAAGGAAACAACTTGGTCATAAACAAAAGCATGGTTTTTGGATTTATTGGTTTCCAAAAAACGCTTCAGTTCTTTAAAAGTCTTGTCCAATTCTGCAAAGGCAGGATGCGAGGTAGCCGAAAATAGACCCGTGAGAATTTTATAGTGAAAATCATATACGGAATGCAAGGCGTTTTTTACGTCGCCCGTTTCAGAAAAGTATGCCTGGACCACCTCTTCCAAGGCATTGGTGGTTTTTCCCATCGCGGAAATAATTATTACCAGATCTTTTTCCCCCGTTTGCGCAATAACGGAAACTACATTTTTAACGCTTTCGGCATCTTTTGTGGACGCTCCGCCAAATTTGAATATTTTCATGGGCATTTCATAGATAAAAAGCTTACCACGAATACACGAATGTTATTATAAAAATTTATTCGTGTATTCGTGGTCAAATTTATTTTACACTTGATTTTTCAATATAATTTTTTAGTCCCTTTTCGTCCATATGCACTACGCGCCAAGTCTTTAAAATATCGGCACCGCTGCGCTCATAAAAACGGATGGCCCCGGTATTCCAGTCCAAAACGTCCCACGCCACGCGCTTTAGACCGCGGTCATAGGCAAACTGCATGACCTCTTTGTAAAGTGCTTCGCCAATGCCTTTGCCCCGTTCGGATTCCTGTACGATTAAATCTTCCAAATGGAGGGTGCGCCCTTTCCAGGTTGAAAAACGAAAATATATCAAAGCTGCGCCAACAATTCCATTTTCCGATTCTGCAACAAAGCACGTAAACAGTGGATTTTCGCCAAAACCTTCGCGCTCCAAATCTGCCACTGAAATTTCAACCGCATCGGGTTCTTTTTCAAAAACGGCAAGCTCTTTTATGAGTTCCAAAACTTGCGGCATATCTTCTTTAACGGCTTCTCTAATTTTCATAATCCTTTCAACTTCAACTTCAACTTCAACTTCACCTTCGATTTTGATTTCGATTTCGATTTCAGTTTGGTTTTCCCTGCGCAAATATCGGTTCAATTTCTTAAAAATCCCGATATTTGCGTGAAATTCAGGAACCCCTACAATCCCATGGCAAAAATAAATCAATCCCTCGGCGAGTTTATAATTGAAAATCAAAGCGAGTTCAAATACTCTTCAGGCGAACTTTCGCGATTAATCAATTCCATCCGTCTGGCGGCAAAAGTGGTAAACCACAAAGTGAACAAAGCCGGATTGGTTGATATTTTGGGAACCGCGGGAAACAGCAATATACAGGGCGAGGATCAACAAAAGTTGGATGTTTTTGCAAATGAAGTTTTTATAAATACGCTCACTAATCGTGAAATTGTCTGCGGAATTGCCAGCGAGGAAGAGGACGATTTTATCACCATAAAAGGCCGAAACGAAAAGAACGACAATAAATATGTGGTGTTGATGGATCCGTTGGATGGTTCTTCAAACATAGACGTGAATGTTTCCGTAGGAACTATTTTTTCTATTTTCAGAAGAATTACACCTTCGGGAACTCCCGTAACCATTGAGGATTTTCTTCAACCCGGCATAAATCAAGTAGCTGCTGGGTATATAGTTTATGGCACTTCAACAATGATTGTTTACACCACTGGCCACGGCGTAAATGGTTTTACTTTGAATCCTGCTATTGGCACCTACTATCTTTCGCACCCTAATATGAAATTTCCAGAAAATGGAAAAATTTATTCGGTAAACGAAGGCAATTACGTACACTTTCCGCAGGGCGTGAAAGATTACATTAAATACTGCCAGAAAGAGGAGGATGACCGTCCGTACACCTCGCGATATATAGGTTCGTTGGTTTCCGATTTCCATCGAAATATGATAAAGGGAGGAATCTATATTTATCCTAACACTTCAAAAGACCCGAACGGAAAACTTAGGCTGCTGTATGAGTGCAACCCGATGGCCATGATTGCAGAACAGGCCGGTGGAAAGGCCAGTAATGGTTATGAGAGAATACTCGAAATTAAACCCACCACCTTGCACCAGCGAGTTCCGTTTTTCTGCGGAAGTACCAAAATGGTGGAAAAGGCGGAGGAATTTATGAAAGCCAATTAACTTCAGAGGAGAATTTCCAAAATTGTAAATAATAAAAAAGCTCCATTTGTGGAGCTTTTTTTGTGTTTGAGAAATAGTTCCCTTTCGGGAGATAGGACTCTTATTTTCTATTCAGTAGATATCGATAATCTTCAAAGCTTAATCCGCCACTATAGATTGCAATCGATCTTTTTATTAAATCCTGTGCAATCTCTGCGGTATAGCCAAGCCCGATGGCGTATTTCTCAATCAAGAAACGCTCGTGGTCATCAATCTCGTGATCGGCAAAAATAATTTGAAACAAATCGTGTATACGTTCCAATCGTCTTTCGGAAGAGTTTGGCGGATTTATCGGATATTTCCCTGGATTCTTTAAAACGGCAGTATATTCATCTTCATCAATATCCAATTTGCGCGCAAAACGCTTCAACATTTTTTCCTCTTCTGGGTTCAATTCCCCATCTATGGACGCCATATTTGCTATAGAAGCAAAGTGCCCCAAATTTCGGGTATGTTCCCCGCTTTCGAATAAATCTGTAAATGACATAATTTGGTTTGTTTAAGCTACAAATATAAAACTTGTTAACGACAATTGCGAGCAATGGGAAGCAATCTGCCCAAGTTTTTTCAATAATTTTTAAAGGCCATTCACCCTAAACTTTTCTTAATTGGAAAGAAAAATCAACCCAAAACCTTATTTTTAAACTGCTATTGAAAAGAAATAAATGAAGCAACCACTACTGGTCTTTAACGAGAAGGGCATTTACTGCCAAAAAGCCGATGTTTATATCGATGCTTGGCGGCCCGTAGATAAGTGCATCGTTACCCACGGCCACGCCGATCACAGCCGGTGGGGGCATAAACAATACATTACGCACACCCATAATGTTCCTATAATCAAACACCGTTTGGGTGAAATTTCCGTAACAGGAAAGGCTTGGAACGAAACCTTTACAATAAATGGCGTGAAATTTTCCCTGCATCCTGCCGGCCATATTATGGCTTCATCACAGGTTCGAGTGGAATATAAAGGCGAAGTCTGGGTTTTCACAGGTGATTTCAAAACCGAAGATGATGGCTTAGCTGAGGTTTACGAACCCGTAAAATGCCACACGTTTATTACGGAATGTACTTTCGGTTTGCCCGCCTTTAAATGGGAGCCGCAAGCGGAAGTTTTTAAGGATATAAACGAATGGTGGGCAACCAACAAGAGTGAAGGCAGAACCTCAATTCTTTTCGGTTACAGCTTGGGGAAAGCACAGCGTTTGCTGAAACATTTGGACACTTCCATCGGAAAAATATACACCCACGGCGCCGTTGAAAATATGACGGAAGTAGTTAGGGAAAATTATAAACTACCCAAAACTACTTTAATAACGCGCGATACTTCCAAGGAAGAAATAAAGGGAAATATAATCGTCGCCCCACCGAGCGCCCACGGCAGTACGTGGATTAGACGTTTTGTGCCGTACGTAACCGCTTCCGCCAGCGGCTGGATGACCTTTCGCGGCGCGCGAAGAAGACGCGCAATTGACCGCGGCTTCGTTTTGAGCGACCACGCCGATTGGGAAGGTTTGCTTTCTGCAATCGACGCTACGGGTTGCGAAAAAGTAATCGCAACGCACGGTTATACTGATATTTTTGCGCGTTATTTAAGGGAAGAATTGGGCTACGACGCCCGAACCGAAAAAACCCAATACGAAGAGGAAAGTGCCGAAATTGATAAGAAAATTGAAAATGAGGATTAAGCTGTGAAAGATTTTGCCCAACTCATAAAAAAACTCGATAGCACCAACAAAACCAATGAAAAGGTTGCTGCGCTCACGGAGTATTTTCAAAATGCGAATGATGCAGATAAACTTTGGACCATCGCAATTCTTTCGCATCGAAGACCAAAACGTCCCGTAAATACTACACTTCTTCGGCTTTGGGCAACTGAAATCAGCGGGATTCCGCTGTGGCTTTTTGAGGAAAGTTATCACATTGTTGGCGATTTGGCGGAAACTATTGCTTTGATTATTCCCAGTTGCGAGCGCAGCGAAGTAACCTCTAAGTCGTTATCTCAATACATCCTCGAAATAATCGAACTTCGAACCTTTCCCGAAGAGGAAAAAAAGAAATATCTGCACGATAATTGGCTGGCGCTAAATTATTTTGAACGTTTCGTTTTCAATAAAATTCTTACCGGAAGTTTTAGAATTGGAGTGAGCCAAAAATTGATGACACGCGCCCTTTCAAAAGCTACCGGAATTGACGAAGACATTCTCGCTTATAAACTGATGGGCGATTGGACCCCCGAAAAAACAACCTATAAAAAACTTATTCTCGAGCAAAACGAAGAGGATTATCTCAGCAAACCGTATCCATTTTATTTGGCGTATGCGGTGGAGGATAATTTTCAGGAGGATTTGGGACCCATTTCAGATTGGAGCTTTGAGCATAAATGGGACGGTATCCGAAGTCAGGTAATCATTCGAAACGATGAGGTTTTCGTTTGGTCGCGGGGTGAGGAATTGGTAACCGATAAATATCCCGAATTTCAGGATTTCCTAAAAGTAATTCCCAATGGAACCGTGATTGATGGCGAAATCCTGCCTTTCGGCGAAGGAGAGATTGGTAATTTCAACGCACTTCAAACTAGAATTGGGCGAAAGAATATTTCCAAAGCACTGCTGAAAAAAACGCCCGTGATTTTGAATGCCTATGATTTGTTGGAATGGCAGGGTGAGGATATTCGCCAAAAACCTTTTTCGGAACGGAGAAAAATTTTGGATAAATTGATTCAAAATATCAATTCCGAAGAAATTGGTATCTATTTAAGCGAAACAATGAATTTTGATACTTGGGAAGAAGCCGCCAAGGAAAGAGACCTTTCACGAGAAAAACGTAGTGAAGGTTTGATGTTGAAACGAAAGGATTCACCATACTTAGTTGGAAGAAAAAAAGGCGATTGGTGGAAGTGGAAGATAGATCCCTTCACAATCGACGCAGTGTTAACTTACGCCATGCGCGGCCACGGAAGGCGGGCAAATCTTTATACAGATTACACTTTTGCTCTTTGGGACGAGGGCGAATTGGTAACTTTTGCCAAAGCCTATTCCGGACTGACGGATGCAGAATTTAGGCAAGTGGACGCATGGATAAAACGGAATACTTTGGAGCGTTTTGGTCCCGTGCGCAGCGTAACGCCACAGCACGTTTTTGAAATTGCCTTTGAGGGAATCGCGGAAAGCAGTCGGCATAAAAGTGGGATTGCCACGCGTTTTCCACGGATTCTTCGTTGGCGAAAAGATAAACCCATTGAAGAAGCAAACACCCTTTCTGACCTAAAAGCATTAATCCCGAAATGAAACAAGCCGAACTCATTTCCATCGCCGAGGATTGGTTTCAATCAAAAAATTGGAAATCATTTCCCTTCCAACACAAAACCTGGAAAGCCTTCCTCGACGGTAAGCACGGCCTGTTAAACGCCCCGACCGGTAGCGGAAAAACATACGCACTTTGGGTGCCGATTGTGCTTCAGTACTTAAAGGAAAACACCGATTATAAAACGAAACACAAAAAAGGATTAAAGGCAATTTGGATTACACCTTTGCGAGCACTTTCCGTAGAAATTCAGCAAGCGGCACAACGTTTTGCAGATGATTTGGGAACGGGTTTGACCGTGGGAATCCGTACGGGCGATACTTCGCAGAGCGAACGCGCAAAACAGAAACGCCAAATGCCCGATCTATTAATTACCACGCCCGAAAGTCTGATGCTTTTATTGGCTTCAAAGGGATACGATAAAACCTTCAAAAACTTGACTGCAATTGTGGTGGATGAATGGCACGAACTGTTGGGAAGTAAACGCGGCGTGCAAATGGAACTCGCACTTTCACGTTTAAAAACAGTTTCAAAAGAGTTGCGGATTTGGGGAATTTCTGCAACAATTGGCAATTTGGAGGAAGCGCAGGATGTACTTTTGGGCACTTCGGCTCCGCTCAGTGACCAATCTTTATCGGTGGTTGAGCGAAGTCGAAACCACAGCAGGCAGAATTCGGTTTTAATAAAATCCACTCAAAAGTCAAAAGTTGAAGTCCGCTCCATCATTCCGAAGAAAATGGAAACTTTCCCGTGGCGTGGGCATTTGGGGCTGCATCTTTTAGAAGAAATCGTTCCCATCATAAAAGCCAGCAAAACCACGCTCATTTTCACAAATACCCGTGGACAATGCGAAATTTGGTTTCAGAAAATATTGGAAAAACATCCCGAATTTGCGGGCGAGATCGCGATGCACCATGGCAGCATTGGCAAAGACACGCGGCTTTGGGTGGAACAGGCCATCCGCAACGAATCGTTAACCGCTGTTGTTGCAACTTCCAGCTTGGATTTGGGAGTAGATTTTGCACCCGTGGAAACCATTATCCAAATCGGGGGGCCGAAGGGCGTCGCAAAATTCCTGCAACGCGCCGGCCGCAGCAACCACCGTCCGGGCGAGCCGTCGGTGATTTATTTTTTGCCCACTCACGCGTTGGAATTGGTGGAAGCTTCAGCTTTAAAACGTGCTGTGAAAGAAGATGTGGTTGAAGATAGAATCCCGTATTTGTTGAGCTTTGACGTACTCATTCAATATTTGGTAACGCTGGCCGTGGGCAACGGATTTTTCCCAAAGGAAATTTTCCCCGAAATAAAAAGCACCTTTTGTTTTCAAGGAATCACGGAAGAACAGTGGAATTGGTGCCTCAATTTTATCACTTTAGGCAGCCAAAGTCTGCAAGCTTACGACGAATACAAAAAAGTGGAAGTCACTCCCGAAGGCCTTTTTAAGGTGGAAAGCAGACAGATTGCAATGATGCACCGTTTGAGCATTGGTACAATTGTGAGCGATAGTATGATGCTCGTGAAATACGTCTCGGGTGGATTCATTGGCACAATTGAGGAATGGTTCATCAGTAAAATGAAACCTGGCGATACCTTTGTTTTCGCGGGGCGAACTTTGGAATTGGTCCGAATTCGGCAAATGATGGCGCAGGTTCGGAAGTCTTCAAAAAAATCTGCAAAAATTGTGAGCTTTTTGGGCGGGCGGTTGCCGCTTTCTTCACAAATGAGTAAAATTCTGCGGGAAGAATTGCAAAGTGAAGCCGACCACAAACGAAACACTCCGGAATTAAAGGCGCTGAGCCATATTTTTGACAGGCAGGAACGCGAAAGTATCGTCCCCGGCGAAAATGAATTTTTGATTGAAACCTTTAAAACCCGCGAGGGGTATCACGCACTTTTTTATCCGTTTGAAGGGCGGTTTGTGCACGAAGCAATGAGCAGTCTGCTGGCGTACCGGATTAGTTTGCTGTCACCGATTACCTTCTCCTTGGCCTATAACGATTACGGTTTTGAACTGTTGAGCGACCAGGTTTTGGACATTCAAAATGTAATTGACAACAATCTTTTTTCCTCGGAATTTCTTTTTGACGACCTCCAAAAAAGTTTGAATGCTACGGAATTGGCACGTCGAAAATTTCGTGATATTGCAGTTATCAGCGGCATGGTTTTTCAGGGCTACCCGAATAAAGTGATTAAAACGAAACATTTGCAGAGCAATAGCCAATTGCTTTTTGACGTATTTCGCGATTATGAACCCGACAATCTTTTGTATCTTCAAGCCTATCGGGAAACCTTTGAGCATCAATTGGAAGAAGGCCGATTGCGATTGGCTTTGGAACGCATTAATTCACAAAAAATAATTTGGAAACAATGTGAAAAAGCAACGCCTTTCAGCTTTCCGATTATTACGGATAGACTTCGGGAAAAGCTTTCTTCGGAAAAATTGGCGGATCGGATTAAAAAAATGACTTTGCAATTGGAAAAATGATTCAAAATATTTCAATTAAAAATAACGACTTCAAATTACACCCCAGCGGCACAATTTATTGGGAAGACAAGAAAATGTTATTAATCGCCGATGTACATTTGGGAAAGGTGGCACATTTCAGAAAACACGGCGCGCCCGTTCCGGCAAATGCAGCGTACAAAAATCTTGAAAAACTTACAGAGATAAGCAACCATTTTCAACCTGAAACTATCTGCTTTTTGGGCGATCTTTTCCACAGTAAATTGAACGAGGAATGGCAGGATTTTGAAAAGTGGACGGAATACACAAAGGCGGAAATAATCCTGATTTCGGGCAACCACGATATTATTCCACAGTATTTATACGAAGAATTGGGAATTAAGGTTTTTGACGAATTGTTGCTCGACAGTTTTTTGTTGACCCACCATCCCACCGAGATTAAAGGTGCCTTCAACCTTTGCGGCCACGTGCATCCGGGGATAAAAATGAAGGGCGTGGGCAGGCAGTATTTGCGGTTTGCTTGTTTTTATAAAACCCTTAACAGCCTTATTTTGCCCGCTTTTGGTAACTTTACGGGAAAGCACATTTTAAAACCTTCGGAAAAGGACGAAATATATGCCATTGTTGAAGGGGAAGTGATTTGTGTTTCGAAAAATTGATCCTTTATGAAAAAAACACTACAAATAGCAAACATCATCGCTTTCGTGACAACGGTTTTCGTCAATTATTTGTCAAACACGGGTGCGATAAACAATACCACAATTGGCGAAATTTCCGAAGCTACTAAAAACCTTTTTACGCCTGCAGGATATGCTTTCTCCATATGGGGACTTATTTATTTGATGCTTTTGGGATTTATAATCTACCAAAGCCGAAGCCTCTTCAGCAAAGTGCGCGATGATGATTTTATTTTAAAAACAGGCTGGTGGTTTGTGCTTTCCTGCTTCGCCAATATAATGTGGATTACGTTTTGGCTTTACGGATATATGGAATATTCCATCCTCGCCATTTTCGTGCTGCTCTTTTCACTGTTAAAGATCGTGATGAACAACCGGATGGAACTTTGGGACGCGCCAATTTCAGTAATCGCTTTCCTATGGTGGCCCTTCGTTTTTTACAGCGGTTGGGTAACGGTTGCGAGTATTGCAAATGTAGCCGCATATTTAAAAAGTATAAATTGGGAAGCCTGGGGTTACAGTGAAGTATCTTGGGCAGTAACGATGATTATTATTGCCGGAATAATAAACTTGGTGGTAACGTGGCGAAGAAATATGCGTGAATTTGCCTTGGTGGGCGTGTGGGCTTTGGCGGCAATAGCAGTAGCCAATTGGAACCTAAGCCAAACCGTTGCCTATGCAGCAATTGCAGTGGCCGCAGTTTTGTTTGTAAGCAGCAGTTACCACGGGTTTAAAAATAGAGCTACAAGCCCCAATATTAAATTAAAGGAACATCTCAATTCTAAAAAGTAATTTTGGAATTTGGATTTTTGGGAATTTCTCTTTTAAACCATTCCCTTAATATCATTTCCCCAAGTAGGGTACGCAAAAATCATGGCTTTAATATTTTCGGTAGTCAGTTTTCCACACATTGCCAGCACGAATAGATTGATCATTTCTCCCGCTTCGGAAGCAATTATATGTGCGCCCAAAACAATATTTCGTTTTTTGTCCACGATCGTTTTATAGGCGTAAACTTCGTCATTAATACGTTTTGCATTGAACCATTTCGGGACGCTTTTATATTCCACTACAAAATCATAACCTTTTTCCTTTGCCTCTGCCTCAGTTAAACCGATGGAAGCAAGCTGCGGAATGGTAAAGACCACAGAAGGTACTGGCGGAAAATCCATTTTTGTGTGGTTTCCATTTCTGATATTCAACGAAACAATCCGCGCTTCCTGCGAAGATGTTGGCGTCAATGGTAACGCCCCACTTGCCGAAACATCGCCACAGGCATAGACCGATTTATTGGTTGTATTCTGAAGAAATCCATTCACCGAAATCCCTCCTTTTTCAAACTCGACATTTCCCTTTTCCAAATCCAGTTCGTCGATCGATGGCACTCGGCCGGCGGTATTGAAAACCATTCGGGTGACAACGGATTCGGTTTTACCATTTTTTTCGAAGGAAACACGAAAGTTTTTCTGAAGTTTTTCCACTTTCGAAACTTTTGCGTTGAAAATAAATTCAATCCCGATTTCTTCCGAAGCTTTTGTGAGGTGCGAAATGATATCGGCTTCAAAAGGCCCGAGCGGACGATCCTCAAACTCAATTACCGTAACTTTTGCGCCGCAGCGGGCGGCAATGTGGGCAAACTCCATCCCGATATAACCCGCGCCAACAAACACGATGCTTTCGGGCAGTTCTTCCAATTCCAAAAAATCGTCGCTCACTTTTAAATGTTCCCTTCCCGGAATTTTTAGTTCCATTGGTTTTTGCCCGGTAGCGATTACAATTTTCTTCGCATTCACCGTTTTTCCCTCTACCGAAAGTGTGTTTTCATCCAAAAATTTCGGCGATTGGTGAAACATTTCAATTCCGGCTTCCTTCAATTTTTTTTCAGTGGAGGCGGGCACAGCATCGGTAAAAGTTGATTTAAATTTTTGAAGATGTTTCCAACTTATTTTTGGAACGGAAATAATTCCATTCCCTTTTAAATTTTCCGAAAGCTGCACCGCTTCGGTAACACCCACCAAAACTTTTTTTGGGTCGCAGCCTCTGTTGGCGCAGGTTCCGCCAAATTCGCGGTTGTCCGCAATGGCCACTTTCATTCCTTCTTCAGCACAGTCAAACGCCACGGTTTTTCCGGCGGTTCCGGTTCCTATTACAAAAACATCGTATTCTTTTATAGCCATAAACCGAAAATAGAGAAACGCCCAAGTTATTTGTGTTAGCAAAATGATAAAGTTGAATTTTGCAGTTTGAAAAATAATAAAGCGTACTATCTTTGCCGTCCCGATGAGCAAAACACTCGTTACTTCGCTATATTCACGGTCTTCGCAAACACGAAAACTGCGGGATTCTATTGCTTCATCCGAAAATAAAATTCAAGTTTCTGGCCTCGTTGGCTCATCGCTTTCACTTGTAATTGCTGAAACTTTTTCTACTTCGGAATTGCCTTTTCTTTTAATTTTTAATGATAAAGAAGAAGCTGCCTATCATTTAAACGATCTCGAAAATCTTTTGGGCGACCAAAATGTGCTTTTCTATCCTGGAAGTTATCGGCGTCCCTATCAAATTGAAGAGACTGATAACGCCAATGTTTTGTTGCGAAGCGAGGTTTTAAACCGAATAAATTCCAGAAAAAAACCGGCGTTGATTGTTACCTATCCCGAAGCACTTTTTGAGAAAGTGGTTACTCGAAAGGAATTAGAGCGAAACACCCTGAAAATTGCAGTAAACGACCAACTTTCCATCGATTTTGTAAACGAGGTTTTATTTGAGTACCGCTTCAAACGCACTGATTTTGTTACCGAACCGGGCGAATTTTCAGTGCGGGGTGGAATTTTGGATGTATTTAGTTTCAGCAATGACGAACCGTACCGAATTGAATTTTTTGGCGATGAGGTTGACAGTATTCGGACCTTTGATGTGGAAACACAGCTTTCTTTGGAACAGGTTAAAAAAGTTTCCATCATTCCAAATGTGGAAAATAAAATGGTGGATGAAAACCGTGAAAGTTTTCTGAAATATATCGCATCCAAAACCGTGGTTTTTCTAAAAAATGAAGAACTTTTTAGTAGCGCAATTGATAACCTTTTCAAAAAAGCAACTGAAGCTTTTAATGCAATCGATTCTGAAATAAAACGCGCAAAACCTTCGGAATTGTTCTGTACTTCGGAATTATTGAAAGCTCAACTTTCCGAATTTACAACGGTTCATTTAAAAAATAACAAAACTCCCCTCCCCTCGGGAGGGGCTGGGGGTGGGCTTTCGTTTTCAACCAAACCTCAACCGTCGTTCAACAAACAGTTCAATTTGCTGATTGAAAATTTGAATGAAAATTCTGAAAAGGGTTATAAAAACTACATTTTCTGCAGCAGTGAACAACAGGCAAAACGCTTTCACGATATTTTTGAAGATGCCCAGCAAAATGTGGAACAATTTGAAACCATTGTATTTCCGCTGTTTCAAGGGTTTATTGATGACGATTTAAAAATAGTTTGCTATACCGACCATCAAATTTTTGAGCGCTACCATAAATTTCAACTGAAAAACGGTTACGCCAAAAAGCAAGCGATTACCTTAAAGGAAATTACCAATCTGGAAGTGGGCGATTACGTAACGCATATTGACCACGGAATTGGAAAATTCGGCGGCTTGCAGAAAATTGAAGTAGAAGGAAAAATGCAGGAAGCCATAAAACTTTTTTATGGTGAGCGTGATATTTTGTACCTCAGCATTCATTCGCTCCATAAGATTTCAAAATATAACGGGAAAGACGGGAAGGAGCCCAAAATCTACAAATTGGGCAGCGATGCGTGGAAAAAACTAAAGCAAAAAACCAAAACCCGCGTAAAGGAAATTGCCTTTAATTTAATTGAATTATACGCCAAACGCCGTACGTTGAAAGGTTTCGCTTTTGATCCGGACAGTTATCTGCAGGCCGAACTGGAATCGTCCTTTATTTATGAAGACACGCCAGACCAAAGCACCGCGACGGAAGACGTAAAAAAGGATATGGAAAACGAGCGCCCGATGGACCGCTTGGTCTGTGGCGACGTAGGTTTCGGAAAAACGGAAGTCGCTATTCGCGCGGCTTTTAAAGCGGTGGATAACGGAAAACAAGTCGCCGTTTTGGTACCGACCACCATTTTGGCCTTTCAGCATTTTAAGACTTTTTCCGAACGTTTGGCTGATATGCCCGTAAAAGTCGATTATCTCAACCGTTTCCGCACCGCAAAAGAGCGCAAAACTGTTTTGGAGGAATTGAAAAACGGCAAACTCGATATTGTAATCGGCACGAATCAATTGGTTAACAAGTCGGTGGAATTTAAGGATTTGGGCCTTTTGATTATTGACGAGGAACAAAAATTTGGAGTTGCGGCAAAAGACAAATTAAAGACCATCAAAGAAAATGTGGATACGCTAACGCTTACCGCGACGCCCATTCCGCGTACGTTGCAGTTCAGTTTGATGGCAGCGCGCGATCTTTCGGTTATCACTACACCGCCACCCAACCGCTATCCGGTGGAAACGCACGTCATTCGTTTTGGGGAAGAAAGCATTCGCGATGCCGTTCGCTATGAAATTTCGCGCGGCGGACAAGTTTTCTTTGTTCACAATAGAATAGAAAATATAAAGGAAGTCGCCGGAATGCTCCAACGTTTGGTGCCCGATGCGAAAATTGGGATCGGACACGGGCAAATGGACGGAAAGAAATTGGAGGATTTAATGCTTCGATTTATGAACAATGAATTCGACGTTCTTGTTTCCACAACCATCATTGAAAGTGGACTGGACGTTCCGAATGCGAATACCATTTTCATCAACAACGCCAATAATTTCGGGCTTTCCGATTTGCACCAAATGCGCGGTCGCGTGGGCCGGAGCAACAAAAAAGCGTTCTGTTATTTCATCACGCCGGAATATTCTGCGATGACGGATGAAGCGCGAAAAAGGATCACTGCTTTGGAACAATTTTCAGAATTGGGAAGCGGTATCAACATTGCGATGAAGGATTTGGAAATCCGTGGCGCAGGCGATTTATTGGGGGGCGAACAGAGCGGGTTTATCAACGAAATAGGTTTTGAAACTTATCAAAAAATCCTTTCCGAAGCCATTGAGGAACTGAAAGAAAAAGAATTCAAAAATCTTTACGAAGAAACGGAAGGACCGAAGAAGAATTTCGTAAAAGAAATGACCATCGATACAGATTTCGAATTGCTGTTTCCTGATGATTACGTGAACAATATTACCGAAAGACTCAATCTGTACACAAAACTAAACGAGCTGAAAACTGAAGCCGAACTTCAAAAATTTGAGAAAGAATTGCTGGATCGTTTTGGGGAAATGCCAAAGGAAGCGGAAGATTTGTTGAACAGCGTTCGCATAAAATGGATTGCCATTTCCATGGGCCTTGAACGCCTTGTGATGAAACAGAAAAAAATGGTCGGTTATTTTGTGGCAGACCAGCAGAGTGCTTTTTACCAAAGCGCAGCTTTTACCAAAGTGCTGCAATATGTACAAAGCCATCCACAAAAAGTAACGATGAAGGAAAAACAAACCCGAAATGGCTTGCGGTTGTTGCTTACTTTTGAAGGTATTTCTTTTGTTGACAAAGCGCTTCGGGCTTTGGAGCCCTTTAGCGAATAACCCCTTTAAAATCAACGAATGTCGGGTAAATGTCGGGTGAAATTCACTTGAAAATATTGCACTATCTTTACTGCCATCGTACTATTGCTTCATAAATTTTTAGAAAATGAAACATCCGCTAATTTTTTCTAATCAACGACAAAATATCTAATAGGATGTTCCATTTGACTTTTTAGAAACAAATATAATAGACAAATGAAACAACCAGAACTCGGTCGAAAAATTTTAGAACTTAGAAAACAAAAAGGATTAACACAGGAAGAACTTGTTGAGCAATGCAACATTAATGTGCGGACCATTCAACGTATTGAAGCTGGCGAAGTTACTCCCCGAAGTTTTACGTTGAAAACGATTTTAAATGTTTTGGGCGAAGATTTGGAAAACTTGCAAGAATCCGAAACTTCCCCTTTTGAAAATTTCAATTTAAAAGATATTGGCTTTTCTATTTTTTACATAAAATTGGCATGGATTTGCGGGATAATTTATTTTCTGTCAGGCTTTGTGGAATTTGCCGTGGACTATGCCCGATTTCAGGAAGATGAATTGATAATTCCAAAAGCCGCATATATCAGTATGAAATTTATTGTAATGCTTGCCTATATTTATTTCCTATGGGGTTTTGTTTTGAGCGGCAAAATTTTCAATAATTATTTGTTGAAAATAGGTGCTTTCTTTTTAATTGGTACAACCATTTTATTTTACGGGTACGATATGGCTTCACTCTACTTTGAACCATTTTACACCGAATATGTTATAACTATACAATCTATTTTCTTTGGAATTGGCAGTATTATTTTTGGCTTGGCCGTGATGCGATTGGAAAATCCCTTTGGTAAGATCCCGGGAATAGCCGGTGGTTTTGAAGTTGTGAGCGGAATCCTATTTGTTATAGTTTTTATGGGATGGCTGGGGCTTGCCTTTTTGATTCCCGCTATGATTTTGCAGATAATTTTGCTCTATAAAATTGAGGAGTTTTTGAAAAGTGAAGGCACGAAAGAAATAACGTGATTTAGACTTTTGAAGAGATTTCTTCGGCGGATAAAGCGCATTAACTTTGACAAAGTTTAAAACTTTGTCAAAGTTGGGTTACGAACAAAACCCAATGGTTTTTGAAACCTTTGGGGTTTGAATCAGGATTAAAAATGATAAAAGGCATTTTCAAAATGCTCCAGCTTTTCTGCTTTTTGGTTTTTTAGAATAGCAATTATATCAAACCGTACTTCCACATTTAGCTCGTTTGAAACGATATATTCATTGGCGGCCTTTACCAAAAGTTTGATTTTTGAAGGAGTTACAAAACTCTGTGGATCGCCAAAGAAATCGCTGTTACGGGTTTTTACCTCAACGATGACAACCGTGCCTTCTTCCTTTTGGGCGATGATATCTATTTCCGCTTTATCAAAATAAAAGTTTCGGCGCAGGATTTTATAACCGTTGCGAAGTAAATATTGCGCGGCTATTTCTTCCCCTATTTTTCCGAGTTCGTTGTGTGAGGCCATTTTGATTTACGATTTATGATTGCCGATATACGATTTTCTTGAGGTTGAAAATTGAATATTGATAGTTGAAGATTGAACATTTATTTCAACTTCCCTTCCTAAAATCAAAGCCCGATTATCCGCGATATGCCCAGCGGGAAAATTTAAAATCACTGGATAATTGTATTCTTTCACCAAATCCGCGATTATTTCCTCAGCGGTTTTTCCGAAGTAAACCTTGTTGTCCTTCATCTCCGTCATTCCGCCAATGATAAGGGCATTCAGGTTTTTGAGGTAACCACTTCGCTTTAAATTCATCATCATTCTATCAACGTGGTAGAGCATTTCGTCCAAATCTTCGATGAAAAGAATCTTGCCATCGGTTTTCATTTCCGAAGTACTTCCACAAAGCGAATAGAGTACCGAGAGATTGCCGCCAATGAGTTCGCCTTTCAAAATTCCGAGCGGAGCCAAAGCATTTGTGCGCTCTAATTCAATTCTATAATCTTCCCCAAACAAAACTGTCCGAATGGATTCCCTGGCTTCCTCTGTTTTATTTTCAATCTCCAAACACATCTGCGCGTGCAAGGTTTCAATTCCAAAATTGTGGATGTGCGAGTGCAAAACCGTAACATCGCTGTAGCCAACAATCCATTTTGGGGTTTTTTTGAAAGCCGAAAAGTCAAGTTTATCGATAATCCTCACCGTGCCATAACCCCCGCGGGCGCACCAAATGGCTTTCACTTTTGGGTCGTCCAGCATTTGTTGGAAATCTGAAGAGCGCAAATCGTCACTGCCTGCAAACTGGTTTTCCTCGGCGCCGATGGTTTTTCCCAAAACGGGTTTCAATCCCCATTTTTCAAGTAATTTAAGCGCGGGCGTTAGTTCTTCTTTTGAAATTTTTCGCGCGGTGGAAACTATGCCAACCGTATCGCCCTTTTGAAGTTTATTTGGAGTAATCATGGATTTATTTAAGACCACAAATTACTACATTTATACGTACTTTTGTGCCTGCCTGCCCATTTTGGCAGGCTTTCAAAAAAAATTATGGACCAGAATTCAAACAGTTCCGCCACGGCGGATAGATATACAATTACCGCTGCATTGCCTTATACAAACGGCCCTGTTCACATTGGCCATTTGGCGGGCGTTTATGTGCCAGCCGATATTTATGCGCGTTACCAAAGGCTTCAAAACAACGACGTGGCTTTTATTTGCGGCAGCGATGAACACGGTGTGCCCATTACAATAAAAGCGAAAAAAGAAGGCATTACGCCGCAACAAGTAGTGGATAAATATCACGCCATTATCAAAAAATCTTTTGAAGATTTCGGGATTTCCTTTGATAATTATTCGCGCACTTCTGCTGAAATACACCATAAAACGGCTTCGGAATTTTTCAAAAAATTATATGAAGAAGGAAAATTTACTGAAGAAGTTACCGAACAATTATACGATGAAGAAGCCAATCAGTTTTTAGCAGACCGATATATCACAGGAACCTGTCCAAAATGTGGCAATGAGGAAGCCTATGGCGACCAATGTGAAAAATGTGGTTCAAGTTTAAATGCTACAGAATTAATTAATCCGAAAAGTGCCATTTCGGGAAATGTACCTATTCTAAAAGAAACAAAGCATTGGTTTTTGCCTTTAAACGAATATGAAGATTTTCTAAAAAAATGGATACTCGTTGACCATAAAAAGGATTGGAAAACCAACGTTTACGGCCAATGCAAAAGCTGGATCGACGATGGTTTGCGTCCGCGTGCCGTTACCCGCGATCTCGATTGGGGCATTCCCGTGCCGGTGGAAGGCGCAGACGGAAAAGTACTTTATGTTTGGTTTGATGCGCCAATCGGCTACATTTCCTCAACAAAGGAATGGGCGGAGCGCGAAGGTAAAAATTGGGAAGATTATTGGAAAGATGAAAACCTACCAAATGGGCAGGCAGGCACCAAACTCCTTCACTTTATTGGGAAAGACAACATCGTTTTCCATTGCATTATTTTCCCTGCAATGCTGAAAGCGGAGGGAAGTTATATTCTACCGGAAAACGTTCCCGCAAACGAATTTTTGAATTTGGAAGGCAATAAAATTTCAACCAGTAAAAACTGGGCGGTTTGGCTGCACGAATATTTGGAGGATTTTCCGAACCAACAGGATGTGTTGCGATACACTTTAACCGCAAATGCCCCGGAAACCAAGGACAACGATTTTACGTGGGCCGATTTTCAGGCCCGGAACAACAATGAATTGGTGGCCATCTTCGGAAATTTTATAAACCGAGTTATGGTTTTGACTGATAAATATTACGACGGAATTATTCCCGAACCTGCAACTTTTTCAGAAATTGACGAACAGACTTTAAACGAATTAAAAGCCTATCCCGCTGTGATTGCGAGTTCAATTGAGCGCTACCGTTTTCGCGAAGCGCAGGCAGAATTAATGAACGTGGCCCGCCTCGGGAACAAATATTTAGCCGACGAGGAACCGTGGAAAACCATAAAAACCGACGAGGAACGCACCAAAACCGTAATGTATGTTGCACTGCAAATTGCATCGGCTTTGGCAATATTAAGTGAACCGTTTTTGCCGTTTACTTCGGAAGAGTTGAAAAATATGTTGAATTTCCAAGCCTTAAAAATACAACCTACGTGGAAAAATATAGCCACACTTTCTCTCCCTTCGGGGGAGATGCCTTTAGGCAGAGGGGGGCATAAAATTGGAAAGGCCGAATTGCTTTTCAGCAAAATAGAAGATGAGCAGATTGAAGCACAATTAGAAAAATTGAAACAAACCAAAATGGATAATAAAGTAGAAAAAGTAACTAATAAATCAAGTGACGTTTCGCAAAATGACGGACAGACTGCTTCGGCTGAAATAGCCTCGCAGAAGGCAACAATCCAATACGACGATTTTGCAAAACTCGATATGCGCGTTGGAACCATAATTGAAGCCGAAAAAATGCCGAAAGCTGACAAACTTTTAGTGTTGAAAGTTGATACGGGAATTGACGTTCGTACCATTGTTTCAGGTATTGCCGAAAGTTTTAAACCAGAGGAAATCATCGGCAAAAAAGTTACCGTTTTGGCAAACCTTGCACCGCGAGCGCTTCGTGGCGTGGAAAGCCAAGGAATGATTTTGATGACGGAAAATGTTGATGGCAAATTAGTTTTTGTAAACCCTGGGGAAGATGGGGTTGCGAATGGGGCTACTATCAACTAAGAATTTTAGCAAGCTATGAAATACATTCTTATCGCATGGGTCATTTTTTCGGCACCTTTAATTGCTCAAAAACAGGTGGTTGAATTAGATAATATTACCTATTCAAATTTTATAAAAGAAGAAACAGCTTTTTCACTTTCAAATTCAGAGACAGGTGAATTGGCGCTTGTAATTCCAGATAAAAGAACAGTTGCGGCATATCTTTTTAATGAAAATTTTGAGCTCACTGACTCAATAACAGCAGAAAGTCTTCGAATAAAATTTAAAGATATTATAGGATATCGCGTTACGGGTACGCATTATACTACGCTTTTTGCAACTGAAAATAAGCACTTTCTCGGTGTTGTGGATTTTGATTTTGAGACTGGCAAAACAAGAACAGAACAATTGGATATAAATCTTAGTTCTGAAGAAGTTCTTGAAACCGTAACCCATAATAATCGGTTTTTTTTGCTTTCAATAAATGATGATTTTGAAGGATTGATTGTGCGTGAATTAATGGAAAACGGAACACTTCATAAAACTGAATTGAAAATAAACGAGCCGGTTTCCATTAAAGATTTATTAACGCGCCGCAATAAACCTGATGAGGTAGATAAACGAAAAGGCAGCGTCTTCAATGAACCATTCGTCCCCGAAATTGTTGAAATCGATAATAAAAACCCAAATTCTTTAGAAACAACCTCAAAACTCAATAAGCTTTATGCTAAGGATAATAATCTTATTTTAATCTTCGATAATTTTGAAGCCTTTACTTTGGTTTATTTTATTGATTTGTCGGATTTTTCAGTAACCGAAAAAAGGTTTCCACAAGAAATGGTAGATGGCAAATATTTGGAAAAAAGTAATTCGTTTTTATTTGAGGAAAAACTATTCCAAATTGCCGTTAGCGATGATAAACTAATTTTAAATATTTCAGACTTTAAAACTGGGGATATTATTAGGTCGTTTCGAGCAACAAAAGAAAGACCCATAAATTTCAAAAACACCAATTTAAATCAGAAAAATGGAATGTTTATGGGTATTAATGAGATTAGGTATCTTGATGATACCGCACAGTTTTTACGCAAGGTAAATAATGGTTTGCCTGGTATTGCAATTACCCAAATTAATGACAATTATCAATTGACCATTGGTGGCACCCAGGTTTTGGGTGGCGGTGGCGGCGGAATGATGATGGCTGGAGGCGGTGTAGTAGGCGGTGCAGCTGGAGGTATGGTCGTGTCAATTTATTTCAACCCTACCTATTCAAGTTACGGAAGTTATAACAATACGAAATCAATTTATATTGAATCTATTTTTGACGCCCAATTTAATCATATTCAAGGTTATCCTCTTGAAAATGTATTCGATAAAGTTAAAATGTATCAAGATTCTTTCGAAAAAATAAGTGCCGAAGAAGTTTTTGCGCATAATGGCAAACTTTATTTTGGATATTATAACAAAAAAAGTGAAGTTTATAATATTGTTGAATTTGAGAATTAATACTATAAAATCTTAGAATGTTGCAATTGCTCAGATTCATAACCTCCCAAACCCAACTCCCCCCAAAAAGCGTTGAGAATACCGTAAAACTTTTAAACGAAGATTGCACCATTCCCTTCATTTCCCGATACCGAAAGGAACTGACGGGCAATCTCGATGAGGTTCAAATTGGCGAAATCGTAAAATTTAAGGAGCAATTTGAAGCACTGGAAAAACGAAAAATTGCCATTCTAAAATCGTTGGAAGAGCAGGAAGTTTTATCTGCGGAACTTCGGCAGAAAATTGAAGAAGCAACGGACTTGATTGCTTTGGAAGATTTGTATCTGCCCTACAAAAAGAAGCGAAAAACAAAAGCAGATACCGCACGCGAAAACGGTTTGGAACCGTTGGCCAAAATTTTAATGAGCCAATCCCGAAGCTTCAATACTTCTGAAATTTCAACTTTAGCTTCAAAATACATAAAAGGCGAAGTAAATTCCGAAGAGGAAGCTTTGGAAGGCGCCCGCCATATTATTGCCGAATGGATTAATGAGCGGACCGATATCCGGAATATGCTTCGAAACCAATTGGAACGTTTCGCAACCATTTCCACCAAAGTGGTAAAGAAATTTGAAGATGACGAAAAAGCCCAAAAATTCCGCGATTATTTTAATTGGAATGAAGCTTTGAATAAAATTCCATCGCACAGATTGTTAGCAATTCTGCGAGCAACTTCCGAAGGATTTATTCGCCAAAAAATAGAAATTGATGACGAAAAAGCAATTTCAAAAATTGAAGAACGCATATTAAAATCAAACGATGCGGCTTCAAAACAAATAAAACTCGCTATTGAGGACAGCTACAAACGCCTGTTGTTTCCGGCGCTTTCCAATGAAATTTTAACTGCCGCAAAAGAAAAAGCGGATGAAACCGCCATCAACGTTTTCGCCAAAAACCTAAAGCAACTTTTGTTGGGTTCGCCTTTGGGTGAAAAGCGCGTTTTGGCCATTGACCCGGGTTTTAGAACTGGCTGCAAAGTGGTTTGCCTTGACGCGCAAGGAAATCTGCAACACAACGAAACCATCTTTCCGCACCCTCCAAAAAATGACACTTCAACCGCGATGAAAAAGATAAGTTCGCTGGCCGATGCCCATAAAATTGAGGCAATAGCAATCGGAAACGGCACGGCTTCGCGCGAAACGGAACAATTGATAAAAAGAATCCAATTCAAAAATGAAATGCAGGTTTTTGTGGTAAGCGAGGCCGGCGCATCTATTTATTCGGCTTCAAAAATTGCGAGAGATGAATTCCCAAATTACGATGTTACCGTTCGCGGCGCGGTTTCCATCGGTCGCCGATTGCAGGATCCTCTGGCGGAGCTGGTTAAAATTGACGCTAAATCCATCGGCGTTGGACAATATCAGCACGATGTGGACCAATCAAAACTTAAAAGTTCGCTGGATACAACGGTGGAATTGTGTGTAAATGCGGTGGGCGTAAACATAAATACCGCCAGTGTTCCGCTGTTGAGTTATGTTTCGGGCATCGGTCCAAAACTGGCGGAAAATATTTTGAATTATCGCGAGGAAAACGGCGCATTCAATTCCCGGGAAGAAATAAAAAATGTACCGCGTTTGGGCGGTAAAGCCTTTGAGCAGGCGGCTGGATTTCTTCGTATAAAAAATGGAGAAAACCCGTTGGATGATTCTTCCGTTCATCCCGAAAGTTATGCGGTTGTTTCAAAAATGGCGAAGGACGAAGGGGTGAAAATTTCAGAATTAATAGGAAACAAGGCACTGCTTCAAAAAATAAATCTCGAAAAATACACTTCAGAAAAAATTGGACTTCCCACTTTAAAAGATATTATAAAGGAACTTGAAAAACCCGGACTTGACATTCGCGAGGAGGCCAAAGTCTTCACTTTCAATCAAAACATAAAAACCATCAACGATTTACGTGAAGGCCAATTGCTGCCCGGAATTGTGAACAACATCACCAATTTTGGCGCCTTTGTGGACATTGGAATTAAGGAAAGCGGCCTAATTCACATTTCCAACCTATCAGATTCATTTGTAAAAGATGTGAACGAGCACGTGCACCTTCACCAGCAAATAGTCGTAAAAGTGCTAGACGTGGATGTAGAGCGGAAGCGCATTCAACTAAAACTTCACCAACTGGATACGCGTTAATTAATCTTTAATGTCTGCCTAAATCATTAAACAATGGTTTTTAAAGACTAATTTTGCGGCTTTTATTTTAATCTCTCCAATTTCACTGTTATGACAAAGCCCAGAATTGCCCTTGTCATTGGAATTATCTGTATTTCCATTTTCCCCATTTTGGTGAAACTCAAGTTGTCGCCCGCCATCGTATCGGCATTTTACAGAATGGCAATTGCCGCGGCGGTGCTGGTTCCGTTTACTTTTTTATCGGGAAAGTTCAAAATTCCTTCGGTAAAATTGCTTTTCCTCACAATGCTGTGCGGCGCTATATTCGCCCTTGACGTAGCGGTCTGGAACATTTCCATCCAGGAATCCACGGCTACACAGGCCACGTTACTTACCAATCTTTCCCCGGTTTGGGTGGGTATTGGCGCATTTTTCTTTTTAAGGAATAAACCTACGCGAAACTTTTGGATTGGAACGGTCATCGCGATTTTTGGGATGATAACCTTAGTGGGTTTCCACTTTTTTGTGAATTTAGACTTCAATCTCGCCTTTGTTTTCGCAATTCTTTCCGGTGTGTTTTATGCCATTTATATGCTGGTAAGTAAGTTTGTACTTTACGACGTTGAGGTGCTGCCTTTTATTACGCTCAGCACTTTGACCTCTGCAGTTTTTCTGGGAATACTGAGTTATTTTATGAACGAACCGTTTACGGGTTTTGGGGAAATGGGATGGATTTCGTTGATAATTCAAGGGTTGGTCTGCCAGTTGGCGGCTTGGTTGCTCTTGGGCTATGCCACCAAACACATGCGCGCAACGCGGGTTTCGGTAAGTTTGCTGGGGCAAGCGGTCTTAACCACAATCTTTGCGTGGATGTTTATAAATGAAGAAGTAACCTTGCAAATGATTGTTGGGGGAATTATTCTTTTGTTCGGAATACGGGTAACTTTCTATTCTAAAAAAATCCCGATTATTGGCAAAGAGGGAGAAGCGGCTGAAATTATTTCAAATGATTAGATCAATTTGGTTGAAATAATTTTCACGGGACACGCTTTTGCGGCGAGTTCGCAAGTTTCAAATTCGGCATTGTCCGTAATTTTTAAGGTAAAAAATCCCCGTTTTTCCTCGGAATGCAGTAGAACTGATTTACCGTCCTTTTTAGACATTCTGAAATAGGCTGGAGCCAGCTCCACGCAGTAATTGCAGCCGATGCACTTGTTCCGTTGCAGGGTTACCACGACCATTTAGGAAGCTACTATTTTATACAGTTTGTCCGACGGGCGTATTCTAAACGGCGTTGGGATGGTGCAGGAATCGCCTTTTTTTGCCGTGGAAAGCGACTCATCATTTACAAGCATTTCCGAAAGCTCAAACTCTTTGGCGCCGGTAGTTGGTCCGGTAACTAAAACTTTGTCACCCAAGTTTAAATCGTAGGCTTCAATTTTGAATTCGGCGATTTTGGTTTTCGGGAAATAATGCACGCCCTTGCCAATGTACACCTTTTTCTGCGTGGCCTGCGAGCCATCGGTATTGCTCCATTCGCCCAGCTTTTGGCCCAGATAATAGCCGCCCCAAAATCCGCGGTTATATACTTTTGCCAATTCGGCCATCCATTGCTCCACTTTTTCTTCGGAATAGCTTCCGTCGTAATACGAATCAATGGCTTCGCGATAGGTTTTGGTTACTGTTGCCACATATTCCGGGGCGCGGCCACGACCTTCAATTTTGAGAACTTTTACGCCAGTTTCAATCACTTCATCCAGAAAATTTACGGTACAAAGGTCTTTGGGCGACATCATATATTCGTTGTCCAGTTCAATCTCAAAGCCCGTTTCCTGGTCGATTACCGTGTATTTTTTTCGGCAATTCTGCTTGCAGGCTCCACGGTTTGCAGAGGAATTGTGCGAATGTAGACTCAAATAACACTTCCCCGAAACGGCCATACAAAGCGCGCCGTGGCCAAAAATTTCCACTTCCACCAGATTTCCCGATGGACCTTTTACCTGCTCCTTTTCTATCTGTTCGGATATTTTTTTTATTTGCCGAAGGCTCAACTCGCGGCTCATCACCATAGTATCGGCGAACAGCGAATAGAATTTTACCGTTTCAATGTTGGTAATATTTATTTGGGTTGAAATGTGAATTTCCATCCCAATTTGCCGGGCATAGGCAATCACGGCCTGATCCATCGCGATAACGGCAGTCAAATCCGCGGCTTTGGCGGCATCCAAAAGGGTTTTTATCAAGGACAGATCGTGGTCGTAAATGATGGTGTTCAGAGTAAGATAGGTGCGGACGCCCTTCTTTTTGCAACGTTTGGCAATCTCGGGCAAATCGGCAATGGTGAAATTGATACTCGCTCGGGCCCGCATATTCAACTGTTCAACGCCAAAATAAACAGAATCCGCGCCATTGTCCAACGCGGCCTGTAACGATTCAAAATTGCCAGCCGGAGCCATCAATTCTATTTTTCCGGAGGAAGTCATTTGCTTAAAAATTGAAAATTGCAACAAAAGTCGGGCATACCTTCTTTATAAAATATGATATTTGTTAGGTTTTAGACTTTGCTTGAAAACGTTTCAATAAAATTTCAAAATGCTGAAAATAGCGTACCACCCCATTTATAAATACCAATTGCCGCCCGGCCATCGCTTTCCGATGGAAAAATATGAGCTTTTGCCACAGCAATTGTTGCACGAAGGAACTTGCAGACCTGAAAACTTTTTTGAGCCCGGCATTCTTTCCGAAGAAGAAATTCTGGCGGTGCATACCAAGGAATATTTTGAAAATCTGATGAATCTAACGTTGGACAAAAGTGCCATTAGAAAAATCGGTTTTCCGCTTTCGGAAACGCTCGTAAAAAGAGGGCGCGTAATCTCCCAAGGCACGATTGACGGTTGTGAGTATGCCTTAAAATATGGTGTAGGGATGAATATTGCCGGAGGCACGCACCACGCCTATGCCGGCCACGGCGAAGGATTTTGTTTGCTGAACGACCAAGCCATTGCGGCGAAATATCTTTTGAATAAGTATAGCCGCGATGATATAAAGGTGCCGCAACAAGTGCGGCACGACAACCTTGTTGTCGAAAAAAACATTAAAAAGATATTGATCGTGGATTTGGACGTGCACCAAGGCAACGGGACGGCCAAAATTTTTGAAAAGGAAGAAAGGGTTTTTACTTTTTCAATGCACGGTGCGGGCAATTATCCCTTCAAAAAGGAGAAAAGCGATTTGGATATCCCCGTTCCCGATGGGAGTGGCGATGAAATTTATCTTCAGAAATTGAAGGAAACCTTGCCAAAATTAATTGAAGCGCAGAACCCGGATTTCATTTTTTACTTGGCTGGCGTGGATATTTTGGAAACCGATAAGTTGGGAAGACTGAACTGCACGGTGGAAGGATGCAAGGCGCGCGATCGTTTTGTGCTGCAGCTTTGCAAAGATTTGAAAATTCCGGTGCAGGTGAGTATGGGTGGCGGCTACTCGCCGGAAATAAAAATTATCATTGAGGCGCATGCCAATACGTTTAGGATGGCACAGGAAATTTTCTTTTGAATCATGGGGAAGAAGAAAAAAGATAATAAAAAGAAAAAAGGCCTAAAAAAGGAATGCTGCGAAAAATACCTAAAAAAAGGAGAGCATAAACGCTGCAAACGCTGCCCGTGTTTTGATATGACAGAGGAACAGCGTTTGCAACGGTTTGAGAATTTGGAAATAAAGCCAAATTCAAAAAATTGAAATTTAGAGATAAAGCCCCATTTTTATTTTCCAGTACGGCATCTTTTCTTCGAAATATTCAAAATATGGTTTCAGTGCTTCGGGGTTTTCAAGTTTTATTTTGGCATCTTTTATTAGCTGGATTTCTTCCGAAGTAATGAATTGCGAAAAGTCGAAATCATTTCCCAATTGATGCATTTTTATGAAATGTCCATAAACGGAATCTTCGGAAAGACCACGTTTTGCTGCAATTTCCGACGGTGAAAGATCTTCTTCAGCAAACATTTTAAAACTGCGTTCGTGCGTTGGAAGATTGCTTTCCAAACCATCCAAATGCCGATTGATGACTTTTAGGAAATCGTCTGCATATTTTTCAAGTTTCGCCTCGCCCACACCGGAAACTTCTGCAAATGCTTCACGGGTTCGAGGTTTTTTATTTTCCATATCTTCCAAGGTCGCGTCGCTGAAAACCACAAAGGCAGGTTTGTTTATTTCTTGTGCCAACTTCAAGCGAAGTTCCATCAGTTTATCGAAAAGTTCGGCTCGTTTTCTCGGCGCCCGTTCGGTTTTTACCGTTTCTACTTCTTGAACGATATTTGCCAAACGTACCTTTTTGCCTTCGAATAAAACTTTTTTGGCCAGGGGCGTGAGCAATAACCGGCCATTTTCGTGGAAGTAAATTTGCAAAACCCCTTGGTTTAAAAGTTGGATGGCATATTGCTGCAGATCGCGCCATGCAATGTTTTTGGCCGCTCCGTAGGTTTTTATGTTTTGATAACCCTTATCGTAAACCTGTGCATTTTGTGCGCCGCGGAGCACGTCGAGAACCATCCCAAGGGCTTCCTGCTCCTGTAATCGCGCCACTGCCGAACAGATTTTTTGGGCGATAAGCGTGCCGTCAAAATATTTGGGCGGGGTCTTGCAGATATCGCAATTGTCGCAATCTTCAGTGATGTGCTCGCCAAAATAGCCGAGCAGCGCCTTTCTTCGGCAACTCAAGGCTTCGGCGTATTGCTGCATGCGTTCCAGTTTCGCCAATTGATAGGTCTCGGTTTCGGAGCCCTCGGCAAATTTCCGAAGCATAATTACATCTGCAAAACTGTAAAACAGGATGGTGTGCGCGGGCTGTCCATCACGGCCACTCCGACCAATTTCCTGATAATAGCCGTCTATATTTTTCGGCATGTTATAATGTATCACCCAGCGTACGTTACTCTTGTCGATGCCCATTCCGAAGGCGATGGTCGCAACAATTATAGGTGAAATATCGTTGATGAAATTCTCTTGTATTTGCGTTCTTTCCTCGGAAGTCAAGCCTGCGTGGTATGCTTCCGCTTTATAGCCTTTTGCCGAAAGGGTGGCCGCGAGTTTCTCGGTACTTTTTCGGCTTAGACAGTAAATGATGCCGCATTCGTTTTTATGGTTTCTTAAGAAATCAAAAATATGCTTGTTGCGGTTTTGACCGGGACGAACGTCCAAATAAAGGTTGGGCCTGTCAAAGGAAGCGATAAACGTTTCAGCGTTGGGAATAGCGAGCTGCACGGCAATATCTTCCCGGGTGGCGCGGTCTGCGGTCGCAGTTAAGGCTATTAATGGAACGTTTGGAAATTGTTCCTTCAAACTTTTAAGTTGGGTATAGGCAGGCCGAAAATCGTGCCCCCAACTGGAAATACAGTGTGCTTCATCAACCGCAAAAAGACCGATTTTTATTGTCTTCAGAATAAAATTCAACTGCGGAAGACTCTCGGGCGCTACATAAAGCAACTTTAAATTTCCGCTTTGTAATTCCCTTAAAACTTGCTGTTGTTCCTCGTACGGTTGCGAACTGTTGAAAAACTGGGCCGGAACGCCATTTGCTTTTAAGGCATCAACCTGGTCTTTCATTAAAGCAATTAATGGAGAAATAACTATCGCCGTACCATCCAAGGCCAAAGCAGGTAATTGAAAGCACAACGATTTACCGCCGCCCGTAGGCATAATGGCAATTGTGTCTTTTTGGTCCAATACATTATTTATGATTTCTTCCTGATTGGGAAGAAAGCTGTCGTATCCGAAATGCGTTTTTAGCAGCTCGAACTTATTTAGCTGGGCAGTTGTTTCCATTTTTGTAAAAATAGCGATTCAAACTTTAAAAAATTAAGCCCCCACCAAAAGCGGGGGCTTGAATGGCCGGTCATTTATTTACTCCCCAGCATGACCAGCTCGTTGCAAAATACTTCGGTGATATAATGTTTGTTGCCTTCCTTATCGTCCCAGGAACGATTTGTAAGTTTTCCTTCAATTACAATTTCCTGGCCTTTGGTTATGTAGTTTTCGACTACTTTAACGAGGCCGCCTTTTACCACCACATTGTGCCAGTAGGTACGTTCCACTTTTTGTCCGTTCTTGTCTTTATAACTGTCGTCCGTGGCCATGGAGAATTTTGCCATTTTGTTGCCATCGGCGAAGGTTACGATTTCTGGGTCTTGGCCCAATCTTCCAATCAACTGTACTTTGTTTCTAAGTGCGTTCATGATTTCTAAAATTTAATATTAAACAATTGATACTATCGAATTTCATTTTATTCGACAGGACAAACGTACGATGGCTTCCAAATTTTAGTTGGTTGTTACTTATTTACTTTCGTTTATAGTTGTTTGTAAGCGTTTGAAAACGAATATATTATTGAAATTCAGGAATATAAATAATTAGATAATTATAAAAATTTCTGTACTTTAAAATGTTGAAAAATCACTTCTTTTAAAATTCACATAAAAAATCCGTTATGAACAGCAGCAGATTGGAAGCTTTTAGCGATGGAGTACTCGCCATAATAATTACAATTATGGTATTGGAATTAAAGGTGCCGCACGGAACTGAGCTTAGTGATTTGGCGCCCGTGTTGCCCGTATTCCTCAGTTACGTTTTAAGTTTCATCTATGTGGGAATTTATTGGAACAACCACCACCACATGATGCACGCCGTAGAAAAGGTGAGCGGGGAAATACTTTGGGCAAACCTGCATTTATTGTTTTGGCTCTCGTTGATTCCCTTTGTTACGGGCTGGGTGGGCGAGAACCATTTTGCCGAACTGCCCATGGCGATGTACGGTGGCGTGTTGTTAATGGCAGCGATTGCTTATTTTATTCTTCAGAATAGAATTTTGGCCGTTCAGGGAAAGGATTCCCTGTTGGCCAAGGCTTTGGGAGACTTAAAGGGAAAAGCGTCGCCAATAATTTATAGCGTCGCAATCATTTCTTCATTTTACAATCCATGGATTGCGGGAACGCTGTATGTTTGGTAGCGTTGATGTGGTTGATACCCGATAAGCGGATTGAAATAGTTTTTAGGGAAAAGGAATAGCTACCACGTTTGCCCTTTCAGTTCCATGGCTGCACGCAGTACGTCGCTCTGACTGATTTGGCCTGCAAGTTTACCGTTTTCCAAAATAGGAAACCGGCGGTGTTTTGATTCCAAAAATTTGTTTGCGGCGTCCAGGACGTTCATTTCACCATCAATGGTATCCACGTTTTTAATCATATGGTGCTCCACTTTTACATCTTCCATGGGGTGGTTGTGGTAGCGCGCATCGCTCAGTTCCTTGAGGCAGTCGCCTTCAGAAATAATACCTACCAATTCATTTTTATCATTTACCACGGGCCCGCCAGAAATCCTTTTCTTCAAAAGTACTTCCATTACCTCAAGAATAGATTGTTCGGGCTTAAAGGTTACCAGATTGCGGGTCATATAATCAGAGACCTTTACTTTTTCCGAAGAGACCTTCTTGATGGGCTTTGCCCTTCTGCCAATAAAACTTTTAATTCCCATAATATCAAATTTTTGCGAACTTCTAATATAAGCAATTTTATTAAATTAGGTCATGGGGTCGCCAAGTTAATGCCAAATAGCGCTAAAACTCGACTTGCTGAATAATTAAAAACCATTAACTTAAAACAATTTAAGTTGTATTTTTAACTTCCGAAACTTCCCAACCATGAAAAAACTTGGCGCTGTTCTATCTCTCCTGCTAATAATTGCCGCGATATATTATAGTTTTTATGGATTGACCCCGCATTATGAAGGTGATGAAACTGCCCCTGCGTCTGATTTTTCTGTGGACCGAGCGTTACGGCCTTTAAGTGAAATTTCAAAAAAACCACATTATTTAGGTTCCGAAGGACACGAAGAAGTACGCCGGATTTTAATTTCAGAATTGCGGAAATTGGGGCTCGAGCCTCACATCCAAAAAGGCTTCAGTTTAAATCCCGAATCAAAAACGCTGGACAAACCTATAAATATTGTCGCCCGTTTAAAAGGTTCGGAAGACGGAAAGGCGCTTTTACTGCTTTCGCATTACGACAGTGCGCTTGTACCCTCCTTTGGCGCCAGCGATGCGGGAAGCGGGGTGGTTACCATCTTGGAAAGTGTGCGGGCGTATTTGGCGTCCAGGCAACTGCCCAAAAATGATATCATTATACTCTTTAGCGATGCCGAGGAAATTGGCCTGGACGGTGCAAAACTCTTTGTGAACGAACACCCGTGGGCAAAAAATGTGGGCTTGGTGCTCAACTTTGAAGCGCGCGGCAGTAGCGGCCCCAGCAATATGATTTTGGAAACTAATGGCGGAAACGCCAAACTGGTAAAGGAATTTATAGCGTCCAACCCAGATTTTCCCGTGGCTTCCTCGTTGATGTACAGCGTTTACAAAATGCTGCCCAACGATACCGATTCCACGATTTTTAGGGAAGATGGTGACATTCCCAGTTTTTTCTTCGCCTTTATTGACAGTCATTTTAACTACCACACCGCCAACGATACCTTTTACAATTTAAGCCGAAACAGTCTCGCCCACCAAGGCAGTTATCTGCTTCCGTTGCTGCATTACTTCGCCGATGCCGATTTGTCAAACTTGAAGGCCGAAACGGATGATGTGTACGTAAACCTTCCTTTGGTAAAAATGGTAAGCTATCCGTTTTCGTGGATTTTGCCAATGCTCATCTTGGCGGGGTTGTTATTCCTGTTTCTAATTTTTTACGGATTCCACAAACGAAAACTGAACGGAAAGATGATAGCCCTCGGCTTCGTTCCATTTCTGCTTTCCCTGATAGTCTGTAGCATTGTGGGGGTTTTTGGATGGAAGCTGATTCTTGCACTCTATCCGCAGTATCTGGAAATCCAGCAAGGTTTCACCTATAATGGGCATTGGTATATTGCTTTTTTCGTTTTTCTCTCTTTGGCAATTACGTTTGCGATTTATAAAAAATTCACCAATAAATTCAATGAACCTCCATATTACTTAGCGCCATTGCTTTTTTGGTTATTGATTAATGTTGCAGTATTTATTTTTCTGAAAGGAGCCGCCTTTTTTATCATTCCCGTGTTTTTTGCGTTGCTTTCGTTTTTCGTCATGCTGCGGCAGGAGCGGCCCAATCTTTTGGCGATGGCATTATTGGCGGTGCCCGCACTGTTTCTTTTCGCTCCGCTTATTCAGTTTTTCCCCGTGGGGCTGGGCTTGAAAATGTTGGTGATAAGCTGTGTTTTCACCGTTCTGCTTTTTGGGTTGCTTTGGCCGGTTTTTGGATATTATAAAATGAAAGGGCTGCTTTCAACTGTATGTTTGCTGCTCGCGATATTATTCTTCGGAATTGCGCATTCAAAAAGTGATTTTTCCGAAGAGCGAAGAAAGCCAAACAGCCTGGTCTATTACAAAGACGCCGATGCCGATAAAACCTATTGGCTCACCTATGATAAGGAAATTGACGAATGGACACGGCAATATTTGGGCGAAAATCCCGAAGATGCGTCCAAAATTTTAGGCGATGTAGCCTACAATAAATACGGCACCAAGTTTAGCTTGGCGAATAGGGCCCCGCAAAAAACCATCCCCAATTTTGAGGTGATTTTGGAAGCGGACTCCCTGGTTGAAAACCTTCGGAAGGTGATGTTTACCATCGTTTCTAAACGGAAGGTGAACAAGATTGACCTTTATGCTGAAAACACAGAATTTCAATCCTTAATTTTCAACGGAAAGGAAATGCCCGCTTCCCGTATTTCCGAAGATTACCGCGGCACAAGGAACAGTGCGCTCATCAACTATTACGTTTCCGAAAATGATTCCTTAAAAGTGCAATTTTCCGTAGCCAAGGAAGCTCCAGTTACCTTTAAAGTCATGGAATATTCCTTTGATTTGATGGAGGATGCGCAATTCAACATACCAAAACGGCCCGATTATACTATGCCGAAACCTTTTGTAATCACCGATGCCGTGGCTGTAAAGCGTACTTTTTCAGTAGATTCGCTTCGATTGAAAGCTCGCGATACGTTGCCGATTAATGCTGTAAATACTTTTAAATGACAAATAAAACAATCGCCATTGCGGGTCTGGGATGGCTCGGGCAACCCTTGGCCTATCGCTTGGCGACGCTTGGCTATACCGTAAAAGGTTCGGTTACCACGGTTGCAAAGGCGGCCCTCTTGCAACAAAATGGTTTTGATGCCTACCCCGTGGAAATTTCTGAAAATGGTATTGAGGGTGAGGTGCTGGCCCTGCTTAAAAACGTGGACTATTTACTCATTATGATTCCGCCCGGGCTACGCAAAAATACCGGCGCAGATTATGTTTTGAAGATGGTCCATTTACTTTCGGCCATAAATGAGTCTGCAGTAAAAAAAATTGTTTTGGTGAGCAGCACTTCGGTCTATGATGATTCTCAGGGAAGGGTGACGGAGCGCGACGAGCCCAAACCCGAAACCATCGCGGGCAAGCAATTGCGGCAAGTTGAGGAATTATTTATGAATGCCGAAGGGTTGCAGACTACCGTAGTACGTTTTGGCGGTTTGATTGGGGGCAGCAGAAATCCCGTAAAATATTTGGCGGGACGCAAGGATTTGGCAGACGGCAATGCGCCGGTAAATCTCATCCATCGGGACGATTGTATTAATATTTTGGTTGAAATTTTAAAAAATGATGCCTTCGGAACAGTATTTAACGCAGTAAACCCGAACCATCCAAAAAAAGCGGAATATTACATCCAAAAGGCAAAGGAGCTTGGGCTGGAAGCTCCCACTTTTGCGGAAGCGGTTTCAAACGAAACTTTTAAGCAAGTGGATTCTGTCAATCTGAAATCTGTTTTGGATTATTCGTTTAGAACTTCTATTTAATAAAAAAAAGGAGCTTTTTACAGCTCCTTTTATTTCAATTACATATTTTGAAAATTACCAAATACGAACTCTGTCTTCTGGTGCAAGATACATTGGGTCGCCTTCCTTAATGTCAAAAGCTTCATAGAAAGCATCCACATTCAGCAAAGGTTGCGTAGCGCGAACCATTCCCGGAGAGTGCGGATCGGTTTTCACTTGGTTGCGTAATGCCTCATCTCGAGACTTGGTGCGCCATACCGTGGCCCAGCTCATAAAGAAGCGCTGTTCTGGGGTAAAGCCGTCAATATTATCTGGACGGCCATTTTCCTTGTAAAAACGTTGCAGACCGTCGTAGGCACCCAATACCCCGCCAAGGTCGCCGATGTTTTCACCCAAAGTGAATTTACCGTTGATGTAAACGCTGTCCAAAACCTCTACATTGCTGTACTGTTCTGCGAGCTTATCGCCGCGTTCGGTAAAGTTTTTAAGATCGGTCTCCGTCCACCAGTTTACCAAGTTTCCGTTGGCGTCAAAGCGCGAACCGCTGTCATCAAAGGCGTGCGAAATCTCGTGACCGATAACTGCGCCAATTCCACCGTAATTTACGGCTTCGTCTGCTTTGTAATCGTAAAAGGGAGGTTGAAGGATGGCCGCCGGGAAAACAATTTCATTGTTAAAAGGGTTGAAATAAGCGTTCACGGTTTGTGGGCTCATGCCCCATTCAGTGCGATCCACCGGTTCGTCTATTTTTTCAAGATTGTCCTTCAGGTTCCAAGTTTGTACGGCTACCATATTGTCATAATACGTATTGCCGGGTTTTACTTCCATTTGGGAATAATCCTTCCACTTATCTGGATAGCCCACTTTTACGGTGAATTTATCCAGCTTTTCAATAGCCTTAACCTTTGTGCTGTCGCTCATCCATTCCAAGGCGTTGATTCGGTCCTTGTAGGCTGCAATCACATTTTCAATCATGGATTCTGCCTTTGCTTTTGCCTCTGGCGGGAACATTTCATCTACATATAATTTACCCAAAGCTTCGCCTACGCTACCATTAACCGTGGCTAGCGCACGTTCGTCAGCGGGCTTTTGTTTTTTGGTTCCTTTCAATGTTGTTTCGTAAAAGTCGAAATTGGCTTTGTCAATTTCAGTTGTCAACATGCCTGCAGAACTGTTTAAAGTGGACCAACGCATCACGGTTCGCCAAGTATCAAAATCTGGTTTTGAGAACATCTGCTTCAGGGTTTCCATATACTTTGGCTGCATCACGATAACTGTGTCCAGTTTTTTGTCGATGCCCATTTGCTCAAATGCCTTTTCCCATTGAATTTGTGGAAGCATTTGTTGCAATTCTGCAATGCTTCGTGGGTTGTTGAAGTTTCTGAAATCGCGGCTGGCCACTTTATCCAATCTTGGGGTGGCAAGCTTAGTTTCAAATGCTAAAATAGTTTCAGCCTGCTTACGGGCAGATTCTTCGCTATCGCCTAAAAACTGTAGCATTCTGGTTATATGGTCCACATACTGCTCGCGGATTTTTACCGAAGCGGGGTCTGTACTGGTGTAAAAATCACGATCTGGCAATCCCAAGCCGCCAGGGGTAATGTATGCGGAATTGATTGCACTATTGTTAGGATTAGAAAAGGCAGCAAGACCCAGGAAAGGTTGTGACACCGCAACGGCATCTTCCGTCATTAACTGCTGGAAGTCTTCCATGCTATCCATGGCCGCAATCTTTTCAAGTGCTGGTTTTAGTGGTTCAATTCCAGCTTTATCCCGTGCGGTTGAATCCAATTTTGATTCATAAATCATCAAGGCTTTGGCTTGGTCGGTATCGGGAGCGTATTTTCCGCTTTCCTTGGCCTTTGCCAAAATGTTCAGCATGTCCTTGCTGGTTTTTTTGCGCAAAATGGTGAAGCCGGCCCAACTGGTTTCATCGTCTGGAATCTCATTGTTCTTCATCCAGTTGCCGTTCACATAGTTGTAAAAATCGTCTTTCGGACTTACGGTAGTGTCCATGTTTGCAAGGATAATTCCGTGGGGCTCGGTGTCTGCCACGGCCACTTCGGTTTTGTCCTTACAGGCGGTTGCGGCAACTGCAATAACGGTAAAGGCCACAACGGGTTTTAAAAAATTAGTCTTCATTTTATGGTTTTTAATTAAGGTATTTGTTGATTTTAAAATTATACTGAAAGCATAAGTTGCGCTTTTAGTGAGTTTGTTACATATTCTTATTCTTTTTATCCTGAAGCTCTAAGTTTATGATGGAATCCTTATAGCGTTGCTGTTGCTTCAGTTCCTTATCCTCATCTTCCTTTCTTGAGAAATCTATTTTGTCTTTCTGGAATTTTTCGTTTAACTGGACAATCAGATTATTTACCGCCCCATTCATTTCTTCCAAGGATTGCTGCACCTTCAAAGAATCTATCGTCGCTTGGTGCGAGGCCTGAAAAAGTAGTGCGGTACGGGTTTTCAGTACCATCAATCGGCTATGGATAGGCTTGGTGTTTAAGGTATCTGGAATGTTGCTGAACAGCGAATCGGCATATTCCCGCAAAAGTTCGGAACGGTTGCGCAAGTCCTGATAATTGCTGCCGTTGGCATTTTTGGCTTCTGCAAGAAAATCTTCCAAAACACCCCATCGGACAGCCTGCTTACTTGCAGGTTCTGAAAGTGGCTGAAATGTTCGGTCTTTCTCGCCAAAAATTATGGAGGCATCATTGGTGGGGGTTTGAGTTTGGTTTTCTTCGGAGGCATTTCCGCAGGAAAAAACAAAACCGACGAGCATTAAAAGGGGAATAATAAACTTCATAAAAATAAAAAGTGGCACAAAGATACTGGTTATTAACCAAATGGGACATAATTTTTTTAAAGCTTGAAAGCGCTGATTATATGTATCTTTACACTTCATTTTTTTTTGAAATAGCAAACATATGAAAAAGCGAATTTTGATAATTGGCGCCTGTGGCCAAATAGGAACGGAGTTAACCATTTACCTACGCGAAAAGTTTGGCAGCCATAAGGTAATAGCCAGCGATATTCGGGAGGGTGACGCGGAGTTGATGGAGAGTGGCCCGTTTGAAATTTTGGATGCCATGGATTACAATGCGGTGGAAGAAGTGGTTATTCGCCACGAAATAACCGATGTGTATTTGATGGCGGCAATGCTTTCGGCCACTGCTGAAAAATTTCCCATGAAAGGATGGAACCTAAATATGAATTCACTTTTTCACGTTTTAAATCTGGCAAAGGATAAAAAAATAGATAAAATATTTTGGCCGTCTAGCATTGCGGTGTTTGGGCCGTCCACGCCGAAAAACGATACGCCGCAGTACACCATTATGGAACCCAGCACTGTGTACGGCATCAGCAAGCAAACCGGTGAGCGCTGGTGCGAATATTATTTTAACCGTTATGGGGTAGATGTTCGCAGTATTCGCTATCCGGGATTAATCAGTTATAAAACCCTGCCGGGAGGCGGCACGACCGATTATGCCGTGGATATTTACCACAAGGCCTTAAAGCATAAAAAGTATATCTGTTTTCTGAACGCCGAAACTACCCTGCCGATGATGTTTATGGACGATGCCATTAGTGCTACCGTAAATATTATGGAAGCCGACAGGGAAAAGATAAAAATAAGAAGCTCCTATAATCTTTCTGCGATGAGTTTCAATCCTGAGGAAATTACGGAAAGCATCCAAAAACACATTCCCGACTTTAAAATAAGTTACGAACCCGATTTTAGGCAAGCCATCGCCGACAGTTGGCCACAAAGTATTGATGACAGTGCGGCGCGCAAGGATTGGGGTTGGAAAAGCGAGATTTCATTGGATGAAATGACCGAAATAATGCTCACCAATTTAAAGGATAGGTATTAGGATTATTTATCCTCATCAAATATCACTTCCAGAATATTGGCTGTTCCATTTTTTCCTTCGTTGGAAATATATAGGGTGCCATCTGAGGCGAAAGTAATTCCCTCGGGCTGGGGAAATGATTCCTCATATAGTTTATGCAATTTTAGAAGTTTCCCGTTGCTGTCCATTATCAATACTTGCGGGTTTTTTCCCTCCAAAATATATAAATGCCCCTTTTTTGGATGAATGGCTATATCTGATGGGAAAAAATTTGAAAAGAGGTCCACATCGTCATCTGCATCTTTCGACTTAAATATAGGGTCGTCCAACGGAATTTTCAAGATGGGCAATGAATTGGATTTTTTGGTTTGGAGATCAAAGGCATAAATTCCCTTATAGTTTTTACTGCTGGGGTCAATGTCCTTTACCGCGAAAAGTAAGCGATTGTTGGATGTATCGGCCACTACCGATTCCATATTATTTCTTCCAGAGAAGGGGAGTTGATATTCGTTAGTTTTAAAATTGTTACTAAGGAAATTTTCAACTTCAAAGAGAAGGCCACTGCTTTCCATAACATAGGCCGTGCTGTCTGTTGTTGTTATCGCCTCATAATCGCCCGATTTTCCAAAAGATATTTTTTTCTCAACGAGGTTAGTCTGTAAGTTGTAGATAAAAATAATTCCTTCCTCGTCCTGCACGGCAGCAATTTTATCGTCAGAAATCCATCGTATCCCGCTTATTTCATTTAATTCAATTGGCATATCCCATTTGCGTACAATGGTATAGGTTTCTTCTTCCAGCCGCGGATTGAGGGCCGGATTTTCAAATGCATACCAAAGAATTCCAACAAAGGCAAGTACTCCCACAATTATAAAAAATGCAATTCTGTTTTCTTTCATCTGTATAAAATATTTAATAAAGCGGAAGATGTAATGCCCATATTAATTATCTTCAATCGGTTCACATGCGCTCGGGCGATGGCATTACATAATCGGTTTTTTCTGTAAACCATAAATTAAGTGAAATAAAGCTAGTCTCTCCTTAAATTTATTATAAAAAACCAGGCCTGTATGCTTTTTAGGTCTTGAACTACCGAAATTAGTCTAGGTGGCCTCCGTAAGCAATAAGAAAGGAACCTTGCCAAGAATCCCTTCGGCTCCGCTCAGGGTAAACTTCTCATCTTGTTTTGTAGCCTCACCAAGAATCGAACTTGGATCTAAAGTTTAGGAAACTTCTATTCTATCCATTGAACTATGAGGCCGGTATTATGGAACCGCAAAATTAACTATTTTATGAGGATTGCTGACAGGAATTTAAAGAAGAACGTTATCCTTTCTTTCTTAAACGATTACGAAGCATGCACAAAACTCCAATTTCTTCCTTAGACAAGTTTTCCGCTTTTTTGAGCAATTGATTTATTTCCTTTTCAAAATATTTTAAGGTGCGGCCTTCGGTATAATCTTCAATTACTCTAGGGTCAATATAGCTGCTCCGGGCCACGGCGGGGGTGTTGCCTAAGGTTTCGGAAACCCGGTTCACGGCTTCCTTTATATTTTTGTCCAATAGCTTTTGGTCTTTCTCCTCAACTACGCCAAGTTCGTCCAGTGCTATGGCGGCTATCATCGTTCCTGCCCAGGTTCTAAAATCCTTTGCGGAAAATTCTTCGCCCATCACTTCGTGAATGTAGCAATTTAGATCATCGCTCTTCACATCTATAATATTGTTGTCCTCATCCAGATATTTGAAAATCTCATAGCCCGGCATATCATCTATTTCTTGGACAATCTTGGCAAGTTTTTTATCAACCACGTGCTTTTCCTGTTCTTGTCCAGATTTTCCATTGTAGGAAAATATGAGCTCATCGCCGTTTATAGTGAGATGCTTACTGCGCATGGTGGTTAAGCCGTAGGTTGCGTTTTCTTTGGAATAGGCCTCACTGCCCGGCCGAAAAAAGGCCGATTCTAAGAGACGGACCATAGTGGCCAGGACTTTTTCACGATTTAGCTTTCGTTTGCGCAAATGCTGGCCGGTAACACGCCGCATATGCTCCAATTGGTTGGCAAAATCTATAATCCGATCGAACTTTTTGGCATTTTGTCTCTCGGTGTATTTAGGGTGATAAATATATTGTTTGCGGTCCTTGTCATCTCGGCCTGTTACCAAAAGGTCGGCATTTTGGTCTTCACTTATTTCTACATTGGTCCAAGCCGGCGGGATGACGAGGGACTTTATCCAATTGCGAGTTTCTTTATCTCTGATGGTTTTGCCCTTTTCATCTTTATAGGTAAAGCCTCTACCGTGTTTTTTTCTTTTGTACATGACAATTTTTTGGTATTAAAATTAAGATAAATCCATTTCAGTATTTAACTCTTTAGGAATCTATTAAGAAAGGATTTCCTGCGATATGAATCTAATAGTGTGGGAGTATCTATGGAGTATCCATAACTTATAGTCGCCTTAGGGTCGGCATACAATCGGCATAGAGTCGGCATAGAGTCGGCATACGGTCGGCATAGAAAGGTTGGGTTGGATTAAGAAAAGGAATTGCCAACACCAGTGCAGTGGCGCTAATATACGCAACTACGGCTGCCAAAGTCAAGGGAAAACCATAATTTACTATGTTTTTTTTGATATGCATCTCGAATGCCAATAGGGGGTGAAGAATTGTGGCCGATATATAACCGGAAGAGTTTTTCTGAAAGCAATATGTATATACAATATTCCATATAAAAAACGAAAAAAGCCCAACATAACAGCTGGGCTTTTTGCTCCTCTTGGGTTTTTTTCGATGCGCTCCTAGGGTTGCTTACTTGGGACAAACTTATCGCCCAATACACTTAACCTAAAACAAAAAAACCAGCCTAATTAAAGACTGGCTTGTTTTGCTCCTCCTCTTGGGCTCGAACCAAGGACCCTCTGATTAACAGTCAGATGCTCTAACCAACTGAGCTAAGGAGGAATTTCGCTTTAGCGGTTGCAAATATACCTATTTTTTAATTCCGTCAAAATAAAAAATGAAACTTTATCAAATTTGTGGCAGATTTGTGGAGAACAATATTTTGGTTCAAAAATCTATAAACCTTCTATTTCTTTGAGGAGCAATTTGTTTGCAGCAGTTTCGCTGTTTTCTAAAACTGTCTTTGCTTCCTCTATTTTATTTCCCTTTAAAAGGGCAAGGGCCAAGTAGAATCTTATTTCTTCAGAAAAAACACTCTTGGATTCTTTTTTGGCCAATTGCAGATATTTTTCGGCTTGGCGCGCGTTGCCATTTGCCAAATTTGCAACCCCGAGAAAATATACCACCGTATCGTTGTCGGGATGGGCGGCGTAAAGAGATTCCCAACGGTGAATGGCTTCAGCATATTCCTTGCGTTTGTAGTTTACCATTCCATGGTAAAAGTCGTAATCTGAGGAAGTCCCCATAGTTGTGGGCAATCCGGGATCGGGTTTAAAATTGGAAGAAAATACTTTTTCGGGAGAGTTGCTATTGTTTAAAATTGCCCAAGTGCTTACGCCAATCAATATTACAAGCGAGGCGGCAAGTGCAAGCCACTCACGCGATAGCCATTTTTTCTGGGGTTCCTCTTTTATTTCGGCGTGATAAGCATCCAGCGTATTTTGGAGGTTCTGTTCCTCAATACCTTGCATCACGGCTCGCTGTTCTTCCACCATAAGACGAAAAGCGGCGGAGCTATCCATGCGGCTATTGAACTCGGCAAGCTCATCTGTGTCCAGTTTGCCCAGCAAGTATGCGTCTATCAGCTCTTGGTTTGCTTGAGTGTTCTCTATTTGGTTATTTGAGTCCATTGGGGATTGTTTGGGTCATTTTTTTTAATTGTTCCTGACAGCGATATTTTGCGTTGCGGGCTGAAGCCTCATCCATTTCCAATATTTGGGCTATTTCTTTGTACGGTTTCCGTTCAAAATAAAACAGCCTTAGCAAGGTCTGGCAACGTTCGCTTAGATTGCCTATGCAATCCATGATTATTTTCACTTTTTTGTTGTTTGATTCTTCAATGTCTATTTCCGGCTCTTCAAATTCTATATCACGATTTATAAAGGTTGTGTTCTTATATTTCACGCTGCGCACCTGGTCCAGCCATTTGTATTTGGCAATCTGAAACAGATAGCCGTTAATGGCAGTCTGGCTCTCTGCGGAAAACCGGTCGTTTTTAATATTTCGCCACATGGCTACGAACGCCTCTTGGTACACGTCCTTGGCCTGCTGCTCGTCGCCGCTGTTTTTGAGTACGTAACGCTTCACCTTTGCAAAGTTGGTTATGTATAAATCCTTTAAGGTGGCAGCATCATTTTGTTTGATGAGTGCTACCGTTCGGTTAAATGGCAAATCGTCTAATTTTTGGATGTTTTGCTTCTGCATGGGTTGTAAAACAATACAGAAAGATACAATTTATCTGCAATCGTTTTGTGATTTTTGAACAACTTAGGGTAAATAGCCCTTTTTTTTCGTTTAAATGAACACTTCCTTCTACCTAATATCGTGCAAAAAGTCCAAAAATTGCCTTTGCCATTTTCGAATACATCGGAAGGGACACCGAAATGTCATCGCAAAAGTCCAAAAAAATACTTCGGTTAAATTGCCGAAGTATTTTTAAAAAAGTTTTATAATAGTAGGTTATTATTCAAACAACCAACGATAGATATCGTTTCCGTTGGCAAAGAGCACCAAGGCTATTAAAATGAAAAAGCCGACCATTTGGGCGTACTCCATAAATTTGTCGTTCGGTTTACGGCCTGTTACGATTTCATATAAAAGAAACATTACGTGGCCACCGTCCAAGGCTGGAATGGGCAGGATGTTCATAAACGCAAGTATAATTGAAATCAAGGCCGTGGTGGCCCAAAAGCTCTGCCAGTCCCAAACGTCGGGGAACAGATTGCCAATGGCCCCAAAGCCGCCCACTTGGGTCGCTCCTTTTTTAGTAAAAACGTATTTAAACTGTGCCACATAATCCCTCAAGGTATTATAACCGAATCCAAATCCTCCAACTATGCTTTCACCAAGCGTATATTCTATTTTGGTTTGACCCAACTGCGAACGCAACTTTTCGTTCGAAAAAGTAATGCCAAAAGTTCCTTTATCATCAGGAATAATTTTTAATGTATCCAGCTGATTGCCTCTGGCTATTACCACAATATTTTCATTTCCTTTGTTAGCCTCGGCAATTTTCTGAAATTCATCGAGATACTGAACTTCTTGACCGTTTATTGAAACAATTTTGTCTGCTACTAAAACCCCAGCCTTCTGCGCGGGATAGTCTGCCCAAACTGAATCTATAATTGTACCTTGTCGCGGTGTAAAGGCAGGCATAATACCGCTTTCAAACATTTTTGACCCGGCATCTTCGGGCACTTCAATAATTTCAATACTGCCGTCGGCATGCTTTACTTCTACTTTTGAAACATCGCGAACAAAAATATATCGGTTTATCTCCAATACGTCGTCCAACGGTTCGCCGTTGATGCTTAAGATCTGATCGCCATCCTGAAAACCGTATTCCTTAAATTGTTCGGTTACCGCAAAACCTTGAGGTAGATCGTCGTTCGTGGTAATATTTCGACCATAAACATATAATATGCCCATATAAATAACGAAACCAACAATAATATTTACCGTAACCCCGCCAAGCATAATTATCAATCGTTGCCAGGCCGGTTTGCTTCGGAATTCCCACGGTTGCGGCGGCTGGGCCATCTGCTCCTTGTCCATGCTCTCGTCTATCATTCCCGAGATTTTTACGTAACCGCCCAAGGGCAACCAACCGATTCCATAAACGGTCTCGCCAATTTTCTTTTTGAAGAGCGAAAATTTCACATCAAAAAAGAGATAGAATTTCTCAACACGGGTCTTAAAAAGTTTTGCGGGAATAAAGTGCCCCAGTTCGTGCAGCACAATAAGAAAAGAAAGACTTAAAAGAAGTTGTATAGCTTTAACAGCAAATGGACTCATAGTTTTTTAAATATATTTTTATGAATAGACTCAATTTTTTATCACTCGATACCAAAATCGAGCCTAAAATAAGTTGCTTTCTCCGTATTGGATTCAGCAAAAAATCGCACAAAAGTAACCTTTTAGAGCTTGCAAAAAAAATAAGCGGGGGTGTTCCCGCTTATTTGTGATTCAAAATCAGGATTTTTTACCAAAAATTACAAGTAGATATTGTTTTTTTCTTAAGGTTTTATAGTCCTATTTGTAGTTGAAAAAAGTTATTCCTTCACAACCGTTTTATTGATTGTTCCTTCGGAAGTTTCAATCTGAAAGAACAGGATTCCGTTTGAAAATTTCGAAATATCTATTCTTTCTGAAAACTTTTCAGCAAACAACAATTGTCCCAAGGCATTGTAAATATTGATTTCCTCGACATTAATTGCGGCTGGTTTCACCAGATTAATCATTCCCGAAGTTGGATTTGGATAAAGAACAAATTGTTGGTCCAGTGCAAAACTCTCTGTTCCCAAAACCACATTGTTGTTGCGGGAAATTAAATGATAGTCGGGGTCAAATTGAACACTTTGCACCGTAAAACCGACAATAGGTTGAAAAAATTGATTGTTTTGGGTGTTGTCCAACACTATGTCCAAGGTCTCTCCCTGGGTGCCAATAATGCGTAAGGGTACGGGCGCCTCAAAAAATGAAACGGAAGGGTGGCTCTGGGTCTGCGATATTTCCACGTTAATATTAGATTGTCCGCCGGCTTGGTTCCACGTGATAGTATAGCGAGGGTAGCCTTCGCCGTAAATCCAGTCGTTAAAAAATTCCGAAAGGTCTTCGCCTCCCGCAGCGACCTCCATATTTCGGATGAGGTCTGGCGTTTTGGCATAGCCATAAGATAAGGCCGGGTCTGCCAAATAATTCTTCAAACCTTGAAAGAAGACCGCATCGCCCAGTTTCTTGCGAAGCATATGCAGCACCATGGAACCTTTGTTATAACTAAGCCTGCTGCTGAAAATTCGATTCACCGAAGTTGTATCCTGCGCCGGAACATACACAGACCCATCGGGGTAGTCCGTGATGGAAGCTATTTTATCCTGCCGCCAAGATCTAAAATCGGAGGCGCCATCAAAATCCTCCACTACCAGTCCCGAGAGATAGGTAGCGAAACCTTCATTAAGCCAAATGTCTTGCCAGCTACCGCAGGTAACTTTATCGCCAAACCATTGATGCGCGAGTTCGTGCGCGATTAACCCACGGCCCAGACTGCCCATAAAGGAAACTGTAGTATGTTCCATGCCCCCGCCCCAGCCAAACTGCGCGTGCCCATATTTTTCATTAGCATAGGGGTAGGGCTCAAAAAGATTGGTAAACAGGTTCATAATATCCACGGTTACTGGCGTGCGGGATTGTGCGTATGAAAGGTCTTCGGGATAGATATAGTTAACAATTTCAAAGGGATTTCCATTGTTGTCAACCGTATGCGAATAAACCGTATAGTTGGTTACGGCAATGGCAATCAGGTATGCCGGGATAGGGTATTGATGTCTGTAATGGGTAGTCTTGTTATTTCCGTTGATGGTCTGTCCCATTTCCAGACCGTTGGCCACGGCAATATATTCTTCATTGGAAGGATTGAAACGGGGTGTGGTAATATAGACATCTATCATATCAATCTTATCGTTCAAATCCTGTTTGCAGGGCCACCAAGCCTTTGCCCCGAAAGGTTCCGAAAGGGTCCACATTACAGGATCGCCATTGTGGGTGTCCGTTTCAAAAGAACCAAAACCCGAGCTAACAGGATTTCCGGAATAACTTACCGATAGCGAATCCAGAACTCCCTGCGCCTGTATCTGTGGAAGGGTGATTACAACCTCATCATCGTTGTTTTGGGTAAAGCTGAGCGGCGTACCGCGCTGCGTAACCTGCGATACGGTCATGTTGTCCACAAGTTCAAAGGTTATGGTGTTCATGTTTTCCTTTGCCTCAAAATAAGAAGTCACTTTCCCTGTAATAAAGGCCTGTGATGGGTTTACCGTAAATTCCAATCGGTGGTATTTCAAATCGTAATTGCCAGTATTGAGGTTTACCGGTTTGCCAAACCAGCCCGTTGCGGCCGTGGCTTCGGCCTCGCTGACGTCATCTTGAAATTGTTGCGGATAGGATAAAAAAGAGCTTAGAAATAACAGGGAGAGTATAAGTGTTTTCATTAGAAATTGATATTAAATTTCAATTCAGGGTAGCCTTGAATTTTTCTGATGTTAAATGTATTCATTTTGCCACTTTTAGCCCTTATTTTTGCGGCGAAATATATTTGATTTCAGTCTAAAATTGTACGTCATGCTTACGTTTTTCAGGAAATATAAATTCTTTGCGGTGGTGTTATTTGTTCTGTCGGCCATAATCATCACAATTATCTATCAACTTATGAAGCCGAAGGAAATGCTGAAAATTTACCAGCCAGCGGATGTTTCCGAAGAGCTTGTGGATAGCACCCTTCATTATGTGAAGAAATATCATACCATTGCCGATTTTAGCCTTACCAACCAAAACGGAAAAACAATCACCCAAGACGATTATAAAGACAAAATCTATGTGGCGGATTTTTTCTTCACGACCTGCCAGACCATCTGCCCAATAATGACGGATCATATGGTGAAAATTCAGGAAGCTCTTAAAAATGACGATGGGGTTCTGCTGCTTTCACATACGGTTACCCCCGAAATTGATAGCGTGGCGCAACTTAAAAAGTACGCTCTGGAAAAAGGCGTGAATGATGCCAAATGGAATTTGGTAACCGGAGATAAAAAGGAAATTTACGACTTAGCCCGAAAATCGTATCTCGCGGCAAAGGATGTGCCCTTTCAGGAAAATGATCTGGTGCACACCGAGAATTTTGTTCTGGTGGATAAAAAGAAGCGCATCCGCGGTTTTTATGACGGGACCGATCCCGAAGCAATAGAAAAACTACTGGCAGATATTGAAATTTTGAAACAGGAGGATTAACTTCTGAAGGCTTAATTCATTTCCACACCTAAAATATCTCAAAAGGTCTTTTCCCACGTCCTTTTTTTCCTTTACTTTTGCCTTGTTTAAAATCAATCTAAATAAAAGATGGTCATAACTATCGCTTCCCTTAAAAAAGGGCAACGGGGTATTATCAAGGAATTTTCAATAGATGCCGTTCCTTTAAAGCTTTTGGAAATGGGCTGTCTTCCCGGCAATGAGGTCTCCTTGGTCCAAATGGCTCCCTTCAACGATCCGCTGTATCTGAATATCAACGGAAGCCATCTGGCCATTCGCAAGGAAACCGCCAGCAAGATTGAAATTGAATTGATATAGATAGTAATGGCAAAACACATTAACGTTGCACTTATTGGAAACCCGAATACCGGAAAAACCTCGGTATTCAATAGGCTTACCGGTTTAAACCAAAAAGTGGGGAACTATCCCGGCATTACTGTTGAAAAAAAACAGGGCACCTGCAAGTTCGGTCGCGCTTGCAAGGTACATATACTCGATTTGCCCGGTACCTACAGCCTAAACGCTTCCTCGTTGGATGAAAATGTGGTTATTGAACTGCTGCTCAACAAAAACGATAAAGACTTTCCCGATGTAGCCGTGGTGGTCGCCGACGTGGAAAACCTAAAGCGAAACCTGCTGCTCTTCACGCAAATAAAGGATTTGGGGATACCCACAATTCTCGCCATAAATATGTCTGACCGGATGAAAAGGAAGGCCATAACCTTGGATGTGCCTTTGCTGGAAGAAAAGTTGCAGACCAAAATTGCACTTATCAGTTCGCGAAAAAATCTTGGTTTTGATTATTTAAAGGAATTGATTGAAAACTACAACCAACTCTCCACAAAACCCTGCTTGAATGCCTCGAGCATATCGCCCGAATATTTTGACCGTTTGCGAAAGGCCTTTCCAAACCAGGATCTTTATAAATTATGGTTGGTAATAACCCAGGACGTCAATTTTGGAAAGCTCGACCGGAATGAACTGAAGGGAGTCGCCTCTTTTCAGACGGAATCGGTGAGCAATTTGAAACGGCTACAGCAAAAGGAAACCGTGGCCCGCTATCAATTTATAAATGAAACCTTAAAGGAAACCCTTCACATAGACACCGCAAACGCCAAGGATTTACGGAGCCGCTTAGACCGTGTTTTGACCCATAAGGTTTGGGGTTACGTAATTTTCTTCGGAATACTGCTGCTCATTTTTCAAGCAATTTTTGACTGGAGCGCCTACCCGATGGATTTTATTGACAGTACCTTTGCGTCTTTCAGCGAATGGGCCAAAAATACCCTGCCACCGGGCGATTTTACAAATTTAATAGCTGAAGGAATTATTCCCGGGCTCGGCGGAATCGTCATTTTTATTCCCCAGATTGCGTTTTTATTCCTATTTATTTCCATTTTGGAAGAAACGGGCTATATGAGCCGTGTGGTCTTTTTGATGGACAGAGTGATGCGGCGTTTTGGACTCAGCGGAAAAAGCGTGGTGCCGTTGGTGGCAGGAACTGCCTGTGCCATTCCCGCAATTATGGCAACCCGAAATATTGAGAATTGGAAGGAACGGTTGATAACTATTTTGGTGACGCCCTTTACCACCTGTTCGGCGCGCCTGCCAGTTTATTTGATAATTATTGCGTTGGTAATTCCCGATACCCGAGTTTTGGGAATTTTCAGCCTACAGGGACTTACCCTTATGTTTATGTATATCCTGGGCTTTGGCGCTGCCATATTTTCGGCCTATTTGCTGGACAAGATTTTGAAAATACGAAGCAAAAGTTTTTTTGTGGTTGAAATGCCCAATTATAAGCTCCCGCTTCCCAAAAATGTGTTTATTACCGTTGTTGAAAAAACCAAGGCCTTCGTTTTTGGGGCAGGTAAGATTATTCTCGCTATTTCCATTATTCTTTGGGTAATGGCTTCCTATGGCCCCGGACAATTTAACCGAGCCGAGGAAATTGTACGTGCCGACTATGCAGGACAGGATGTTTCCGAAGAGGTTATAGAAAGCCATATTGAAAGTTTTAAATTGGAACATTCCTATATAGGAAGGATAGGCCACGCCATTGAGCCAGCCGTTAGACCTTTGGGATATGATTGGAAAATAGGAATTGCCATTGTAAGCTCTTTTGCCGCGCGGGAGGTTTTTGTGGGCACGCTCGCAACCATTTACAGCGTAGGGAGCGACGATGAGCAGACCATAAAAAGCCGGATGGCCGCGGAGGTAAACCCAGTTTTGGGCGGGCCGCTCTTCAATTTTGCGAGTGGGGTTTCGCTATTGCTGTTTTACGCTTTTGCGATGCAGTGTATGAGTACCTTGGCCGTGGTGAAAAAGGAAACCAACAGTTGGAAATGGCCAATGTGGCAATTGGTCGTAATGAGCGCCATTGCCTATGTGGTCGCTTTGGCCGCCTATCAATTTTTGAAATAGATGAAAATATTCCTATTATGCAGACTTTACTTGTTCTTATAACTTTTGTGTGCGCAATATGCTTTCTTATTACCCGATTTGTCTGGAATCCTTTTCAAACCGAGAAAAAAAGAAATAAACCCGGAGACCATTCTGATTGCAGTAAGTGTAGCTTCCATTAATTGCGGTAAAAAACAAGACCAGCTTGGCGTTTCTTCTGAAATGCGATATTTGTAATATGATTTTCTTTAAAGTATCTTTGCGCTATGCAAACAATATTGGTACTAATCACGTTTTCACTCGCAGCGGGCTTTTTGCTTAAAAAGTTTGTTTGGAACCCCATTTTTGAAGCGCGCCAAAACTCAAGCGGTACCTTGGACGGCGGAAAAACAAAATGTGGCAAAAAGGACTGTGGTTGCCATTAATCAGTTGTTCTTCTCTTCACAAACCAACAAGACATAATTATCGATATTGCCCGCACTTTCTGCGGTTGGATAAGGTTTTAATGACAATCCATTTATTGCAAAGCTAGCGGAACTATAAAGATTTGTATTTTTTTCCTCTCCGGGCCTTACCTCGCCAAAGGTCAACAGTTTTTCTTCAGATTTTCCGTTTGCCGTAACTTTTGCCTTTACAATGGCACGTCCGGCCCAGATGCAATTCACGCCTTCGGGACAGCGGGAATCTTCAACCACTTCCATAAACTTGACGGCAACACCTTTCAAAACTACAGTTTCCCCTTTGGGAATTTTCACCCCAATTTTTGGGGTTTCTGCCGTATCTTCCTGTCCAAATGCGAAGGTTGAAAAAAGTATAACAATCGCTAAAAGTGAATTTTTCATCGTGTTTTGATTTTATCAATTTTAAAGATACATTAAAAAATAGTGCCAAAAAACAGACCGCCAAAAATCACTTAATTGGGTAAAACACCCCAATAAATTTTGAGATGGATATCTTATCCGCGGAAAAGGAAAAAATCCTCTTTCATCGGTTCTATCTTTTCATCTTTGTTGTTTATGATATATTCCAGCGATTTTTCAGTGAATGCCAACCCTTTTTCAGTAAGGGAAACCACATCATTTTCTATCTCAATAAGATTGTTTTTCTCGGCCAAATCCAATACGGTTCTTGCACGAACGGCCTGCCAGTTTATATGCTCCTGCAAATGATTTATGTGCCGTTCACTTTCTTCCTCGTGCCGATTTAAGTGAAGAAGAAATGTTATGAGCGAAACCTCAATGCGTTGTTGTTTTTGGCGGTAGAGCACCGAAATAAGTCCTTTTTTTGGAGCGAAAAGATAAACAGCCAAAAAGATAACGCCCAAGGTAGTGGCGATGGAGCCAGAGATGGAAGCATCGAGAATATTAGCTACCCAATATCCCGAAATGGCCGAAAAGACGCCAAATAATACGGAAAGCCAAATCATTTTTTTTAAGTCCTCGGTGAGCAAATAGGCCGTGGCGGCAGGTGCTATCATTAAAGCTACCACTAATATTGCGCCCACGGCATCAAAGGCACCAACGACGGTAATGGACGAAACCGACATTAAGCCATAATGCATAATCACCGGCGATATTCCCAGCACCGAAGAGAGCCCGGCATCAAAGGTGGTTACCTTTAATTCCTTGAAAAATAACAGGAGAAGGCTTACGGTTATCACTAAAATGCTTCCCATAACCCACAGGGATTTCGGGCCCCAATCCGAGCCGCCAACCATAAGTCTATCAAAGGGCGCGAAGGCGAGTTCGCCCAATAAAACTGCGTCAACATCCAGATGCACATCGTTCGCATTTTTCGCAATAAGGATGACGCCGATGCTAAACAAAACCGGAAAAACGAGGCCGATGGCGGTATCTTCCTTTACCAATCCCGTTTTCTGGATAAATTCCACTAAAACCACGGTAATCACTCCAGTGAATGCCGCCAAAAGAATAAGTAAGGGTGAATTCAAATCCTGCGTTATAAAAAACCCGATGACGATGCCCGGAAGAATGGCGTGGCTTATGGCATCGCTTATCAGTGCCATTTTCCGAAGCACCAAAAACACGCCCGGAATGGCACAGGCCATAGCCACAATGGCCGCAATAAGCTGTATTTCTATCTGCGGGTTACTCATTTTTTTTGCTGATTATACATTTCCTGTGCCTGTTTATAACCCTTGGGAGTCATTGCCCATTGCTGTCCATCGATGGATATCCACCCTTCGTGTTCTAACTTTTTAAGCGAATCTCTTGTGTAACCTTGAAAGTTGTTCAGAATACGAATGGCGTGCGGATGCGAAATATTCTCGTGGTCCTGTGCAATTCCGTACATAAATTGAAGGGTTTTCATCAGTTTTAGATCGGTACGGTTTTTACGAAAGCGTATTTCGCGGAACAATAATCCCCGCTTCGGAGAAAATATAAAGGAGAATAAAACGAATGCCCCGGCAACCAAAACGATTACAGGACCAGTGGAAAGATTGTTCTGGCTGGCGCTAATGGCCGTACCGAATACCCCTGAAAAGGCTCCAATCAAGGCCGAGAGCAAAACCATTGTACCTAGATTGTTGGTCCATTGGCGTGACGCGGCAGCTGGGGCTAACAATATAGCGCTCATCAATACCACGCCCACGGTCTGCAGGCCTAAAACTATGGCCAATACTATTAAAAAGGTAATCAGTACGTCGATAAATTTTGTGTTGAAACCCAAGGTTTTGGTATAGTCTGCATCAAAAAGTAGTATTTTGAATTCCTTCCAAAAGAGAAGCATTACGAAAAGTGAAATTCCGATAACGATAATCATCAATTTCACATCACTTTCCACAAGTGTTGCAGCTTGTCCAAAGAGGTATTTGTCCAATCCTGCCTGATTGGCGTTTGGTTGTTTTTGAATGAAAGTAAGCAACAACATCCCAAAACCGAAAAAGATAGAAAGTATCAGCCCCAGGGCCGTGTCGCTCTTTAAATGTGTTTTTGAAGTAATGCCCCGAATCCAAAAAGTTCCTATCAAACCACTCACCAACGCCCCCAACAATAGCGTTCCAGAATCTTTGGCGCCAGTAATCAAAAAGGCCAAAGCGATGCCCGGAAGAGCCGCGTGCGAAATTGCATCTCCCAACAAGCTCTCCTTTCGAAGTACCGCAAAACTACCCAACATCCCGCAAATCGCGCCCAATACAGCCGTTCCCAGCGTTATGGTGCGCAGGGTGTAATCGGTCCAGAGTAAGTTGAAATATTCTTGCATTTTAGTTGACAGTTTTTTTAGTCGGTAGTCTTTAGTTAGTCGGTAGTCTTTAGTTAGTCGGTAGTGGGTTTGGTCTTGGGTTTGTTATTTGGTACTTTATTATTTCAAATTTTTCTATCATCTACCGTCTACCGTCTATCGCCTACCGACTAAAGACTATTTATTAACCGCCACCTTATAATTAATCCCATATGTCTTGGTAAGGTTATCATCATTAAAAATATCCTTTACCGGTCCCGTGGCTATTTTCTTCACATTTAAAAATGTTACCCAATCAAAGTATTCGGGAACGGTCTGCAAATCGTGATGCACCACGACTACCGTTTTTCCCGCCTTGCGCAATTCCTTTAAAATATTGATGATGGCAATTTCGGTAGTAGCATCAACACCTTGGAAGGGTTCGTCCATAAAATATATGGAAGCATCCTGTGCCAAGGCCCTTGCCAGAAAAACGCGTTGCTGCTGTCCGCCGCTCAATTGGCTTATTTGTCTGTTTTTATAGGGAAGCATTCCCACCTTTTCCATGGATTCCAAGGCAATCTTTTTCTCTTTCTGTCCCGGGCGTTTTATCCATCCCAAACTACCGTAGGTACCCATCATCACCACATCAAGGGCCGTGGTGGGGAAATCCCAGTCCACGCTTCCCTTTTGGGGAACGTATGCTACCAATTTTCGTTGCTTGGCATACGGTTTTCCGAAAATGGAAATGGTGCCCGCAATGGGTTTAATAATGCCTAAAATAGCTTTTATAAGCGTAGATTTTCCAGCGCCGTTGGGGCCCACGATTGCCATTAGCACCCCTTCGGGAACCGATAGGTCTATGTCCCACAAGACGGGTTTGTAGTTATAGGCTACGGTAAGGTCGTCTATCTGTACTGCCAGGCTTTGATTTTCCATGTTTGGTGCTGTTTATCTATTTATTTCAGCGCGTTTACGATAGTGTTTACGTTGTATTTAAACATCCCGATATACGTGCCTTCCTCGGTCCCGGGGTCGCCGAGCGCATCACTGTAGAGCGAGCCGCCGATTTCTACCTCGTGGTTCTTTGAAAGTACTGCCTGTTGCAGTGCCTCGATGGTTCTTCGGGGTACGGAACTTTCCACGAAAATGGCTTTTATGTTGTTCTGAATGATAAATTCCGAAAGGTTCTGAACGTCTTTTACGCCCGCTTCGGTAGCCGTGGAAATTCCCTGCAATCCCACCACTTGAAAATCGTACGCCTTTCCAAAATAATTGAAGGCATCGTGGGCGGTAACTAAAATTCGCTTTTCCGGAGGAAGCGTTGCGATAATGGCCTTGACTTCACTTTCAAGAGCGTCCAATTTTTTCTGATAATCTTGGTTGTTTTGGGAATAGCTTTCGGCATTTTCGGGATCTGCTTTTGAAAGCTCGTCAGTTACAATTTGTGCAAACTGCTTAAAGAATTGAATATTGAACCAAACGTGCGGATCGTAATTTGAGGCGAAATATTCCGAAGAAATCAATTCCTGCTTCGGCAACTTATCTCCCAGGGAAACGGTGTTTTTTTGCCCTTCCATTTTTTCGAAAATATCCACCAGTTTTCCTTCCAGATGCAGGCCGCTGTAAAAAATAATGTCGGCCTCGTAAAGTTTTGATACATCGCCCTCGCTCGCCTTGTAAAGATGTGGATCTACGCCAGCGCCCATCAAACCTTGCAATGAAACGTGCTCGCCGCCAATTTCAAAAACTAGGTCGGTAAGCATGGTCGTGGTGGTGACAACCTTTAGTTTGCCATTGTCTTCGGGCGCATTGTTACAGCCAAAGACGGAAGCAAAAAGGATTAGGACTATAAATTTTTTCATTTTTAGTTTCTTTTAATTTGAAAAAGACATTTCCGAAGAAAACCTTTTAGAGCGTTTGTACGTAAAGGTTTTCCGCTATTTTATGTGAAATGAAAAACTGATCGTTCCCCACTTGGATTACCATGGAACCGTCAAAAAACTCCTTGCCCAAAACCTTGATTTTGGTGCCGATGCTTATTTTCTTTTTATCGAGATATTGCAGAAACTCGGGGCTTGATTCTTTCACGCCCACGCAAACGCCCTGTTCGTTTTTCTCAATTTCAGAGAGCAATTTCTTTTCAGTACGTTTCAATACACCGTGCTTATCTGGGATGGGGTCGCCGTGGGGATCAAAATCGGGGCTGCCCAAGTATTTGTCGAGGCGGGTAATGAGTTCGTCCGACTGTATGTGCTCCAGTTGCTCGGCTATATCGTGTACCTCGTCCCAATGAAAATGTAGCTTTTCAACCAAAAACACTTCCCACAGCCTATGCTTTCTTATCACGTTTGCGGCTATCTTTTTCCCTTTCTCGGTTAGCTGTGTCCCTTTGTACCGCTTATAGACAACCAACTTTTTTTCGGCCAATTTTTGAATCATATCCGTCACGGAAGAGGGTTTGGTCTCCATGCTTTCGGCAATGGCATTGGTACTCACTTCCCCCGCGCTTTCGTGCTCCAAATGAAAGATGGCTTTCAAATAATTTTCTTCGGCTAATGTAAACATAGGCACAAAGGTAAAAACATTTTTCTATATGTGTATATTTTATTTTTAGTTGTATCTAAAAAAGTAGATGTGAAGCTATTTTCAGTTTAAGCTGAAGATTATTTTAAGAAAAATTGGATGGAAATGAATTTGGAAAATACCGCTTAAAACCCGCGTTCCTTCTGAAGCTGTTCATAAGCTTCCTGTACTTTTTTAAACTTTTCCTCGCCGCCTTTTTGGTGCGCCTCGTCCATGTGCTGTAGTTTGTCCGGATGGTATTTTTTTACCATCGTTCGGTAAGCGGCCTTAATTTCGGGAATGGTGGCGGCTCGGTCAATCTCTAAAATTTTATAGGCACTGTCAGGATTTTTGAAGAACATCGCCTTAATACTTTCAAAATCGCGACCGTAAACGCCCAAATATCCGGCAATTCGGTTTATTTCATTTACTTCTGCCGTAGAAACGCTGCCGTCGGCATTGGCAATGCTGAAAAGAAAATGGAGAATCTGCAGGCGGGTTTCGTATCGGGTTCTTTGTTGCAAAAGGCTGCAAATGTTCTGGGCCGAAATTTCACGCTTTTTTATTACTTCGTTAAAAATTCGAAAGGTAGCATTTGCCCGCTCCCGTCCGTAGGCTTGCACGAAATATTGACGTACGTAATCAAGCTCGGTTTGGCTCACATTTCCATCGGCTTTGATTACCAAGGACGCAAGGGAAAGAAGGTTCAATTCAAAATCGGCGGGTGTTACCTGTTGCTGCGAAGTGCCGAACGAAGTTTGAAACCTACCGCCCTTTACGCTTAGGTTGTCCAGTAAGCTTCCCAAGATAAACCCGACGATAGCGCCAGGAAAACGGTACACAAAATAACCCAGAACGGCCAATAACCAACGAAGCATAAAACAGTATTTTTCTTTTTTTAAGCCGACAAAGGTAATGTTTTTAAGTGCCAAATCTCAAATCACAAATTCCAAAAGGGACTGTTTGATTCGTTTTTGAATTTGTGGTTTGAGATTTGTTTAGCCCCGATAGCCCTGTCTGCCGACAGGCAGGTATCGGGATTGTTATTTGGAATTTGTGATTTGGATTTTTCCCTTTCAAAATTAGTATCTTTGCAGACACATTTTAATAGTAATCAAAATACAAAAATATGTACCCACCTGAATTAGTAAAACCCATGCGCGAAGACCTTACAAGAGTAGGTTTTTCCGAATTACATACGGCAAATGATGTGGAAGACGCACTGAAGAAAGAAGGGACCACCCTTGTAGTTGTAAATTCCGTTTGTGGCTGTGCTGCCGCCAATGCACGTCCCGGTGCTGCAATGTCCTTGGACAATTCAAAAAAGCCCGACCATTTGGTAACCGTTTTTGCGGGTGTGGACCGCGAAGCCGTAGATGCCGCAAGGGCCAATATGGTTCCGTTCCCGCCGAGCTCGCCCTCTATTGCCCTGTTTAAAGATGGCGAATTGGTCCATATGCTCGAGCGCCATCACATTGAAGGCCGTCCTGCACAAATTATTGCGGAAAACCTGAAAGGCGCCTATAACGAATATTGTTAAGTAACCACAACGGTTGTGATACAGCTCAATAAACCTTTGACCGTAGTTATCGGCATACTCGCCTTGGGCGCCCTTGCCTTTAATATTTATGAAAACCCCAGGGTTTCCCATCTATTCGGAAAGGAAATAAACGACTGGCTCTATAGGGCGTTTTGGCTCTTAATTATAGGGCTGTGTGTTTACAATTATATCTACATAGACCGGAATACCTTGAAGAACAAATCAAAATCAAAGTCAAAACGTTGATTTTTATAGTTTAAATAATTTTGCTTGCAATCACGAAAACCGTCATTTTTAAAGACGGTTTTCTTACTTTTGGACAGTAATGAAGGCACTCCAAAAAATCATCAGTTATCCTTTTTCAGTATTGTTTTACCTGCTATTTGGAATTACGATTCTTGTTTTCCATCCCATTCAGTGGATTTGCTTCAATTGGATTGGCTACGAGGCGCACAAAAAGAGCGTGGATTATCTCAATTGGACCTTGCTTAGGTGCCTGAATGTTTTGGGCACCACATTTCATATCGACATCAATACGAGCCTTCCGAACAATGTGCCTATCATAATAGTTTCCAACCACCAAAGTATGTGGGACATTTCGCCCATTGTTTGGTATCTGCGGAAGTATCACCCAAAATTTATTTCAAAAGTAGAACTGGGCAAGGGCATTCCTTCCATTTCCTATAATTTGCGACATGGCGGCTCTATTTTAATAGACCGAAAAAATCCCCGGCAGGCTATTGTTGAAATGGTGAAGTTTTCAAAATACCTGCAGAAATTCAACCGAAGTGGTGTAATCTTTCCCGAAGGAACACGCAGCAAAACCGGTATTCCAAAACCCTTTAAAAGAACCGGTTTGCAAACGCTCTTTAAGAAAATGCCTGAAGGATACGTTATTCCCGTAACATTCAATAACTCCTGGAAATTGCAGCGCTGGGGGATGTTTCCGATACAAATGGGCGTCAGGCTGGAAATGACCGCGCATCCTGCAATAAAAATTGGGGATTATGAGGTGGAAACGCTGATTGACAAAGTGGAAGCAACCATTATTTCAAAAATCCATAAATAATGGCTTTATTTTCTTCGGATGAAATAATCCAGCGAACAATCACATTTGTTAAAGATGAATTAAAAAACGCCGAAGGCGGCCACGATTGGTTTCATATTGAACGGGTCTATAAAAACTCACTGCTCATTTCCGAAAGTGAAAAAGTTGATAGAACCATCGTTTCGCTCGGCGCATTGCTTCACGACATTGCCGACTCAAAATTCCACCAGGGCGATGAAACCGTCGGCCCGAAAAAAGCGCGACAGTTTTTAAAATCGCAAAATATTTTCCGCCACGAGGGACAAGCAGGGGAAATTGTAGAACACGTTATAAAAATCATTGAAAACATTTCTTTCAAAGGCGGAAATAAACCTCAAAATTTCACTTCAAAAGAATTGGAGGTCGTGCAGGATGCCGATAGGCTCGACGCGCTGGGAGCTATAGGGATTGCGAGGACTTTCAACTACGGCGGTTTCAAAAATAGGAAACTTTACGACCCAGAAATCAAGCCGAATCTAAAAATGACGCCTGCAGAATACAAAGCGTCAACTGCGCCGACCATCAATCATTTCTACGAAAAACTCCTGCTCTTAAAAGATAAAATGAATACCGAAACCGGGCGAAAAATTGCGGAGGAGAGACACGCCTTTATGGAAAAATTTCTGCAACAGTTTTATGCGGAATGGGAAGGGAAGAAATAAAACTTTGTGTTCTCTGTGTCTTGGCGGTTATATTTTTGCCCACAGAGGCACAGAGCGCACGGAGAAGTTTAAAATAACTTTAACTGCGGATTCTTAAGTTGCAGAAATTGTGAATTGTCCAAGGGTTCAAGTTTCCTGTCTTTCAAATATTTCTTTTTTCCTATAGCCATTGTATCCCTCACTTGCTCGCTGATAGTGCCTTCGCCTTTTATGCGCCGTCCCCAATTGCTGTCGTTGAGATTGCCGCCGTGGCATTCGGCAATTTGGTTTAATATCCTTTCGGCCCTATCTGGTATGGTCTTGTATGCCCAATCCTTAAAAATTTCGGCAATCTGTCCATTCAAGCGGACGATTGTGTAGCCTACATCGCGCGCGCCAAGTTCCGCTACCTTTTTCACCAAAGGAAGAATTTCGTGGCTGTTCAATGAAGGAATAATTGGCGCCATCATCACCCGAACGGGGATGCCATTTGCTGCAAGTGTTTCCACGGTTTTCAGCCGTTGTTTGATGCTTGCCGTTCGTGGTTCCAGCAGCCGGCGGGTAGCTTCGGAAAGGGAGGTGATGGAAATATTTACCGAAATAATGTTGAGCTTTGCCATTTCCCTTAAAATATCCAGATCGCGAAGAATCAATGAATTTTTGGTGATGATGCCGGTTGGGTGTTTCCATTTCAGCATTACTTCCAAACATTTTCGGGTGATTTCAAGTTTGCGTTCCAAAGGTTGGTAGCAGTCCGTATTCCCCGAAAAAACGATGGTTTCGCCCTGCCAATTCTTTGAAGTGATTTTTTCCTCCAGCAGCTGCGGAGCATTTTTTTTGAAAAGAATGTTTCGCTCAAAATCCAGGCCTGCCCCATAGCCCCAATATTCATGGCTATTGCGGGCGTAACAATACACGCAGCCGTGCTCGCAACCCTGATACGGGTTTGCCGAAAACCCCATCCCCACATCGGGGCTTTCCACTTTATTTACAAATGTCTTTGGAAAAACCTCAATGTAATTTGTCTTGTTTTTATCTGCTTCTTCGCCTTCCGCTTCACAGAAATTCAAAAAATCATCCAACACCTCGTGGCTGTTTTTGAAGAAACGGTTGTGCACATTTTTCTGGGCGCCACGGCCTTTAATGGGGTTTTCGGACATAAAAAAACTTTGAAGAAACTTAATCCTCAAAGTTAAATGAAGTTTGGAAAAAATCCTATAAAAAATGGAATATATCCATTGAAGAATTAACTATGTACTATAAATTCCTCCTGTGCGGTGTAGCTTTAAGAGCCGGTTTTGATGTATGTGTCTCGTAAAACGCTCGCCATTTTTGTAATAAACACAAGCTAGCACGCTGTCATTGTTGGTTATTCCAGTTAAGGGGTCTTCATTTGGAATATATTTCAATATTTCCATTCGTGGGGAATCGTCCTTGCCCTTGATTTTTACCCAATCTCCGGGCTTGAATTTTCTACTACTCATAATCGCCGTTTTTAAGGGTTACACATTAAAAATATTCTGCTTTACAATGAAGTACTAAAAAAAGGGGCCCAAACGAGCCCCTAAATTCTTTAGCCAATTAAGCTGTTTAGGAGATTTTAATATTTCTTGGGGGTTTTTGTTTGGCCTCTTCCTTCTTTGGAAGATGGATGCTCAAAATACCTTCCCTATAATTGGCCTTTATCTTTTCCTCATCTACGGTTTCGGGAAGGGTGAAGCTTCGTTTGAAGGAAGAATACCCAAATTCCCTACGGGTGTAGTTTTCTTCTTTTTCCTCGCTTTTTTCTTCCACTTCGGTAGAGATGGAAAGCAGTTGATTCTCCAAATCTATTTGGAAATCGGATTTTTTCAGGCCTGGTACCGCCATTTCCACAAAGTAGGCATCTGCGGTTTCCTTGATGTTTACTTTTGGAAGGGTTATACCTGTATTAAAATTTTGGGAGAATACGCTGGTCAAGTCCCTGTTAAAGAAATCATCAAGTAGCGAAGACCAGGTTGGGAGGTGGGTAGCACTATTGGTTGTTCGTGTCAAACCTCCATTTTTAGGAACAGTCATTAAAGCGTTCATAATAATCAAGATTTAAGTTAAACAATAATTTTATCTACCGTGGAACAAAAGCAATGCCAGAGCGCGAACCTTAATAGGATGGCGTGTATTTTAAAATTTCTTTCAGAAATCTGGAATTATTTTTAAGAATTCATATCATTTAAAGTGTCATTTTGTCATTTTAAAAATGACAGCTTTTCAACAATGAAAAGGATTACTTACCCGGAAATTCGGCTTTCCTTTTCTGAAGAAACGCCTGAGTGCCTTCCTTAAAATCGGCAGTGCCGAAGCAGTTTCCAAATTCTTCAATTTCCACTTCAAAACCATTTTCGCCATCCTCATAATTTGCATTGATTGCCCTGATGGCGGAAGCGATGGCAACGGTAGAGTTTTTCATAATCTTTCCGGCTATCTTTTCGGTAAAGTCAAGCAGTTCGTCGGGGGTGGTTACGTGGTTAACCAAGCCGTATTGCAGGGCCTGGTTGGCATCCACCATCCCGGCGGTCATAATCATTTCCATTGCGCGGCCTTTACCTACCAATTGCGGCAAACGCTGTGTACCACCGTAGCCCGGAATTACGCCAAGTGAAACTTCCGGCAGCCCCATTTTGGCATTATCGGAAGCAATGCGGAAATGTGCCGCCATCGCCAGTTCCAGGCCGCCGCCCAAGGCAAAACCATTTATGGCCGCGATCACGGGTTTTGAAAAATGGGCCACAAAATCGAACAGTAATTCCTGTCCCTTGGCGGACAGTTTTCCGCCTTCTTCCACAGAGAAATCGGCAAATTCGCTAATGTCAGCGCCTGCAACAAAGGCCTTTTCGCCGCTTCCGGTTATAATTACAACCTTCGTTTTTGACGAATTTTCGACCTCTTCAAGCGCATCGTGCAATTCCTGAATCGTTTCACGGTTCAATGCGTTCAGCTTTGAGGGGCGATTGATGGTTATGGTGGTGATGCCATTTTCAGTTTCGGAAAGTATGTTTTGAAATTTCATGTTTAATGATGTTTTTGTTTAAGGGTTTTACCACGAATACACGAATAAATTTTTATAAAATACTTTAATTCAGTATGTTTAGAACCCTTGCTCCCAAGCTACCGCGGCGGGAGCAACCTCGATGGCTCCCTTTAGGGCTGGGGGTTACATTTTTATTCGTGTACCTGTCTGCGGTAGGCAGGTTTGTGGTCGTTTTCACAAAGCTACTAAAAACCTTAAAGCATTGCGGGAAATATGACTTTTAAAAAACCATCGGATTATCTCTTTATCCAATTTTCGATCTTAAGGCTCGAGATGCGTTGGAATTCCTTAGTGTTTTCAGTGACCATGATGAGATTGTTGGCAACGGCCGTAGCCCCGATAAGAAGATTGAAATCGCTTATCATTAGACCTTCCTTTCGAAGACGGACTTTTTCTTTCGCATAAAAATCAATTGCATTTAAAAGTGGTAGAATATTGAGATGCTCGGTGAATTGGACTATCAGCTCATTATTCATTTGTGGATTGGAGCTGTTTTCGGCCTCAAAGACGAGCTCGGCAAGGGTTATTTCGGAAATAGCACAGTTCTGCAGTTTTACAGTTTCAATTTTTTTCAACAAATTGAACTTACCCCTAAAAAAATGAATACAGATATTGGTATCCAATAAATATCGCATCAGAAACTTTTTGGAATTGACTTCTCTACCCTCGAGTTTCTAATCTCCTCAATAATGCTGTCTGAATCCTTCTCGTCTTCCCATGCGCCAAAAAAGGAACTAAGTTCTGTATCCTTATTCAAGTTTGGCTCTAACGAAGCTTCCAACTTCAAAATCAATCTCTTTTTTGAATTTGCGTCAAGAGATTTTAAAAAGCGAAAATATTTGTCCAAAATTTTATTTGAAATTGTTAAGGAGCCCATTTGCGGTTTTTTATGCAAGGTACAGATTTTTTTAATCTTTTTATTACGGTTCTATTTTTCAAACGGTAGAAGTAGGCTTACAACATTGCGGGAAAAGAGACTTTAAAAACGGTTTTTTCTTCGGAAGATTGAAGGGTTATGGTACCTCCGTAAGTTTCTACTATATTTTTTACCATTCCCAAGCCAAGCCCCATTCCGCTGGTTTTGGTGGTGAATTGCGGTTCAAAGATACAGGTTTTGTTTTCTTCGGGAACGCCTATCCCGTTATCGGAAACCAGGATATTCACAGAGGTGCCTTCCGTTTCAACGATAACGTCAATCCTGGGCTCCTCAGGATTTTTCTGGGCGATGGACTGAATGCTGTTTTTCACCAAATTGGTAACCACGCGTATGAGTTGGGTCCGGTCAAAACGGGCGCGAACTACATCTTCTTCCGAAAAGAAATAGATATAGTCCTCGTTAAAAATATCCAGCGCCAACTTACTTATTTTAACCACGTTTAGGGTTTCGTCCTGCTGGGCGGGCATTTTTGCATAGGTAGAAAAGGCAGAGGAAATAGAGCTCAACGTATCGATTTGCTGCAGCAGGGTACTGGTATATTCTGCCATTTTCTTGTCTATATCGGGATCGTTGCAATCGAATTTCCGTTGGAAGCTCTGCACCGTAAGCCGCATAGGCGTAAGCGGATTCTTTATCTCGTGCGCCACCTGCTTGGCCATTTCGCGCCAAGCGGTTTCCCGCTCATTGGCGGCAAGTTGTGCGGCACTGTTCTCCAGCTCATCAATCATCCCGTTGTACGCATTTACGAGCAGGGAGATTTCCTGTGGCGTATCGCTAATATGGATTTTCTTGTTTCGTGTGTCAAAACGAGTCTCGGAGAGCTTATCGCTGATCTCTTTTAAGGAACGGGTTATATATTTTGAGAGAAAATAGGAAATGGAAATAGCCGCAACGAGCATAAAAAAATAGGCTATGCCCAACCTATAAAGATATTCGGTAAGTTCCTTGGTAATAAAACCATCGTCTTCAATATAGGGCAAATTCAATATTGCCAAGGGTTTAAAATAACTGTCGGTGATGTAGGTGTAGGAAGATTGGTACTTTTGGCCGTCTTCCTCAAACTCCTTGATGTAACTTTTGGTGGGAGAGTTCTGTAACATTTCCAGAGCAAAATCGGGCATTTTTGGAGAGACGGTATCCTTAAAAAAGGAAGGTTTAGAAGATTTCAAAAGATTTCCATCCAGATCGTATAGAAAAATCTCCAGACTGTGGATGTCCTTTATTTCGTAGATTTTGTCCTTAAATATTAATGGGATTTGGCCGGTTTCCACCGGATAGGTAGTAGTTTTTAGAATGTAATTGATGTTCTCGCGAATGGCGGCTTCCTTGCGCAGCAAACGGTCGCGGTGGTAGTCCTGGGCCTCTTCCCTATATTGAAAAACGGTAACAATGGCTATAAGTACCGAAGCTCCCAGTACCAAAAGGAACATAGAAAGAAAGATGCGGGTGCGAAGCGATTTTTTGTAAAAGTACATTTACATGGATTTGAAAAAAGAAAGATAGCAATAATCGAACCTAAAAAAGAAAATTCCAAATAAAAAACCTGCCTGTCGTGCCTCTGGAAGGCAGGTTCCAAAATCCAAAAAGTGAAGTTATTTCTCCCGAATCCGTTTATAGATTTTATAGCCCATCATAAGCAAGATGGCAAACAGGATTATGCCCACGGTGCCGTAAATCCAGTTGGTGCCATCTTTAAGAATCACCAAAAACACCACCGCGAAAAGGACGATGGTGGGCACCTCGTTAAAAAGGCGCATATAATTGGAGGTATACTTTACAGTGCCCCGTTGCAACTGCTTAAATATTTGGTGGCATTTTAAGTGATATATGATCAGTACGAACACGAACGCCAATTTTACTTGCATCCAAGCGTCGGCCAAAAAAAAGGTGCGCATAAAGAGCAGCCAAAAGCCAAAAATCAGGGCCAAAATCATACTCGGCCAAGTTATTATGTTCCAAAGACGGGAGGCCATAATTTTTAGTTGTTCGCCCAAAATTTCCCTGTCTGGCGAGGGTTTTTGCGAAGCTTCAATTTGATACACAAAAAGTCGGACAATGTAAAAAAGCCCCGCAAACCAAGTGATGATGAAGATGAGGTGTAGGGATTTTATGTAGGGGTAGTATGCTTCCATTAATTTTTCTGTTGTGGGAAAGTTTTATCGTGGTTTCTTTTTCGGATTTTGACTCGTGTGAAAAATTGAGGCAATAACTATCGAATCCTCAATGCAAGAATATATTATCAAATGCGGAAACCGTTTCATTGGTATTTCAGAAAAACCAAATTCATTCTTTTTGAACAAAAACGGATTGGTTCCAATTCGTTCTATTTCGCTCTGCAGTTCAAGGGAAAAAAGTTTTCCGAATCCTTTTCGCCTGGCCTCATAAAGATTTCGAGCTTCCAAAATTTCCTTTCTTGCCCTTGCAAGAACTTTAATTTTATATGTCCTCAAACAACTCTTTTTTAAAATCTTCCCACGAAATGGCCGTTGCATTTCCTGCCAAATATTCCTCCATTTCCTGCTTCAACAAATCCCAATGTTCCTTTGGCACGGGCGAGCTGTTTCCTGTTTTGTACTCTGTTTCGGCCTCCTGGGCTGCGGAATGGTAATATTGGGAAGGCGGCGGGCAAACCAACAACAACAATGCCTCCAGCAACAGGTCGTTATTTTCGCATTGGTCTATTTCTGCAATCAGGGCTTTTTTCAATTCAGCATTCTCCATGGCGGTTCTCTTTTCTTTCTACAAAAAAACTAATTTTTGATGAATTTCTTCGTAATGTTCCCTTCGGAAGAAGTAATGGTTATAAAATACATCCCCGGTTTTAAGGTTGAAACATCTATTTCTTTTGAATTATTGTTTACCGAATTCATTACAATTCTACCATTAATATCTGTTATTGAAACAGATTCAAAATCCTTAATAGCCGAATGAACAATCAATTTACTCTGTGTAGGATTTGGGAAAACAATCAAGTTCTTAATAGATTTGTTGTCCAACATGTTGAGGGCAGGAAAGTTTTTATATACTTGAAATCCAGGAAAACTAAAATATTGCAGCACGATCATTTTTTCAGTTCCGGGTGGGTCTATGAAATAAATATCAGCCTCATTTTCATTAAGGAAAGGCGTGAAAAAATGTGTTTCCATGGCTTCAAAATCTCCACAGTTTTCAGTTTCACGAACAATATTTCGTGGAATAAAATTATCATCAACAGCTAAAGGACCATGATTTATATATTCATAACTCCCCGAATAATCGTTACAGAAAGAAGTTCCGTGAACTGTAAAGTCACTTTCCGTAACTAAGGTTGGACCTTCAGATAAGTTTAAGGGTTCAATAAAAACTTCTTGATTGTTAAAGGACAAACTGTGCAAATACCAGTTGTCAACAAAATATTCTGGAGGTTGGGCAACCGTAATTTGAATAGTAAGAAGGAATGCAAAGAGTAGTAATGGTTTTTTCATAACTGGAAGATTAATTTTTAATAAACTTCTTTGTAATATTTCCTTCGAGAGAGGTGATAGTTATAAAATACATTCCGGGCTTTACGTTTGAAACATCTTTTGTTGGACTGTAATCTGTTGAGAGAAATTTCATATTCAAAAAAAGATTTAGTCTTCTAAAGATACCAAAAAATCCTTTTCAATCGCGAAGTGTTTTCCGTATTTCCCGATTCAAAAAATAACCGGTTACAATTGTTGAAAGCACATCTGCCGCCGGAAAGGATATCCACACGCCCAGTTCGCCGAAGTAATGTGGCAGTATAAAAATAAGCGGAATAAAGAAAAACCCCTGCCGTGTCAGCGTAAGCAAAAGCGCCGGCACTGCCTTCCCGATGGCCTGAAAATAGGCCGAGCCAATCAACTGGATTGCAATAATGGGCGTTGCGGCAAATACCCAGCGCATATAGTGTGGGGTTTCCGAGAGAATGTCGGGGTCGGTGGTAAAGACGGAGACTATGGCATTGGGAAAGATCATGATGACGGCAAAAATTACAAGACCGAGACCGCCGGCGTATAGAATAGCTTTATTGATGCTCTCCCGCACCCGAGTAAACTGATGCGCGCCATAATTATAGCCGGCAATGGGCAAAAACCCTTGGGTAACCCCCAAAACCGGGAAGAGCGCAAACATTAGCATTCGGGCGATAATGCCATAGGATGCCACGGAAGCTTCGCCGCCTATATCGAAAAGGATGTTGTTCATCAAGAGATAGGTCACACTCACTACCGCCTGTCGCGCAAGGGTCACAAAGCCCAGGGCCGACATTTCCTTGAGAATGGGCAAATCGAGACCGAAGTGGGGCAAGCTTATTTGCAGTTCCGATTTATCGCTTAAAAAAAACCACAGCACATACAGAAAACAAAGGCCATACGAGATGGTCGTAGCCCAAGCGGCGCCGGCCATGCCCATATCGAAATGATAGATAAGGATATAATCAAGGATGAGGTTTCCGACAGAAGGAATTATCATCGCAATCATCGCGAATTTAGGCTTCCCTTCGGCACGGATTACATTGTTGCCCATCATGCAGAGCGCCAAAAGCGGAACCCCGTAAAGTACAATGCGATAATAGATTTTTGCAGGTTCAAAAATGTCGCCCTTTCCACCAAAAGCGGGAATGAGTTCATTGATGAAAATCAAACCAAAAACCACCATTGCGGTAGTTAGCAAGAGCGTTAGGGTTATTTGGTTGCCGAAGGTTTTTAACGCGCGTTCCTTGTGGCCGGCACCCAGCGCCCTTGAAATTATGGAGGAACCGCCAATACCGATGGCCATTCCCAGCGCGGCAATAAAAAATGAAACCGGCAGTACCACATTGATAGCGGCAATGGCAATGGAGCCAATCCAGTTGCCCACAAAAATGGTGTCCACCAAAATGTTCAGCGACATCACCAAAATCCCGATAGAGGCGGGAACGGCTTGCTTGATCAGCAAACTTCCGATAGAGTCGGTTCCTAATGCGGCGGATTTATTATTCATTCTTTATTATTATTATTTATTCCCTGAAATCTTGGTTAATTACCAAAACAGGTTATGTACTGCGATAAAAAATAGCAATAGCTAATAAAAAATAATCAAGCGATAGCGGTTTTTACATCAACGATTCGCCAGTGGTCAATCCACCCAGTTAAAACTTCCGCCCAATCATCGCGGTCGTTCAGGCACGGAATTACGGTAAATTCCTGGCCTCCCGCTTCGTGGAAAATCTCTTGGCCTTCCATGGCAATTTCTTCCAAGGTTTCAAGGCAATCGCTCACAAAGGCAGGGGTTACTATTGCCATTTTCTTGGTGCCCTCAAGGCCCAATCGCTCTATGGTTCTATCGGTTGGCGGTTTTAGCCACGGATCAAAACCCAATCGCGATTGAAACGCATTGGAATATGTGCCCGGCTTTAGGTTCAATTTTTCGGCAACCAGCGCTGTGGTTTTCAGGCACTGGTGGCGGTAGCAAAACTCATGGGCGGGCGAAGGCGTTATACAACAACTTCCGTCTATCTTGCAGTGGCTCTTGGTTATATCGCGTTTATAGATATGCCGTTCGGGCACGCCGTGATAGCTAAAGAGCAGATGTTCGTAATCCACGCCTTCCAAACTTTCGGCTATGCTTCGGGAAAGTACTTCAATATATTCGGGCTTGTTGTAAAAAGCGGGTAGCGAGGTAATCTCTAACTGTGGAAAGAATTCTTTTTTCAGTTCTTCCACTTTCACATCAATGGTTTCGGTAGTAGCCATTGCAAATTGTGGGTAAAGTGGAATGGTAAGCACTTCGTCCACTCCCTGATCTACCAATTCCTGCAAGCCTTTTTTAAGGGTCATGCTGCCGTAGCGCATTGCCAAGGCTACCGGAACGGTGGTTTTTTCCTGTATTTTTTTCTGAAGCCTTTCTGAAATAACAATCAGGGGCGAGCCCTCGTCCCACCAAATTTTTTGATAGGCCTCGGCCGATTTTTTTGGACGTGTGTTCAGAATAATTCCCCTTACTATAAAGGAGCGCAGCCAAAACGGCACATCGATGACCCGAGGGTCCATTAAGAATTCATCGAGGTATTTTTTTACATCTTTTGGGTCGGTGCTGTCTGGCGAGCCGAGATTTACGAGGAGAACTCCCTTCATGAATGGCAATTTTTTAGAATGGCAAAATTAGGCTTTTATAATTGAACCTTCAAGGGCAGCCTTGCCAATTAAATTTATAGTGGAATTGGGAATAGTTATGAAGTGGCCGCAGCGAGAGGAAATTCAAGATTCAAGATTCAAGATTTGTGATTTGGGATTTGATTTGTCTTTGGGTGTCGGGGTGTTTGGCTTTATTTGGGCGCTTCGTAAAATTCTTAAGGTCTACATAGTTTCAAAAGTATTTCGAACCCAAATTTTTCTTTACCGGATGCCTGCTGTATTTGGAATTAGCCGTATTTAGAATATTTCAAAAAAGCGGGTAGGTCGCATTATTATATATCCCAAATAAAAATGGCCCGACAACAGAGGGTCAGGCCATTTTTTTCTAACTATAAACAATCAACACTATTCTTTCAGCAGTCTTCTGGTGGTTACTCCGGTTTCGCCTTTAATTCTTACGTAATAAGAGGCGGCGGCAAGCTGGTGTACGTCTATTGCTCGCTGCGTACCCATACCACGAAGGTCGTTCACCTGTACCAATCTGCCCCTTAGATCATAAATTTCCAGGCTCTCAAGCTGCATTGCCTGCGGATTACTGATGTTCAGGATGTTCTTGGTGGGGACTGGGTATAGGCTTATACTTCCCAGATCCTCATGCTGACTTACGGTTCCCAGCACGCTCTCTACGGTAAGCTGGAACGTACAGGTTGCGGTATTGCCATATTCATCTGTTGCAGTAAGGCTTATGGTATGCACCCCATCAGATAACGGGGTTCCAGCTGCGGGAACCTGGTCGGTGAGGGTAATAGGGTCGGTACAGTTGTCGATAGCCGAAGCCTCGCCAGTAGCAAAATAGTCGGGCAGGATATAGAACAAGTTACCTGCGCCAGGATCTACCGTTTGGTCTGCCGGACAAGTTAATTCTGGGGCAAGTAGATCTACTGCCGTTACTGTTGCGGTACAAGTGGCAAGATTGCCATTATTATCCTGACTGAACACCTGTACGGTTACTGGCGTTCCGATATCGGCACAGCTAAATTCGGTTATGTCCACGGCCACGGTAAGGATGCCACAGGCATCGTCGTTTGAAGCGATCACATCACTAGGATCGAGGATTGCAGTACCGTTGGCTCCAATTTCAATCGTGAAATCCTGGCAGACCAAGACGGGGCTTGTATTGTCGGAAACCGTTACGATGGCGGTACACGTGGAAGTGTTTCCGTTTACATCGGTTACGGTCAAGACCACGGTATTGTCGCCAATATTTGAACAATCGAAGGTATCAATATCGAGCTCGTAGCTTGCAATGCCGCAGGCATCCATAGAGCCATTGTCTATATCGGTAGCGGCTACGGTAACGGTTCCCGTTACGGGATCAAGTGCTACCGAAAGGTTTTGGCAGGCCACCACAGGAGCCGTTACATCCTCTACAGTAACAATGGCCGTACAGCTACTGCTGTTTCCATTCACGTCGGTTACGGTAAGCACTACGATGTTCTCGCCTACATTGCTACAATCAAAAGTATCCATATCTATGGAGATATCGGCTACCCCGCAGTTATCGCTACTGCCTCCGTCCACATCGGCTGCCGAAATAGAGGCATTGCCATTTGCATCAAGTGGGATGGTAATATTCTCACATACGGCCATCGGTGCCTCAACGTCGGTAACCGTAATGGTAAAACTACAGCTGCTCACATTCCCATTTACATCGGTAACGGTAAATTCTACCGTGCTTACGCCTACTGGGAACTCGCTTCCACTGGGCAGTCCTGCCGTTTGCACCACAGTATCGATACCGCAATTGTCTAGAGTATAGGGTTGTGGGAAATAAACCAGGGCGAAACAGTCGCCGAGACGGGTTTCTGAATTAACATTGGTAGGGCAAACGATAGTAGGGGCTATATTATCCTCTACGGTCACCACAGCAGTACAGCTAGAGACGTTG